>Ga0315909_10000648_pt1 | contig 46624 bp, 53 predicted proteins | sample LakEriMetagenome_11_FD_203527 | JGI IMG/M metagenome (GOLD analysis project Ga0315909, IMG submission 203527) | Freshwater fungal communities from buoy surface, Lake Erie, Ohio, United States - Buoy 2 MA125 | ecosystem: Environmental > Aquatic > Freshwater > Lake | place: USA: Lake Erie, Ohio... | reverse complement strand
TTCGTAGGGATGAAGAACTAAAAACAACGCTAGACTGCACCGACTGCGATGGGCAGGCCAGGGCGCTCTGGTGCGATAATGACGGCAACATTCCCCTGTGTGACCCTTGCGTCCGAGCACGTGAGGCCGCCTACCGGGTCAAGTACGCAAAGGAAGATTGATGCGAACGAAAGTCTGTGTGCGATGCAAAGAGAGTTGGCCAACGGATACGGAGTTCTATAAAACAGCCGAGTCAGTCAAATGCATTGCCTGCGAGAGCGAGAGTCAAGATTGGCGGAAATACCGCACCCCTGAGCATATGGCTCGCCGAAGGGAATATCAACGCGCATATCAGGCGCGGAAGAATCAAAAGAAGGAGGCACAGTCATGACCCGGAAGAAAGTTGTTACTGCCGAGGACGTGCGAGAGCTTAAAAAGCTTCTTGACACTCAGTACCTTGTCTCTATTGACGCCCCGGTCTCTGAGGACAACGAAACCTCATTTGGGGATTACCTTGAGGACGAGCAAGCGGTTGACCCGCTCAACCAGGCAATGCAAACCGCCATGGTCGAAACGATTCACTCAGTCCTAGACTCTTTACCATCCCGGGATCGACAGATCTTGTCGATGCGTTATGGGATTGGCTTTCCTCGCCCGATGACCATGGAGGAGATTGGGGCAGAGTTTAGCCTGTCTCGTGAGCGCGTACGCCAGATTGAGAACGCCGCGATGAAGACCCTGCGCCACCCAAGCCGGATGCGCAAGATGCGGCCCTACTCAGAGAGCCAGGGGGAGCGATGAGCGAAACCGGATACACCTGCTTCTATTGCGGCAACCCAATGGCCCACACGGCTGAGGGCCGTTGCTGCAGCACGCTTTGCGAGCAGCTGGTGCTACGGGTCGAGCGCACCTCAATGGACGAGCTGCTGGACGACCGGCTGGCCGAACAGAAGTTTCTTCGGCCCATTAACCCAGACCCCGTAACTGCAATTGCCAAAGAGCTCAAGCGGGGTAGTTGACAGGATAATATCTATACCCTAGGATGCAATGAGCGGGGTTTCCCGCATAGTAGTAGGAGGTAATAAATGAGCTGCACGTATTGCGATCCGGCAACAAGCGAAGAGGTATTTGTGACACTTGGCGAAGGCACCATGGGCGTGTACCCGGCTCGTGTCCGCACTGACTACCGCTGGAACGGTTGGACATGCCCAGCATTTGACTTTAAGACCGCGATGCGCGTTGCGGCAGACACCCACCTGCTTGCCGCAGAGCACAACGATAAGGGCGATGCTGTGGAGTTTGCTTCATACAACGCCAAGCTTGATGCATTTGTGATGAGCGGCGGTGGCCGAGATGCCACAGATGATCTTGTGGAGATTTACGCCACCTCATGCTGTGGGCGCTATGATATTGGCGCAATGAACTGGACGTGGATGGAAGACATGCCAGAGCTTGGGAATGAGCCGGAATTTACCGCGACCTTCCCAGTACCTGTTTGATAGGAGGAGAAATCATGGCAAAGAAGAAGGAAGTAACTGCAACCATCACCGTGCGAAAGTACGACGAAGAGATGGGAGATTCTTACGACGTAGAGGTTAAGAAGGAGCCAGTAAGCAATTGTGAGCTGTGCTCGTGCGCGGGATGCCTTGACAGCCGCTGCTGCGAGCATCTGGCGTATTGGGATGTCGAGCATGGCCAGCCTGCGCGCTACCAGATTGACCGGCTTGTTCATGAAATTAAGAATCGAGATGCTGTAATTGCCAAGTTAAACAAGCACATTGAATATCTTGGAGCGGCTTGCGAGCTTGCGCTTGAAAGCTTGGAGAAGTCTCACATTGGGCCACATCCGGCAAAGGCATTTGTTCACGTAATGAAGACTGCGCTTGAGCACGACGTTGCTCATACTTGGCGAATGTTCACAAAGGATCAATACCTTTGTGAGGCGTGCCGGTGCAGTAAGTGCATGGCATCCCTTAACGTTGTGTACAGCAATGAGGCAAAGAGGTACGGCTACGAAAAGGTACCAGAGTGCTGCGGACACAAGCATGTCGATTTGCTGCCATTCTAATGGGAAGGGGTGGTAACGTGGAAATGTGGATTAAGTGGGGCGTCAATGCCCACAAGGATGACAAGATCGCCAGCTTGACCGACACGGAGTTCCGTGCGTTCATCACGGCAATTTCGGAAGCCAAGCAAATCCGCAGCGGCGGCATCTTCAAGAGTCGGGAGCACCTCAAGGCGTGCATCGGCAGTCGCTATAGCAAGGCAATTGACGGGCTCGTTGCAAAAGGCTTGATGGGCACTGATCAGGCCGGGGTCGTTACTATTGCTGATTGGCACCGGTATCAGGTTGACCCGACATCAAACAAGCGTCAGGCGGCGTACATTGCCCGGCAACGCGCAAGGGCCGAAGATTTGGCAGGGGGTAAGTAGGAATGTGCGAGAAGTACAACGGTTGGACTAACTGGGAGACCTGGAACATGGCGCTCTGGCTTGGCGAAAGCGATGACGAGAGCATCTTGAACCAGGCGCATACAGAGGTTGACGACTTTACCGATGAGGGCGTTGTTAATGTCCACGAGGCCACCGGCTCGCTTGCCGGCTGGCTTCGGTCGTATTGCGAAGAGGTGTACCTTGGCCATTTGAATCAAGACGATTTGCGGGGCCCGGTTGCAGACGCGATCTACTCTAGCTATTGGCCAAAGGTTGAGTGGTACGAGATTGCCGGGCATTATATTGAAGAGGCAAATGCATGATGAAGTACAACATTATGCAAGACTTGGTAATTGTTGGGGGCGGTGCCTTTCTTATGGTTAGTGGCGTTCTCTCTAGGGAGCCGGTCAACATTGTTATCGCCGGCGTGTTTTTCCTGTTTGGGCTGGCAACCCTTGTCGTTGACATCCGCCGGGGTTAAGATGTTTGCATCAGGACTTGCTCAATGGTTTGTATTTGTCCTCTTTGGGAATGCCGCATTCTGGCACGCAATCACGTACGAATATTGGTTTGGCTGGTTGGTTGCGGCAGTTTTGCAAATCTTTGGTATTGTGGCAATGGTTGACCATACGGCAGATTATTTTTACCGTAAAGGTTTTAAAGAAAGCTGGGAGGAAAAGCGTGGCAAGAAGGGATAACATTTCCTCTTTGAGCTTAGAGGCCGCCTGGTACCAGTACCGGGTAGGACTGCTTGGGCCAAGTGAGGCGTTGTGGTTCAGCGGCAACGCCATGTGCGAATGCGGCAACTCTGATGGGTTTAATTGCTTTAATTCTGATCACCACGAGTGGCGACGAGTTATGAGCCTTGCGTTTGTTGAAGAACCAACCCCGGTTGAGCCCCAAGCATTTGATGCGTGCGACGTGTGCGCGTGCGTCGGGTGCTCTGAGGGGAATTGCTGTGAGCATGAAGGGATTTAATGTGATTGGGATGCTAGATCGACTGCGAGATATCCCCCCGGAAATCTATCGCACGGTTGAGTACGAAGGGGATGCAATTCGTTTACATCAGTATATTGATAAGTGCGTAGGCGAAATTGTAGATACGCACGAGCCATACTGCCGGCTGAGCGTTGAGCTTGATGAGCGGGCCCCGCATGGCTGGTTTTGGCTTAAGGACTGGACCGAGAACGAAAAGCTTGTGGGCTTTTTGATTGAAAAGGGCGCCTTAGAGCGCCACCCAACAGAATCTCGCTCGATTGGGCACAACCTTGTGGCCACAGCAGCGCGATTAAAGGCGAAGCAGCCGCATGAAGACTAACCAATACGCAAAGCCAGAGGAGAAGTAAATGGCACACTTAGGCCATATTGACGGACACATCCACGTTGACTGCGAAGATAGTGCCGGTGCAACCCTGTATTCGGCTTGCAGCTGCTGCAACGGCTTCCTTGACGAGGTAAAAGCAAATGTGTATGAGTTACAGCAATCTGCCCGGGAGCAGGGTTTATGCCCCGGATGCGGTAGCGATTGGTGTTCTGGCGGATGCGATGATGAGTAACAGGGTGTATGATCTGGTTATCACCGCATTGGTCGGTGGGCTGGTCTGGCTGATGGTTTCAGCCGTTGGACTGCGTTAGCAAGGAGTTGTTATGGGATTGATTTTTTTGGGGATTTTTGTATTGGCCATGGTGATTACCGGCATTGGCGAGTATCGCCGATTCCTTAGCGCTAGCAAGAGCGGTACACGAACCGCCTTTGCCAAGAAGGACAAGAAGTGAGCTACTCGTTCACCAAGAAAGATATCGAGGACGCCATTGGCGCCTTGAACCGCCGGGCTGGGTTTGAACCAGAGACTACGCTGTGGGAGACTGTCGACGGCAAGCAAGTTTCCAAGGTGGGCTTCTATCACTCTTGGTACGACGGCGGCCTCAAGCTTGTGTGCACCACTAATAACCGGGGCGGGCACCGTTCTGTTCTCAAGCTGCAGGCAAATACCAAGCGTGAGTTTTACAACCTGATCTGGGCATACATTGCCGGACTAGACGATGCAAGGAGCAAGAATGACTGACGATATTAATATCCCGGAGCAGCAGATTGTCTGCGACTTTTGCGACCCAGAGACAAGCCAGCCGGCATTTGTCACGCTGCATCCAAAAGCACCAATCTTTTATGCCCGCGAGCTTCTTGAGCCGGACCTAGATGGATTCCGTGTCTGCTCCTTTAGTGATGTTGCGGTGAGAAGGATTGGCGCATGGCTGGCTAAGCAGGCAATGAACTTTTGGCCTAACGGGACCTTAATTGTCGAGGACATCCACGAGAAGAGCTTCTGGATTATCCGGCTTTCCGAGACCGACCCGGCACTTGCCTTTGAAAAGTGCGAGCAGACCCCTTGCTGCGAGAGGTACATCATTGGGGCGGAAACATTCCCGTGGCAGTACGACGAGTCTGCCAGCCCTGAGTTTGCAGCTGAGGCCACCCCTTGGTAGCCAGGGCAACAAAAGGCGTTGGGCCGCTTGGTATTTGTGATCATTGCGGAACAATTGGGCGCATTTGGTACTACGGGAAGCCAGACTATGGCCAAGAGGCAGAAATCTGCTATCAGTGCATTCAGGCAATCATCTCAGCCCTAAAATAAAATCCTAAGTTTCCGAACAAGTGGTCGAACCGGCCGGTAATGCTTGCACGCATTCTTCATTGACGCGCGCAAAAGCTCGTCTGACATGTAGTGCTGAGCCATCTTCACGTAGCACCTAGCCCACTTGGGCGTGTGGTTTTCATTGGTCTTGACGTGTGCGGCCTCGTGAATTGCAGTGTCCACGTCCTTGGCGCACAAGATAATCTCATGCTCCTCTGAGATTGATACGCCCATAGGGTGGTGGTATCCGTATGTCTTGCGCTCTTTTTCGTGATGATGCAGTCGCACGAGCTCGACCTTTGACTTAAACGTCTTGCAGGAGTCTGCAATTACCTCAATGGCGTCCCTCCACTTCGACAGCTCAGATTTTGGCATGCTTACCGGCACAACCAATTCAAACGGGAGATCTGAGTACCACTTCATTTATCGACTCTTCTTGCGCTTAGAGCCGCAGGTTGGGCAAACATCTCCATCTTCAGGTTCTGTACCATTTAGTTTTGCAAGCAGCTTCTGGATGTCGTCCTGGTCGAATGCCGTGTCAAGAAGGTAGTCATTGGCATCGGCCTCCTGGAGCAGCTCAAGTAGGGCGTGATCATTCCAGCTTGCAAGCTCTGAGGTCTTGTTGTCGGCCAGGAGAATTGCCTTTGCTCGCTCGTTGTCGCAGTCGACCCAGAAAACCGGCACCTCTTTGATGCCGCAGATACGGGCGGCTTGTAGTCGATGATTACCAACAAGGACATATCCGGTAGAGGTCTGTGCCACGATTGTTCCAAACCAGCCATTCTTCTTAATGCTGGTAACAATTGCGCCAATATCGCCCTCCCGAGCGTTCTCCGGGTGGAGCGCAAGCTTATCGACTGGCTCAATACTGATCTCCATGGCTCCTCCGGGGTTGTTTTTGGCTGGCAAATGCCGCAAGTCGATCCTACCTGACAAAGCCCTCACAAACAACGGGTTATTTTTTATGTGTAACAAATCAAATAATAAAATGTTGTATCACCTGGACAAGAGCCCTCCGGGGTGCTAGGCTTCTTAGCAGGAGGTACCCATGAAGCTACCGGCACGCAGGGCTCACCGACGATTATGGACAGTGCTCGTTGCATTGGCCGTAGCTACGGTCCTTCTCTTCTCAATGGGTTTCTGGAATACGCCAGAACCCGCCCAGGAGCCACCGAGAGAGGTTTTCTCCGACCAGCCGCCCGTTCCTGCCAGTAGGCCCCAAAGCTGGGACCAGAAGTGGGACAGCGCTATCCGGGTAAACGGTTTCGGGACTCGCTATGACGCCTACCAGCATGCGCGCTCTTGGTATGACGCTCCAAAGACGTGGGTGTATGCAAACAAGGAAGAGTGCGCTAAGCGCCCAGAGTGGAAGTGCTATCGCCGCAACATGGGGGGCTGGACGTCGTTGGTCCGCCCGTGGAGCACGACGCTCGACAACATGTACGCTGCTCTTGGGCCTCGCCTTCGGAAATATTTGAATCTCCCTGCCTGGCACACAATTCCCACCCAAAAGCTTCTTATTATTTCAACGCACTCGGGTAAATGGGTTGAGGTGTGGATCGCCGACTATTGCGCCTGTCACGGTGCCGATAGGAAGCAAGGGACACGCGACGACAGCCTGATCGACCTGAGCCCGCAGGTGTGGGCAGCTTTGGGCGCATATAAGGGCGGCAAGATTCCTAAGTGGCCGTACGCCAACACAACACCAGGCTTTAAGAACACCATTGAGATCCGGTTCATCCCGTAAGTTGACTTCTTTTTATGTGGCTTGTACTATCATGTAGTTAACAATCCAGAATTAGCAGAAGGAGTCTAGGCATGAGTAACCAGATGGGCGCAGAACTTATTTTTATTCTTTCCCAGATCAGCGTGGGCCGAAAGAACGCCGTTACTTATAAGGAGCTTGCGCAACGCACCCGGTGGAATAGCCGGGCGATCCAAATGGCCGTTGAGGAGCTGCGAAATGTGTGGGAGCAGCCTATCTGCTCGGCTTCTGACTCCCCGGCTGGAATCTACCTGGCCACCAGCTCTGAGGAGCTTGAGGGGTGGGCCAACATGCAGCGAGAGCGCGCCCGGAGCCTCCTCCGATCTTCTTGGGCAGTTCGCAAGATTGCCAAGAAGTGGAAGATCCAGGAAGACCAGGCTCGACGCGACAACGCAATGCCCGGAGAGGTGACGCTCGGTCTTTAGCGTGTTATAGTCCCCTGGGGCCGAGTAAACGCCAAAGGTCATCATGCCTGAGGGTAACGGCGGGTGTAACTCCCGCCCGGCTCCACCAAAGGAGAAGCAATGCCAGCCTACGATTACAAGTGCAAGAAGTGCGATATTGTCCGGGAGACCGTGCGCAAGATGAGCGACGACTCTAAGGAGCTATGCCTTGTGTGTAACGGCGAAATGCAGGTTGTGTTTAACTCTCCGAAAATTACCTACAAGGGTTCTGGCTGGGCCTGGCAGGAAAAGATTCCGCAGGAGACTCACGTAGTTATTGGCGCTGACCCTTCAAAGAAGAAGTAATCGCCGCAGCAAGCTGGTGAATTGCTTCTCCCGGATTTTCTCCTCGGCCGATTAAGCTGGCCTCGTCTGGAACAAGATCCCCAGGAAAACATTCGGCAACCCAATGCGCATCTCGCTGTGCAGTTTTTTCCCACCAAACAATTTGCACCGGCGGAAGCTCGACTCGCTTGCCACATGCCTGCTCAAATGCTCGCCATCCACAATCCAAGCACTTCTCAACATCTGTGGGCAAGCCGTATGCTTTGGTCCCCTCTGGCCCGAGAATGATTGCCGCCGAATGCAAGCACTCTGCCTTCTCGTTCATCAACTTTAAATCTTTTCCGCTCACTTAACCTCCAATATCAGCCCGTCACCCGTCACCCGTCGCCCCATCCCCCCCAGGAAGGAACCGAAGCATACGCTCCCCCGAATACAAAAGTCAAGGTGAATCCTGTGTACTAACTACAAAAAGAAGTATTAGCCCAGATCCCGGAGCCCTGAGCCCCCATCCCCCCCTCTCCTTAAAGGTTCTCCCCCCCTTCCCCAAAAACGGCACCAAACGGCGAAAAAGTGTGGTATCTTCTGTCCACGAAGGAGAACCCATGAGCAAGAAAAAGCAGAAGCGAGAACCAAACTTTGTGAAGACAACGGCCCCCCAGCCGGAGCAGATCTCACTGATTTCGGTTACGCCGATCATCGACGGCAAGTTGGATCACGGTTATACCCACTCGCTGCTTAACATCCAGCGGGCCTGCTTGCAGGTTGGGATTAACTTCAACTGGGGCTTTGTGGTTGGCAGCTCAATGCTGCCTGCAGCTCGAAATCGTTGCGTTGCAAAATTTATGGAAGAGTCCACCGCAACGCACATGTTGATGCTTGACGCAGACATCACTGTCGCCTGGGAAGACATCATGTTTGCCATTGCGGCAGACAAAGAGGTTGTTGCCCTGCCCTGCATCAAGCGACAAATCCGTTGGGACCGGGCGGTGGAGCTTGTAAGACAGCGCCCGGAAGTTCCGGCGGAGGCCATTGAGGCCGTTCTTGGCAGGCCAAACTTTATCTTAGACAATTCGTCGCCGCCGCCTACTCAGCAAGAAGCAGCCCTTGGCTTGATGAGCGCCACACATGCCGGTACGGGGTGTATGGTCGTCCAAAGAAGCGCCTTTGAACGCTTCCAGAAGGCCTACCCGGACCGATGGTATCTTGAGCAATTAGATGAAAAAGAGGTAAGAACCGTTGAGTATTTCCGCTACGGTCGGAGAGATAATTCTTTTATTGGAGAAGACTACAATTTCTGCGATGAGTTCCGTGCAATTGGCGGTAAGGTATGGGTGAAGGTCGACGGGCACACTCGTCACAGCACCTCTCTGGGGCTGCAATACGACCTAGCTGCGCTACATTCGCTTGAAGGAGATAAGTAACATGGATCTTGCGGCAGTATTTCTTGGATTTGTTGTTGGCTTCTTGTTCAGCGGGCTTCTGCTTGCTGGTGGTATGGCCATGAAAGTTGCAGAGGGAGAGCGCCGTGCCTGGGGAGAGGCCATTGGTGTTTTTATTAACCTGCAGCGAGAGCATGCAAAGTGGCACGAAGACGAGCGCCAACAGAAGATGCCCGACTTGACTGGGCCAAAGCGCAAGGCCCATTGATGCCCGAGCCAAGGATTCAGTCAGCTCCAACCAAGAGGTTCCCAAAACTTTGGGTGTCAACGCCAACGCTTGATGGAAAAATTACCATTGACTATATGCGCGCGTACGACAACCTAAAAGCCGCGCTGTTTCAGCAAAAAATTAATACTAGAGTTGATTTTCTCCCAGGCAACTCTGTCCTTCCGCAGGCAAGAAACTATTTGGTAGACCGGTTCATGCAGTCTGATGCCGATTGGATTCTCATGGTCGACTCGGACATTAGCTACGGAGCGGCCGACATCCTGGCGTGCTTGCCCCACCTATCAGACGCAATTATTGGCTTGCCCTGCTGCAAGAAGTTCCCAAAATGGGAGCGGGTTGCCGAAACCCTTCGGTCAAACCCAGAATACGACCCAGAAGATATTCCGGCGATCATGTCTGACGCAAATTTTGCCATTCCAGAAAGCGGCATTCTTCGACCAAACGACTACGGGCTGGCCGATGTTGAGTGGATTGGAACCGGCGCCATGCTTACCTCGAGAGAAGCGCTTATGAAAATTGTTGCATTCAACCCAACTGATAAAACTGAAGCAAATGCAAAAGTTGTACATCAGTTTTTTAAATACGAGTCTTTTGAGGGAAAACTGCGCGGCGCCGACGTGACTATGTATTACGGAGAAGACGTCTCGTTTTGCCGACTTGCAAGGCGTGCCGGTGTTTCAGTTAAGGCGAAGATTGACGCCAGAACCGGACACGCAGGGTTTATTGATTACCGATTTGACGCCGCTGCGGTTAATCGGCTGAAGAATATTCCGGCTCCGAAGCAAGAGGATTAAAGCGAGACTCCTCTAGCGGGTAGGCGTACATTAGCCAGTTAGAGCGGATCTCCCTGCCAGGAATTTCAGCCCCTTCCAGCTTTGGAACGTAGGCAAGGACATGCTCCCGATTGCTAAATTGGCGCAAGTCGATGTGGGCAGTGTCGGGCGTAGAGCTGATAACGCAATCAAACTTTGGCAAGATCTTTGCCGCAGACCAATCCAGCATTATGCTGCTGGCAACATCTCCAAAATTAAGCGCCACAACGTATGGGTCCGGGAGCGTAACTGTTGTAAAAGACTCTTCCGCTCGGATACCGAGCTTGTGGAGGATAAATGAGACGCGCTGCTTGCTGATGCTGTGCATCCTTCCGATTTCGTTGGCCGTGTAGCCATCCAAGAACAATTGCGCGATTTCTTCATTGCGTTCCTTTTTTCTAGACTTCACGGCACAGCTCGCAAAGCATTACATAAGTTTCGTGATCATAGCAAGCAACAAACGTCTCGTCGCATGCCTCACAGATTCGCTCGGCAAGGGCAACTCCGCAACTATCGCCACACTCTTCTTCTGCAGACTCATCGTCCGGGTACGGTGTGACTAGCTGGCTCATCGCTTCTTACCCGCATCGGCAGAGATGCTTGGAGCACACTTCTTATGGTACTTGCGAAAAATTGAGCGTCGAGCTGCGCCCTCCGGAAACCAGATGTGCTTCCAGGTGGTTACTTCGTTTGACATTATCCCATTGCTGCATGAATAGCAGACAAGGTCGGTTAGATGGGCAGGCTTTGCCGCCGCCTTAAGTACAAGCTTTGCGTTTGCTTTTCCGGCCATGTTGCCTCCATATTTCGGCGGTGGGGCCGGCATGAAATAAACCATGCCGACCCGTCCAACGCGGGTCACCCCACCGGCCCCTGGGAAAACGCCCAGAGACGCTACGCCCCGGTTGGAAGGGGGCAGTAACACAAGATAGTGTTGATTTGACCCCGCGCGCAATCCTGTGAAAATCTACTCATGGTGTGGTATAGTCCATCCTATGAACAACACGCCACCACCTAGCTCCAAGGCTGCGGCTATCTGGTATCTTTGGGCCTCGTCATTTAGCATGGCGATGGCTTATGCTCCGCGCTGGTCAAACGATATGGACCCGTACTCGGTGCATTTTCCAAACAATCTGCAAGGAGAAGATTTTGTGCGACTAAATGAAGAAGAAGCCCAGTGGCTGATCACCATGAAGACGGCGGCAAAAAATGGCTAAGACGCTGCTGATTGTTCCAACTCGACACCGGCCAACAGCATGCGACGCGCTTCTTAAGCAGTTTCAAGAAACATCGGAAGACTGCGACATCTTGTTTGGAATTGACGAAGACGATTTTTCTCCATACTCGGATGAAGTTATGGCAAAGGCATCAGTCAACCCAAGGCTGCGCATGTGCGGGACGCTTAATCTCTTGGCGGCAAAGCACGCAAACGATTACGAGTACCTTGCGTTCATGGGGGATGATCACCGCCCAATGACAAAGGGGTGGGACACAGAGCTTGCCAGGTCAATTGGGGACCGCCCGGGCGTGGCGTACGGAAACGATTTGTTGCAACGCGAAAACCTGCCAACTGCCGTAATGATGTCTGCGTCTATTGTCCGAGCCATTGGGTACATGGCCCCGCCGACGCTTATCCACTTGTATATGGACAATTTTTGGAAGGCCCTTGGGCAAGAACTTGGAAACCTCGTATATCGTGGAGACATCATCATTGAGCACCTACATCCTATTGCCGGTAAAGCGGATAACGATGCCGGATACATTGAAGTAAATAGCGCTGAGGTTTACACGAAAGACGCCGTTGCCTTTGACCGATACCTTCGGGACCAGTTTGCGCAAGATTTGAGAAAAATCCTAAGCAAGTGAAAAGCCTTATTTCATATGTTCTGTACGGCAGCAGCAGGAGATACGTTGTTGGCGCGTTCATTAATGTTGTTCTTGCAAAAAAGATTTACCCAGAATTCACGGTGCGAATCTATATTGGCAATGGTGTTCCGGCCTGGGTCGTTCAAGAGCTTAAAAAATTCCCTAACGTAGAAATTAAAAACGCCCCAGCTGGCAATGAATGGTTTTCCAGGGCGTGGAGATTCCTTGCGTTCTCTGACCGCGACGTTGATATTGTGCTGATTCGAGACCTTGATGCCAGACTGACCGTTAGGGAGCGAAGGGCATACGACGAATGGTACGAGAGCGGACTAGACTTTCATGTGATGAAGGACCACGAAACCGGGCACAGGGAATGGGCGCTAAGCGCAGGGATGTGGGGCGGATACGCCGACAAGCTGCGCAACATGGCGACCATGATGGGGCTGTATATGCAGGAAACAAACAATAAAACCCCGCTTTATACGCACGCAAAATCTTTTGCCTATGTTTCTGATCAAAGATTTCTTGCTGAAAGGGTGTGGGTTCGGGTTGAGAAGAGCTGCATGATTCATGACAGTTTTTTTAACACTAAAGTTCCAGCCCCAAGCATCACCAAGAAGTTTCCTATCGAGCTAGAGAACCCCGCAAACCACGTTGGGGCCGCCCTGGACGAGAACGACTATTTTGTTTTCTGGGAAGACGAGAGCCTATCCGTCAAAAATGGCGGCATTGGCAAGTTTGAATATGACCTTGAGCTGTTGGAGGCGTACTAGTGAATATCCTGATTACCGGGCACCGTGGATTTGTGGGCCGGCACTTTCAGAAGTTCTATGAAAGCCAGGGGCACACCATCCTGGGCGTTGACATCGTTGACTCAATGGACGTCCGAAAGTTCTTTGCCTTGGCAAATCATACAAAGTTTGACCTGGTAATTCATCTGGCAGCCGTTGTCGGTGGGCGTGCAAAGATCGAAGGCAATCCCCTGTCGGTGGCGGTTGACCTTTCAATCGATGCGGAGATGTGGCAGTGGGCAATCCGGACTAAGCAGCCACGAGTTGTTTACTTCTCTTCGTCTGCGGCGTATCCGGTGGAGCTGCAAACAAAGCATTCCCATAAGAAGCTTACAGAGGCAGACATCAACCTTAGCAACATCCGCAACCCTGACCTCACGTACGGGTGGTCAAAGCTCACCGGAGAATACTTGGCGCAGTTTGCTGAGGCGGAGGGGGTGCGCACGCATGTGTTCCGACCATTCTCCGGCTATGGCGAAGACCAGGCGCTTGACTATCCGTTCCCGTCGTTTATCGAGCGTGGCCGCAATCGTGAAAATCCATTTGTTATCTGGGGAGACGGAACGCAGACCCGCGACTTTGTGCACATTAGCGACGTGGTTGGGTGCGTTGATGCGGCGGTCCAGCAAGACTACCGCCAGCCACTCAACATTGGCACAGGACATGCCACGAGCTTCCGGGAGCTGGGCGAGATGGTGGCCAAAGCAGAAGGCTACTTCCCAAAGTTCCAATTTCTAACAGACAAGCCAGAGGGCGTAAACTGGCGAGTTGCAGACATTTCATCTATGCTGCAGGTCTACACGCCAAAGATTGACCTTGAGACTGGAATTAAGCGCGCACTAAGCGCAAGGGGGTAAGGTGCAACCAAAAGACAAGGTGACCTATTTGGATTTAACAGTAGTTCCAGACTTGTTTGTGTCTGGCAGTTTTGAGGCGGAGTTTCAAAAGATTTACTCAGAAGCGTTCTCACTTCTTGTTGCAAAACAGCGCCGGTACGGAAACTCAAACATTGAGCAGCTTGGACTGCACGGCGTGATTGGCCGGATTTCTTTTGACAAAGTTTCTCGGGCGCTAAAGTTTATGAATGGCCGCGTTGTAAACGGCAAGGTTGAGCTTGACCAAATGGACGAGAGCACCGAGGAGTCCCTTGAAGATACGCTGCTTGACATTGCTAACTACGCGTTGATTGCGGTGGCCCTTCGTCGTGGGACTTGGGGAAAGCCGCTTGAAGAAGACCTTGTCCAACTAAGCACTGCGGACTCAGAATAGTGTCGCTCCGCGAATCCGTCTCAATGACCTATCGCCAGCTCGAAGACGAGCTTGAGAAGATGTACCCTGGGCTCAACCGAGGAGAGGCCTCAAAGAAGCTTGCGGAAGAAATGGGCGGATACAGCCACAGGACAATTGCTGCATACGTTTATGGGCACCGAAGGATTGTTCCGCAGTTCATTGCGCGGTTTGTTGAGTTTTACTCCCTTAAGCATGGTCGAGAAGGCTCTGAGCTTTTGCAAAAGCTTGCTGTCGTGGAGACAAAGTCAGGCAGTAAGCGTGTAGTCCTGGCTGAGAGCAAGATGCTTACCCGGCTGCAGCGAGCGGTTGACACCATGTGCTTAAACTGCGCTGGATCGACCGTCGAAGAGGGCGGATTCTGCTGGGACGGCGGTTGCCCCCTTGCGGAATTTACAAGATACCCAGCAAAGCCGGGTGCCTAAATGAAGCGAGAAGACCTGTGGATTATTTTAGAAAACGACCGGGAGAATAATGTGGTATTCTGGGCCGTAATCAATCGAGTAGACCGGACCATCCTGGGGCAGGGCCTTTCAAACCAGATTGATTTTGCTGCGGAGCGCGCAGAGGATCTTGTAAACCAGCTTGTTGGAGGTGTTGAGTGAGCGGAACCGAGGGAAAGCTAAAGAGGACCAGCCACTCTAGCCTGGACAGCGCTCTTTTGATCTCCTTGTCAGATGAGATTGGCGAGTATCTTTCTACGGTTTCTAAGCAGATGGCAAAAACTCTTGGCGGCAAGGACAGCGAATACGAAGGCTTTTGCTTCATTGGCAGGGACCGGAAGACCAACAAGCTTCGCGCTCAGCTTGTGATGAACGTCCATAATGACCGCATCTCCACCACATTTAACGGAAGCGACGTTGAGGACCTTGAGCGCTTCGTGCACGCGTGGGCAAACCACACGGTGATTAATAAGATGGTGCGTGTAAAGTGATCGGAAAGAACGCAAAGGTCGTTCTGACTGTTTTGCAGCGCTATCCCAACAGCTGGGTTGACGCCAAGCTGATTCAGGATGAGCTTCCGCAAGGGGAGCGCTTTGGAACTCTGGTAGCAGAACTTAGGACTGCTGGTCATGTTATTGATCACCAGCAGAACCAAGACCCAAAGCGCAAGTCTTGGCAATACAAGCTCGTTGTTGTAGATAAGAAGACGATCAGCGAGGGATGGATTTGCTCTCGCTGTGGAAGGATTGAGGCTAAGGATTCTGTCAGGTCCAATACGTTGTCGGAGCGACATGCGTCAACGTACTGCATCTCCTGCAAGAAAAGGCAGGTCTTTGTATTTAGGAGTTAATAATGGCCTCAGTAATTGAAAAGATTGAAGGCGTTTTGTACGCCGATGGTTGGGAAGATTGCCTTATTGGACACGGAAACATCTTTCATGGGTCTAACGGACAGCTTACGGTAGCAATTTATGACCGAGATAAGATGGTCAAGAAGATGGCGCAAGAGATTATTGAGCAGGAACAGAGCCGCGACCAGGATCAGGCTGAAGACTTTGACCCGTACCTTGAGGCTGACGAGTACATCTCGTTTAACGTCGAGGGTGCGTATATTCAGCCGGGCATGCCGGTATACGCTACCGTAGGGGAAAACGCCGAACAGATCGGGGCGTAACCAATGTTTAACCTTATTGTTGCATTGGCCCTCATTATTGTCCCCTGCCCTCCCGCACCAGAATATTTCGCGCAAGCAGAAGACGACTGGGCCCGTGACCGCATCCTTGAGCCAGACGATTTTTGGCGCGGAGGATACGTCCGCGACGGGTTTGTTTGGGACGGCGCCGGCAAGGGCGCAGGCATTACCGTTTACGTGGTAGATACCGGGATTGCCGACAACGGATACATTGAGAATCTTGCTCCGGGATTCTACAGCTTTGGCAAGAACACGCTTGATTGTGGCAAGGGCCACGGAACCTCTGTGGCGTCGCTTATCGCCGGGGCCGGATATGGCGTTGCTGAGGCCGCAACGATTGTTCCGGTTCGCGTGCTTAACTGCAGCGGCGGCGGAACAAGGAAGGCAATCTTGGCCGGACTTAGCTGGATTGCAAATAACGCCAGCCCAGACACCTCTATTGTAAACATTAGCTTTGGCGGAAAGGCCGACAAGGCGGTAGACAAGGCGGTGGCGGCAATTAGTGACCTTGGCATCCCGGTAATCATCGCGGCGGGGAACTACGGGGCAAATGCCGCCAAGTACTCACCATCTCGAACGGGCTGCGATGACGGGCTGATGGTTGCGGTGGCCGCAAGCACGTGGCTGGACCTTCCGTGGACAGGATCAAACTACGGAGATTGCGTCTGGCTTTATGCTCCTGGTGCCAACGTGCTGGCCATGGGACCAACTGACGAGAAGCTGGTAACCGGAACTTCGTTTTCAGCTCCGTATGTTTCTGGGGCTATTGCAGCTTATGCAGCAGAGAACGGCGTCACTACCGAAGAAGCTTTGAGCATGGTAATGGAGGCGACTTCTAACGCCATGACCATTGCCCGGAGGCTTAACACCACCAAGGCTTTGTTGCAAATGTTCTCGGGAGATGAGTTTGCCCCGGATCTTTGCACCGATGATTGGTGGATGTGCTAGTAGCGCTTGGCTGAGGTGAAGTAAAAACCGTCTCCGCCAAGATCAGATGCGTACACCAGGGCGTCCACAACGTCGTCGTGTGAGCCGTTTGGGAATGCCATAAGCTGCATCTCAAGATCGTCAATTCCGGGAGCGCCGTTAACATGGAACACTTTTCCGGCTTCGTACCTAGCCGCAAGGGCCCTAGATCGCGTAACTTTATCGCGGTCTGGTCGGACGGGTCGAGCCGGAAGAGTGGTCGTGGAGAGAATCTCCCGAACAAATGTGCTCTGGTGCTGGACGGCCTCAATGTTGATCGACTCAAAGAATCGTGCGTCGTCAAGCTCTGGGTCAAGCCCTTTGATTCCAACCAGGCGCTGTGGCCATAGGGCACGCGGCCCAGAGTCGTAGTCAAGCCCACCGTTTGAGTCAATGCCCGTAAGCCAGGCCCTGTGCCCTTCTTGCAGCCGGGCTTTCCAGCTGCCAACGATATAAATGTTGTGTTGCTCATCAACCACAATCTCCACGGCGGCGGTGTAGTCGCTTCTTTGTGAAGCAGAGGATGCAAGGTCGACGCCAAGGCGGCGAGACCCTTCAGGGACTTTGTCTACCCGCTGGAAGTTGTCAAAGCGGAAGATGTTGCCGCCCATGGATGTGACGTCGTTCTGGAACTGCAACATGAAGATTGGCGTACCAAGCTCCATCTTCTTTTGCTCCATGTCGGCCATCGTGTACATCTCCGGCCAAAGAACCTGGTCGCCCTCTACCGCTCGCCTCTGATAGTGCGCAACATTCTTCTTGACAAGCTCTGCGTAGAAATCGTCTTCGTGCCATCGCGTGCCGATGTACCAGCGCTTAGCCTTTGGCACAAGCATCGGGTCAACCACCTGCCAGTACGTCTCGCTTGCCTTCTGGCGCTGCACGGCGGTGGCGTTTTCCTTCATGCCCACCATGTCGTCCGCAAAAAGGATGTCCAACCGTGCACCCGGCTTAATGGAGCCAAGGCCGTCGGCAAAGCACGTGGCATCCTTGCCCATGTTTGCGCCCTTAATCGTCCAAACCTCATCAGTCCACTTAGAGCCGATCACGCCTTCTTTGGCCCAGGGGAAGACTTCGGCAAAGTACGGTGACTCAATCAGGGCTTTAATTGCCCGAGATCGAGCAAGGGCGTCAGACATGACGGCTGTCAGTACGCCAATGCGGACCTTGCCGTGTGTTACGCCAATCATTCGAGCCGCCCGGTGAATCAGCTGCGTAGTCTTGGCATGACCACGGGGCATGAGGACTAGGCCACGGTCGTTTTCGTCAAGGAACTGTTCCATTTCACGCAAGTGCCTAGGGAAGACAAGCCCGCTAACATACTCGGCAAAGGCGGCGTCGGATGTCTGCGCCTTAACGCGCAACCACTCGCGGTAATTGTTATTGACGCTCACTGTCATCTTCCTTGGCCGTCCCCTCAATCACCTTAAGGTTGTCTGTGACTTCGGTTGCCCACATTTGCAGGCGCTTGGCAAGCTCTGCCGGTGGCAAATTGTCAATCTCGTGCACGGTATTAATCTGAATGGCAACATTGGTTTGCCCTGCTCGGACAGAGTTTTCTGGGGTATAGGCTCCCGTAAGCTTGGCAAGCCGGTCGACGACCTCTAGCTGGAGCTTCAGGAAGATGGCCTCTTCCTTTGAGCCGCGCGCCCTGGCTGCTCCTCCGGCGGCCATTTTACCAATGAGGTTGGCCCGCTGGATTAGCTCAAGGCGACTCGCTGCCGCATCAGGACCCTCTTCAGACCACTCTTTTCTGATAGCATAGATATGTTTCCGGACAGTTTCGGGCGAAAGGTCTACCGCAGTGGCGATTTCCGGCATCGGAACCCCCTGCAGGTGCAGGCCTTTAATCTTTTCTCGAAGTACGCCCAGTTGTTCGGCGCCAACGCGCCCACGCTTTGCCATAGTTGTAGTATACCAAAGGAAATCACCATGATCAGTATCTGCGACACCTGCGAGCTTTCTAGTGAACGTACATGCAGGCTATGTAAAACTACGTTTAAACGCTGCCAAAACCATGCAGCCGAGGCAGAACTTTGCTATCCTTGCGACGCGGCGTCCGAGCTCATTGTGCTGCAGTGCGCCAACTGCGGGGCCCGGATGCAAGAGATGAAGTGCAAGCTTATCTGTGAGTGTGGCTATTTTGCCTCCTGCTCGGACTATTATTGAGGTGACTATGCATCGAGTTCCCATTGACGGAGGCGATCTCCAGCGTATGCTGGCCCGGGATTACCCGGAGTTTAAGTCCATTAAAGACGCATGCGCAGCTGCCGGCCCTAAATATGGCCTGACTGCCGAGACTATGCGGTGCTACGCATCTTCCGGAGTGCCCAAGCGAAGCAAGGCATACAACAAGATTCGTGCTCGACTTATGCAGATGGAGCAAGAAGAGGCAACTGCCATGCTTGGAATCCAGGTGGCAAACACAAAATTGCTTGAAGCTATTGACAACCAGGTGCGGGCGTTTGAAAATGCGGTAGACAACCTTAAAAGGCTCCGATCCGGCCTTACCGGCTAACCGGTGTAATTGTAACAATAGGACAAATCATGGCAAGTTCAACGTATGACATCACGGCTGAGCAGGGCGCAAACTACGCAGCTACCCTTACGTACCGCGATAGCGCCAACACAATTATCAATCTAACCGGGTACTCGGCCAGGATGCAGGTTCGAAAGACGATTGGGTCAACAACCCCATACTTGTCGCTTACGCAAGCATCGGGGATTACCCTTGGCGGAGCTGCGGGCACAGTTGCCATTGCTATCTCTGCGGCGACGCTTGCGGCTGTTCCGGCGGGGAACTATGTCTATGATCTTGAGCTTATCTCTGGAGCTGGGGCTGTTATTAGGCTGATCTCCGGGGACTTTGTTGTCACCGGAGAAGTCACACGATGAGCCCGGATGTAAATATTGTTGATATCAACCTAACAGTTACCGAAGAAGCAGATAACTCGGTAACGGTATCGCAGGCCAACAACTCTATTACGGCACTACAAACAACTAATAGCGTCACAGTTGGGACCCTTGGTCTGCAGGGCCCGCCAGGAAGCACTGGGGCAACCGGCCCTGCTGGCGCAACCGGAGAGCAAGGCCCCCAAGGTCCACAGGGGGCAACCGGAGCGCAAGGCGCCCAAGGCACTGGGGCCTCGCATACCACGTATACGCACAACCAGAACTCTGCTTCTGCCACCTGGAACGTCACGCACAACCTCAACTGCTTCCCGTCCGTCATGGTTGTAGATTCAGCGGGTAGTGTCGTGTACGGAAACATTGAGTATCTTGATGCAAACAGCCTGCGGCTAACCTTTGTTGCCTCTTTTGGCGGCAAAGCATACCTAAACTAAGGGGGCAACGTGAAATTCCTAACAAACCTTGATCTCCAGAAAAATGAGCTGCAGAACGCGGCAATTCAGAATTTGGCGACCGATCCGGCCTCGCCGGTTCAGGGTCAGATCTACTACAACACTGCCTCTGACGCGATTAAGGTCTATGACGGAGCAGCGTGGGTAACGCTTGCTACCGGCGGCGGCACCGTCACGTCAGTTAGCGCCTCTAGCCCGCTTTCGTCAACCGGCGGGAACACGCCAACCATCAGCATTCAGGACGGCACAACCTCGCAGAAGGGCGCTGTCCAGCTAGAAAACTCAACCTCCAGCACCTCAACAACCACTGCCGCTGTTCCTGCTTCCGTAAAGGCTGCGTATGACCTCGCTGCCGGCAAGGCCAGCACTTCAAACAAGCTTAGCGACTTTGCAGCTACCACATCAGCCGAGCTTGCCGGTGTTATCTCTGACGAGACGGGCACTGGCGCGCTGGTATTTGCTAATAGCCCAACGTTGGTGACCCCAGCGCTTGGAACTCCGTCGAGCGCGACGCTTACAAACGCAACCGGACTGCCAATCAGCACCGGTGTTTCCGGTCTTGGAACTGGCGTTGCAACGTTCCTAGCCACGCCATCATCGGCCAACCTTATCAGTGCGGTAACCGACGAGACCGGAACGGGCGCCTTGGTATTTGCAAACACGCCAACACTTGTCACGCCAAACATTGGCGCGGCAACCGGTACAAGCCTCGTGCTTTCTGGCGATCTGACGGTCAACGGGACCACAACCACCATCAACTCAACAACCCTATCGGTAGACGACAAGAACATTGAGCTCGGCTCAGTCACCACGCCAAGCGATGCAACTGCTGACGGCGGCGGTATTACCCTTAAGGGCGCTACGGACAAGACAATTAACTGGGTTGACGCAACTGACGCCTGGACTCTTTCCGAGCATGTAAACATTGCTAACGGCAAGGTCTACAGAATCAATGGCACGGAGGTCCTTAGCGGCACTGCACTTGGCTCAGGGGTTACCGGGTCAAGCCTAACCTCGGTTGGCACGATTGCCACCGGTGTGTGGAACGGCACCGCAATTGCCATTGCAAACGGCGGTACTGGCGCAACTGACGCCGGCGCTGCACGAACAGCCCTTGGCCTTGCAATCGGCACGAATGTCCAGGCCTACAACAGCACGCTTGCTGCGGTTGCTGGCGGAACCTACAGCGGTGATGACAGCATTACAACGGTCGGCACCATTGCGGCAGGAACTTGGCAGGGTACGGCTATCGCCTCGACCTACGGCGGAGCACTTCGCTACAACACCAGCGCAACGTGGACGGCTGGCGAGGCCAAAACCGTTACCCACAACCTTGGCACCAAGGACGTAGTGGTATCCGTGTACGATTCGGGCGACGCTCAGGTGTTCTGTGATGTGGTAACGGCCACCACAAACACGCTGACGGTCACAATCAGCCTTGCAGGAACATACCGAGTCGTCGTTCTAGGGTAAGATACCCCTATGGTAAGAATTCTTAGCGACCTCGTTTTGCCCGCAACAACAGACGATCTAACCGTTGTTGGCGCGATTACTGGTGACGGCGTCACAACCGACCTTGTTCACGGGATTACCCTGCAACGAACTACTACCCTGACCGTAAACACATCTACGGATGCATCCGCAACGGCAATTACTTGGTCTAGTGCAATCAAAAACACTGCTCTCTATGCCTACTGGTCCTCTGGCTCAACCATTACTATTCCATTGACTGGCTGGTACAGCATTACTTGCCACCTCGCCAGCGGCGGCGGCCTCGGTACCGGTTTTGCATTTAGGCTGTACGTTGTGGTGAACGGAACCGTAGTTGCGAGAAATGAGACGCAGGCACAAGCAAACACCAACAATGACACTCCTGCGATTACTACAATCCAGTACCTAACTGCAGCGGACTCATTGGTTTTCCGAGCATCTGCGTCAACAACCGCCAAGACAATTGGTGGGTCAAGAATTTCCGCATGCTCGGTTGTCTATATGGGCAACATGAGTGCGTAAGGAGTAAACATGAGTGAAGTTGTTGAGCTTAATTTCTGGCATTTAGTGTGCACCACAGAGGGGTGCGAGCTTGCCGGGATTAGTTTTCCTATCTCCGGCGAAGAGGCGGAATGCGGCGGTTGCAACACAATGTATGCAAGGCCAGAGTAGTAAAGGAGTAATCATGGACCAGCGAGTAACAACCGAGCAGCTGATCTACAAGATTGGCGCGCTTACCCTAGAAAACGATATCTTGCGAGCGCAGGTTGAAAAGCTGCAGAAGCAGATTGCAAATCTTTCAAAGTCGGAAGAACATGTTTATCCAACAACAACAGTGAGCTTCAGCAGCATCAGCGATTAATTAATTAATCGTTTTGTATTAAAGAGTCTGTCGGTTTTTTCCGGCAGACTTTTTGTTTGTTGTTCGTTACGTTTTCATTATGTATATTGTGTACGTCAATCCCATTTGCGCAGAGTGTTTGAGGTACAGATGTGACGACCAGCCAAGTTAATCAAATCCTAGATCGCCTTGAGAAAATTGAGGAAGAGCTTTCCGCTATGCGTGTTGAAATGGCGGAGACTCGTGGCGCCTATCGACTTGCAAAATTTGTTGTTGGCATCCTCGGCCTGACCGGCATTAGCAGCTTTGTTGCCTGGATGGCAGGGCAGGGCAAATGAATACTAAGTTTGTCACTATCGCCGCAACGATTTGGCTTGTCCTTTCAACGTTGGTGTACAGCATTGTCGCTTCGCCAGCAGCCGGAGCCCAGAGCAACTATGTAGACGCAACTAAGGACTTCTGGATTACCGTTCCAGAAGCTGGGTCACTGCACCTTTGGACCGACCTATGCGACGACACCACTGCTTCTTGGTGCCCGGGAACTGTCGACTCCATGCTTTGGCTGTACGACAGCAACGGCACGCTTCTCGCTGCCAACGACGACTCGTACACAGATCACACTGGCGGCTACTCCCTGGCCTCGACCATTATTATCACCGTAGACGCTGGCGAATATCGCGTGCGCGCCGGGGTGTGCTGCGGAGACCCAACGGCTGATCGCTTCTACGGCAATCACTACTACCTCATTAGCAACTTTGACGCCGAGCTTGCCCCTGGAACGCCGTCCGCAACGTGGACGCCAACGCCTGAGCCAACCCCCACGCCTACACCAACTCCTACCCCGACACCAGAGCCTACGCCCGTGCCAGACCCATACCTCAACGCCCCTACCGGCCTCATGGTCACCGTGTACACCGATGGCAACGTTTATTTGACATGGAATGCCCCGGAAGCAAGCGGTACCGACGTTGAGCGATACGGCGTGTTCTGGACTACGGGGAATCTATCGGGCTGGGGCGTTGCGTCTACGGAGACCAATATGGGCATTGCCAGTAACGTCTTTGTTATTACAGGCGGCGTTGATCAAACCTACACATTCTGGGTAAGGGCCGACAACGACACGCTGAGCGTGTACTCGCCTGCTTCAGACACGGTCTCCGTCTTTGTTCCGGCCCCGCCGCCACCGACCCCAAGCCCAACTCCTGAGCCAACGCCAACGCCGACCCCAGAGCCAACACCGACGCCGACACCTACGCCGACACCAGAACCGCCAACACCAAGCCCCAGCGTGGCTCCTACCCCTACGCCAGAGCCCTCTGTGACGCCGACTCCGACGCCACAGCCAACACCTAGCCCGGAGGTAACAAATGAGCCGACACCGAACCCGACTGCCACACCCGAGCCGACGCCCGAGCCAACGGCCACCCCTACGGACTCTCCTTCCCCTTCTCCTGATCCCAGCCCTGTACCTACTGACACACCTGGACCAATTGATCCGGGCGCTGCAGTAGAGGCAGTCAGCGAGGCAATCGGGGAAGCTGCGGCGGCTATTGCTAATACTATCGGTGATAGTGTAGAAAACGTTGGTAAAGCCGTCACTGCGGTTACCAATCTTGGCAAGGATCTCAGCCCAGAGGAGAAGAAGCAGGCTGCGCCTGTGGTTGTTGCTGCCGTAGTGGTAACGCAAGTGGCTCAGGCTGCGGCAGCAGCTGCGGCTGCGGCAAGTACATCAAGCTCAGGTGGGGGCGGCGCAAGTGGCTCGTCTTCCAGCGGAAGAAAAGGGAGGAGATAAACATGCTTAAGAACGCAATCAACGATGTTATCGCTGGGGGCTGGACGATCTTCGGATTGGCTATCGCCTGGGCGGTGCTCCCAGAGGGAGAGACCCGAGACGTAGTAGGTTCAATCCTGCTTGCGCTCTCCGGTGCATGGCTTGTGACCGGTCCGCTTCGCTGGCGCGAAGACGACTAATTAGTTCCTGGCAAACAAAAAGAGGAGGGGCCTCACGGGGCCCCTCCTCTTTTATTTTATCAGACCTTCAGGCTAGGCCTTGTGGTCGTCTTCGTCTGGGAATGACTCACCTGCAAGGGTTCCAGCAAGCTCGTCGGCAATACCATCGCCGTCCGTGTCAATAGCTGTACCCTGAATGTGGGCCGTGCTCTCGGCAGCAGCCTTCTCATCAGCTCGGGCGACCTTTGCCTTGCCAACGCCAAACTTGGCATCTTCAGGGTTTAGGGCGCGGACGACAACCTGCAAGCAGGCGGCCAGACCAGCCGATACTACGGTTCGGAAATCCCCGCCTGAAATATCAAGCAGCGGGATGCCAAGACCAAGCGCAACGGCAATCGACGTTGCGATAAAGGCGCGTGCGGCCTCCAGGAGCATCTCGTCGATACCCGTGTTAGCCATGATCCATAGAACTGCGTTCTTAATGGCGCTCATGTGTACTCCTTCTATTACTTACCGCAAGTCGGGCACTTAGCCGGACTTACAGGCGCCTTTACGGGCGCTGGTGCTACTGGTGCCGCCGGGGGCACAGGAGCCGCCTCAGGCTTGGGAGCAACCCAACCCTTTGGTGCTGAGATGATAATAACATGCTTGTGGGGTGGCGCAACGTGCTTTTTGCTTACGCGCTTGGAGTCAGCAAGGATCTTGAGGGTCGCCTCATCGATCTTGACGCCAAACTGCTCTGCGCCTTTGCCGGAACGCGTTGGGCATACCCACTGCCAGCCGTCGATTGGATCGTATACGGCTGAAGTCATGTGGCCATACGTGCGGTTAGGCTGCTTCTGCTTGACCCACCACCAGCGCTGCCACTTAGCGTGCCAGGCGGAAACTTCCAGGCCCTTAGGATAGCCAGCAGGCTGCTCAACCCACACGCCCAAAGCCGCGCCGGCCTTGGCAGAGTTGATAACGTCGTTCCAATCCGTTGCCCAGCGAGCTTCGGCTCCAAGAACCCGTGCGGTTTTGATCAGGTCCGCAAGCGTTGAGCCGTTGTCGCTAACGCCCTGCTTTTCAACAAAGCCGGTAGCCTTTGCCTTGGCGGCAATGCCGTCTGCGGCGGAGAAATCCTTGCCTGGAGCGTACTTAAACGCCCAAGACACTGCTGCGGCCACAGAAGACGGACCGCAATCGTCGAGAATCCCACCTTTTTCCTCGTGGTCGAGCTGGGACTTAACCTTGTATTTCATGGGGTACCCCTTTCATATATGTGCCTCTCGGCTAGCACATCATACGGAAGATGGCAAGGTTAGGCACCGGTCTCGAGTTCTGCGATCTTGGCCTCAAGCTCCTCAATGCGCGCACGAAGGGCCCGCATGGCCGAATGAAGGGGGACAACAAGGCGGCTGTATTGAATGGCCTCAGGAGACCCGTCTTCGTTGTAAACCACGTAGGATTGACCGTCAATATTTTCGGCCATTTCCTCAGCAAGGAATCCGTACTGCCTGGGTGCGCGTCATCGTGACTCCAGCTCGGTGAGGCGCCTGTTGAGGTCTTGAATTGCAACAAGCGCGCCGAAGTATAGCGCCTCCCAGTCAATTGTCGGAGGGTCTCCCGGACCGTATCCCTGAACCGCAGCCTCTGGCATCACTTCTGTAACCTGTTCCCAGATTACACCGCGCTGAGTTCCCGTCGCTTCCACATTTATGTGCGGATACAATTCGGCAAACTTCTCTAGGTCGTACTCAAAGTCTACGAGCGATAGGTTATAGACCTGCTCCGCAGACAAATCCGTATCGCGGATGTTCTTCTTAAGGGCAGCAGTTGAGGTACTTGTCCATCGCTGTAGGTTGTATTGAGTACCAGCATTTAGCGTCCAAAGAGCGGTTCTACCTACGGTAGAACCGCTTGCCAGCGTGACTCCTGTTGGGGTGTCGTGGAATAGACCAGCGCCATTGGTAGCAACATTTCCTGATGTTGATAGGGTGCTTCCGCTTACTGACCCCGTGGCGCTAATGTTTCCCGTTGCCGTAATGTTTCCCGTCACATCTAGGGAGTCATTGAGGTCAAAGTTGCCGTCATGGTCTAGCCTGAATGACCCTTGCCCGCCGGGGAAGAACGAATCTGCAACTAGCGGGGCGTAGGCTGACCCGTTTGTGCTCTTGATGGCAAGACTATCGTTTCCCGCGCTTGCGCTGAACGCGCGGATGGAGCCACCGTTGCCCCCCTTAAAGACAATTGCGCCGTCTACGCTCGTGTCTGATACGCCGATGTTGATGTCGCCTAGTACCCCTAGTTCCCCTGAGATGCTCCCGTTGCCCGTGATTGACGTGCTGCCGAGGATTTGCGCGGTGCCTGATCCTACTGGGTCGATGATGATATTGCCCGTGCTCGCGCTGAGGTAGATGGTCGGGTTATTGCCGCCGCCTAGTTCATTGGCCCTGATCCACATGGTGCCGTTGTTGAGGTAGATGACGCCGTATCCGTAGGCGCTCGGGTCTACTTGATCGGCGAGGAGCAGTTGGATAAGCCCTCTGTCGTAGCGCACCTCGGTGAGGTCTACGGTCATAGCGCTCGTGGTCTGCACGCTGACCTCTACTCCAACCTCGATCTTGAGGTAGGCGCCGTCGGTGGGGATTGCGCCGGTGCCGTTGGGGTTAGCCTGCGTTTCGTAAGCGTTGGGCGCGTAGGCGAATACGTCTGCGAAGGTCTTACTGACATTGGTGCCCTGCGTGCCCGTGGTGGTGGTGCCGTCATTTTGGTAGTACTGCGTTCTGACCGTGACGACGGCCTGCGTTTTGGTGGTGCCCGTGGCGTTGCGCCAAGCTGCGCGGGGCTGATTTGTCCACGTGCGGGCGGCTGAGCCGGGCACGGCGACATATCGCACGATGCGGGCGTAGCGCCCGACTGCGGCGCCGCTCGGGATGGTGAAGCGCAAGACGTGCCCCGATGCGGCGGTCGCATCCGCAACCGCCTGTACGTAGGGGGCGGTGGCGTCGTTGTGGCTGACTTCGGTTGTGAAGTACGGCAAACGGTTTGTGGAGTTATTTAAGTTTGACCCGACCGTTGGGGGAATTGAGCCAAAGTCCCCATTAATAATGCCGGTCTCAATTGCTCGATTTAGCCCTGGTCCAAGGGCGTACGCAGACCCACCATCCGATTCTGTTGAAATTAGCTCAACGCCATTTTCATTTTTGATAAACTTTTGCGAGAGAACAAGGTCCTTGGTGATTTGCCCGTCCGTGCTTAGCCTGAAGTCACCAAAGTCTATGCTCCCACCGGTTACAGTAAGGTTTGCTGCTGTGACAGCGCCGGCGTTAGTGGCGCTGAACTTTGCCTCTGCTCCCGCTGTTGATGTGGCGCCAGCAAAGAAGGCAAGACCATCGTCTGCAGCCGTATCGATAAGTCCGGCATATCTTATTAAGCCAGTGGTTGATACATTTGTTAGCCTATCGGAAGCAAGTGTGTACCCGCCGATGGTTCCGCTCGTGGCGGAAAGGGCGCCAAGCGTGTTGACCGAGAATTTAGCCGTGGATGGGTTGGCGCTTCCGGCCCAGATGCCTTGGAAGGTTGGGGTGATAGCGTCTGGGTAGTTGCCGACGCGAACAACGTCTCCCCCGGACCCAATGGTGATCTCGGTTGCGGAGATCTCGCCAACAATAAGCGTGGAGTCGACGGTGCCGGATGTAATGTGAATGGAGCCGTCAGCGTTCTGGGTGTAGGACTTGAGGACCTTGATGGCTACTGGGGCAAGAAGGCTTGGCAGGTCAAACTCAGAGGCAGAGAGGTCTAGGTTAACGTCGTCGCCAAAGCGCTGCTTAAAGGTAAAGGTGGTGCTGGTAACCGCGCTGATGTAAGCAACTCCATCAATGGTAGGGGCAACATTGACAAGCTCAACGTAGTTTCCTACGGACAAGCCGTGCGCCGCGCTGGTAGTAACAACAACAGTACTGAGCTCCGCTGGGTTGTCCGGATTGTCAAAGGAGCGGACAACAGCCGTAATGGTGTGCGCCTTGCCGACGTACACGGTTGATGCAGTAGAGGCAGTCAGGCCGCTAGTAATGTCAGCCTTGCTGTAGGTCAGGGTGTTTGTGGCAACAGTTGCAGAGGCATAGTCAAGCGGGCCGTTGGTTGGAAGATTAAGCCCGACGCCTCCCAAGAGGGTGCCGGTAGTGAAGTACAGGCCGGATACCCGAACGTAGTCGCCGGTAATAAGGCCATGCCCGCCAGGGAGCGTAAGGCTAACGGTGCCAGTACCGGTTGAGACGGCAGTCGCCGCAATGGAGCCGCCGGTAAAGCCCATCTGCACTGCCGCGTGGTCCTCTGGAGCGCCGTACCACTTGGTGTTCCAGGAAGGCACGGTCTGGATAAGGCCGGCACGCATCAGGTTGGCGTCAAGAACGCCTGTCTTAATGTAGCTGGCGTTGATAGTAGTCCCGCTTACTCGATTGGAAGAGAGAACCTCTTCGCTGCCAGCAAGAACTAGCTCGCCAGAAGAGTTGGTCTCGTCAGCAGCATTTCTAATGAGAACGCCGTCGCCGTCGATCTCAATAGCAGAGAAGGAGTTGCCGGAGTCAGCGCGGATCTTCCCGCTAGAGATTGTATCAAAGCTCATCCAGTTGCCTCCGTTGGCTCAACTACGCCTGACAATACCAAGTTGTCAGTAATATAAATCCACCCCAGATTGCTTGATGTGCTGAGGTATCCGGCTGGAACGTACGTCCAGGGGCCACTTATCGGAATGGTAGGGCTAGCAGGGTCTTTTGCAACCGCTCGGACTCGGTACTGATACCGGTATTTAATGTCAACGCCGGTGCCGGTATCTGTTGACTTGGCGCGCCCGTCGTCAGTATAGGTGGTATTAGTCGGATTTGCAATTGTCTTCCAAATTGATATGGTAGTTGCGGCAACGTCTTCATACCAGCTAACGACAATAGCCGGAAGCTGATTGCTGGCTGTTGTGTTGTTTTTTGGTTTAATTTCAACAATGCCAGAAGTTGCTGGGGCATACTGCAGATAAGTAATTGTTTTTCCGTCAGCCGAAACGCTGGTAACTTCAAAATCACCAGCAATTGAGGGGTTGGTAGCCGACTTTTTGCCAAACTGGCCATTCTTAACGTTAATATATGTCCCAATGTCAATACCAGTTGACTTCTTAAACTTTAATGTGACTGTTGCGGCCGCCCCAGCTGCGGCGGCTGTTCTGGCCACAGCGGCGGCTGCTGCAAAATTGCTTTTTCCAAGAGATGTTTTTACAAGCTGTTGCTCGCGTCGCTGAACGTCGTAGTTAACAATCTTTTTGTTTCGAGGGTTAGTTTGATCTGTTAGCCAAGTCAGCACAACGTTTTGAGCCGTCGTAGCTGCCTGGTTGTCTTGGTCAACAGACCTAACAATCAAGTTTGAAACCGCAGTTGGAGTCATGTAGTTAACTTTACCAGTACCAAGGTTCTCGGTAAGGTATTCTTTTTGCACAAGGATAATGGCGTTTTTTTGGAAGGCCGGCTCCCCAGCAAGCTGCACACTGTAATAAATCTCCCCACCAATAATGTTAACAGTTTGGCTCTTTACAACCAGGGGCTCCGTAATGCCAACCTCGCTCCAGAGGAATGGAATAATGGAGCCGACCGTAAGCCTCCCAGCGCTTGCGTTATTGGGGTGCTCAAATTCATAAGACTCAATGCTCTTTCCGTTTTCTACCCAAAATGAGCTGGCGGCCAGCACCGCGTCTTCAACCGTCTCTACGTCAGCGTTTGTTTTTGAAGCTTCAACAATTTTTCCGTGGGTATCCCAAACACCCTGCACAAAATCGAAAGTGTAGCGGATGACTTGTCCGGTAGCAACATAAGGGGTAAGGATATTGTTTGACTGGTCGATTGTCGTGGCCTTGCCGTATAGGTACAACCTGTTGGCCTGTGTTCCGTGCTGACTAATGTTTTTTGGAGACTCATACGTCTTCATTGGCAAAATAGTATTTAGGGCTGAGTCAAACAGCATCTCGGTACTTGATCCAGGGGCAATGCCGTAGTCGGCAAATCCGTACTCCGAAGTGATCTGCACCACATTCGGGTCAGCGTAATAGTCCGTGTAGCTGGAGCTATGGCTTGTGTGATGAAAAATCAGAGCAGCCTTTACGATGCCGGCTGTTGTTGGAACCTTGACCATCCCCCACATCTTTTCCCAGGAGTTATTAATAGTTACCCCAGCGCCAATAAGCTCATCTGTGCCAACCTGAGTGTTTGATGCGTTATAGAAACGAATCTTCAAGAAGCTTTTTGTGCTATTGCCGGTCTTTATCATTGTGGATGCAAAGTAAACCTGGTTGGCAGTAACCGTAAAGTATTGCGAGCGCGCAATCGACTCGGTAGAGCCGGTGGCCGTAGCGGAGTATCCGTAGCCATATGGGCCCGAAGATCGTGTGCTTAGGGCAAACGAACCACCGAAGACCCACTCGATTGTGCTTGCGTTACCAAACTTGTCCTCAAATGTAGGATTCTCTACAACATTTTTTACATCTCGACGTTGGTAGTGTAGGTTCTTGTTTGCATCAACCCAATACTGCGAACCGGTTTTCTTGCAGATGTAGTCCATAGCCTGGCGAAGAGTCATTCCATTAAAGGGCTCTTTTGCTCGATTGACCTCAGTCTTACCTGGATGATCCGCCAGGTATCGATAGGCATTATCTTCCGCTAGCAGGTCAGAAATTGTAAAGTAATGAGCCATCCATGCGATAAGCTGTTCTCGCTCTGACTCGGGTAGCACGCGATCAATAATGTAAATGTTTCCGATAAGTCCATCAAAGTAAGAGCTATGACCAAGAGGCCCTGATGTTGCGTAGCCAACGCCAACTGCAAAGCCTCCCAAGTTAGTAGCTGCTTTTGTGGATACCGTTGTGGACTGAGCAGCCTCATCATTTTTTTGTATAACTAGTGCACCGGTAGTTGGGTCGTATGAAACAAAAATAATTGCTGTCTCACCCGCAACAAGAGTAAGGGTCGTGGTAAACCTTTCGGTAGAGGCGCCGTTATTAATAGTCATAAAGCAAATAGCCCCAGAGCTATTTATCTGCAGCTCTCGACGCTGTCCGGTATAAGAAGATCCATGGTGCCAAATTGTGCGGTATGTCGACGCAGCGGGAAGGGACTCTGGTTGAATCACACAAATACAGCTCATTTTGTTTCCTGCCGCATAAAAACCAAGCCCCTGAGAATTCACCGAGCCAGCCACTGCCTGATCAGCGATGTCTGTTCCGGCAAAAGCAAAGGAGATTGTCCCAACAGTTACTTCGGTAATTTGGTAGGACCCGTTCATGGTGCTAATTGGGGCCGGATTAGATAGCAAAATATTTACCGTCTCTCCCTCAGTAAAGGAGTGGGGTGCTACCGTGCGAATTGTAACCTTGTTTGATGTGCGCTGGAGCCTCAATGGCGTTGCAGATTTTGCTGTTGACATCCCCATTAACTCACTTGACTCAAAGTCAACAGATTGCCTACCCCCTATATACGAAAGAGAGTCATTTGGCATCATTGGTTGAAGGCTATAGTTGTTTTTGGTACGAGATCCGCCAGTAACGGCGGACCATAGGTAATACGGGAACGATACATACGAGCCGGCGGGAACTGCGCGACCGGACGTGGTTGTGTCCGCTCGTTCATCAGCAAATTTAATGTAAGAATATCTTGTTGTCGAAAACGTAACTGAGCTAGCTGCAGCTTGGGTATTAGTTAGGCTGTAAGCGCCATACTTGGTGTTTGGGCCGGTGTTGTCATAGTGAATACGGGCATGCTGCGCGCTTCCGCTGACCAACCCTTCTGCAGTAATTGTTTTTTCATTTCCAGCCCAGTTGCCAATAGCAGAACTAGGGTCGGTAAATTCAGATGGAAGTGTAATGTCAACAACGTCCCCCTTATTAAACGGATGAGCTGCCCACGATGCGTAAGGAGAGGCGCTTTTTCCAAGTTCAATCCATGCCTTATTGCCTTTTCTATAAACTTTCTTTACTCGTGCTGGGTTTCCTGGATTGCCTGCGGCCGAACCCGTTTCAGTCACGGTAAACCTTCCATCGTAGGTTGTAGTGCCGTTAATATGCACAACATCTCCAATGTTAAAATACGTAGGGTTTTTGTCGTACCAAATAGTTGTTATTCCGGCAACTCGCTCTGCGGCAATAATTTTAGATCGGAACTCCCCCGCACTAAGCGATTGGGGTTTTCTCAAAACAACAGTAGAGGTATAAGCAGTACCACCGCTTGTGTATGTTTTAAGCGTAAGGTTTTTGATCTTAAACGTTGTCGCGGTTGCCTCTTCAATTATAGAAAACGCCACGTTGTAGCTGCCAGTGCTACCAGACTCGGTAATTCCAGAGATTCCAACTGCATCGCCAATTGTGAAAGTGTTGTTGCAGGTATACGTAGTGTATTCTCCGTCGCAGCTTGCCGCAGTTATGGTTGCCGAACGGACGGATACACCAGGGTCAACATCTGTCTCTAGACGAAGCGTGGTTGAGGATTGGCGATTCCCGCGAAATCCTGCCGTATAGTCCCCCGGGCGGTTAGAGTCAATATTTTCAAAATTCAAAAACTGCCCACTTTGAAAGTTGTGCTCTGAGAGCGTTGTAATGTCAAGATAGTTCGTGGCCGGGTCGTACGCCCCCACGCTAGAGATAATGTACCTTTCAGTAATTTCGTTCTCAAGGTGATATAGGCGGAGGCGCTGATCAGAGTCTAAGGCACGAGGATCAACAGAACCTCTGCCGCTGTCTGACTTACCCTCGGACAATGGAAGGAAGATCTTTGCCCCTAGCTTCTCTGGGAACTGTGCATCGGGAACATAATTGATTGGGCTAAAGCGCCAATCATTGCTTCCCGTAACCACATATCCGGTTGTGCTTGTTGGGCTGTCGTAGTTAATGCTATGAGCCATAGAGGTCCCGGAGTATGGGTCGGTCTTGTTGACGTCTTCAAAGAACGAAATTGTCCACGGGGTGCTGCGCCCAGACTTTTCATCGGGAATCTCAACCGTTCCGGTAGCTGCTCCTGATGTAACAGTTCCAGTGGTCGTTGTGGTGTAAGTAATAGAGGTGTTTGCTACAACACTTGTAATCTTGTAAGTGCCGTTGAGGGCCTCGTATCCAGTAGGGCCAGTCGCAAGGTCAACCTCAACCGTGTCCCCGGCAACAAATGCGTGCGTGCCAACTGTAATCGTTGCTGTGGTGCCAGCCCTGGCCGCATTGCTTGCCGAAACCGGGCCAGCATAGGCAGATGCGCTTGACGCGGTATAGCTGACAATAGAGAGGATAGATGCCACCGTCCACTCGCCGTCGTAGTTGTTTGTTCGGTCGATGTCTACCTTTTGGCCGACAATAAGGTCGTGCGCATCATTAAGATTGACGGTGATTAGCCGGGTTGGGCTTCCGCCGCCGCTACTGCCGTTTGACACCTTAGTGATGCTAACGCCATTCTTGTTTGGGTCTGTTTGGTAGCCTCCGCGAATAATTTCGTAGTCGTAGACTTCAAACGGAGCTTTGTAACGGTCAATAACAATCTCGTCAAGAAGAGCGGTGTAGTCGGAGCACTTTACCTGGGTGGTAATCGTACCGCCTTCGCGCATCCGAGAAACTTCGGTAACAATGCCGCCAAAGATCAGGGTGGCGTCCTCGTAGATTTGAACTTCAGCGCGCGGCGGAATTTCAAAGTCAAACGTGTGGTCGTTTAGCGCTGCCTGCAGCTTGTCATCTACTGTTGCCCCAGAGTAGCTAGACCAGTCAGTGATCGACAGCGGGAACATGGTAAACATCGTAAACTGGGCCTCGCCTAGCGATCCGTCAGAGCTTTCAGTAAAAGTAAAACCGCTGTCTGAGCCCCCATCAGAGAAGCTAATGCGCCGGGTAATGTCAAAGAAGCCATCGCCCACGGGGGTATGGTTTAGGAGCTTAGGCTTAATCTTTACTGTTATCGTTCCAGTGTAGTTCATAGTTTATGAGGGCCTTGCATATCCGGCTGAGCGTAGAGCGCGCGTTTGCGCCTCTGCTACCTTCTTGGCTAGTTTATCAATATCTCCGGCGTTAGAGACGCTTGGGTTGTTGATTACTACAGATGCGTTTACGGTTTGGCCGCCGCCCACGGCGGTCACGCCTTCTGGCCCACGCATCTTGTGGTTCGGGATAATGCTTCCGCCAAGGCCGCCTGGGACAAGAAGCTCTGGGCCGCGCTCTCCGACCATGTAGCCAACGTTAGGCCGAACGGCGCCGCCGAAGGCTCGACCGCCAATCTTTCTAAGTGGCTCGCCGGAGAATGGAACATTCGATGGCCCATTAAATGGGAACGGGGCATTCGGGCCAACGTTGTACACCGCCCCACCACCGGCCTGGATCATTTGGGTTCCCTGATTTGCCGATTCTGGGTTGATGAAGTTTGTATAGATAAAGTCTCCAAGCATTCCACCAAGGATGCTGCCGATCATACCGCCAATAAATGGGATTGGAATCAAATTGCCAAGGAGGCCGCCAACCAGCGAGCCAATAGTTCCGGCCATTGCTCGGCCCATGTCGCCGCCAGTAGCCCCCGTCGTCAGCAGTCCTGCAACCATGGCTGCCGGCCCGCCAATCTTTGGCAGGATGCTAAGGAGGTTAAATCCTAAAGAGGGGATAAGTTGGGCAAAATCAAAGTTACCAGTAGAGGCCATCATTGCAACGTCTGCAAGGAATCCGGAGAGGAAGTTACCTTTTTTAGTGCCGACAAAACTATCTGCCCTGGCGGCTCCGCCCTTAAACCCGCCCTGGTCTGGGGTCCAAGTCTGCATTCCCTTAAGGTTTAGCTTGCCGCCAGTAAGCGGTACGGGGATTCTGCGAGATTTAGAGGTGTACAGCTCCGGCATCAATCCAGCAGCAACCGCACCAGGGTCTTGAATTGGCCTCCAACCATACTCTCTTGCCAATTCTCTTGGGTATTGAGACCTGGCTGCCATAGCACGTTCAAAAAGCCCATCAGGGTCGGGTATTGCACCAGATGCTACGTCGCCTACACCTCTTGTGTATTCAAGGTCAAGCAGTTGCCCAGCAGATTGCAGTACGCCTTGCTGAGCCTGCCACTCGGGTGAACGGGTTCGGAAGTCATGTGTTCGACTCCGACCGGAGAGGTTTTCACTTAATGGGTTTCGCATCGTGAACATATCATCTGGCAAAGATTCCATGGTGTGGCCCATAAAGAGCTCAGCAAAATGTTCATGCCAGGCTGTCCCGGCATACGTAGTTGGGCGCGGGAAATCCCTCGGCATGCTGTACGGATATCCCTTGGCATTTTTCCCCAGGCCATGGTTAAGCGGCAGACTTGCAGCCTCAACTCGAGCTTGGCCCGGGTTTAATCCCTGAGCAATAAGAGCGCGTTCGTAGGCTCGAATAAGTTGCTCACGCTGCAAACGTTCTTGAACTTTATAGAAAGCTGCTTTTAGAGCACTTACATGACCAAACAATGTGTCTTTAATTGTGTATGGTTCTTTCTTATAATCCGGGTGACCCTTAGGCCGTCCTTGATTATCGTAACTAGGATCTTTCTTAGCTTCAAAAATTCCCAGTACTTCTTTATATCTTGAAGAAAAAAGTTTACGATTTTCAGGGTCAACGAGAGAACGTAGAATCTTAAGGGGACCAAATGCTCTATTATGCATAAGGTGAGCAATCTCATGGGGAATTGTTTCCGGCTGCCCCCTTTTTAGATCGTTCTTATTCAACTGTATATAATTTTGATCTGAGCGGGTAACCCTTCCCGAAAAGGATTCTCCACTCATTTGATCTACGACATCAATCAATAAACGCTTGCTTGGATCAGAGGGGTCAAACATGCCAAATGGTGCGGCGGCCAACCCTAGACGAGCAGCGCTAGATATTGCATCAATGGCGCTCATGTCTACATAGTCCAGATAGTCATGTGGTATTCGCAGATCTCCCCAGTCAAAACTAATGGTATCTGCTAGGTATCCAGGGAAATCTTTGCCCGTTGCCCCGCGCGTGCGCCCAGCTCTAAGGCCATCAACCTCTGTATCACCTGCGTCACCAAAAACTCCCATATTGTGTAAAATCTTTCCAAGGAATGATGACGGTTGCTTTAAGATTGTTCCGGTCCGAACTGGGCGGCCACTCAAGCCTTCGCCCGGCTTCATCCGCACAGAATCACGTCGACTGCCTTCAATATCCTCCACATCAAATCCGCTAGCCGACTTTAATTTGAACAGGTCGAGCTGCTCCCCGTCAGCCGGCTTGATTACCGGTGCATCATCAAGTAGCATCCTGAGCACTGGGGCTTCTGCAGGCCCAAGGTTGAAGAGTTCTGGCTGGGTGTAGAGCAGGCGCTCTCGGATCAGTGCAACCTTGTCCGCAAAGGATCCGCCGCGAGGAATTGTCCTGGCAACACGAGTTCGCTCCGCCTCGATGTCAATGTTTTTAGCGCGTACTCCCTTAAAGTGCTCGTCGGCAGTAACGGCGTAAAGCGCGGCTTCGTCTATGCTGGTAAACACCCCTGCTCGCAAGAGAGATGCCGCTTGCGCCGCTCGGCCGGCAAGGATGCGACCGGTCTCCTGCTGGCGAAGAATCGCTTCCTTTGCTGCAAGAATTTGCTCTGGGTCAACCGGCATAGCGCCAGATGAGGCTCGCCAGTCGGCAATTTGCCTCTCAAGAACGTCAGTCGCAACTGCGTGATTCCCAAGGTCGGTAAAGCCCATTTCTGCAAGCGCGGCAGCCCTTGCTTTTGCTTCGGCATCAGTAAACGGCCGGTAGCCGTCTTTGTCATCAATGAGTGTTGGTAGACCAAGGATGGTCTCAATCTGATCAATTGGAATGCCGCCAGGAATTTGGAACTCTGCAAGCCTGGTTGCGCCCTTGCCGCTCTGGGGAAGAGCGGAAGTAAAGCCTATCCTCTTGCTTTCTGGGAATGAGGCTGGGTCGGTTGCAAAGAATGGGAAGTGATAGTCGCCGGATAGGAAGTCATTGAATGAGGTGGTCACATGAGGTGGCTTGTATCCTGCGCGGGTAACAACCGAAGTAATTGGGTCTGCCCCGCCCAAGCCCATAAGGTCGGTGGCGTTTCCGCTTAGCAGGTTGCCCAAATGATCGTAATCACCAGCAAGTCCGCCAACGTAAGAGCGCACCACGCCGGTAGACAGCGGCCGTGATCCTCGCCCCCAAATACCACGCTTTACAATATCGAGGTCAGGGTCAAGCTCGTAAGTGTCTCGCAAGCTCATTGGGCGCGAAATATTAGAAAGCTGGGACAGCCCCAACATATTGCGAGCAAGGGCCTCAAGTGGTCCCGGAAGCTTTCCAGAGCCAGCAAGCTTAGCTAACGCGTCAGCAAGATCCGGACCAGGCATGATTGATGACAGCCCAGCCCTGTAAAGAGAACTCAAAATATCAACAAAGCCGCCAGCGCCAGACAAGTTGCTGTTGCTCATCATTGGCGGAAGAATCTGATGAATAAATCTGGTGGCCGGGTTGGTGTAGTCCTCAAGCCAGCTTAGCGTCCCGTCGTATCCACGGCCAACATCAACTGGTCCGCCCTCAGCTCGTCCGCCGCCCCAGGTTGGTTTTGGCGTACGCCTTGGAGCTGGGTTGTTGAATCCGCGATTGTAATTAAACAAGTTTCCAAAGAAGCCTAGGTCTTTCTTCTGGCCCATATCAATAGACTGCTGTGTTTGCTTTCCATCCCAGACGTTTCCAAAGAGAAGGTCGTAAATACTGCCGCCAGCGATATCCATTCCTGTGGCAACCGCTGCGTTTGCCGCAAGAATTGCAAGGGTGCCTGATCCGCCTGAGGCTAAGAAGGCGGCAGCGTCAGGAAGCGCCATTGCATAGGCGCCAGCATTCATGAAAATATTTCGCATCCACGCTCGACCAGGAGCTTCGCCGCGATCTTTTGCCCCCGCAATATCAAATCCACTCAAAAGAGTGCTGAGAATAGCGGTGCCCCTAAACGCTGTCGCCGCAGCGTTTGCTCCGGCTTCTGTTAGAGCAGAGCCAAATTTGATTTTTGGACCATTTGGGGTTTGAGTAACCTGACCGGGAACAAACCCAGTCCTTGGGGACCACGTTTGAAGATTTCCTGGCTTCAACCAGTCAAGTGGAGGAAGCTTTCGAACGCCAAGCGTATCTTTAAGCTTGTCCAGCCAGGTTGGTCGCTTAAAGACCGCAAATGCGTCGTCAGCTGCAAATGGCGTTGTCGTTCCGCTGTTGTATCCCGTAATTCTTGTAGGGTTATCTAGATCGCCAAAAATTGGAGAGATGCCGCCAACATTAGGTATAGGACGGTTATCCCACTTGGTGTACATGCGGAAGTTAAATGGAAGGTTGATATCCCATCCACCCTTGTCTGTTGGGGGAGTGTATGGCGGCGTGACAAACGGCGTCTGCGTTGGCGTTGGGGTTGGGGTCGGGGTCGGGGTCGGCGTTGGAGTTGGGGTTGGTGGTCCATATGGCGTTGGCGTTGGCTCTGGGACCCAGTCTGTTCGACTGCCGCCCTTGCCCCATCCAACGTATCCGCCAACGGCGCGTCCGTACGAGCCGGCACGAAGAGCGCCAGCCGAAGACTTAAGTGTTGGTGGGAGTTTATGGTTTGGCGTGACGTATCCGCCGCCCTGCTTGAACATGGTGAGCATTTCCGGTCCACGCTCGCCGACCATGTAGCTTGTGGCAGCCGAAAGGCTTCCGCCCATGGCCCTTCCGGGGCTGTAGTAGTTAGAAAGGCCGGCCATAATCATTTGCAAAAGCGGGCCAAACGACTCCATAAAACCGGTATTCAGATCATCGTATTGGCCGCTTGTGTATTTACCGCCAGGCGTGTAATAGGTCTGGAGCCTCTCCAGGTCATACAAGAACTTGCCAATTTGATTAAATTGCTTGACACGCTTCGGGTCGTCCATTGGTGTTTTTGGGCTGACGAAGGCGTAGTATTCACGAAGCTTGGTCTGCAGATTCTTGGCATCAGAGATGCGCGCCTGCAGCAAGTTCACCATGGTTTGACCCTTAATCGTTCGGGTTTCGGTGTCAGGATTCATAATTGCATTGAGCGCGTCTTGAGCCTTCTTATAGGCGGCGCTTTGCGCCAGGACGTTCAGGGCCGCTGTAATAGCCTTTGGAAGAGCGGCAAAGGTTGAGTTGATATTTGACTGCAAGGCGGCCATGAATCCGGAGGAGAACGACTCCATGAAGGAGTAGCCCTGGGCAGAAGCAACTTCTAGGTCGAGGCCAACGTCTCCAAAGATGTCCTTAAGCTCAGCAGAGGCGTTTGACTTGCTGATCTTGCCTTCCTGGATCTTCTTGAGCAGATCGTCAATGCGCTCTTGCATGACGCGGCTTCGCTCTGCCTGATCAAGCTCAAGCGCCCTGGCCTTTTCGTCATAAAACTGGCCGGTCCCAATGTATCCTGAGGTTCCCTTGCCGGCCTGAATGGCAGCTGCCATAGCATCAAGCTGTGCGCGCTGCTCGTCTTGGAACAGGTCGCGGGCGGCGTCGCGCGCTGAGCGGGCGCGCTCCAGCGGATCAACGCTGGCATCAAACATGTCAAGGGCGGCTTCGGAGGCCTTGGTCCTAGCCTCCTCAAGCTTTTGAAGTTTATCCATCTGGTCGGCTTGGTCCTTGAGAGCGTCGTACTGCTGCTGGAGGACGCCAAGTCGGATCATTTCTCCGCCGTACAGAACCTCTACGTTATCAAGGGCATTTTGACGCTCGGCCTCAAGCTGCTTCTTCTCCTCTTCAAACAGTGCCTGAATGACAACTTGCGCACGCGACATGAGGCGATTGAGCGGCGTCTGGAACGATTCCATTGCCTTTTGCATTGCCTCTTGTGCCTTTTGCAGGAGCTCACCAGTGGAGTCAAGCGCCTTAGTCAGCAGGCTGATATATTCGGTTGCCGAGGTATCTCCAGCCTTGTACCACTTCTGATATAGCTTTTCAACATAGCCAGCATCGATGCCCATCGTCTTGGCCACTTCGTCAGGCGAAAGACCCTCGCGCAAATAGCCCCTGATTTCCTTTTCCATCTGTACCCGTCGGGCAATAGCGGCTGTTCTTGTTGGCGTAGGGGGGTTGTCAATTAGGTACTGTTCGGCCCTGGTCGTGTTGGCCCCCCCGTACAGGTCTTCGTTTCGAGTATCTGTTATAACGCCAGCGCTATTTGCTCCGGAGTTTGACGTCAAGGCTCTTCCTATGGTTTCCCAGAAGCTTCCGTTTCCTGTAACTGGAACTGGCTCTGGGTACAGTTCCGGGAACATTTCCCGTGCTTTTTCAGGGCCTAGGCGTAGTTCAATCTCTTTCCTTGTGTTCTTGACCTTTTCCGCCTTTAGGCCAGATGGAGAATTGTTAGCCCTGTTAGTAAGTTCAGTTGTCAGTGCCTGGCCGGCAAGGTGGAGCGCAACGCCAAAAGCTGCAAGGGCAAGGACAATGCCGCCTGTTGATATGGCGACAACTCGACCAAACTCATCAACAACCGTGACCAGCGGCTTAAGCGCTTCAGAGAACATTTTGATGCCCTGCAAACCAAATCCTATTTGCGCAACCGTGCTGAATACATTCCCAATCTCCTCATTGCCAGTTAGATTTGCAATGGTGCTTCCAAGCATGCCGAGGGCAAACATTGCGGACCCAAGATTTGACATCTTTCCCTGAACCTCTGAGGCGATAACTCCTAGCTTGCCAAGCGCGCCATTTGCCGAATCAAGGCGAAGCTTGAAGCTCAGCAGCTTTCCATAGACGGCCTCATAGCCGGCTGAAAGAGCCTGCTGAATTTGGGCCGAATCTTTTGCGTCAACTGAGGCAAGGAGCTTCTGGAATTCCTCAGGGCTGGAGCGCTGCTGCTCCCTAAGCCTGTTAAAAATCCCTACGGCATATTCCTCTGTCAGAGGCCTATTTGCAACGGCCTCGGCGCCACCCCTTGGGCTAATAAATTCGCGTCCGGAAAGCGCAGCCTCTTGCTCTTCAAGCTTGTGCGCAATTCTTACAAGCGCTGGGGAAGTGTAGCCACGGCCGGGAGTGCTTCCTAGGCCGTATCCGGTGGCGACAACGTTTTGCTCTGAGTCAACAATTGCGCGCGGCTCAAGGAGTTGCGTTGCAAATGTCCTTGTTGCTCCAATCGCCTGAAGCGCAAACATCCTTGTTTTTACATTGTCAAGAGATTCAGCTGATTTGGCTGTAGCAACTGCAAACTTTGACATAGCAAGTGCGAGTCCGTCGACAATAAGTTTTCCGCCAATGAATCCAGCAAACATAAACCCAAAGAGCGGAGCAAGAGGAGAGACGACCTGTACAACTGCAGAAAACAGATCCATAATCATTTTGATGATTGGCATTGCAGCTGATAGTGCAGATGCAAACGTAGCAGCAAGGCTTGAGATAGCTCCGCCAGCAGATTGCGAAAGCGCAGGAAGAACGGACGTCCCAATCTGGTCAAGCGAGCTTAGGATCTGTGGGGCGTTGTTATCTACTGCTTGGCGAACGCCATATTGGTTATTTTGATAGGCTTGCGCAAGGAAGCCAACAAGCGCCGTGCTCGCCCCGAGGGTTGCTACAAGCGGGTTGCTTGCAATAAACCCAAAGAGAGTCCGGGCAACGATGATTGAGGCGCCAAGCTTTCGAATAACGTCATTAGACAGAATCTCAGCAAACGCCTTAAATCCAGAGATCGAGGTGGAGATAAACGAGTTTAGCGAAGATCCGCTTGTTGCGACCGCCCCGCCAATACCGCCAATAGTTTTGAGAATTGAGTCTAGGAATCCACCCGCAACGCTGATCCCCTCAGGAAGGCCAGACCGGATTGCCTCGGCAACCTTTCTGACCGCCCCTGCAAATTGCTGAGATGATTTTTCTGCTTCGTCACCCTGGAGGAACGTTGCAAGTCCGTCCTCAAACTCTTTTGCCTTGGTGCCGGCAACCAAGTCTCGAATTACAGAGAAGAGGGGGTTAAACGCTGTAGCAACAAGGGATTGCGAGGTGTCTGCAACCGTAGTCATTGCTCCTTGGAACGTGCGCGAGAACGCCTTCATTCCACCGCCGTACTTTTGCTCAAGGCCTTGAAGGATTGCCTGTACACCACCGGGGCCGGAAAGGGCGCCGATGCGAGCAAGTCGGCGGATTTCCTCAATGGCTGTCTGTGGGTTAAGGAGCTTCTTGTAGGTTGCGCTGGCTGTTTGTCCGGTGCGCTCAAGCTCTGCAAGCAAGGCATTTGCAAGGATCTCGTATCCGGCAATACCGGCGTTGGCCAGCTGCATCATATCGTTTTGATAGACGCGGCCTGCTGAGTTCATTTGTCCAAGTGCGTACGTTACCCGGCGAAGCTTGTCATCCTCTGCACCAAGTGCCGCAACGGCATCGCCGATGTTAACGAGTGCTCCTCGGAATTCTTTGAGGCCCGATGTGGAGTACGGATTGGTAAACGACTCGAGAACAGGCATTTGACCCTGGGCTTTTGCCTTGACCTTGTCAATTTCAAAACCGAACGCTTGCATGCGGACGGCAGCAACCTGCAAGTCTCCGAATCGGAAGTTTGTAACGTTGGCAAATTCTCGCAGGGTCTGAATAGTTTCAGCCGTCTCAGCATTTGCCGCACGAACGCTACGGCCAGCATTTTTAAAGAGTGTATTAAATCCAACTCCGGCGGATTCAAGCATGGCGTTAAAGCCAATGATGCCGCCCATAAGGTGTTGAATAACGCCGGCAAACGCAAAGATGGCCTGTTGGCCAATGGCAAACGAAAGGCCAAGCTGAAGCACGCCGCTTATTGACTGGGTCAAGCCGCTATTAGCTTGGGTCAAAACTTTTGCTAGCTGGCCAAATTGAACGCGTCCATCTTGGATAACAAGGTTAAGTCGGTTATTTGCTTTTGCTGCGGCCTCTGCGGCTCGTGCATTTTCCTGGAACTCTGTTTTCGCCGATTGATCGATCTTTTGGCCTTTTTCAACCTGTTCGCCATAGCCAAATTTGGCTTCTCGGTACGCCCCAACTGGCGTAAACCGCTCGATAAGACTTTGGCCGTAGTTCCTGCCCCTTTGAATTCGAGCAGCGCGGGCCTCAGCCTCTTCTCGCGCCTTTGCGATAAAATCAATAGGCGGACCGCTATATGGAACCACCCCAAGTGCCGGTGATTCTCCCTCTTTTAGAGGCGGGTACTTTATGCTGTACATGGGCTCTCCGCCAGGGAGAACGGCTTGTGGGCCAGCCGCAGTTGGATAGGCGCCAGCAGTAAGAACCCCTCCCGCTCGTGTTATTGGGAGCGGGAGACCAACAAGGCTTCCTTTTCGAATTAGCTCACCAGCGGAAGTAATCTCTCTATTAATCTGCGCAATGGTCGCCTCAAGGATGTTCTTTGCAAGCGCGTTTAGCTGCTGTTGAATTCCCGCATTATCCGCAACCTCGCCGAGCGTTTTCCCGCTAAGTATTTTTGCAAATTCTACTGGGTTGATAGCCTGAGCAACAGCCTGCTTCTCGGCCTCTGATGCGTTGGCCATGAACGCGGCCATCATCTCCGGTGTTCGGTTGGCGATACCGGTTATGCCACGGAGTTCGCTTCCCGGCTTGAGCAGCGAACCAGTAGCCTGGATAAACGCACGCTGCAAAGCCTCTTCAAACGGCATAGTAATGCCCTGGAATCTCTTAGTGGCCCCAGACCGGATACCTTGCTCTCCGTATGCTCGGATTGTTTCTGAGAGAATAGATGCAATTTCAAGGAACGATGTCTTTGGGAACATCTTAGAAGACTTGCCAAGTTCGGCAATTCCTGCCGATACCTGAGCCAGCAGCTCTTCCATTGGGGCTCCGCCACCCTGTACTTTTGCTGCTGTTTTGTGAATATTGGTAGCAAACTCAGTAAAAAGCGTTGAGGCGGCGGCCAACGCGGGCTTAGTCTCTGTTGCCAGCTTCTCAAGGTGTGGCGTAAGTTGCGCGGCGGCGCCGCCAACGCCAAGGCCAGGGGTATTAAAGCCTTCCGGGCGCGACTGGGCATACTGGTGAAATGCAAGGCTTGCCAAGAGCCCACCGGTTTTCTTGGCGACTTCTGCTTGAAGCTGGTAGAACATCGGGTCACCGTGGCTGATTCCACTTATCCCTTCAGCCTTAACAATTTCCTCTCGCTTACGTAGCCCACGATTTTCCCCCTTTGGGCCGTAGTACGTTGTTAGCATAGGTGGCGCATAGCCACCCTCCATCATTCGTGCGAATAAACCGTGAGCAATCTCATGGATGGCCGTTCGAAGAATGGCGCCAGAGCCTCGGCTTAAGTGCCCAATCTCAAGGCTTCCGGAAGCTGCGCCGGTGCTTGTCTGGCCCATCAACTGCGGGTCCTCGCCAGGAAGGCCACGGAAAGAGGCAGCAAAGCGCTCCAGAATCTTGGCTGAGAAGTTTTTTTCTAGGAATGGCTTAAACGCCTCCGTGATGCCGGGGAGTATCCTCTCGACAGCCTCGGTTTCAAACGTTGCCCCACCCGCCCTTGGGCCACCCGTAGACTTTCCAAGCATGAGTCGCTCAAAGCGCTGCATTGCTGGAGTCCTGGCCACAGCTTCGGCAGCAGCCTGTGTGGCAACCTGGGTAGCTGCCTGTGTGGCAACCTGTGTTGCTGCCTGTGTTGCTGCCTGTGTTGCGGCCTGGGTTGCGGCCTGGGTTGCGGCCTGGGTGGCAGGGCGCATGCTTGCCATCGAGCGACCTGCCTGCGCGGATGCGATCACCGCTTCATGCGACTCAATCTTTGCAACGCGCAGCCCGCGAGCCACCATTAAGGCGCGTGCCTTATTCAACTCGGCAATCATTCCTTCAACGTGCGCGGAGCCAAGCGCATGCCCACCTTGCTCGCCAACCTTAATCAATGAATTAGCAAGGTTCCGGTACCCCTCGGCGAGGTTCTTGTTCATCTCTGCCTGACGAGCCGGATCAGACTCTTCGTACGGCAGGTACCCGCCGGCACGGGCCCTTGCAGAACCCTTGGCAGTTCCGGTTGCGCGCGGATTAAGGCGATAGGAGCGTGCGCTTTCCGGGCGACGCATGGAAACGGGCTCTTCTGGTTCCTGTGGCTCTGGGGCCGCCGTAGGTGCCTTTGGGGGCTTAGGAGGCTTCTCTCCGCCGCCGCCGCTAGAAGCTGGAGGCGCTGAGCCTAGATATCCGGGGTCTCGGGCTGCAGAGGCTTGGATTGCGCCCTCTACAGCCTCTTGGATAAGTCGCTCTATGCCTCTGGTGCCCTTGCCCTGTCCAGACTTGATCCCGGCAAGCATGGTAGCGGCTGCCTCTTGTGCGATCTGCAGTGCAACACGTGGGTCTGCTGTGATTGCGCTTGGGTCAAGTCCCATGCCACCCTGAGTTGCTGACATTGCGCGAGAGCCGTAGGTAGACAGACCAGCAAAGAACGCAGGGAGGCCCCGGCCAGATGCAAGGATGCTTGAGGCAAGCTCAACGCCCTGAGCGGACGGCTCTCCAAAGGCGGTCTGCTGCGCGGTAATGAGCTTCCTTGCCTTCTCAAGACTCCCAGCAACGCTAGACATTCGTCGGGTACCACCGGCAACTTGCTGGGCAGCGTTAATTAGCTCAATTGCCTCTGGAAGTGCGTTATAGATTGGGTCCATCCCGGCAGGGATTTCTCCCGATGCAATCCTGCCTCGAAGTTGCAGCTGTGGGCCAACGGCTTTGTGGAGCTCCTTTAGTAGGTTTGCCGGAATGCCACCGCGCTCACCTTCCAGAATCCTGCCAACCATGCTCTCGGTTGCAGCGTTGTTGCCAAATGCCGTAGAGAGCAGCACGCCCTCCATAAGTCGCTGCAGCTTTGGGCTCGTTCCGCCCTTGGCAGTTTGGTACTCCGAACGCACGCGCTCTACCGGGATCTCGGCAAGAACAAGGTTCTTCAGCTCCTCAACGGCTGATCCGCCCTTCTTAATTGTTGGGCCGACGTTACCTCGCTCAAACCCGCCAGGGATACGTGCAATAGTCTTAGCAATTGCCTGGGCAATCTCTGCTTCGGTCATGCCGGTGGAGAAGTTAAGCATGGAGCCAAGGCGTGAGCCTTCTCGCGGACCAATCTTCTCAAGGCTTGCCGCAAGCTCTCGCGTTATTACCGGCGTCTTCCCGGCTTGTACCAATTCTACGGCTTCGTTAATTGCCTTTGTTACGCCTGACGGTCCGCCAAAGGACCCTGGATTTTTTGTAATAAACTCCCGTACCGCTGCAATAATTTGCGCCTTACCTGGCGTGGTGGAGGCAAGCTGCTGCATGCCAAGCGTTCGGGCGTTTCCAGAAAGAACCAATGCAGCCTTGGAAACTTCGGATCGAACCGTTGCAACAATGCCCTCTGCAAGGTTCGGGCTGCCGTAGAAAATCTTCTTTGGGTCAAATCGACCGGAAATCTCCTCAATGAGCTGGCGAGAGGCAACGCTTTCCGCCCGACCGGCGCCACCACGGGCGCGTGGCTGGAGAT
>Ga0315909_10000646_pt1 | contig 46705 bp, 37 predicted proteins | sample LakEriMetagenome_11_FD_203527 | JGI IMG/M metagenome (GOLD analysis project Ga0315909, IMG submission 203527) | Freshwater fungal communities from buoy surface, Lake Erie, Ohio, United States - Buoy 2 MA125 | ecosystem: Environmental > Aquatic > Freshwater > Lake | place: USA: Lake Erie, Ohio... | reverse complement strand
AGTAAACTCAAATAATTTATATACAGAAGCTAACACTTTGTAATTAGTTACTTTAGCTTTAAAGAATTCTTCCAATACATAAGTGTCTTTAATCTCTTTAATTAAATTGTATTTTTGACGCTTTAAAGCAGCTTGATTTAATTTATTTTTAGCTTCGACGATTGCAGTTATTAAATGATCTGCTTTATCTTCTCTAGCAAATTTTTCTTTTACTAGAGACTGATATAAGTTTAATTCTTTAGCTAACTCAGTAGATTTAGAAAAATACTTTTTCAATATTGGTAAAGCTTTGGAGTCTGTGTTGTTCATCGTGTCCGACGCTACTTGCCTTACTAACAACTCAAATAATACTCCTGTATTTTTGTATTTTGAATGCTTTAACGGTTTCATTATGTATTTATTTCTTTAATAATAAATATGTAAAATATGATCTTTTAAATTTCTTCTGATAACAAATTATTTTCGTCTAACATGCTCTCGGTTTTAGGAGATTCTAATAGAACTTTTGAATTTACTTTAACCTTTAACTTAGATAACGAATATTGTTTTTTAAGTGTTTCTGGATCAATGCCTTCTTTAAATCGCTTTGCTGAATTATGATAGTCACGGCTTCCTAGCGGATCCCATCCTCGAGGATGATCATGAGACTTATACTTCATTACTTCTTTAGGTCGACCGGCACCGGGCCACCCTCCTTCAGGAGCTTCGGCACGATTTTTACCTTGCTCGTCATATTGTTTTTGAAGTTTTAAATCAACTCCTTCAAATGGATTGCCGCCGCCTGCTTCTCCTTCAGCTCCACCTGCTTCTCCTTCTTTACCGCCTTCCTCTTCTTTCTTTTGATTTTTAGGATCGGCTGGGTCTTCACCTTCGTCTTCAATCTTCTTCAATCTCCATCCGTCTTTTGCACTTTGAATCATTTCTTTTTCAATATCTTCAATATCAGCTTCTTGCAAATTGAATATATTTTTATAAATCCAATGTCTAGGCATTAATTTCTTTTCAATCATATCACCTGCAAGAGTTACTTTAGTAGCGTATAAAGCTAACTTCTCTTGCTCGTAAATTACTGAAGGAGAAGTCATCGATAAATCAAAACTAATTAAGTCTGCATTTTCAAAGCCTTGCGCGTATAAATGCACAATAGCAATTTTATGTAATTCAGATAATACAATACGCTGAACTCTTTCAATAGTGCGAGCAAAACGAACGTCTTCAGCTGCTAGCGTAGCTTTACCTGATAATCCTTCTTCGTATCCTAAAAATGCTTTAGGTACTTTCAACGAAGCCATCATTTTATTACGAAGATATTCAATATCATCGATGCCGGTAAATTCCATACCACTTAACGTGTCAATTTCAGTGCCAGACTGTCCTCCACGTACAGGAAGGAAATAATCTTCTAACATGTTCTGTAAATTGAATTTTAAATTGTATTCTCCAGTTTGTTGATCAACATATGGAGTCTTCTTCATTTGATTAATGATACGCTGCATGTAAGCGTCAACCTCGTTAGGTGGAATGTTTCCTACGTCAATTTTAAAAATACGTTTTTCGGGGGCACGCATAATACGATGAATCAACATAGCGTCTTCCATCATAGTTAATTGTTTCCATACTTTACGAGCTCCTTCTACAATAGATTTACCGTACGGAAGAAAATTAGAATCTGATAGCAAACGAAAATGAGCTAATTCAAAATTTTCATAAAACACATCTCCTGCTCCTAACTGCTTGAAGCGTACTGAATAAGGATTACTAAGATCAGTTCCTTCTTCACGTATAATTTCGTATGCAGATAATGGCGTAACGTTTACAATTCCAATTTCTTCTTGTATATCTAGTTTTAAATACATATCGCCATATTTGCACATATTACGTACCCATGGCCATAAATTAAATTCAACGTTTAAAACGTCATAAAATAAGTTATGAAGTATTTTTTTAATGTTTTCGTTGTCTGATCTAATAGTTAATACATCCCCGAAGTCATCTTTCATTACAGTTTCATCAGCATATATATCTAATGTAGACGCAATAATTGGATCTTGATCCATTATTTCGTAGTCTGTATACAATTCCGTTTTAGATGAAAAGTAATTGTAATTAGGATTATAAGTATTTAAAGCGTGTGGACGAACCCCATGTAATCTAGTAAAACGATCTATAAAACGAGAGTTGTGAACGTTACCTGCAGATTGAATGTGGTTGTTATCTATAACACGCAGTTTATCTTTACCTACGCGACGAATAACGACATTAGTGTTAAATAATTTTTTTAAACGTCCGTATATGGAAGTATCAGCCATAAATTTCTACAATTTAAAATAAATATCGAAATTTATAATAACCAAGTTAAATCTTCATCTTGGTTGTTAGCAGTAGGCATTGTCCAGCCAGTTCCTTTAAGATTGCCTGAGTTAGAATTATACATTAAAGTTTGATTGCCTAAATAATCTAAAGTTTTACGATTTAAATCTAATCCTTGCTGACGAAGCTTTAATGCTGTGTCTCGTATCCATAAACCTGTGCAAAACGACATTACTAAATCGTCATTATATCCATGTTGTGCTTCAGCTCTAGATCCATTCCAAATAAACACAAACAATTCATCCATTAATCGACGACTGCGAATAACTGGCACTCGCTCTCTCATGTAAGTGTCTAATTTAGATATAACAAGAGGTCGTGTACGAGACGACATTGTAAATCCAGGAGTCATTTGTGAAGTGTCTTTTAAATCTACATATCTTGCTAATTGTTGAGATACATCAGACACCCCTCCATCTTTAGGAGAATAGTATAAATTTCTGTAATTTCTATCAATAGCTACTTGAATAGTAGCCCAGCCTATATTAGCATTTTCAATTACTAGTAATGCGTCATTATATTCAGTAGCTACGTTTACTAAAAGATTTCCGTAATCCTTAGTATTTATTTGACCTTTATATTCTGCAACTTGAGTAACAGTTTCTACATCAATAACGTGAAATGCTGAATGGTCAGCACCATCACCTCGAGCAACGTCGGCTACTATTATATAATCTTTTTGATAGTCTGCAGGTTCCCAAATCCATAAATTACTATCAATACCTCGTTTCTCTATAGGATCTTGCACTGTTGTTTGATTAAACCATTGCAATAAAGCTCCGTCAACAACGGTATGACCTGAAGATATAAAATCACAATCACACTCTTGAGCAGCTCCTTTAGGACCTAACAATTCATCTTGTTTATCTCTCCAAGATTGATTTCTATCAGGATGCACTGACCAATGCAATCGAATAGTGTTAAATCGATTAGTACCTGACTCAGCCCCTACCCATGTTTTATGAAAAAAGTTACCAGTACCGTTGGGGGTTGATAATATAATAGCACCTCCTCCAGTTGCTAGAGTTTGTTGTGCTGATATCCAAATTTCTTCTACATTAGAAATAAATGCGGCCTCGTCTATGATTAATAGTGATAACGCTTCGGAACGACCTGAGTCGCCTGACGAAGAAGTTGCTTTAATTTGAGATCCGTTATTTAAACGAAGCGATAATTTATTATCTTCAACTGCCGGCAACTTTAACCAAGAAGGTAAATTTTCATACATCACTTTTACCTTTAACACTAAATTCTTAGCTACTTCTTGTTTAGTTGCAATAACTAATATATTTTTATCCCCAAAAAATGTCATAAGCCATAGTGCATAGCCTGCACTTAGAGTACTGATGCCTAATTGTCGTGACTTGAGAATGATGTTATAATCGTGATCTCGAAGGTCTCTGAGGGCCGACTCCTGAAACGGGTAAAGATGAAATGGTATTTTACCTTTTTGTGGGTGTTGTATTTGACAATACTTTTTCATAAAGTGCACAGGATCCTGTAAACACTTTTTGTATTCTTCACGAATAATATCTTTTAATGACTGTGACATAACTTAACTAATTTGTGCTTTTGGGGACGGCTTTGATGTTACCGTATTAACTTTACCTACTCCTGATGTTTTAGCTACAACTGATACATTACCAGCTAATCCTGTAACATTTTGTCCAATAGCATTTGTACCAGTTGATTCTTGACCAGGTGGTATAATAATTGTTGCTGATTTTATATAAGCGTCAATAGCTTCTGTTAAATCTCGAGACAACTCTTCAATTGATTGCTCAGGAGTATTATTTTTAGCGGTAAATAACTTTTTAAATGCAGATTTTATCTGCGATTCCAAAACTGCTTTTATTAACGCCATACATTTATTTTTTATCTTTTATCGGACCGCCAGTTACCCAAGCGTCGCAAGTACGAGATCCAGCACACTTAAATTTAAGAAATGTGCAATATCCTAACTTTCCGGCTTCTATAGTATCCCAAGCGTCTTTTTCTGCTCCTTCAGTATCGTCTAATTCTGGTTCAGTTACTGGAGCGTCTTGCTCTTGCATTTCAGGTTCGGTGACTGGCACTTCTTCTTCGCCAGACGTAATACCTTTTTCAATACAACTAAGCATTCTAGAAGTAATGTTAAACGCTGCACAATTATTACAACGAGACGACTTAGCTTCTTCCATAGAATCTAGTTGCCACTCTTCTGCTTTCTTTTTCCAAAATTTAATGTTTGGATTGTTTGGGTTTAAAGGGCCATAGCCGTATTCATCAATAGCTTTTTGACGATGTTCAAGATTAACAGAAATGTCCTGCGTTGCCACAGGACACTTCATTTCTTCTTCAGCTTCTTTTAATAAATTAGCTAATTTAATCATATTACTTAACTTTGATTATTGATTCTTTTAACATAGAGTCCATACGTTTATTTACTGACTCTTGTTTAAATGGAGGCATATAATTAAGCTCACCCGTCTTAGCAATATTTTGCCAATTTTTAGCGTCATCTGTCTGAGGCATTACGTCTCTTTTAGGAGCTCCGTCAACTGGCGTTGAAGTTTTTTGCATTTGTTGTACATTAGCCCAAATGTAATTAGCTGCTTGCTCTAAATTAGTTCCACTTAAATTATCAGCGTCTTTGTTACTGTTAACTTTAACGACACCAGCTTTAACAAAAACTTTCATTACGTCTTTAGTAATAGTTTTTCTTACGTACTCTTTTAAATCAGCCTCAGAGATAGTAATTAAGTTTTTAGATCCTTTTGCAGTAGCCGTTGGCACTTTACCAATATCAGCAGCTATAGCTAATTGCGTTACCTTTAAAAAATCAACAGGTTTAGACACGGCTTTTGAATCCATATCAGTTACTGCAATAGAAGCTTCTTTATTCATTGCATATAACTGAGACCATCTATGATGACCGTCGATAACGTATTGACCTTTAGCAGTTACTATACGTTTACCCGCAATTGCAACGGTTCCTCCTTTTAAGCATTGCATTGCAGATTTTGGGTTTGTTAATGGAAAACTTAACGATTTATCTAAGGCAATTTCATTTTGAGTAGGCCTTAAATCTTGCACAGCAATAGCAGTATCTTTTAACGAGATAATTTCATCGGCAGGCTGACCATCTTCTTTACCTTTATTTAATAAAGCCTGAATTTTTGTATCTTGTGCATTAGAGCCTAATTGAGCTACAAATTTTTCATACGAACCTGCAGTTACGGTAGCCTTTAAATCTTCAGCTTCGTCTTCTTTAAGAAGTCCAGCTAATTTTTGCAATCTAGCAGCTTCAACAATTAAATTATTTTTTTTCATTATATTACGTTTAAATAGTTACCATGCTCTACAACTCCAATAACGTGCTTTCCATCTTGGGCCTGGGTTGTCACAATTATGACGAGCTCGAAAAGATTTTCTTCTTTCAGGATTGTTCTTTTTAATTTTCATTCCTGGTTCTCCAAATCCTACTTTAACTACATTGCCTTTGTCATTGGTAACGTAAACAGCACGCTTTCTAGGACCTCCAGGAGTATAAAAAGGCTTACCTAATTTTACTTTACGGCCTCTGTATTCAGCTTCTTTTATTTTTTCCTCTGAAACTTTTTTTTTGATTCCATGTAAAGTTCGGTAGGCGACTCTTTAGGCATTTTTTGCTTTTTATCGTAGTCACCCATTTTAATTCCTTTTTGTTGAGACTTTTCTCCAAATGCCATAGTCTCTAAATCTTTTTCCTCTGGCATTTCGGCTACTTCCTCATTCTCAAACCAACCAGCTCTCATAGCAGCTTTATTCATAGCCTGAGCTACGTCATCTTGATCTTCATCAGGAAACTTTTCAAAAGCTAGCTCGTAGAAGTCGTCCCATTCATCTTCATCAACGAGTTTTTCTAGCTTCTTTTTGTTTTTATCAAAGAAGTCTGATATAGCATCATGAAGAGAAAGAACCTTTGGCTCTTCTGCTTCTTTTAATAAATCTTTTAATTTAATCATTTCTTTAACTTTTTTAAAGTTTCAGTAACTACTCTACGAACTTGTTTACGTACAATATACTCTTGAATTTTATGATCTAATAAATCATAAATGTCTTCATCTGGCTCAGTAGCTAATAAACGATGAAAGTTAGCATCTGCTGCTGCTAACACTTGCTCAGCAGCTTTTAACTCTCGGTTAAGTTTAATTAACTTTGGCTTAATTCTTTCTTTTCTAGTAGGATCTGTTTCAGATAAAAAAGCTTTTTTCATTACCATGATTTGCTTTTCCAATTCCTGTTTAGTTAACATAGCATTTTGTAATGCGTCTGTTGCCTTTTTAAGTTGTCTAGATACGTTAACGTTTGGTTCCATTATTTAGATAATTTAGGTTCTGTTCTAATTTTTACAATTGCACTTTTATCATGCTTTTTAGCATAGTCAGATACTTTTTTAGATATACCAGTAGCTGAAGGTCCGTTTAAATCGATAATTAATGTATTATCTTTTACTGCTGGTTTAAATACAATCTTTAAACTAGCGTATTTAGATTTAAAGTCAGGGGCTTTCATCATGTTATTGATTTCCTGCTCTATAGCGTCTTTTTTAGGAGATGTAATAATAACTCGTCTCCAAGCTCCTACATCTTCTTTAATTACTTTCGCTATCTCCTGGCGAATCAGCGATCTCAACTCTGTTATCATCTTTTAATTTATTTATAAAGTTCTCTTTAAACGTAGCAAACTCTTTTTCAATTTTATCAGCTAATTCATCAGCGTCAATACCTCCGGCCCATTCTTCAACAGTGCCATCTGAATTAGCAAATGCTAATTTGCTTCGTATAGCTTCTACAATTTCTTTTGCTTCTTGCTCAGCGTCTTTTAGCCAAGCTTCGGCATTTCGCAATTGTATATTTTTAACAAACTCATCATACGTTCCGTTAAGCGTCATTTCGTGTTCAGCTGCAACTTGACAGTCTAAACAGTGCTTGTACAGCTTCCACATTTTTTCATGCGCCTTTCCTTTCATTTCTCTACTACACTTTGGGCATACAGCAGGCATTTTCAACGATTGTAAATAATTGCGAAGTGCATTTAATTTACCTTTATTGATTTTATACCCTTCTTTCTGTTCCCATTCTACTCCATTTTCGTCTTTCCAAACGTCGCCAACATTACGTTTAATGTTTTGTTTTTCGTAACCAAAAGTTTTTTTACTTTGCGATTTATGAGTGCCGTCAAGCATCTTTCGTATCGCTTCTATATTTCGTAACTTATTTGCCATATTAATAATTATCTTACTTTCTAAAACTAGTTGCCAAACCACCTAAAATAAACTTACCTGTTATTTTAAACGGTTTACTGTATATAGATTTATCTCGTATAACAATACCTTCATGCTCTGTAACTGGACCTAACGGAGAAGTTAATTTTTCTAACACTGCATCCCCTAACTTCATAGTAGCCATGTAAATAGTAAATCCATCAATCGCTAACTGATAATCTTTAGGATCTGCTACCCATTCTGATAAAGGAACTCCGTCAGCTATTTTAATTAACACTTCTTTAGAAAGTGCACCAATGTCTTTACCTTCTTTAGTTTTAATTCTAGAGTCTTTAGGATTAGTTGCCTTTGACAATAGAGTCTTAAGAGACTTAGTTACTTTTTTGTCAGGAGTTAAATTAATTGTATACGTTTTACTTAACGCTGCATCTAAATTAGGAGTACCTTCTAGTTTAGTAGGAACTGACCCTAACACTTCGTATCCTTGTTTACTAGCAACAGGAGTTAAGTTAATAATTAACTGCTTCATTACAGCTTTATTATAACTTTTTTCTGAAGTAGCTCTTTTAGTTGGAGTTACCTGCTTAATTTCTAATAAACCGTGAATAGCTAAAAAGTTCTTACCATAATTTAATACGTTAGTTGATCCTGCAACGTATTCAATATTAAACATAATATTTGGATTGTCCCAAAGACCTAATTTCTTTAAGTCTGAAGTAATAGCTGGTATAGCTTCGTTAAATATGTCTAACACTTTGCCACCTACTATAATCATTCCATGGCCAGCTCCAAATCGATCTTCTAGTTCTGCTTTGGTAATACCTTTTACATCCAATGGTTTATTGGATCCTCTATCCATTACAAACGTCTTTCGACCGTCAATTTCTACTAACCGTATAGAAGCGTTTACGCCGTCTATTTTAACCGATGCTGCTGTCTTGGATAAGTAATCCACTGATTTGTTAAAGACGGAAATTAAGTCGGTTCCGCTAGTAACTGTAGGTATATCAAAGGGGTGCGCCATATGTCCTCCAGCTCCTCCCTCTTTTAGCAACTGCTCATACATTGGTACTCCGTATACCGTTTTAGGAAATTGATTAAAATTATAAGCAAACTCTTTTCCTATTTGCTTACGAAGAAATGCTTTTAACTTTTCTATTTTAGCGTTATGTGCTTGAGCTTGCTCTGGAGTTGGATACCCTTCAGATACAGACTCTGGTACGCAATTAGGCACTTGCTTCTTTCCTTTCTTTTTCATTCCTACTTGTTTATAGCCGTCCCAGCAAGGGTCGCTATCTTCGTCTAGGTTTAACGACTCAGACCACCAGTCTTTAGTAAAAAGATTCATTTCAGATTTTATTTTTAGTTTGTCAAATACCAGTTTAGCAATTTCAGGATTCCATGTCCCAAAAACTCCTTTAAAAACTTTTTGCTGATTTTCAGAAGATAAGTCGCTGCTTAACAATTTACGTAAACTTGTTCCTGACATTTCACCATACCCAGGAACGTTTAACGACACATGAGGCGCTACAAACAAGTATCCATGTTTATCGTATCCTTGTAAATTGTTTTTATTAGCTTCGTATGGTTTGTAAAACGATTCAGATCCGTCCTTTTTAGGTTTCATAGCAAACCGAGGATCTTCTCTCATATCTTTTTCTCCTACCATAAAAACAACAGCTGTTGTGTTAGGATCAAATTGTTGCAATATTTCTGTTGCAACGTAAGGTTGTTTAGTTAGCACAACGTCGTCTTGCAATCCATATAACGATAAAATTTGCTTTTTATCTTTAAATGTAAACGGAGATTTAGGAAATTCTACTTTGTCACTAGTTGCTATATATGTATTAGCCTGTCCGAATTTTTTCTGAAGAGCTCGGTAAGCAGTTTCGTGGTGCTTACCAAACGGTTGAAAACGTCCAGGATAAATTGCAATTACTTTTGATATCATGTATTTGATTTATTATAAATATTAATTAAGTAATATATTATCTTTGAAACTCTATACTACCATTTTCTGCAGTCATACGCCGCGTTGCCGTAATTGTGACATACTTTACGAAATTTGATATAGTAGGGGTTGTAGCGAGATTTGTTGTGTTTTGCATCTGTAATACTAATTTAACAGTTTTTCCTCCTCCGTTGCCAATTCCCCATGAAGAACTAGGAAATGTAATATGCGAGTCTTGATCCATCGTCCACCAAATAGATCTAGCATTAGTCCCAAGCAATGATAATTCTTTAGTACTACTAGTACCTCCGGCAATCCAATTATCGTATCTAGCGTCGCTATTCTGCAGCGACCCTGAATCGGCAGCGTACATTTGAAATCTTACCTGACCTTTATTATTTGTACTAGTAGCAGATCCTGAAACGTAATGATTGAATGATATTAATAGATGCGTTTCATACGGTAATAAATGAAATACAAACGTACCTTTATCAATCCAACCGGTATCGTCTGACGTTGATATTAAACTATATTCAGTTGATATAGTAGCGGCAACTTGTCGACCTAAATTAAAAAAGTCTGCATATCCTTCATCGGTGTTAATATTTGTATATAACGGATTGTTTCCTATTTTTGTGCGAATTAACAAAGACGACCCTGATATTGTTCCATTAGATTTTAAATCTAATGCAGCTATCGATTGCGTAACGTTAGTTGTTGAGTATATTCGAGATGCGTCTAATGCAAATCCACCTATTTTTCCTCCGTCAAATAATACATCTGATCCTGTAATTTGTCCATTACTCTTAAGTATTAAATTATTTCCAGTATCGTTTATTTGAGTTGAAGTTAATGCAAATCCACCAACAGTACCTCCGTTAAATAAAACGTTAGATCCAGTTATTGTACCATCCTGCTTAACATTAAATCTTGATGAAGATATAAAAAATGCAGATGCAGGGGTACCTCCTACAGAGCTTGATATAAAGAAAGTCGAACCTGCAGTAAATGCGTCATTTGAAAGAGTAAATGAACCTATTCTACCACCGTTAAAAAACACGTTTGAACCTGATACTGTTCCATCTTGTCTTACATTAAATCGGCTACTGCTTATAAAGAATGCTGACGCTGGGGTACCGCCTACTGATGAAGATATAAAAAATGTACTTCCTGCTGTCAATGCATCGTTAGTTAAAGCAAATGAGCCGATTCTTCCTCCAGTAAATAATACTTGAGATCCAGTTACATTTCCATTTGCCTTTACATTAAAATTAGAAGCTGATATAAAAAATTGATTGCCGGTAGCAGATCCTGATATAAAGAAGTTTGTGCTATTGGATAGAGTATCTCCGCTTATTGTAAATCCAGCAATAGTATTCAACGATCCTATGCTAACTAATCTAGTATTACCTGAATTGTAAATTTCTAAGTTATCTCCGGTGAACTGCATACGAGCACCGCCTTGATCCCCTACACGGAAATTGTTAGTGGTATCTTTGCTCATGTATATACCATCACCATTAGTGAAACTAGTAGCGCCTCCTAATTCAATTTCACCGGCAGTTGTGTTTACTGCAAAGTTTGTAGCGGTTAGTGAACTCGCTCCTATTGTAAACCCTCCAATAGTACCACCGTTAAATAGTACATTGCTACCAGTTATTTGACCTGAACTTTTTAATACTAAATTATTACTAGCATCGTTTATTTGAGTTGAAGATAGCGTAAACCCACCAACCGTTCCTCCAGTAAATAATACACTTGAACCAGTTACGTTTCCGTTAGCTTTTACGTTGAAATTAGAGGCAGATATAAAGAAATTGTCTCCAGAAGCTGCCCCTGATATAAAGAAGTTTGTACTACTTAAAGCGTTACTGCTTATATTAAATCCACCAATGTTACCCGCAGTTGCAGTTACTGTTCCGGCCATTGTTACGTTACCAGCAGTGTCTAAATGAAAGTTGCTTGAAGAAATTCTAATATTACCGCCTGAACCTGATATATACTGATTAGCTCCACCTAATAAAAAGCTAGGAGTAAGTAATTCAGTGCTAGATCCAGATACTCGCAAATTAGTACCGTCCCAAGAAAACTCTGGATTAACATCGCCTCCTAACTTAAATGTACCATTGTTAAGATTAAATTCTGATCCAACGGATCCTCCGGTAGTCCAATTCGTTGATTGAATCTTACCAGTTTGAATCATGTTACCAGTTATTTTAGTGAATCCGTCATGATACGCTTCTTGAGCGCTATCTCTGCGATACAACAAATCTAATAATTTAATTGAAGCTGATGGGTTCAATCCTCGATTCAATTCTCTAGCATTAGTATGTACCCACCTTCCGCCTCTAGGATTTGTTGCATAAAACGCTACATATGCCGCAGTGGTATTGGATTCAGGGACTGCATCAGGCTGAGTAGAACCTGATATTGCTAATGGCACGCAAGTACTTGCACCATTCATATTAGTTTTTAAGCGCGTTGGTAAATTACCAGAATCACCTTCAGACGCAGTATAAAAAGACGTCCAGCCAAAGCCTATAGGATCGTTCGGTGATATACCGCCTATACCAGTTGCTAGCGACGATGAAGTAAAATTACCATTTGTTGACTTTGCAGATGCAGCTATTATTGGCCATTCCGATCCGGCAGATCCTGTAGTATTACTAGTAGTCGTGTCATTTCCTGTTGAAAATACTGAATATCCAGCGTCAAATAAATCTAATATTAATTTTGCTTTAGTGTTAGCTCCTAAAAATCCATAATCAAATACATACAAATCATATGACGAGCTAATATCAGATATTGTATCAGATCCTGTTACGGTGGATGTTAATGCACTTGGAAATCCATGACGCGTAAATATTACATTTGTATTAGTATTGAATACCGTTGCGCCTGAACCAGATGATATCAACGCAGTAACGTAAGTCGATTTATCTCGTAACGAGGCAAAATCTTCTGTATTAGTTACTGTTATGTCTCCGGTTATACTTAATGTAGTACCGTCCCAAGACAATTTATCTTTAAGTGATAATTGACCGGTATTGTCTACGTAAAATCCAGTATTACTGTTATTAAATGTACCAGTTCCTGTAAATAATTTATTAGATTGTATATTAATACCTCCTATCGCACCAGCTGTTGCAGTTACTGTTCCAGCCATTGTTACGTTACCTGCAGTATCAAGATGGAAATTACTCGATGATATTCTTATCAATCCTCCTGATCCTGATATATACTGATTAGTGCCTCCTAAAAAGAAACTAGGCGTTAATATTCGAGCAGATGATCCTGATACTGTTAAATTAGATCCATCAAACTTAAATGCATCACCTATACGAATCGATCTACCGGTTATATCTACATTTGGACTTGATAGCGAAAATCCGCCACGGGTAAACGTTAAATGACTTCCAGAATTGTCTATAAGACCAAAACTGCCACCACCTTTTAAATCAAATGCTCCGGGTGTTGTAGAATCGTACGCAGCAACAGAATAAAATTCCATTGTTGATGATGTTGGCAAGGTCCATATGGCTGGGTATAAGCTGGCAGTGTTATTAGTACCAGTGCTTCCGGTTGCAAACGGAGTCGTATAATTTTCGTTTTTATATACTTCATACTGAGTTCCAGATGAAGCTAATGGTTTCATTATTAACTTGTATGTATCTCCAACTGTAACGGTAGTATCTAACACCGTTCTTTGAGTATTCCCTTCCCATATTAGTAAGTTTCCGTTAGTAAAATAAAAAGCGTGCACGTTACCGGCGTAGTTGGTAGTTCCTGCATCTTCGGTAACGCCTAGCATCATTCTAGGCGACTGGTTTGTAACACCGCCAATTTCAAGTACTTTTGTATGAAACTCAAACACCGGTGAGTTGGCTCGTTGAAATGCTTTTTTACCTACAATAGCATAGTCCCATTGCGCATCATTGTTTTCTAAACGAAGAGCTCCACTCACAATTCTAGCCTTCTCTCCAGCGTTGTTACTGTTATTATACCATAACGTAGAGTCTAACTCTGTACCGTTAAACGTGTCTAAAAATGCAGAACCGCCATTTAACGCTCCTGCTACCCCATTTATATTAATGCTTCCAAATTTACCAATACCTGAACCAGTAAATGCTATTTCAGCAGCATCGTATGTTGTATCGCCTAGTAATATTTGTTGATTGGTAGCATTTAGTGTTACATTTCCTGAACTTAACTTATCACTGTCTACTGTCCATCCAGCTATTTTTCCTCCGGTAAATAATACACTAGAACCGGTTACGTTTCCATTTGCTTTAACATTGAAATTAGAAGCTGATATAAAGAATTGATTACTCGTTGCTGCTCCAGATATAAAGAAATTCGCACTACTTAATGCATTACTGCTTATATTAAATCCGCCAATGTTACCTGCAGTTGCTGTAACGGTACCTGCCATAGTAACATTGCCGGCAGTGTCTAAATGGAAGTTGCTTGATGATATTCTAATGTTACCGCTTGAACCAGAAATATATTGATTAGTACCTCCTAAAAAGAAATTCGGAGTTAGTATTTGAGCACTAGAACCTGATACTCGTAGATTGGATCCGTCCCATAAGAAACTAGGATTAACATCTCCACCTAATTCAAATGTACCGTTATTCAAATCAAACATTGATCCGACTGTACTTCCAACTGCCCAATTAGATGACATTAAACGGCCTGTCTTTATACTATCCCCATCAATTACAGTTTTACCTCCTCCTAATTGAGCGTTTCCTAAGTATATAGACTCAATTTCAGCATCTGTTAACGAGCCAGTGTATATACGAAATTCACTGAGTATTGTTTGGTTAGTATTTTCTCTAAAGACTCTTAAAGTTAAATCTGGAGCAGCAATAAATCCTGTAACTGGCACTCCAGCTGCTGTAAAAGTAGCTGTTTTAATTCTAACTCCGTTAACGTATAATTTTAGTGAATTAGCAGCAAAATCAGAAACAAATCCAATATGATAATTTGATCCAGTAATAAAATATCCAGCATCTGACGCTACAGATGGAAATACAGTTCCAGTACTTCCCTGTGCATTCCAAACAAATTGCAAAGTAGGGTGCGCTCTTAATGCAGTGAAATCACTTGAATTTTCTATTCTAAAGTTATTAGAACCAGACACGTTACCAAAAGCGGTGCTAGAGGTAACTGCAAAAGCTAATATATCTCGATAATCTCCTAAAGGCGTTGTTGGTGTGTACCAAAAACACATTGTAAACTGTGCTGATGTGAGCGCGTCTTTAATTGCTGAGCTAGTTACTGGTCTTATGTTTGATCCTCCGCCATCTCTTGCAGCAAATCCAGCTATTGTACCTGATCCTGATACAATTGTCGGGGCAATTGCATATGAACTAGTACCTGGACAATTTCCAGAAGCGTCAATAAAATTCAACGAATCCAATGGATAATATGCTAACAGCTTTTCTGCTGCCGGAGCATGCGGTATGCTACCTACTTCAATTTTACCTGAGAAGTAGCCATTGGTTGTATATAATCCATTGCCTGTAATAGTTCCAGCCGGTCCAAAGTTAGTGTCGTTGATACCGGTTAAGTTACCCATTACCAACGTTGAGCTAGATATTTGAGTTGAAGTTAAAGTAAATCCGCCTATAGTACCTCCATTAAATAGTACATTTGAACCAGTTATTGTTCCATCTTGCTTAACATTAAATCGACTGCTGCTTATAAAAAATGCAGATCCAGGTGTACCAGATACTGAACTTGATATAAAAAATGTACTTCCTGCAGTGAATGCGTCGTTTGTTAACGTAAATGATCCAATCTTACCACCAGTGAATAAAACGTTTGATCCAGTTACGTCTCCATTACCTTTAATGTTAAATTTAGATGATGAAATAAAGAATCCAGTAGATGTAGCTGATCCTGATAAATAAAATCCAGAACCAGTTATTGCGTCAGATGTAATAGCAAATCCTCCAATAGCTCCTGCAGTAGCAGTTACAGTTCCGACTACGTTTACAGATCCACTGAATAAAGCTGATGAAGCAGTTACATCGCCATTAGCTTTTACATTAAATTTTGATGAAGATATAAAGAAATCATTACCAGTAGCAGATCCTGATATAAAGAAATTACTAGCGTTTGATAGAGTATTATTGCTTATAGTAAATCCTGCTATTTTACCTCCAGTAAATAAAACATTAGATCCAGTTATTTGACCAGAATCTTTTAATAGTAAAGTTGCACCGCCTACATCGGCTATTTGAGTACTTGTTATATTGAATCCACCTACTTTACCACCGGTGAATAACACCTGAGAGCCAGTAACATCGCCATTTCCTTTAATGTTAAATCTACTAGATGATAAGAAAAACGAAGTTCCGTTGTTAGTTGCAGATCCACTCAAATAAAATCCAGAGCCGGTTATTGCACTATCCGTAATAGCAAATCCACCAATGTTACCATCATTTGCATTTATTGTTCCTGATATAGATAATGTAGTTCCATTCCAGGATAATTTATCTTTAAGTGATAATTGGCCATTACTATCTAAATAAAATCCAGTATTACTGTTATTAAATGTACCCGTGCCTGTAAATAATTTACTAGACTGCATATTGATACCACCAATACTTCCAGTATTAGCAATAATCCCTCCCTGCAAAAATACGTTATCGGTTGCTAATCCAAATCCAGGATTGCTGTTTCCAAATACATAGCTACTATTTGCTAGACCCGATAAATCGCCTAATCGAGCTTTTAACTTAACATCATATATACCGCTGCCAGTTCTTTCAACAATGTCAATATATGGTGTAGTTTGATCATTTGGGTTAGCGTTTATACGAATAAATCCAGTTCCAATCTTACCAGTTGACACAATTACTTGAGATGGCGAGTAGCTTTGTGCTTGGTTTGGCATATCTCCTAAACTTCCGCTATCTCCACTCACCCCATTTCCATAGCTTCTCGTAACGTAAAGTATGCCAGAAAAGTCGGTATCACTGCTAGGATTAAGACGCATGGTATCTCTTACTTGGAAATACTCAGTTGCAAATCCTGAATTATCAACTTTTTTAGCTGATAAAATTTCTCCATTAATGAATCCAGTTACGTTGTCAATTTGTATTGCAGGAGTGCCTGCTTCAATACTACCTGTAAAGTAAGATCCGCTATATATTGTTTGTATTTCAGCGGCTGATAGCGATCCGGTATAGAGACGCACATCTGCAATGTATCCTGGGAATCGCTCTGAATATGATCTGCCAACGCCTATGTTTATAGGTGAGGTGTTTACTTTACTAAAAAGATTTACACTTGCAGAAGTAGCGTTACTTGTTAGGCCACTTTGAATTCCATCTACATATACTGTACGAGTGTAATTAGCACCGTCAGGCGCAACTGTCAGTGCTATATGAGTCCATGTATTATTACGTAGTACGTTAGAGCGATCAAAACTACTAAAATCTGATTCATTTCCGGTACTAATACGCAATGATGCAGTTGTGCTAGATTGCACAACAAATCCTATATAAAACGGACCACGTAATGAGCTAGCTACAATAGAACTCGATTTTTCTAATATAGATCCGGTTGGCGTACTCGATGTATACGAGCTAAAATTAGGACGTACCCAAGCCATTACAGTAAGACTAGCAGATTCAGCAGTTGTAATACCTGATAATTGCGCCGGAACCGCTGCGGTAGCCCCAACTGTATGCGACCCAGAGGCTATTAACAATCCAGTGCCACCAATTGGTTTAAAAGTTTGAGTTGATGTTGGTAAATTAGCAATTGATGCAGTTACTAGACTAGCTATCGTTACATAGGTATTACCACTTCCTGCAATGTTTTGAATTGCGTTTGATCCCGAATATCCTCCGAACTTTAAATATACTAGTTGTGGTATTGATGTCGTAGCTTCTGATCCAGTAATTGTTGATGAATTAGCAACGTATAACTGACCTCCAACTGCATTTACTGTTTCTTTTTCAAATACTGCAGTTTTAAGCGTTCCTCTTATTCTTACATTCTCAAATTCAGCAAATCCATTATCTACTGCAGATATCTTCCAGCCTGTTTGATTTGATGCGTAGTCTGCAGTTTGCAGGGAACCTGCACTGTCAATTATAATATTTGTACCAGTAATTTTAGTAGAGTCAATAGTAAATCCACCTACTTTACCTCCATTAAATAAAACATTTGATCCAGTTATCTGGCCGGAATCGCCTCGAAGTATTAAAGAGTTATTACTAGAAGATATTGCTGTACTAGTTATAGCGAACCCTCCTATAGTACCCGCGGTAGCTGTTATCGTACCTGACATTCTAACATTTCCATTTCGATCTAAATGAAAGTTGCTAGATGATATTTCTATATTACCATTAGATCCGGATACGAATTGATTTGCGCCTCCTAAGAAAAATGTCGGAGTTAATATTCTTGTTGTTGAGCCTGAAATTAATAAATCAGTTCCATTCCATTGAAATGAATCTTTTAAAGAAAATTGTCCAGAATTATTAACAAGAAACGAAGTATTTGAGTTACCATATGTGCCAGTGCCGATATAAATTTTATCTGATGCTAGTGTTAGACCGCCTATTTTCCCTCCTGTAAATAATACTTGTGATCCTGTTATATCTCCGTCAGAAGTAACTTTAAATCTTGATGAAGATATGTAATACCCATTTAATCCTCCGCCAGCTAAACGTAATTTATCGTCGCTTGATCTTAAATAAGTAGATTCGATATTCCACCCTCCGATTAAACCTGCAGATGCCGTGACAGTACCTTGAAATACTGCTCCAGATGCAAATAATACTCCACTACTAGAAACAGAAAAATTAGGTCCAAATTTAACGTAATATTTATTTGTTCTAGATTGTCCTTCGTTAGGGGTAAAATCAATATAATACTCGTCAGCTAATATGTCAAATGGAGCTGTAGTATCACTTCCTGGGCCCTTATTGCTCATATATAAAGCTGCTCCCGCAGCATCTAACGTAGCATTACTACCGCTTAATTTATCTCCTATAATTGTCCATCCAGCAATTTTACCTCCATCAAATAACACCTGCGATCCTGTAATCGTACCGTCTTGTTTAACGTTAAATTTACTTGAAGATATAAAAAACGAAGTTCCGGGCACCGCCCCTACAGAGCTTGATATAAAGAAAGTCGATCCTGCTGAAAATGCATCATTTGATAATGTAAACGATCCTATTTTACCACCGTTAAAAAATACATTACTACCAGATACTGTACCGTCTTGTCTTACATTAAAACGAGATGACGATATAAAGAATGATCCTGAAGGATTAGAACTATTATATGAGCTTGATATAAAGAAATTGTTGCTATTAGAAAATGCATCGTTTGTTAAGGTAAACGATCCAATTCTACCACCAGTAAATAAAACATTGCTACCAGTAATATCACCGTTGCCTTTAACATTAAATCTAGAAGCTGATATAAAAAATCCTGTTGATGTAGCCGATCCGGAAATAAAGAAATTATTTCCAGACAATGAATGTGATGTAATAATAAATCCTCCAATATTACCGGCTGTTGCAGTTATTGTACCTGCCATTATTACATCGCCAGAAGATGATAAAAAGAAATTACTAGATGAAATTTGTATTAATCCATCGGCCCCGACTATATATTGACGACTACTTCCTAAAAAGAATTTATTTGTGCGAATATCTAACAAACCACTTCCAGAAGTTGTATATCGTAAATACGATTCTGAATGAGCAGTTAATTCTAATCCAATACCGCGGTAATTTTCAGTTTGATTACTATTAAGCATAGTTGCAACTGATCCGGAATACATAATAAATCCTGGTTGGCCATTCGCTCCATTCGCTACTACATTTTGAAATCCTTCATACCCAACAGAACGAATAAATGCTCCGTCATTTGATCCTTCAATTGATACTCCTGTGCCAGTTTGACCTGCTACGTATATAGAACCAGTAATTAAATTATCATCTCCTCCAATATATACATTACCACCCGGCATTCCTACGTCTTTGACATATAATACCTGTTTACTTACAGCATCTGCAAAATTTAAAAATTGAAATTTTAAATCAAATTTATCGTTACGATGCACAGTTGGTAACGGAACTATTATAGAAGCTGACTCAGGCGTATATCCAAACTCAGATGCTTGATCTGTAATATCTGTTTCACTGGCTAAAACATATTCGCCAACGCCAACACTTTTATAAAAAGTTCGTATTTTAGTAATATTACCTACTTGAGGAGTTAATCCAGAAAACGATGCTGATATAATAGTATACGTGTTTTCAGAGCTAGCAGTTGAAGCGGTTTGTTCGAAATATAAACTACCTGTTGTACCAGTACCGTTTATAAACGTATGAACTTGAGTAGACCCTTGTATACTAGATTCAAACGGAAAATCAATAGTAAAAATTGTTGTTGACCCAGTACTAATATAATCAATAACAGATCCTGACAAAGTTTGTGTTATTAACGTTAAATTATTATCAGGATTAGGTCTTCCTGTAAACTTAGAACGTGATACTTCAAATACACCGGCGCCGTTAATATCAATGCCAGATAATTGCAACGTATTGACGGTACCGTATATTACAGGATTGTCTCCGTTACGATAATCATACGTAAAATTATAAATTGAAGCGCTTTTTAAAAGTGCATTACCTTGATAATTAGTAATAGTATAATTGTCGACTACAGATGAAGTATTAACCGTTACATTAGGCAATGATCCAAAAATAATTTCAGTTACGTTTTGTTTAACTGGGTCAATGTCTATTGGTTGTCTCCAACGAATATTTGGTTGAATGTCATCTTCCGTAACTGAAATAGATCCTGTGCTAGCAACGTATCCACAAAGTATAATTTCTCCAGCACCTGGCGGAGTTTCTTCATCAACATATATAGATACAATTATCGACTGTTCTGTAGATTCTAAATCTAAATCAGCCTCGTAATAAATTGGCTGACCGTTAGAGTCTAGAACTTCAATAAGTACATCTGATTCTTCTATAAATTTATCAGACCCTTTAAATTGAAATAAATTCTTACCTGCTGTAAGTAACTCAGGAAATTTTGTAATTTGAAAATAATCAGAAGAATATCTACTATTATCTTCAATTATAACTGGTAATTCTGCTAAGCCTTGGTACTGTAATTCGCGCGCCATTTAATAGATACTTTTTTATATAAATATCTATCAATAAATTATATTAGGTTGTATACGAGTACTGTATCTTTGAAGATCCGTTAACTTTAGTAATTTCAATTAGCTTATCAACAACATCTCTCATAGAATCAATATGCGATATAACTAGCATAAAAGAAAATTGTGTTTTAAGATAATCAAATAAATTAAACATACTATTTAGGTTGTCAGAGTCTAATACACCAAACCCCTCATCAATAGCTAAAAAGTTCGGTCTAGGCAAGCTGCTAATGTTAATTAATGCAGTGCGAATAGCTAATGATGATATAAACTTTTCCATACCAGATGTTAATTCAATTGGCCAAAAATTGTCTTGATCGTATACAATATAACAATTAATGTTTTTACCATCCATTTCCAACATTAAATTAAACTCAACTAATTGACTTAATATATTGTTTATTTCCTGTTCAATATACGGCACTGCCATTGTAATTAAATCGTACGGAACTCCATCTCGATTAACAGCTTCTAAATAATATTCATAGTATTTGTACTGTTTCTCTAAATTTTTAAGTTTATCAATAGACTCTTCAGCTTTTTCTTTAGTAGCAGTTGCCATTATTAAACGAGAATTGCAATTCATTAATTGATCAGATACGTCATGTAACAATGTTTGCAGTTCAGATTTTTTATCTGCTAACAAATCAATATCAAGTTTCAATTGGCTATTAGTTTTAATAATCGATTCTTTTTTATAGTATTCATCAATTTTGTTATTAACTTTTTCTAAATTAGTAGTCAATTGATTTGCTCGATTATCAATTTGATGTACATCTGATTCAAGTTTAAGTTTTAACGATTCTTTTTGATGTATAGATGTGCTTAAACTATTATACGATTCTTTTTCGCTTAAGGAAGCCTCTAAACTTTGAATTTTTGTGCGTATAATTTCTAACTGATTTATGATGTTTTTTGCTTCTAATTTATCAGTTTCAATAGAAGCTTTTGTAGCAATAGCGTCTTTAACAAATACATTATCCATACAAAACTTACAATTTTCATCATACTTCAAATCGTTTAGCTTTTCCATTTTTTCTAGCTTTGCGCGAACCTCTGCCTTCAATCGTTCAACTGTACCATGTAATTCTTTTTCAGTTTTTTTACATTCATTTAAAACGTCAATTCTAGCTTGTATTTCTGAAATATTAAATTCATTAAGTTGTAAACGTAAAGAATCTATTTCATTGTCTACTGTACTAATCCTAGAGCCCGAAGCTTGCAAATCTACTTGCAACTGGCTAGATAGCAACGTAGCTTTTTCTTTTAACAAATTTAATTCTGTTATGTTTTCAATTGAAGTATCGACTGGTATTAGTTGTTTAGTTAATTCTAGTATATCAGCATCAATAATATCAATTGATGTTTGATACGAGGCTTTAAGAGTATTTAATTCTTTGCTTTGCTCAGTTGCGATTGTTATTTTATTATTTGCCTCTGCTAACTGAGTCGAAAAATCTTGTTTTTGATACTCTTTAACTAAGGTAGCTACTTCTTTTATGTCTGTATTAGCAGCACTATATAAATCTTCAAATATATTAATATCTAAAAACTGACTTAATAAATCTTTACGATCTTTTTGAGCCATATCAATAAATCCTGAATTGTTGTTTTGCACTGACAATGCAGTTAAAACAAAATCTTCGTATGTGCCTAATATATTTCGTATGTGATCGTTAGTCTCACTTCGCTCTTTACCATTTAAAGACTCTTGATTACCCGAAGAATCAATTGAATAAAAATCAACATCAACTCTTACGTGATTACCACGGCCTTTAGTTCCTGTTTTTTCAATAACGTAAATTATATCGTCTAATTCAAAAGTAAATTTGCAACTAAACGAAGTCGATTGATTATTTAATACATTAGCTGCTTTAGAGGTTCGTCCACATTTATCAAAAATACAATATGTAATAGCGTCTAACATAGTAGATTTACCAGAAGCATTCGGTGCAAATATTCCATGCACACCTTTCATATTTTCAAAATCAATATAATTGTTAGCACCGTAACTAAACATGTTACTAAATTCAAATCGTTTAGGTATCCAAGACACATTTCGAGTTGAATCTAAACGACTTATTGAAGAGTTTACTGTACGATTAACATGACGTATACCGTCTAACATTTCTTCCGATAATGCAAATTTATTATCTAAGTATTTAGATATAAGTTCATTTTGATACTCAACGTCTCTAACATCTCCTATATTAATTTTTTGAACTCGCGTTTTGTTAGTAGTAAAATCGTTTATCTTTTGTATAGTATATTCGTCAATATTAAATTTAGTTTTAACTTCAGCGAGTATACTTTTTAAATCAGCGGCGTCTGTAGACTGAACTTTAACACGCAATCGTATAGTCTTTCCTAATAACAAGTCAGGCAACGGTGTATATACTCCTTTGTCAATTTCTAAAGTATAATAACACTTATCGTTTGGTATTTCAACAAACTCTGACTTTTTAGAATCTGTGTCCCATACTAACAATCCATGTATTAACGCTTCTGCATAATTTTGTTGTATAAGTGAACCTGGATATGCTATTGTTTTTGCTTCATTAAGATATTGTGCTGGCTTATGTATATCGCCTAATAACGTTAATTCATATCCATCAAATAAAGCTACGTCTACATGATCGTTGACTAAACGAAATCCAATATCAGTAACTGCATTATTAACTGCACCGTGATGAAGTGCAATTTTATACTTGCCTTCAAATGTATTAGCTCGTATAAAATCCTTAGGTTTATCAAAAACTGACATAACTACAAAGTGTTTATCGGCCATCTCATATACCCCAGAATCTTTAAGATAATACAAGTTAGGATGATTAAGAGCGTTAACAATAGGAGTTAATGCATCTAATCTAGAAGCGTTATTTAAGTTGCAGTCGTGATTACCTGTAATTAATATCGTAGGAGCTATATCAGAAAACATTTTAAAGAATTCTTGCACTGACTGAACCAATTCCGGTGTCATATCAGTTTTAGCGTGAACAATATCACCTCCTAAAAATATAATATCGTTAGGTTGTATTGTTGATTTTATATAATCAACTGTACGAGCAAATACTGTCTTGTATTCTTTATGCCGTTTCAAGTTTCGTATATGGATATCAGCTAAATGATAAATTTTATCAATTTTAGTTAATCCAATGTCAATTTTTTGTATCATAAACTAAATAATTTGTATTCAATAAACTTTGAAAAAGTTAATGGTTCTGTTTCTTTAATTAAACTGCACATTCTTTCAAATCCAATTTCTGCAGGATCTTTTTCTTGCAAATCAACAAAATAAACTTCTACCCCGTTATTCATAAAATACTCTGCGTGTTCTAATGCTTGCTTTTGAGCATCTTTATCTAAACAAATGTATAACTGTTTAACTTTATTTTCTATAATCTTTTTACGTAAATCTTCTGATATTGTTTTACCAAATAAAGGTATTGCATTTCTTCTAACTGCTATTGCGTCAAACGCACCTTCAACTAACACTAACGGAAGACTCCAATTTATAAACAACTCAAACCCAACGCAATTTTTTGACACGTCTGGGTTTTTATGTTTAAATGATTCTGCATCGTAATAAGCTCTCCCTACGAAATAGTTAAGTTTTCCATGTTCATTATAACTCGGAATAATAATTTTGTGAGCGTATTCTCCCGACTCACAATAACCTATTCCATATTTTACTATTTCTGCCAATGTTAAATTTCGTTTATTCTGTAAGTAAAAAATAGCATTTTTATACTCGATAGAATCTGAATGTTTATATAATGGTATATACTCTTTAGGCAGGTCGATTACTGTCGTAGATGCTTGTATACCTGCGATCTCTCTATCGCTATATCTTGTGTTACCGTTAACGAGTTTGTATAGTTCTGATAGCCTATCACGGCTTACGTTTAATGCTTTAAATAAGGTTGAAAGCTTCTTACCGGCTTTATTACACACCCAACAGTGCCAAGCATTTTCTCCTTTGTCGTTTGTAATAAGTTGCACTTCTAGCTTCTTTTTACCTGTTTGACAAAATGGACAATAATACGCTTTATTTCCTTTGTTAGTGTCTTTTCCTTTACCTAAAACAGAATCAATTAAATCTGTAAGTTTAGTATTTACCATGGAGGTAATATATAATTTTCATACGTAAAATACAAATTTATTCAGAATACCAACTTTCAGGTATTGTTTTATCGGCATACTTAAACCCATACTTATCACACCAAGAAGCGTAAGTGGTCTTAGATGCTTTGCTAATTTTAGCTTTTGAATTTTGAAATAAAAATCTAATATCTAATTCAGGATGTTGTTCTTTAATTAGAATATGTTTTTTTCGGTCTGCCATTAGAAACCTTCCTTTAGTTTCGACAAATATTCCGTTAGGCAATCGAAAGTCAGGTTTATATTTATGATTTGACGCTGGTACGATATACTGAATTACGTTTTTTTCGTACTCGCCATCAATACCTTTAGATTGAAGCTCTTCACTTATTTGCATTTCAAGTCCACTACGGAACCCGTATTTAGCTGCAACGGCTTTTTTTGAAAATTTTGCTCTTGCCATAACCTTATTTTAATTAAATATCAAATCGCACTATAATATTAGTGTCAACATTGTCTCGTTTTCGTATCGGGCTAGATAATTTACCAACTGCTAATAATTGTCCACCTTCGTCATATAATCCAACTGTTGTGATATACGGTCCAAATGCATCGTTTGTTAACACCCAATCTTTAGGTAATTCACTATTCGGATCGTTATTTTTACGTATTGTTGGATTCATAGTAAAATTGTATTCGTCTTCTGCTAACTTACACACATACTCATGCTCGTATAACGTTTGAGTAGCGTTATATGTAAAGTAAAAGCTATCGAACATATTAGTTCGAGCTTGATTACTATTGTTCTCTCGATCAGTTAGCTTATCTCCAAAGAAATAATTACCTTCAGTCGATCCTTGCTTTAACTGATTATAATACGCCCGGGGATCTGATATAACTACCATACCGTGTTGGTAAAATACATTTCCTATTACTGGCGTATTTAACAGTGATTTTGTATCGTATAGCGTGGCTATTTCTGTTGTCGTTAACGCTTTATTAAAAATAAATATTTCGTCAAGCTCTCCTATAAACGCATCCGAAGCTCGAAGACCATCTAATGTCGTAGTATCTACTGCTCTATTGCCGAACATAAAATCATTGCTATTACCAACGTAATCTAACGATCCTATAGACATTGTTTCAATTAAAGCACTATTAATGTATAATGATATATTAGACCCTGACTTTACAAAAGTTAAATGTTTAGGCTGATTATCTGCTAATGTAGTAATTATTTGTACAGCTCTAGAACCGTCAGAAGTTCTAGCAACTAATGCTGTCTGGTTTGATGTAGTTGTTTTAATAATAATATCAACTGGAAATTGTGGACTATATTTGTTAATTATCTTAGTAAAATCAGATTCTTTAGAACGTACATCTCGTTTTGAAACTAAACATCTATACGTGTCGTCATTTGGCAAATCATTTTTAAACCAAAATGCTAATGTAAAATCTGAACCTGATCCAAATTGAAATTCTGGAATATGTGTTAGTCGTAAATAACTACCTGAACCTAACAATTTAATTGAATTACCAATAGAAGTTCTGTCAGTGATAAAACTAGAAGTTATGTAATACTTATTAGCAGTAATGTGTGCAGGGAAAGAAGGATGAGACTCAAACTCTGCACTTCTAGAAGTTTCGGATATCCACGCGTCAGTGTAAGTTAAGTCATTAAATCCTAAATAAAATATTTCATTTGAAATTTTAGCTGGTAAAGATTCATCTATTAAATTACCATATCCATCATCATATAAACTAAAAGAAACTGGGGATGTATAATAGCTAGCATCTCCTAACGACCCTGTATATGTTAAACGAACTGAATTTGCTTTTATGCGCTCTCCAAACTTTTTCTGCGGTATACTTATTACAAATGCGTTGTCGTATAAAGACTTTTCAATCATTTCCGGATCAGCATAACCAAACGTTTCATATGGTTTTGCTGAACGTTTGTAATATAAATGATCTATACTATAATAAATTTCAGAAGCACTTTTTGATACGTAATGATTTATAAGTGCCGATGCACTTTCAATATTTTGACGAGATCTTAAAGTAACTTTATTACCAAAATATAATCTAGGGTTAGGTTTAATTGCGGTTAATCGACCTAACCCTTCAGAATCTAAACTAGACGTAGCTATAAATTGATATGACTTATAAACCTTAAAAGGAGTTATAGTTCTGTCACGAGAATCGATACGTTTAAATACACCAGGCTTCATAATAGTAGATAGGCTCTTTAATATAAATATCAAAGAGCCTATTAATTGGTATTTTTAATTATTAGAAGTCTAATTTAACTTTAATTAACGCTTCTTTTTCAAACGATTTTTGCACTGCTTGAGAAAGTTTAGCAACTGCTAACAATTCTTGGCGATCGTTATACATACCTACGGTTGTAATATACGTTCTAGGATCTCCGATAAACGTTGGCTGTCTAAATTCTCCTAATGATCCGGTAGTAAACGTTGGGTTATTTGAAAAATTATACTCTCCGTTTTTAACTCTTACAAAATAATGAGTTGATGTAATTGTTTCTGCATTACGAGCATTGAAATTTTCAAATCCTTCATTGGCAGCAAAGTTATTTCGACCTTGTATAAATGCACCGGATATTGCAGTAACTAGTTTAAATGCATTATCTCCATTTACATCTGATCCGGTTACGGAATTAAATGAAGCTGATGCATTAAGCATAGTGCCGTCTAATACAATAATACCTAAATCAGGATAAACTAATCCAAAATATCTAGGTGCAGATGCATTCCATATACCTTCTGCTATAGAACCAGATACTACATTATACACTGCTCCTGAATTTCCTTTTAAAGATTCTTGCGTATCTCCTGAATCGTCAATTAATGTAATTATTCGAGATCCGCTTACTTTTACATTTGATCCAGTATGTACAGAATTAATTACGTGTGAACCTGATAGCGTAGCTAGTGACAATTGCCAGTTACCTGGATCTAATTTTTCTTTTAATGCACTGCGGTTAAAATTAATTACATATATTTGATCAGAACTTCTATTGGCTCCAGTCGAATCAAATGTAAACGTTGTATCACCTGGCTCTAAAAGTAATAGTCTATACTGCGAATATACTGCTCTTGTAGGAGAATCGTTATTAGTTCCATCAGCATCAGATCCAGAACCTAATCTATGACCATATGCTACTGAAAAATACGATGTAGCCCCATCTGTACACTCATAGTAATATTGTTTTTGTGTATCAGTTTGAACTGAGCTTGTAAATAAAAACGACATCGAAGCTTCTCCTCCGAATAGTCCGCGAGTAACGATTGTTTTTTGATTTTCAATTACATCTTCTGTTAAATTAAATCTAGTGTACACTCGTCCACTATTTCTGACTAATTGAGCTTGTGCCGCTTGAGCTCTTACAATACTGTTTGCAATCGATTGAGCTCTTTCTTCAACTAAACGATCAATTTGATCTTGATTTAATTGAGGTCTAGCGGTTGCAATTTGACCTACAGATGCTTGAGACACTGGCTGAGCAACTGGTCTTCCAGTTGCGCTAACTAGCGATGCAGCGTTTGGTAATACAGCCCCAGCATTCGGTCTTAAAGATACGGGACTTCCTCCAGTGCCAGTAGTAGTACCAATTGGAGATATCCTAGGTATTACTGTATTTCCTGTCTGAGTTGTATTAGTTGTTGTACTAACTGTTCTTGCCATTTTACTTTTCTTTTAAATATTATCTTGCAGAGTTAATTAATGGTACGTTTAATGCAGTCGACAATTCAACTTTCTTAACAGTTAAACTGATAGTAGCACGTCCGCCGGTTTCGTTTCCAATAACAGTTATAGTTGCTGTTTTAGTTCTTACTAACTGCTGCTTAGCTACTACGTTAAATGTAAATCCTGTAAACGCAACACTCTGAGCGGCATCAGCATCTCCAATAAATTGAGGTACTGTTGCTGTAACGGCACGAGCCGGAGCAGATACAACTTGAATGTCAGCAACGTCAGAGTCGCTTAATATTAAAGTGTATCCTAATGTACTATTACCTCCAGTAAAGTTAACCGTGGTTGGGTTAATTGGCGCAACTTGTCCAGGGGCCGTTAAAGAAATAGACGTTTGTCCAACTTGAATAACTGGAATGCGGCTTGTTTTCTTTGGAAGTGTTACTAATTTATACTTTAACATTTGCGATTCATCTGGTGTCGCTTCTACTAACGGCATATTTTCAATAATAATGCCGTAGTAATTAGTACCTAGCGGGTGAGCTGGATTCCATAAATCGTAATCAACTTCATCATCTGCTAATGCAAATTGAGTAATTTTAAACTCGCTACGACCTTTTGCTAACAATTCTCTTCCTTTTTTAGTTAGAATTGCGTCTACCGTAATTGAGCTATTATCTAAATATCCCATAATTAATTCTGTTTTAATTTATTAATAAATATGTATCTGCGAAATTTTATATTGGCTTTTTACCAGGACCGTTAATTAAACTTTCAATAGTCGTTGGTTGATTTTTAGAAAACACAATTTTTTTCTTATTAACTTTAGTTACTTTAACAACCGGACCGCCATCTACTGTATTTGAAGTGTTAATGTTTATACCAGGCCCTGTAAGCTTAGATCCATTATATTTCATATTTTCTTGTCCAGCTGCTTGAGAGTCTTGCACATCTGCTATTTTATAACTAGATGAATAAGGAGCTCCTATGCTAGCAGAATATGCACTGCTATAAAAATACTGTTTAGTTAATGCCTTTTTCGAACTTCGTTGACCGTCTATAAACAATCCTATAGGAGTATAAGAATCTTTATACGGTATCCATACATTTCCTAATAATCGTTTAGATGGCCACTCTAACATAGTAGCTCGGTTACCAGAGCCTGTTAAAATTCTAAAACCAGTATTACTAGAAGACGCCCATAGTTTAGATTTTTTATTTTGTTCAGTGCGAAATACTTGATAAAAATCGTAAAAACTAGCGTCTAATGTACTATCAATTGAAGTGTATGTTGAAGTTACTTTATCGTTATATGAGTATTCAACGTCTCCATTAAACACTGACCCATATGTTGAAGTTACTTTATCGTTATATGAATAATCAACATCTCCATTAAGTATAGTGTTATACGAAGTGTCAAAATCAGGTACCATATCTATAGGCTGTGCCGGATCAATTAAACTTGCACTCATGTATTCTCCTCCTGGAGCAGGCAACATGTTATATGCCGTGTTAAGTATAGTATGTAATCCTGATAGCGAAGCGCTGGCTACTTGTATAGTACCTTCATTGTGTAAATATTCAGATATTAACGTTGGGTTTGGATCGTCAATAACAGCGTCGTAATCAGGCTTTGTACCAGTTAGTACTGGGTTTGGATCGTCAATAACAGCGTCGTAGTCTGGTTTAGTTCCTGATAATACTGGATTAGGATCGTCAATTAAGGCTTGTATACTAAGCTCTTCAACAGATGGACGTGTAGTGCGAATTCTGCTACGTTCTAATACATTAGGCTCTATTAATAATCCAGTTATTGGATTGACTCGTTCTGGTAATAAACGTTTTATGTATTTGAATACAGTAAAGTCGTATATTTCCAATGCTCGGAAAAACGCTTCAAAGTCGTTTTTATTTTCGTATTTTTTCCAATAGCCCCTGGAAAAATTAACTAAATCTGTGTATCTATCCTCGTATAAATCTCCAGGCTCTCCTATATAATCGTCAATTTCAAAATATCCTAATTGATTAAATATGTCTTCGTTGATTGCATTTTGTGGAGAGAAGTATATTCCAACTCTATTAGAGTCTAATGAGTATTTATCAAAACTTGATTTTTCCACTCTTCGCTGACTACTTAAAGTAGCGTTAGGATCTAAACTTGAAGACTCAATGCGAACTTTATCTGCATATAAACTATTTCCAGCTAATGATGGTGACGGAGTGTAATACGTTTCTTCAAATCCTTCAAAATTAATAGAACTAGTATTGCTATATCCTGAAAAATATATTGCGTTACTTGTATTAAAACTTTGATTGGGATGATTACTTAATTGTGCAGATTGCGTTAATGGAAATGCTTGAGACCCTATAGATAATTGACTACCCCATGCATATATTCCTATATTATGCACACCTGGACTACTTCCTGATCCTGACCACTGAGTCCAATTTGATGTATTAGAGCCAGATACTAAATATATTTCTGTTCGAATAGGAGACTGCAATGGATCTATAAGAGTAAACGTTATTGAATAACGGTTCCAACCGTTATACGATGCCGACTCTGCTCGAGCTATAGCTCCTCCAGTCGGAACAGGATTGGCTACTACAGACCCAGTGCTAAAATACGCAGATTTAGCAACGCCATTAGCACTACTACAACTTACAAATAATCGAATAGTTTGGTAATTTTTTTCTTTAATAAATGTACTAAAAGTGTACGTAGCTGTCGGTAATGAAGTTTGTGTTCTAGTAACGTAGTGAAACGTAACCGTACCCGAAGCTTCGGCTAACAATATTGAATTGCTAGATCCATCTGGAGCAGCAATTGCTACTGAAGATGTACGAGCGTTAATTTGAGACCATCCCGCAAAATTTGAAATGCTATTTGGTAATACATTTCGAAATATGCTTGCAGACTCTATTACATTACTAGCTAACGGATATCTTTGTAATAATCTATCGTAAGGCGCTGCTGACTCTTCTCCCGTAGTAAGAACGTTTCTATCAACGTTGTATGTATACGTTTCTGGAGAAGCGGCATGCTCTTCAATTGTAGCATCGTTTAACGATCCTGACCATAAACGAATTTCGTGAAAGTGTCCATTAAATTTACTTACTGAAGCAGCTGGGCCTGACAGTCCTGATTTTGACGCAGATGCAAAGTTAATGTAATTGGAAAAACGGCGAAACGTGTCAGTTACGTCAGGAAATACGTTTAAATCTCCATTAATACTAGCAGATTTATTGTATATTGTTTTACCGTATAACGATTTAACAACATTAAACGATGCTGTGTTATTTGTATACTCAATAGCTACTTGATGCCATGAATTGTCAAATACATTTAAGTTTGACGCTGATATAGCAACTCCAGTAACGCTATTAAACAACGTTAACGTTCCGTCGTTATTATCAGCAGATTCTTTTGTTAACGTTAATTGATACACATCGTCTACTGACGCACTTGATATAGAGCATATTGAATAGTATGTATTTGGAGCGTAGCCAAAGTTATTATCAGTTTTAAATCGAAACTCTAATACATTAGCAGACGCTGTTACATTTGCACTATTAGTAAATGGAATTAATGGAAGCTGTAAACTACCGGTAGTTGACAACCAACCGTAGTGAAATTTATCGTGTATATATTGTGGATAGTGACTTCCATCGGTAAACGTAGAAGGGCCTCCATATTCTTTAATAGTTAATATACTTGAAGGTATACCGTAACAAGCTAAAAGTGCTTTAATTGAACGAGACGATCCTTTAGATTTTAATATATACGGTAAGTTATTAACTAAACGTCTCCAAAGTTCTTTTGTCGTTGTTTCAGAAGATTGAGTTAAATCGGCATTGCTTCCGGACGCGTCAGTTCCTAACGAATACTTCCATAAATCATGGGCTGATCTTCCATTAAGTAATTGAAATCCTTGAGACTTTGCTACGTGATACAGTAAATCAGATGACATACCATCTTTAGGATGCTCTTCTCTAGAATTAATTGAGGTTAAATGTTTAACATACGACCATAAAATGTCAAAATGCTGACCTAACATATACACAAACGTTGAAAACTCTTCGTTATTTTCATCGTCTAATATATGTTGCGGAACTGTATTTAACAACGAATGTAAATTATTCTTATCAAATATTTCAGCATCGTCTAATAAATCATAGTAGTAAGTTAATCCAGCAGCGGAATCAGTAGCTACGTTTTTATAAAAATAATCATACACATCATCCCCTTGACCTGTAATGGCTTGTTTTGGCCATGGCTGTATATCGTAGCTAGAAGTTAAATGCGTGTAAATTCTACTTCCAGTAGACTCAAAAAACAAATACTTTTCGAATCCATCAAACCCACTTACAACTGCATTTCTTTTTCTATACGTATCTTCTAAGTTTACAATTGCCTCAGATCCGCTAGTGTCTAATAACGTTTGAATGGAATCTGTATACGACTCTATTAATTGAAGTTTATAATAGAAATTTTTAATTCTTTCCGTAGCATTACTAAAATGCACAAAATTTTCAAAGTCATTATAATTTACATTTAAATCTACTCCAGATAAACTTCCAGAAAAATAACTATCAATTAACTGCTGTGACGTTTGTACATTTGTAGATAATAAATCTGTCCACGTTTTGTAGCTTGTTGCAACACTTTGACCAGCTAATTCTTCTAAGTCAAAATTCGGACCAGCTATTTTATTTAATACAGGAGGAGTTACTTTTGCAACTAAATCAATGGTATCAACCCATGGAGCAATTATTTCTTCACATATCCATAACTGTTGCTTTTCTCCATATTTAGCTGGTAATGGAGCGTATAACTTTACAACTATTTCAAAATATCCATTAGCATCTTCTTGAGTACGAAGATTTACAATTTGATAAATTTCATTTTTACCAAAGTTTAATACAAAAGAGTCAAATAATTTATTATCATCTAATGTATTTAATCTAGATACAAACGCTTCGTATTGAGCTTGTATTTTTTTACTTTCAGTTTCAGAAAATTGTAAGCGAAGCTCTCGTCTGGAAGGAGAAATTTCACGTATCCATAATTTGTGACTATCAAATAATCCTAATGACTCGTCTAAAAAGTTATGTACAATTTTATACTGACCTCTATTAATACCTAACGACTCTAACTCATCAATTAAATTTATTTCTAAATTGCTAATTGTAGGGTATCCTTTGTTAGTACCTACAGTATAATTAATAGATTGATCTCCTGTTAAATAAATTCCGTCTAACGTGTATACATGTAGCTCTAATCTAGGAGGCGTAACTGCTAAACTAGGTATATTAATTTTAGATAAATCTTTATTTGATTTAAGAGTAACGGCAAACTTTTTTACTGGTAATAAACTTAAATCTGTTGACTCTAATCTACTACCTTGTATAGCATTAGATGTTTTAAGTATCTGAGATTGATTTGTATATGTTTTTAACATTATACTTTTTTAATAAATATCATTTAACAAATTAATATACAAAAAATTACTTTTTAGAATTTAAAGTAGAAATAGTGCCTTCTAACTTTTTAATTTGTTTATTTGACTCGTTTATCGAAGTACGTAGTTCTGTTTCTAAACGTTTATCCAATTTAATTCTATCTTCTAATCTAGCATTTTCTATTTTTAATCGTTCGATTTCACGAGTTAAATCTGCAATTTCATCGTTAATTGAACGAGTAGGTAAAAATTCTTCAAACTCAATATCAATAATCTCATTAAATTTTGCGTCTTCAAATTTAGAAACTTGCAAATTAATAGTGTAACGTTTACGTTGATTGTCTTGATTTAAGTCAATTAATAATTGACCTCCAGAATTTCTAGAAAACGTCTCGTATACATTAGGATCTATTTTTAATAAATCAATTTCTCCTTTTTGTAGTTTATCAGGGCTTACTTCCTGTATAGAATATTTAACTACGTCTGGAGTGCTAGATTTTTTAGTATCAGATTTTATGTTTGGTACCCTGTAATTAGCCCCTGCTTTTAATGCAGCAGGAATTCTAGGTATCGCTTGTATTCTTAATTTTTTAAGGTCTAGCATTATCTTGTAATTTTAAACATAAATTCATTGGAAGTAAAATATTCATCAAATCCATTTAGATTTGATTTTATTTCAAACTTGTAATATCTTTCAGGATACATCATTGTAGTGTAAAAATCAAAATAACTTCCAGAAACGTCTATATTAAGTTTAGTATTATTACTATAAGGAATAATAATGTTATTGTTATGTGCATCACGTATTTGATAATACGATCCAGAAGGTAATGCGTATTCGTTACTAAATACTGAATTTTGCTGAAAATGTGGTCTAGGAAACATTGGTCTAGAACCTAAATAAATTCTAGCCTTAGTGTCTTTAATAAATTGACCATTTAAGTATTTAGTGTATATAATAGGGTTATTGCTCTTAGCAATTACTGTCATAGAGCCCGTATCATATACTTGAGTACCTGGCCAGGATATAGTTAATACTGGCTGATAAACAGTTTGTGTATTAGCGCCATAGAATTGTAAAAGCACATCAGGATAGGTAGATTGAGTAAGTTCGCTATTTTTGAGCTTAACCAAAAATCCTTCATTTGCTACTCCACCTAACCATTGATTAACAATATTAGTTACGTTTAAATTTACTTCATTTGAAGAATTAAAATTAAACGACTGTGATGTGTAATATAAAGATCCTGATATCCAATTACATCCACCTGATACTTCATTAAATACTTTTTGGGTACCAGATCCTGTCAAGTTCCATTGATCGACTACAACTCCTCCGTTTGGAGAATACCAGGTAACCCCATCATTAATTTTAGTAAAGTCTTTATATCCAGATCCATTAAGCCAACTTCCAGTAATAGCAACTGCTTCAATAGTATACGAAAACGGTAAATCAGAAATTTCTGCAGTAGTAAAAGATAAGCTAGCAGTATAATTTCCTCCTATACTTAAACTTTCGTTAGCTAGCATTTCTTGTATTTTCGCAGTGTCAAATTTAATTAAAAATCTAGTTTCATATATATCGGCACCTGATGTAGTTTTGCCTAATTCTAATATAGGATCTAACCCTGTATTTCTGTCAGGATTTTTTTCGTATATTGTTGCGTCTTGTGTTGGAAATATTGACCAAATCATATTTTATGTGTTATAATGATACTACTTTACCAATGATATCTTGATTCATATATTTAACTTCAAATATTGAAGGATCTAATGAAGGGTATATAACACCGTCTTTTGTAGCAGCAGTGATATCATATACATTACTAGAGTATCCTTTTGTAGTGTCATGCAAATTGACTATTTGAATTTTAGTGACAGTTTGCACGCCTTCAATTCTATCTAATTCAGTATATAGTTTAGATAACATGATCGGTTGATTAATTTGCATTTTATTATTATTAAATAATTCTTTTAGCTTATTAATACATGCTACTAGTACTTGATTAGAATTATAATTTGGCAATGTAATTACGTCAAATATTATTCCTATGTTAACAATAAACGCGTCTTTTATGTTAATAGCGTCTGTTAACATACGATATTGATTTAAGTATACTTGCAAATTTTCTTTAACTGCTCGATTTAATGGCTCAAAGTTTCCAGATGCATTATATCCTAAAGTATATAGATTTAGTGCTAGCGGATTTGCTACTTCTTGATTATTAGAAGCTATTTGATAATCTTGAATTACATACGCTTTTGCCACTGAGCCAAATCTAGCCGGCATAGAATACGTGCGAATCACATAGTCTTGAGCAGTAACTGATCGTTGCTGTGCTGCAAAATGTGCCATAGCGTTTAATCTAATATCTTCAATTGACTCTTCTGACTTACCGCCTGTTGCAGGATCTGGGTTTGTGCATGCAACAGAAGCTTTTACTCGATTTAATAACGTAGTGTCTAATCCTTCATTATTAATTTCGTAAGTTACTCCTGTAATGTTTTTTAATGTAAATGCCGGCACGTTTGATTCAACGCCGCCGCCCGTTGTATACTTAACTGTCAATGTAGTATTAGCCGGAGCCAATCCATATGATTTAGTATACATGAAATTTGAAGGGTCAATTGGGTGATCAAATTGCATCTGTAACCCAATTAAACTAGAGCCTACATTGTCAGGATTAGGAATAATTTCTTCATCTGCATCTGTACTAGTACCTGCCCCGAATTGAATTTCTAACGCTCCATTAGATCTAAATTTAGTTATAAATCTTCTAGCAGTTTTTTTCAATTTTAATAAATACGGTACTGATGAGTGTATTGATAGCTCAGGATCATTCGCTGCTGTATTTTGTACAGCTTCAAAAACTGTGTCTTGTGCTAAATACGGTACTTCGGTCCATGTATTGTTATCTGAGTCTGTTATAGACACAACTTCAATAATATTATCTGCACCTATTAATACTTTGTCAAATCTTCTAGGAGTAGTAAAGTCGTATGTAGTAGTAACAACTGTTCCTGCAACGGCATTAACTGATTTTTTAAGAAGATAGTATGTTGGATTTTTAGTAACATTATCAACTTCATATATTGACAATTCGGTAGTATTAAAACTACTAGACGCTCTAAAATTTACAGAGTCAATAGTACGAAATTCAATATCTGTGTTTTCTGCTTGCACAGTCATTCCAGCTGGAATAGTTAATGCATAATCCCAATCCGGAACTTTATTTCCTGACCCGTCTGTTTTAGCTGGTATTAATTGAAATAAATCTAATTTAACTGTCGCAGCTACTTTATTTTTTGGACGATACCCGATGTTAGATGCTAATGCTAATAAATTAGTTCTGTCAGTTGCATATGCTAACATCGACTCTTTCATTTGATCATCCATATAATATGATAATACGTCGCCTATATAAGCCGCCATTTCAATTATCATTGTACCTGGAGACGCTTCATTAAAATCTGTATATGTATTAGGAAAGTATGTTTTAGCAAATTCGATCAAATTTGTTCGAAATTCTGAAAAATCTTTATTTAGATAACTAACCTCTTTTTTCTCTTTCATTTTGTTATGTTAAAGTTTGCCGGGCTGAAGTAGTAAGTAAAAATGTAACTGGTTGATTAATTCGTTGTCCATTAACAGATATACTTATAGTAACAGTAACTCCATGCTCAGATAACTGTGTTTTTGAATCTACAGCTTCTACTGCCACTACATTCAATTCTTCAATAGTAACGTATGGCATCCAAAATTCTATTGCTGATGCAATAGAATACTTAATATCGCCTATTAGTTTTTCTGTAATGTTATTAAATAGCGAACTATATACATCAGTACCAAAAAATGGTTCCATTATACGTTCTCCTTTTCTAGTTAATACCAAATTTTTTAAATTTGACATTACTTGCTCGTTAGTAGAATATGACGACTCAAATAAACGTCCACCAGCAGTAACTAAAGGCAATTTTATTCCAACTGCCGTGTTTTGTTTAGGTGCGGTATATTTTATTTGATATGCCATTACAATCCTTTCTTCTTATCAATTGCTTTCATTAAAGCTGAATAATCTTTTGTTAATGCACTAACTACATGATCAGGCAATTCTTGTGCACTAACTCTACGACCTTCAGTGTCAGTCATAGGTAATACAGATGCCTGTCGTGGACTTCCCATCATAGGATTCATAGAAGCTTGCATAGTTGGCCATTCATCAAACTCTCCGTAATCTAACCTACCAAAACCTGCAGTTTCATTTAATAAATCATTTAACATAGAATTTTTTGATAACTGTTTTGTTGCTGCTGGCTTTTTACGCACAGCATACTCGTCTTGTAAAATATTATCTTGCACTGAAAAAGTTGGTTTTTTAGTAACAGACTCGTTTAAAGACATTTTTAAAAATTCTTCTCTTACTGCACTACGTACTTCTTCTTTAATCATTTTACGTAGCGACTCGATAAAAGTTTTCGCATTCATAGTTTCTTTTTAATAAATATTCAATTTAGAAAAATACGGGTTACGGAGTAGTTTTCTTTTTAGTAAATACTGAATCGCTTATAAGCGTAGGTAATTGTGCTTGCAACGCTGCAACGGCTGCCCATGTAGGCGACGCGTTAACTGTACTACTAGGGCCTACTGGAGTTATAACTGTAGACACTCCTAAGGCATTTATTAAATTATTCATCCATGTTTGCCATGATGTACCTAAAACTAATGCCTCAGTAGCATTAGTACCCAATAATATTTTTTGACCTCCGTTAATAACTACAGTTTGTTTAGCGTCTATAGCTACGTTAGTTTCTGAACTTAATCCAATACCATTTTTAGCAAACGCAATAATTTCTTTTTGGCTGCTATTAAAAATAATTCTGCCAGAAGATAACATTAATTGTGGCGTCTTTCCCCAATTTTCTTTTTGCCAAGAATCTATTTGAACACTTTTATTTGCACTTAGCGACTTTGACGACTGCTCAAATGTCAATTCTTGTCCAGTTGACAGAACAATAGTATTATCATCTTTTGTAAAATCTTCAGTTACGTAATCGTTAATTTTACCTGTAGATTGAACTTGTCGTGTATTTCGAATCGTAAGTATAGGATCTCCTGGATTTGCTTTATTCCAATTTGGCTCTACAGCAAACTTTCCTGATTTTTGAGTAGCACTTAATCGTATAGAGTTTCCATAACGACCTTCAATTAAAACGTCGCCGACATATGGCTGCAACGGTTTAACATTTTCATTTTCTGCAAAATCTTTATCAATCTTTGGTTCTTGAGTAGTAGCACTTGCTCCTGCAGACGCGGCTGCATAATTCGAAGAGTTTCCCGATATACCATTTTTTGACGCGTCAATTTTTACAGAAGTTGGAATTCCGTTTTGATGTATACTGGACTGTAGTGACACAATATCAATGTAATAAAACTCATATGAAGAACGTAATCCAGAAACGTACGGGCCTGGAGCTTTAACTAACAACACTACCTCTCCTACTATAGGTATTCTTCGTACACTTCTATTTAATGGTATTGCAGTTACGACTTGATCTGACTCAGGGTTGTCTGCGGAAATACCACTATCTAATAAACTAACTTTAATCATACCAACGGCTATTGGCGTTGTTTCAGTATACAAAACCTCTAAAACCTCTGCAGGTGCAAAAGTTGATTGTTCGCCTCGTACGTTAAATGATAATCCCATTATAATCCGTCTTGAATATCGTTAATAGCAGATTCAATTTGCGTTTGTTGATTGGACAACTCAACCACTTTTTCGTTTAATGCTTTTTCTGATCCGGCTATTGAATCTAACTCGCCCATTAATTGACGTTTTTCTTCTTCAGATAACATCCAACTGTTACCAGTCTCAGCTTGTACTCTATTATTTGTAGAAATTAGCCGTTGTACAACAGCGGCTAATTTTACTAAAGCTTCATCATTTTTAACGCCTACTTCTAAATACTCTTTAATTAAAGGTACTATTACTGTAGCATCTCCAACGTTTTTAATTAAAGGGCGAAGCTCTCCAATTAATAAATTAATTTGTCGATCTTTTTTCTTTGAGTTGTCGTAAACATCTTTCATGAGATCGGCAAATGATTTGCCTTTAAATATCTCAATATCAAATTCCATCTTTAAAATAAATATCTTACTCTAAGAATTCTGATTTTTTAAATTTACTAAGACTTACTGTTGCATTACCAGTGTGAATATAGTTATAATACATTTCTTCGTATATACGCTTCATCATATTAATAACTCTTGTTATATACTGTGTCTTTACTCCGGTTCTGTCACGAATCATAATATACAATGCCTTTTTATTAAAGTTTTCTATATTTTCTCGATTTCGAAACAATTCTAACACAGAATCGGCTACACTAATATCAGAATGCTTTTTGAAAAACGTAGCTAAATTAGTATCCATAAACGTAACGAACAAATTCATGAACTCACGCATTTCTTCCTGCTCTTGCTCTTGCAATACTTCATTAATCACATTTCTGCTAGCGTCTATAGCTTCAACTTCATCTGTGTTTTTAAACTTATTGTAATTAGTATTGTTATGCACAATAAGATAATTTTTAGCTATAATAGAAAAATACGAAAATGCTTTGCCTTTGCCTGGCTGATACTTATGTATTTTTTCATTTAAAAACGCTACAACTTCATGCTTTACATCTTCATACGGTATATCAAAATGATAAAACTTAAAAGTGTGAATGATATTTTCAGCTAACTTATCAAAAGCGTACTTAATTTCTGAATCGTAAATTTTATTACGTTCCGCTTCATCTTCAATAGTGTTATATAAGATAATTGCATTTTCAGTATCTTTTGTAAAGTACTGTTTGCCTTTTGGCTTTCTGCCTGGACGTTTAACTGTTACAGTTTCGTCATTTATTTGATTTACTACTTCACTCATACATTTCGTTTATAACATCAGACAGCTCATTAGCCATCTCACGTATTTCTTTAAATACAAATCCAACTTCATCATCAGCTTCAAAAGAACCTTTGATGTCTATTTCAGTTAATCGAGTGTTGATATCAACGACTTGATCTTTAATTTCATCTAATACATCCTGCAATGCAGTTACTTGATCTTCAAGAACTTCATTTTGCTTCATTAAGTTATAGTTACCATACAGGCTAACTCCTAACAAAAGTATACATACTATTAATATTGCTAATTCCATTATCCAAATAATTCGTCAAACATTCCTTTTAAAGAGCTATCTACTACAGGATCATTAATCTTAGTCATATTACTTTTAACTGATTTAGACTCTACCGGTGTTGCCACTGCCGTAGAAGCGTGTGCTAACGCTCCTTCTGCTAACGTAGATAAATGGTCAGCGTGATGCAATAAGATTGGTAATTCCGTTTTAAGAGAAAACTCAGGAGCTACTCCCATTAAATACGATTCATTACCTTTAGAATATAACCCATCATGTAGTTTAATTGCTAAATATTCATTTTCAGAAAATTCAATGCCAGCTTGTTGCAAAGTAAAAATACTTCTATCTGGCACTTTCATAAAGGTTAATTTAGGATTAATCTTATACACTTGACCTCTTTTAATATGCCAATCTGAATCGTTAGGAATATAATAATCTTCGTTTAAATCTCCTACTTTACCTAAATCGTGATTAAGAGCTGCAAAAATCATTTCTTCTTTTGTAAAAGAATTCATACGACTTTTGAATATTGTTTGCCATACATCATACAATCCTATACTAGCATCACATACGCGCAATACATGATCTACATATCCGCCGGGATAACAATTGTGTCTGGTAGTATGCGAGCTAGCAGGAGCTAACATCATACGATCGGCTAGATCGTTATACAGTTTAACTAATTTACTTCTCCTAGGTTCAGAGATGTGCGTTTCAATAACCTTAATAAGGTTTTCAAAATTCTTTGCTATAACTTCTTCTTGACTCATATTAAATAACTTGATCTATAATTCCTAATTCTAATGCTTTTGCTGCTGACATATAAAAATCTTTTCTACACGCCTTTCTCCAAAACTCTTCATTCTGTTTTGTTTTCTCTGCCATTAGTTTATAAAACGACTCTTCTAACTCGTCAATATGATCAGCATTAGCTTTAATGTCAGCTGACTTACCATATATTTCAGCCGAAGCTTCGTGCACCATAATAGTAGTCGAATTGCTAGCAGCGCGCAACCCAGTTGCACAACATAAAATCATTGCAGCGGCACTCATAGCTCTACCACGTGCAATTACATTAACAGGCACAGACAACGTTTGAATGTAATCAATAATACCTAAAGCCTCGTATACATCACCACCATTAGAGTTAATTAATACTGTAATAGGATCTTTAGCATTTTCTTCAGGTCGATTAGATAATATGATTCTCGCTTTTGCAATAAAATCAAACAAATTACCTATTTGAATATCTCCATGTAAGTAAATTATCGATTGATCAATATGAATGCCATAGTCTATTTCTTTATACAAAGCTTCATAGTCATTGTCTTTTTTATCTTCAATTACTTTTTTCTTTTTAGGTTTAGCATCATCTTCATCATACACTCCTTTGAAAAAGTTTCTATCAGTGGTGTTATTCATTTTCATAAATTTATTTTTACGTAATATATAGATTATTTATTTAAGTACCAAATTTACATTAACTTAGTTAACTGTCTATTTAATTTTTTGATTTGTTTTACAATATCGTTTCTAACTCCCTTTCTGCCTTCTTTCAATCCTTGATTTTTAAGCGCAAATATTTCTTGCCCTAAAGCTCTTCGCATTTCTTCTTTTTCTTCTTTAGTTAGTTTTTTCTTTTCTTCTTTAGGCTGAATGACTGTTACAGGCAATGTACCTTTTAACTCAGGTTGCTCAACTCCTTTATGAAATACAGTACCGTCTGTATGCACATATAACTTCATGAATTTCCATCCTTTTGGTTTATCCGATTTAACAGGCTCTTGTCTAGGAACGGGAGGGCCGGTTAATTGATTAGTGCATCGAAAGCATAATACTGATGTAGCTTGCTCACTAACTGGAGTGAAATTGTGGCATTCTTTTCCGTTCCAATATTTAGAATCTGATTCGCTATTGCGACATACCATATGAAGTTTACCGTCAATTACTTTTGTAGTAAACTTTGTAACGACTTTAGTCACTGGTTTGACTCTTTGAATTCGCTTTTTCATAACTTTTATTTATTAATACGTTTTACTCGTGTCTACTGATACTGCTCCTGTATATGACTGTCTTAAACGTTCTTGTTTTTGTTTAAGTTTTTCTTGAATTTCGTCATATATATCTTCACGTTCTTTTTCCATTTGTACAGTCTGTACAGGCTCTTCTAATATTTGGGGCTCGTTTTGGGTTTCAGACGAAATTTGGGGGTGTTCTGAAGGTTGTTCTTGCGTTGAATCAATTGTTTCTACATTAAATTTAACTGAACTTAAAGGAATTTCTTCTTTTGGAAGATCTATTATAGAATTATTAGAATTTTCTTTTGAAAGGTTCATTGAGTTAAATGCTATTACCATTGCAATCGCTAACGGGTCAAATACAATAATAAACAGTATAATTAAAATGTTAACGACTAAGTCCATGGACACGTTGAATACCTTTGATATGTATTGCAACGATCCTAATTCAGATGCTATATCAGCAGTTAACGATACTTTTGTAATTTCACTATTCATTTTTGAAGCTGAATCAGAATATAATAAAATCTTTTCGTTGATGCTTGAAATTTCTTTACTAGTAGTTTTTATATCTTCATCTGTCCTTCGAGCTGATCGATCAGCTGCGTTAGTGTTTCGATTTGCAGTTACTAAATTATTAGCTCGTTGTTCCTGAGAATTTCGTATACTGTTTAAGTTATCTAATTGTAAGTTTTTTTGTGCTAACTGATTTTGTAATGTAACTACTGTTGCATCGTAATATGCCTTTTTAACAGATAAACTGTCAGTTGCTGTTTTACTTAAATCGTATTTTGATTTAGTGTCTTGATATGCAGAAGATAAAAATCCGTAAATACCAATTGACGTAATCGAAGCAATAACAACAACAGCTACTAGTAGATACGATTTAAGAGTAAATTTCAAAGTGTCCCAGTATCGATATAAATACGATGCCAGTACAATTTTAGAAGCTTCTAGCGTACCTGCCATTATAATAACAGCTACTGCTGCACCGGCAAATAGTTTAGCTAAACCTACAATAGAAAAAAATGCTGCGCACCCAGCGAGTAACGCAGCAACTAATCCTACTGTAATTTTAAGAAGCGATTTAGACATTCGGTTCTAATTCGATACGTTCAACTACTAAATCAATCTCTTTTCTAATTTCAGATATCATACGAACTACGTCGCGTGCTGAAATGTTGTTTCCTTCAATTGACTTTTGAATTGATTCTAATTTGTTAGATTGTGCTTCTAACTTTCTAAGTGTGTGTTCTTTGTGTCGCATAACAATTTATTTATAATTACTATATTTATATAATATATAATAATAATTATTTAGTATATTAGATTATTGTATTTTTTACGGTATTCGAGTAAGGCTAACTCTTTTGCCTTCGCCTCAATCATTATATCAACATCAATGCCGTAAGTGTTAACAAAACCGTTAACGTAATCAGAATGAGCTCTAGGATTGATAGTCGGATTGTTTTCGTGTACAGATTTACTTTCAGAAAAGTGCACTACTGGCGTAATGCCATTCCAAGTGCTAGCTGCAAGCTCTAGAGCTTGTTGTTCTGATAATCCACCTGTGTTAAACGTGTGATGATGATAGTCAAATACTATAGGGACTCCAACTTCATTGTGTATCAAATTGTACAAGTCGTATACGGAATACATAGCTGCTTTGTCGTCATTCTCAACAGTTAATCGATTCCTAACCGATTCAGGCAGACGTTTGAAATTTTTACACCAGGTAATTGACGCGTTTTCTTTATCGCCATACGTAGCACCTACGTGTATGTTAATTTTATTCCACGGAGTTTGGCTTAGATTCATTAAGTCAAATAGTATAGCGTGCATTTCTAAATCTCGAAAAGTGTTTTGCACTACGTCTTCTTTAGGCGACGCTAATAAATTGAAAGGACCAGGATGAGTGGTAATGCGAATGTCATTGTCTTTGGCATACTGACCACAACGAGCTAATACAGTTGCAATTTCAATAAAGTCAGGTAACTTAGTTACGTCCATCTTATTGCCCCATGGGAATAAGTCACTGCCTAAACGAAAGAAATTAATGCCGTTAGCAACGTTCCATTTCAAGATCGTTTCTAAGTCTAATGCATTTTGTAATGCAAGTTGCGAAGCGTGTTGAATACCTTTTGCTTCTAATGTTGCCTTTCGCATAGCACGACCAGTCGTAACGCCTTTAGCGTTAAGTGTCATGTTAATACAGGCGTAGCCGATTCTACTCATATTGTTTTTATTTATTACATAATAATAAGATAATCTTATGTAATAACAAAATAATTAAGCAGATTCTTCTGAAATAATTTCAGCGTCTTGAATGGAAGTGCAAAAGTATAAATGGTTATCTTTACGTAATAAAGTATCCGTGCCTAACCATTCTTTAATGAGTTCAATGTTTTTAACTCGTTCTTCTGCGTAGACCCGCTTTACTTCAACGATCCTATCCTCCCAGGGTATAAAGGTCTTAGTAGTAGTAAACATTAGTTTAAGCAGATTTTATTATTTCTGTCAGTAATTTCAAATACACGAAAAAACTTTTGATGCTTAAGCACTCTTTTAGTTTTTTCAGATATCTTATATGTACGAAGCATTAATCCATCTGTTATAAGAGCTTGTATTGCTATATTCAGATTTTTCTTAGAATTAGAATTAATTACTACAAAACTGTTAATGAATATAATATTTGACGGAGCTTTATGATCAATTTGATTTGCAATTAAATCGTGCACGTAATCGTCAAATGACTCAATATCAGCATTAAACGATTGAGTGGATCCTAATCCGTAATATGAATCACAGATTAAATCGTATATGAAAAGAATCTTTTCGTCATTAGGCAACGACGAAAAAAATTCGTAATCATCAGCGTCAATATTGTAGTTAGAAAAATCCATTAAAACTCATATTCCTTTCCATTAATAAATATCTCGAAAGCTAACCTTGTAGGCTCGTATCCTGCAGCGGTCACTTTTTCGAATATATGCGATTGTAGGAAAAACGCACGTAATGCTAATTGCTTAGTCTCACTCTTTTTAGAATTGTGCATAAAACGCAAATCAGACATTTCTTCTGGAGTAAGTATAGAAGATAATGTGTCTATAATTGTCGGCATAATGAATCGATTTTATTTAATTGTTGAACCATATCAGTCGTTAAGCTATAATCTTTAGTAATGTAATGCCTAACAACTTTAACGTAAATTGTAAGTAATCTTTTATTTTCAGAATCAAGTTTTGAGCTTAATATTGAAGAATACAAACCGTCTAATCTGTTAACAATAGACGGTTTCTTTTCTTCATACGATTCAACGCTAAAGTATTGTGACAGTTGCCCATCTATAAGAACTGTCTCAATAGTGCTAGACTCGTTAAATGGATGCTCTAACAAAGTAAACGATTCGAGTATTACCGCTTCGTTGCCTTT
>Ga0315909_10000645_pt1 | contig 46905 bp, 37 predicted proteins | sample LakEriMetagenome_11_FD_203527 | JGI IMG/M metagenome (GOLD analysis project Ga0315909, IMG submission 203527) | Freshwater fungal communities from buoy surface, Lake Erie, Ohio, United States - Buoy 2 MA125 | ecosystem: Environmental > Aquatic > Freshwater > Lake | place: USA: Lake Erie, Ohio... | reverse complement strand
TACAGACGGCACATCAGGTACATCAGGCACAGATGGTACTTCAGGAACTTCTGCAACTTCAGGTACAGACGGCACATCAGGTACATCAGGCACAGATGGTACTTCAGGAACTTCTGCAACTTCAGGTTCATCGGGAACACGTGGAACTTCAGGTACAGACGGCACATCAGGTACATCAGGCACAGATGGTACTTCAGGAACTTCTGCAACTTCAGGTACAGACGGCACATCAGGTACATCAGGCACAGATGGTACTTCAGGAACTTCTGCAACTTCAGGTTCATCGGGAACACGTGGAACTTCAGGTACAGACGGCACATCAGGTTCATCAGGAACTTCAGCAACTTCAGGAACTTCTGCAACCAATGGTTCTGCTGGGACTTCTGGAATAGACGGTATATCGGGTGGAAAAAACTACCTATTCAATTATACAGTTTCTCAAGGCATCGGTGATTATAAGGAATTGGGTAAATCAACAACAGTATCAGCGGAACAGACAATCACTGTTAATCTAACAGCTAATCAACAGGGCGTCTTAGTTGATGGTGGATTTTTAACCGATGCTAACGATCCAAGTGTGGTTGTTGTACCAAATGGATTATGGCACGCTTATGTATATTTTACAAAGGCTGCTGTAAACGATAATATAGACATATACTACGTTGTTTCAAAATACACAACGGGTGGTGTAAAAACAACATTATTTACATCGGATACAACACAAATAGGTTGGTCTAATAATAATACAACACCTGTAGAGATAAAAATAAATGCCGTAGCAACATCAGAAACTTTAGATTTGACAGATAGAATAATAGTTGACATATATGCCAATAACAATGATAACCAAACCCGAACTATTAAATTTTACACTGAAGGTACACTACATTACTCATATATTGTAACCACATTATCTACTGCAGCTGGAACATCAGGATCGTCAGGTTCATCAGGAACTTCCGCAACTTCAGGTACAGACGGCACATCAGGTACATCAGGCACAGATGGTACTTCAGGAACTTCAGGTTCATCAGGAACTTCTGCAACTAATGGTTCTGCGGGAACATCAGGAACTTCTGCAACTAATGGTTCTGCGGGAACATCAGGAACTTCTGCAACTAATGGTTCTGCGGGAACATCAGGAACTTCTGCAACTAATGGTTCTGCGGGAACATCAGGTTCTTCAGGTATAACCATTGCTGGTTCTTCAGGTACTTCAGGTTCATCAGGAACTTCTGCAACTAATGGTTCTGCGGGAACATCAGGAACACGTGGAACTTCAGGGACAGACGGCACATCGGGTACTTCAGGTTCATCAGGAACTTCTGCAACTAATGGTTCTGCGGGAACATCAGGAACTTCTGCAACTAATGGTTCTGCGGGAACATCAGGTTCTTCAGGTATAACCATTGCTGGTTCTTCAGGTACTTCAGGTTCATCAGGAACTTCTGCAACTAATGGTTCTGCGGGAACATCAGGAACACGTGGAACTTCAGGGACAGACGGCACATCGGGTACTTCAGGTTCATCAGGAACTTCTGCAACTAATGGTTCTGCGGGAACATCAGGAACTTCTGCAACTAATGGTTCTGCGGGAACATCAGGTTCTTCAGGTATAACCATTGCTGGTTCTTCAGGTACTTCAGGTTCATCGGGTATTACTGGAAATGTTGGTGCTTCTGGATCAAGTGGTACGTCTGGAACATCTGGATTAACAGGAGCAAACGGTTCTTCAGGTACTTCAGGTTCATCAGGAACTTCTGCAACTAATGGATCCGCAGGAACATCAGGTTCTTCAGGAACACGTGGAACTTCAGGGACAGACGGCACATCAGGCACTTCAGGGTCATCGGGTACTTCGGCAACTAACGGCTCCGCAGGAACGTCAGGTACTTCGGGTTCATCAGGAACTTCTGCAACCAATGGTTCTGCGGGAACATCAGGAACAGACGGTATAGCAGGTTCTTCAGGTACATCAGGCTCAAGTGGTACTAGTGGCGATGCAGGAACTATGGGAACGTCAGGTTCATCGGGTTCTTCGGGTAGTAGTGGTATTTGCATACCATGCTCGTCAGGAACCGCTGGAACATCCGCAACTTCAGGAACGAGTGGTATAACTGTAAATGGATCATCAGGAACGAGTGGTATAACTGTCACTGGTTCATCAGGAACATCGGGAACAGGATTTAGTAGTATATCAAGTCCATCCAATGACAGACTATTAACATCAGACGGTACGGCAAATGCAGCGGTAGCTGAAAGTAATTTATCATTCAATGGAAGTTTGTTGACAGTTGTTGGTTCTATATCATTGAGTAGTCCTGGTGAATTAAGAACACCGGTAATAGTAGGTCCTGATGAAAAAATGACAACATTAACCGTTACAGGAAATGGTGTAGGTGGGGTGGTTACATTTAATCTAGAAAATGGTCCAGTTTTCAGAGTAACATTAGATGGGAATGTAACATCATTTACAACAAGTAATGATCCACCAGCAGGAACCGCTGCGAGTTTCACATTGATAGTAATTGGTGATGGAAGTGCTAGGGCAGCCGCTTGGGATTCAAAAATTTATTGGCCAGGTGGGGCACCTGCTCTTCCTTCTACACTTGGAAATGCTAGTGTGTTTGTCTTCACTACATTCGATCAAGGTGGTGCATATTTAGGATTGGTAGTGGCAGATGATGTTGCGGGTGGTTTATGATAAATTATAGAGGTTTACGGTATGATAAGTAATAATTTAATATTTGCAGCCGCTTTACAATCGGGCTATGGTGGATATGAACCACCCCCACCACCACCTGGATATAATCTTTTTTCATGGGGGAGAAATGATACGGGTGCATTAGGTCTGTCAGACACATCGTATAGATCCAGTCCAGTTCAAGTTGGATCAACAGCAATTTGGACTGAAATTACATCGGGAGATATTCATAGTTTGGGTATTAGAAATGATGGAACATTATGGTCTTGGGGTGATAATACATATGGTGAGTTAGGGTTAGGTGATACTTCAGTAAGATATTCCCCGACTCAAGTTGGTACATTAACTAATTGGAGTAAAGTATCAACGGGAAATAATCACACATTAGCAATAAAAACTGATGGCACATTATGGTCTTGGGGATATAACGGAAATGGTGAATTAGGCATAGGTAATACATCGACTACATTATCTCCAGTTCAAGTTGGATCACACACAAATTGGGCAAAAATTTCTGCTGGTGCAAACCACTCTCTTGCAATAAAAACAGATGGAACACTTTGGGCATGGGGCGCAAATACCGCTGGTGAAACTGGACATGGAATATCATCTGGAACTGGTGGTAGTGGTGTTCTATCACCAAGACAAGTTGGATTATTAACTGATTGGGCTGAAATAGCGGGTGGTAATTATTTTACACTCGCAGTAAAAACAAATGGGACTCTTTGGACATGGGGCGATAATCCAAATGGTAATTTAGGTAGTGGCAACACCACAGATAGATCCAGTCCAGTTCAAGTAGGATCATTAACTAATTGGAAATATGTTGCAGCTTCACAGGGTCAAACAAATTTTTGTCATTCTCTTTCCGTAAAAACCGATGGAACACTTTGGTCGTGGGGATATAATAATGGTGCTCTTGGTGATGGTACGTCTACACAAAGAACTTCTCCTGTTCAAGTTGGTGGACCATTTGGAGCTACCAATTGGGCAAATGTAGACGCCGGAAGTGGATGCTCAATCGCAATAAAGACGGATGGAACGATTTGGACATGGGGAGCAAACTTTAACGGAGAATTGGGTTTAGGCAACACAACAACTAGATCTAGTCCTGTGCAGGTTGGTAGTTCAACATCGTGGCTTAAAATAATGGCAGGCAGAAATCATATGCACGCTATACGTTCTTAATAATAACATAAAGGTTTTGGTATGAATGATAAAGAAATACACCCACTTGATGTTGCATTGAATGCGGCTATATGTGGTAATTTAGATGAAAGTGAAAAAATACTTCGCAATCAACCTCAAAATGATTACCGTGTTCTATTTAATTTAGGGTGGCATGAAATGAGACGTGGTAATCTTAAAAAGGGATTTGAACATTTAAATTATGGCAGATTTATAGGTGTATTTGGATCACCCGCTATACCTGGAAAAATTTGGAAAGATGAATCACTTGAAAACAAAACACTACTGTTCAGATGTGAGGGTGGTTATGGGGATCAAATAATAAATTTTCGTTTTGCTAAACAGTTTGAAAAATTGGGTGCAAGGGTTTTAATATCATGTTCACCGGAATTGAAATCATTATTTTCCGATCATGGGTTTATCTGTGTAGATAATTCTGCTATTTCAAGTATTCATTATGATTATTGGATTCCTGCAATGTCAGCTGCTTATATTTTGGGGTTAGAGTATGAAGATTTAAATGGATTACCTTATTTATTTTCAAAAAATAGAAAAAAATTATTTTCAAATCCTGAAAATATTAAAGTTGGTATTCGATGGAGCGGATCTTCAGAATTTGAACATGAACAATATCGAAGATTTACACCAGAGTTTATGACCAATTTACATAACGTACCCAATACCACATTTTATTCACTTCAAAGAGATGAGAATACAATAGATGGTCTTCCATTTGCAGATATGCGTGACCAAATGACAACATGGATTGATACTATGAATATAATAGCAGATTTAGATTTAGTAATAACATCATGTACTTCTATTGCTCATTTATCCGCAGCTATGGGAAAACCAACATGGATAGTTATACCAGTTTTACCATACTATATTTGGTCCTTTCCTGATAAAAAAAGTAAATGGTACGATTCAGTCACACTATTTAGACAAAAAAAATTCGGTGAATGGCAAGATGTTTTTGAAGATATTAGAAATGAATTGATAAAAATTTCTTCTTAAAAATAATCTTTGAAAAATACATACATATTTATATGTAATAATGTTCCTATTATTGAGGTGATGTATGAAATACATTTTAGTAAAAAATGGTGAAATAGCTGGAAATCCAACTGATTTACCAAAAAGTTGGGATAACATTTCAAATTTTTATGTTCTTGATGATGTAACTCTAAAAAGTTATGGTTGGTATCCATTTAGATTTGTTGAAGCACAAAAAAATGAAAATCAATATTATGATGGTAGTGATTTTGTAATAGAAGAAAATGAAGTGGTTGAATATCAAAAAGTTCGTAATAAAACTCAACAAGAAATTTCACAAGAAATTGAATCAGAATGGCGTGCAGTTAGATATAGAAGAAATGAATTATTAAATGAATGTGATTGGACACAATTACCAGATTCTCCATTGACAAATCAAAAACAAACAGAATGGCAGATATATCGTCAATCATTAAGAGATATAACATCACAACCAAGTCCATTTAGTATAGTTTGGCCAATATCACCAGAGGCGTAAATATGAACAGTCCTATTCAAAAACTCATTAAAGAATTAAATATATCAATCTTTAATGAAAATGAATTGGTTGATAAAGATGTTATTGTATTTTTTCCAGGTCAATTCCAACCTATGGGACAACACCAACGTGAGGAATATTTACGCTTAAGTAGAAAATTTGGAAAAGATAATGTACACGTAATTACAGATGACAAAATAAATCCTCAAAAAACTCCCCTTAGTTTTGAAGAGAAATCCTCGATAATAAGAAGACATGGTATAAAAAATATACAAAAGGTTTTGAATCCATATATGCCAACCGAACTAATAAACAAATTAGATCCAAATAATACAATTCTTATTTTTGCGGTTAGCTCAAAAAATGTATCCAAATTAAAAAATTTTAAGAAGATAACAAAATATAATGGCTCATCTAAACTACCAATCAAAGATGCACAAAATCCATACGTTTATTATATCCTAACCAATGAAGTTAAGTATGATTTACCAAGTTTTGGTAGATTAAATTCAACTAATATATTTAGGGCTTTAAGTGACCGTGAGGCAAAATTGTCAGAATTAAAGAGTAGATTCATTTCAATATTTGGTTGGTTTGATGCAAATTTATTTAATATGATTATAAAAAAATTCAACACAACTCGTGGTGAACTAAAAGATGGTAAGGAAGAATTAAAACCCTTACAAATGGTTACAAGAACATTTTGGAATAAAGTGTATGAAAGTATTGTTGGCGATAAAAATATAAACGAGGTTGCCACGTTACCACAGACTATGTTAGATGAAATAGAAAAAATTGCAAAACAATTCTTTCATAAAATAGAATCTGAGGTAAAAAACGATATTGATGCTGATAATTTCGACAGTAAAATAAGATTCAACATATTAGACGATATGACTGAATTATCTACGGAATCAACTAAGATAATAAATGATATTATTAAATCAGAACCTTATGTTCAAGAATTGGAAAAAACAAACCCAAATGCTTTTAATAACATAAAATTACATACATTTACTGTGGTTGTAAGGCCTAAACGATTTGTAATAGATCAAACATATGATAAATTTGGTAAACTAATAGATTTGGCATTAGACGATGAAATGCCCGGGACTTTTACAGAAAAGTTAAATAGTTTTAAGAAAACGGAGATTTGGAAAGATTATGAGTTAGAGCTAAAGAAATTAAAGAACCATAATGATTTTTCAGTTGGAAGTAGAGCCAAGTTTAATTCAACAGGTTCTATTTACAAAAAAGATTTTAAAGCAACTCTGATAGTAAATTTTGATTGGTTTTTAATGTATCTAAAGTTGTTATTAGTAAAAAATGGATTTATACAAATATCATTAAATAAAGTTGTTGACGATTACGTGAAAGGTGTCTATATTGGTTTAGTTTCACATGAACTTATACATTTTGTTCAAACTATAAAACAACAAATACAAACAGGAGAACGTCAGGCATCAAAGTATGAATTTAGCAGCCCTGACAAGTTAGGATATGAAAAATTTAATAAGATGTATTTATCCGATAAAGCTGAAATTGGTGCTCATGCACAACAGTTTGTTACTGATTTAAAAAAGGCTTATCCGAGTAAATCAGCAGATGATTTATTAAAAATGTTTCAATCGGGTAAATTACCAAAGAAGAAATTCTCACCAATGTATAATTATATTGGTTACTATATGAAACTATTAAATAAAGGAAAACAGGACGATACTGTTAAACGGTTTATAAAAACCGTATTTTTGATATTAAAAAAAGACTAAAGGTGTGTTATGGTTAAAATCGATGGTGTAGGTGATATTAAAAAACTTCTACACGGTGAACATGAAGCTCAACAAAAAGTTACTGTTGGGTATATCCCTGAAAGTGAAAAAGAAAAAGGAAGTAGACAAATTGGAGACCGTTGGTTTGATGAAGACGGCAACGAGTGGGAACAGAAAAAGGGTTATAAAGTAAAGTTAGGAAAAGTTTGGCAACAAGAATTACATGGATATTTAAAATCGTTTCCTAATTGTAGAAAAGAAACTTGCACATGTAGTATGCCAAAAAGATTAGACGAAAAAATGCGCCGTATTCATGGTATGTGCTTTGACTGTGTAATTGACATGGAACATAAAATAAGATTAGAAGGCAAGTGGTCTGAATACGAAAGACAGAAGGTAAAAGAAAATGCTTTGGCTTGGTTAGGAGAAGCAGAACGTGACAAAAATTTAATCGCAGAAGAATTGTCAAAATTAGATTTTGCAAACGAATTTGGTGATTCTGAAAAATGGAGTGTTCCGTTTACAAAAGAAGAATTTTTGGAAAAAATAGAAAATGAATTCAAAGAGTTCAGAGAAAACTTTATAAAAAAATTGGAAGACGTTGATTTGACACAAGATGATGTTGAAGCTATGTTTAATAAAAAACCAATCATTGATAATGAAAATGTTATAAAAATGACATTAATTGAGAAAGGTGATGAAAAAAAGACGTAATATCGTATCGGAAATATTTTCAGGAATAAGTGGTGGGATCTCATCAAAAAGAACAATCATGTTCCTATCATTTATGATGATGATTTTTATGGCGGTATTATCAACCTTTTACGGTAAAGATGTTAAAGAATTTATATTTGAAGGATTTTTATACATAGTTGTCGGTAGTCTCTTTTCAGTAGCATCAGAGCAGTTCAGTTCACGCTTTACTAAAGTAAATAAAGAAGATTATTATGAAAGTAATTTAGACGAAAAATCTAATGGAGAAAACAAATGAAAAGTGTAGTTGTTGAGAGGGCTGTTCCTTCAAACAAAGAACTTTATTCTAAAATAAAATCAAGAATAAAGAGTAAATATAAAGTTTGGCCAAGTGCATATGCATCCGCTGCTGTTGTTAAGGCATACAAAGCTGCGGGTGGTGGTTATAGAAATGTTAAAGAAACTATAAATAATCCTTCATATCAATTGGAAGGATATTCCACCAATGCTTGTGGTAAAATAACCGAACTACACTTTGTGTTAGGTGAGTCTGAAAAACACAATATAACTGAGGCAGAATATCGTGGTAGAAAGGTATCATTGGGAAAACCATTTAGAACACCAAGTGGACCTAAGAAATTTTCAGTTTATGTTAAAAAACCAAATGGCAATGTGGTTAAAGTTAATTTTGGTCATAAAGGTGAAGGTGGTCAAAAAACAATGAAAATTAAAAAAAGTAACGCCGCCCGTAGACGTTCATTCAGAGCTCGTCACAGATGTGACTCTCCCGGGCCAAGGGATAAAGCTAGATATTGGAGCTGTAGATTCGGTTGGCCAAGTTCGGGTAAAGGTGCAATAGATAAAACTTAATTATGGTTGCAAAAGTATTCAAATCAATTTTAAGGCCATTAATGGCACCTATCCCACCGACAGACTATGAAAAGGCTGCTGATGCGATTGCTACCGCGTATGATTTATCAAACGTTGGTATGAGTATGACCATATTTGGTTCTATATTAATGCAAGGTAATAAAGAAACCCTGAAGAGCTTTCTACTTCAGGGTTTAACTATGAATAGTGGTCTAACAAATTATCTACCCGTAGTTGAACCTGGATGGACGTTGATGGCAAACGGATTCTGTTTATATTGGGCAACTGCAACATTTACACCCCTACCACCTATGCCACCTACAATTTCGCCATTGACAGGAACACAAGTTTTATTTCCTGGAAGTCCTTCAATATTGGACATAGGACTCAAAGTTGCCTTTACGGCGGGATTTGGAAAACCCGAAGATGGTAAGCTTGGGGGGTTAGAGAGTGCTTTAGATATTCTGTCATTAGTTTTAATTGCACATCAATTAACAATAGCGGGAACATATAACGGATTAATACCAGCCGCACCGTCACCAATACCATTTCTTGCTCCTTGGGCAGCTATAATAGGTATACCCGATGCCGATATTAAAGATAGCGAAACGGCAACAAGTGGTACAAGTGGCACAAGTGGGACAACAGGAACGAGTGGAACAACAGGAACGAGTGGTACGAGTGGAACGTCTGCTATTGATAACAATGCACAAAAAATAAATGATATTCTTGCAAAGATAAACAACTTAAACAAATTAAACGATTCGGATTTACAAAATAGAGTCGGTGATTTAAATACAATATCATCGGATTTGGATAAATTATTATCCGATCCTAATATAATAAAATCAAAAGAATATCAAAGATTAGTAAGTGCTTTGAGCCAATTAGTAAATTTGAAAAATAGAATAAATAAAATTGTTAGTGTCAGTGAAGAACGATTCCCGTATAGCGGCGATTGTTTGGATTGTTGATAATTATTTACATTTCATATATTTATTTACATGGATAAAAATACAAAAAATACAGTAAGAGAAATAATACGTGAATATGTCATGTTATATGTCAAAGAAGGCAAGAAACCGTCTGGTGGCCTAACTAAGTGGTTTCGTGAAAAATGGGTGGATCTTTCTCGTAAGAAAAAAGATGGTGGACACCCACCATGTGGCGCTTCTGCTGGAAGTAAATCAAGAGACGGTGGTAAACGTGCATATCCAAAATGTGTTCCCGCTGCCAAAGCTTCATCTATGTCATCGAAACAAAAGAAAAGTGCGGTAACAAGAAAAAGAAAGAAGGGTGCAACTGAACGTGGTACGGCAAAAATGGTTTCAACATATACAGAGCGTTAAAATGGAAGATTTTAAAACCAAACTCAATGAAATTTTTACAGTATTAATAAAAGTATTTGCAACCTTCGGTGGTATAATGCTTGTATTTTTTATGTTTAAAGACACACCAAAACAATCCGATGATATTAGACAATATAATAAAACAAAGGATAGTTTAGAAGGGATTATACAGAAATACAAAGAAGACTATAAATTATTGGAAAAAAGAGCTAATCATTTGGATTCGATAATAAAAGTTAAAGCCAATAACGTTAAAATAGTAAAAGAACGTTTTTATATCTACCGAGATAGAGAAATAAAAAACCCAACCGAAGCAACTCGTTATATTCAAAAATTTATACAGGAGTAAGTAATGAAATACATAGTTCTATTAATTTTAACTTCTTGTATAGCTTTCTCAAAAGAAAAAGATTCGGTAGTATGTTTTCCAAAAAATGATGTTGTAAAGTTAGCAAATAAAATACAGTTACTAAGAGATTCCGTTGAATATTTAAGAGCGGTTGTAGCTGCACAAGATACACTAATAGATGTTAGTAAATTAAGAATGGACATATACAACCAACAATTGGAAAACACAATAGAAGTTATTGGATATTGTGAGAAACAGAACAAGGAATTGGAAAAGATTGTACAAGAATTACAACCACGTTGGTACGATAATAAAATGCTTTGGTTTTTAAGTGGGGTTGGTACTGTGGTTGCGGTGGTTTTAGCTATACAATAAGGTTTTTTATGAGTAATCAAGCCAAATCGTTAAAGGATATAATAAAAGAAGAATATGCTAAGTGTGCGGCTAATCCCGTATATTTTATGAAGCGTTATTCTAAAATCCAACACCCAACTCGTGGTAAAATACTTTTTGAATTATATCCATTCCAAGAAGACGTTTTACATCAATTCAATTCAAATAGATGGAATATTGTATTAAAATCAAGACAGATGGGAATTTCTACATTAATAGCGGGATATTCCTTGTGGTTGATGTTATTCAATCAAGACAAAAATATCTTGGTGATTGCTACAAAACAAGAGACTGCAAAAAATCTTGTTACCAAAGTTCGAGTTATGTATGATAATCTTCCAAGTTGGTTAAAGACGGGTGTTCAAGAAGACAATAAACTATCACTACGTTTCAAAAATGGATCGCAAATAAAAGCGGTATCAGCTGCTGCTGACTCAGCACGTTCAGAAGCTCTCTCACTTCTTATTATAGATGAGGCAGCCTTTATTGATGACATAGACGGTATATGGGCATCTGCACAACAGACACTTGCAACGGGTGGTACTGCTATCATAAATTCCACACCAAACGGTATTGGTAATTTTTACCACAAACAGTGGGTGAAGGCTAAACTCGGAGAGAGTTCATTCAATCCCGTAGAACTCTTATGGCAGTTACATCCTGACAGAGACCAAAAGTGGAGGGATGAACAGGACATATTGTTGGGACCAGACATGGCAAAACAAGAGTGTGATGGTAACTTCCTATCATCAGGTCGTTCTGTTATAGAAGGTGAGTTGGTAAAATGGTATGAAGACACATATATTTGTGAACCAAAAGAAAGACGTGGTGTAGAAGATGCTTATTGGATATGGGATTATCCTGATTCAAGTAAATCATATATGGTCGTTGCAGACGTTGCTCGTGGTGATGGAAATGACTACTCGGCTTTTCATGTTCTTGATGTTGATAATTTAGAACAGGTGGCTGAATATAAAGGAAAATTGGATACCAAAAGTTATGGCAATATGTTAGTCTCGGTTGCAACTGAATATAACGATGCACTTCTTGTTGTAGAAAATGCTAACATAGGATGGGCAGTAATTCAACAAATCATTGATAGAGGTTATCCAAATCTTTATTACACATACAAAGAAGATGGTTATATCGATCCATCGATTCATATACCAAAGGGATATGACATAAAAGACAAATCTCAAATGGTTCCTGGATTCACAACGAGTTCAAAAACAAGACCATTAATTATTTCAAAATTGGAAACATATTTCCGTGAAAGAGCACCAATTATAAAATCATCGCGATTAGTAGAGGAATTATATGTCTTTGTTTGGAATGGTTCGAGGGCTGAGGCTCAAACAGGATATAATGACGATTTAACCATATCATTCGGAATAGGACTTTGGGTTAGAGACATGGCGCTTAAATTACGTCAAGAGGGTATGATGAAAACAAGACTTAGCTTGGACTATATGAATAAATCATCTACTATACATAAAACAAATACATTTGTTCAAAATGATGGTTGGTCTATGAAAGTTAATGGTTCACAAGAAGATTTAACTTGGTTGATAAAGTAATTTTCAAAATTTTCAAACATATTTATATTCATGTAAAAGTTAAAATAACAGGTGTTAAATGAGTGAGAAAAGATCATTTTTTGATAGACTAAAAACATTATTCTCTACAAACGTTGTTGTTAGAAATGTTGGCGGTAAACGATTGAAAGTAGTAGATACTGCTCGATACCAAGCAGACGGGAATCCACATACTTCAAAAGTAATAGACCGATACGGTAGATTACATGGTACAAGAGGAACCCCAATATCAGTCTACAACCAATACAACTCATTTTCAGCCACTAAAATAGATTTGTACACAGACTATGAGGCAATGGATACCGATCCAATTGTTGCGTCTGCATTGGATATTTATTCTGATGAGAGTACACTTAAAAACGATCAAGGTGATGTACTAACCATAAAAACAGACAACGATAATATACGTAAAATTTTACGTAATCTCTTTTATGATGTATTAAATATAGAATACAATTTATGGCCTTGGACTCGTAACCTATGTAAATACGGTGATTTTTATTTATACCTTGACGTTAAAGAAGGGTTGGGCGTGACAAACGGTGTACCCTTTTCACCATATGAAATGCAAAGAGAAGAAGGAACAGATCCTGAACACGTTTATATGACTAAGTTCATTTATGAAGGTCCACTCGGTAAGGGTGAATTTCAAAATTATGAAATAGCACACTTTAGACTTATCGGTGATACAAACTTTTTGCCGTATGGTAAGTCAATGTTAGAGGGTGGTAGAAAATTATTTAAGCAACTTCTTCTTATGGAAGATGCTATGCTTATCCATCGTATTATGAGAGCTCCCGAAAAACGTGTATTCAAAGTAGATATAGGAAATATACCACCAGGTGAAGTAGACCAATATATTTCTCAAATGATGAACAAGATGAAAAAAGTACCATTCGTTGATGAACGAACAGGACAATATAATTTGCGTTTCAACATGCAAAACCTTTTGGAAGATTTTTATTTGCCTGTACGTGGTGCTCAATCAGCAACAACAATAGAAACACTTCCGGGATTACAATATCAAGCAATTGAGGATGTTCAATACCTACAAAGTAAACTGTTTGCAGCTTTGAAGATACCAAAGGCATTCATGGGATATGATGAAACAACTGAAGGTAAGGCAACGTTAGCTGCATTAGACATTAGATTTGCAAGAACAATTGAACGAGTTCAGAGAATAGTAATATCCGAATTGACAAAGATTGCTATTGTCCATCTTTATGCTCAAGGATATGAAAATGCTGATTTGGTTAACTTTGAATTGGCATTAACAGGTCCATCGATTGTTTACGAACAAGAAAAGATAGCTCTTATGAAAGAGAAGGTTGATTTGGCTGGACAGTTAATGGAAAGAAAGTTGTTATCTATGAAATATATCTATGGTAATATTTTCAATTTAACAGATGATGAGGCTGAATTTGAACGTAATGAAATAATAGAAGATATTAAGCAAATATTCAGACAAAATCAGATAGAAAACGAAGGTAATGATCCTGTATTAACTAAGGAATCTTTCGGTACACCACATGATATTGCTTCATTGCATACAAAAGGTGGTGCAAAAACGTCACAAATAAATGATAATGAAATGCCCGAAGGAGGATGGCCTGGTTCAGGAAGACCAGCTAAAAATCTAAAATATGGAACAGATGACCATGTTTTTGGTAGAGATCCTATAGGTAAAAAGGATGTTGAAAACACATTAAAAATAAATCGTTCAATGAAATCCAATAATAAGAATACTAATGCATTATCAACTGAAGCAAAAAGAATGGAAAGTGTTATTAGTAGTATGAGTAATTTCAAGGTAAAGACTAAGGAAATCATCTCTGAAAGTCTTAGACCAGCCTCTAAAAAGGAAGAAATTGAACCAAATTTGTTGAATGAGAACAATTTATTGGATGAATTGTAAATAAATAATTTTTTTTCTATATTTATTCTATGAAAGTGTACACAATTGGTATTAAACAATATGAAGAAAATAAAACATTCAAAGTTTAAAAATACTGGAATGTTATTTGAGCTTTTAACCCGCCAAATAACATCGGATATTATTTCATCAAAGGAGTCTGTAGCAATTCAACTATTGCGAAAGCACTTTGGTAAAAATACCGAATTGATAAAAGAGTATAAACTTTATAAGACTCTATCGGATGAAAAGTTAAAATCCGATAATAAAGCATGTATGCTTATCGAAGCTGCTATAAAAACACGTAAAGGATTGGACAGACAAAAGTTGAGCCAAGAAAAATACGAGTTGATAAAGGCAATCAAAGAAAATTTTGATATTAATTCCTTCTTCCAAACAAAAGTACAAAATTATAAACTTTTGGCCTCAATATACAAAATATTTGAGTACAAAGAAATGGATAATCCAATGGAATTGACAAAATCAAGGATTACCATATTAGAGAATATAACATCAAAGACACCAACCACTGTGATAAATGAAACAGTAGATTTATCAACCCAACCAAAAGACCTAAGACTTCTATCGCAAAAACTTTTAGTAGAAAAATTCAACAAAAAATATAGCGATTTAAATGACTCACAAAAGGTAATTTTACGTGAATACATAAGTAATGTAAGTAATACCAACAATTTTAAGTCTATGGTGCAAGCTGAAGCGGTTGCTTTGAGAGAAATCTTCACAAAGAACATCCACAGGGTACAAGACAAATCATTAAAAATAAAATTAGCAGAAATAGTAAACCTATTGGATGAATATGAAAACATTAAAAAGGTTGAAGAAAATCATGTATCTGCTATATTAAGATATTACAGTTTAATAGAAGATTTATCGTGGAGTAAATAATGTCAACACCAAATGAAATACATCCGTATAGTTATCCAACATCATCTGCAACTGATTTTAAGAGATTAGGACACCCTGGTAAATGGAAAAAATCTATGTCAGTTTCTGGAACAACATGGTTTACGGGATCTAACTACGGTGTTGGTGCTCTCATGCCTATAGGAACCGCGGCTGGAACAGCACATTTAAGCGATGGTGGTACTATAAACTTAGCTCATTTAAAAGATGGACAAGTCTATGAGTTATCAGTTTCCCACATTGAAGGCGGATCGAATGTATATGCCTTATTTAGAAACCAAGTTATTAGGTAATTGTATGAAGACGGAACAATTCATAAAAAAAATATTGGAATCAGAAGACTTCAGAATATTTGAAGATGAAGGTGGAGCGGGTAATGTCACTGCAAACGTTGACGGTTATCAAACCCCCAAAGCTTTTGCTAAAGATGAAGACGATTTTGAAAAGCACGTAAAAGATAGGGCAGAAATGTTTGGATATAAAACTGTTGGTAAAAGTAAACACAAACATTTTAAGCCCGTATATGCAACTGAATCAAAATCCGATTATAAAAAAATGATGGACATTCTACAAGAAGCTACTTATAAAGATTATAAGAATGATGATACAAGAAGTACGAATAGAAAAATAAATGATTCCATACAGAGTATAAATAAAAGTATGTATGAAGTTGAACGTGCAGTAGAACATGCACTTAAATTAAAAACAGAAATGAGTGTTGACCAAAGAACATTGTGGGGCTCTTCAATATCAAGAATGAGAAAAATATCAGAAAGAGTGAACAGGATAACTAAAAAAATAAATGAATTGGGTGCTTAACATGAAACAATTACTCATAGACACTATGCTATTTCAAGTGAGTCCATCGCAGATAAACGAATCAACGTCAAAAAATGGTCGTGTTATCGTAGAAGGAGTCTTACAGAGAGCGGAAGCAAAGAATCAAAATGGTAGAATATATCCTAAAAAGATTCTAATGCGAGAAGTTAAGAAATATGCCGAGACTAACATAAAAGAAAATAGAGCTTTAGGTGAGTTAGATCATCCCGATTCATCGGTAATAAACCTTAAAAATGTTTGTCACAACGTTTTGGGTGTAAAGTGGGTTGGTGATGATGTAGTTGGTCGTGTTGAAATCCTACCAACACCATCGGGAAATATACTAAAAAATCTATTGATGGCTGGCATTCGTTTAGGTATTTCATCGAGAGGATTGGGTTCAGTGAGAGAAATAAACGAAAGTACAGTTGAAGTACAAGACGATTTTGAATTGATTGGATGGGATTTCGTATCAAACCCATCAACACATGGTGCCTTTATGTTCCCCGTTAAAGGTGGTGTAAACGAGAATATAATAACTGAATCGGTTGGTCATAATAAAAAATATATTGTAGACCAAAAATTAAATCGTATTCATAATAATATAACAAACATTATTTGTGAAATAGGAAATGTTTGTGAATGTATAATTGGAGATAGATGATGCCGGCATTTTCTCAACAGCAGCAAAAATTGATGGGATTGGCACTTGCCTATAAAAGAGGTGATGTTCCTGATTCAAAAGTAAGTCCAAAAATTAAAAAATTGGCAGATGCTATGTCTGAAAAGGAATTGGAGAAATATGCGAGTACCAAACATAAAGGGCTTCCAACAAAAGTTAGTGAAACCGATAAATCGAAAAAAATATCAAGGGAAGAACTAAATCAATTAGTTTCCGATGCGGTTGAAGAAGTTATGAAAGAACGTTTTAGTGTTAAAAAATTAACCCCTGAACAAAAAAAACAATACATAGAAGCAATATCAAACTATAAAAATTATGAAAATTTGATTTATAGATCCAATCAATTGCCACAGGCGGTTGCGGAAATAAAAAGTATGGTTGAATTTGCAAGTAAAAATATGATTGAAGAATCTGGTGATTGGTTTGATGGTATATCAACATCAAGAAACTCAAAACAATTAAAAGAATCCTTCAAAGAATTTGAAAAGTTAAGTGAAAAAATAACAAAATTACAAAGAAACTTAGAATCTATCTACGAAAATATAGGAAGACACTTCAGTAGATTCTACGAAATAAAAAACAAATAAAAGGATATGTTATGAGTGACAGAGTTTATAGTACAACACCAAAACCAGCCCATGTAAAAGTAAAGGCAAATGGAATGGATATTGACATAATGATAAAGATTTTTAAGAGAAAGGTAAAAGAGGCCGGAATCTTAGAAGAATATAAAGAAAGAATGGAATATGTAAAACCTTCAAAACGCCGTGTAGAAAGAAAAAATGCGGCTGTTAGAAGACAAAAAAAATTAGACATGGAAAATTTTTGATTTTTTTTCATGTTTTTAAAAAATAGCTGATATTTATAATAATAATACCCTATTCAATTAAGAAATTATAATATCTTAATATATGGGGTCTATACTTTTTTTTATTGATTGGCGTTGATAATAACACCAAATAGTTGGAGATTTCAAATGAATGACTTACTTAAAGAAGCGATAGCAGATGCTAAAGCAGTTCGTGAAGTTGCTCTTGCAAACGCGAAACTTGCTTTAGAAGAAGCTTTCACACCACGTCTCCAATCCATGCTTTCACAAAAGCTTTCCGAAGAGGCCGAAATGGATGATGAAGAATCCAAAGAGGTTGAAGAAGAAGGTTTCTTTAATGAATTTGCTATGGGTGAGGGAGAAGACGAAACAGAAGGTGACGAGGGCGGACACGATGATGAAGCTCACGGTGAGAAAAAAGAAGAAGGTGCTAACTACGATGAAGTAGATGAGTACTTTGCAGAGATGGAAAATCCAGAGGATGAGACTAAAGAAGAAGGCCGATATGAGGCTGAACATTCTGATGAAGAACCTATGGGTGAAGCTGAAAACGAAGATGAAGAAGAAATTGATGAAGACTTGATGGAGATTATCCGTCAGTTAGAAGAAGATTTAGGCTCTTCAGAAATCGGTAAAGGCGATAACAAAAAACCATCTGCAAAAGCTTCTGATGATTCTACACAAGATCCTGCTGGAAGTCAAAAAGTGGTACAGCTTGTTGAGGAAGAAGAAGAAAAAGTTGACGAAGCTAAAGAAGAAGATGAAGACGTTAACGAAATTCTTCGTGCAATACGTGAAGAAGATGATAAAGAAGAAAAAGTTGATGAAGCAAGTGAATTGGACATTAACGAAATTCTTCGTGCTCTTCGTGAAGAAGAAGATGAAGAAGAAAAAGTTGATGAAGCTAAGAGCGATGAGGAATTAGAAGAAGCAAATGCTAAACTACGTGAAGCATATGCGGTAATCACATTCTTGCGTTCAAAAATCAATGAAGTTAATCTCTTGAATTCAAAACTTTTGTTCTCTAACAAAATTTTCAAGAAGCATTCCTTGACTGAGAATCAAAAACTCACGGTTATTGAAAACTTTGATCGTGCTTCTAGCTTGCGAGAAGTTAAATTGGTGTTTGCAACCCTTTCTGAGGCATTAAAGTCAGCTAAGACTAACGTTAAACCTTTGAAAGAATCGTTTGCAAGTAAACCAATTGCAAGCACTCGTCCAAAAACAATCATCAATGAAGGTGATGACATGGCGAGCCGTTTACGTAAATTAGCTGGTTTAAAATAATAATTTAGGATAAAACAATGAGTATACAATCACTTTTAGGCTCTACGACTAATGCTCATAGACGCCTACTTGAAGAAAACAAAGGCATTGTTAAGAAGTGGGAGAAATCTGGCCTTCTTGACAACATTTCAGCAGAGTATGAAAAGAACGGTATTGCTGTTCTTCTCGAAAATCAGGCAAAACAACTTATCGATGAATCAAATCGTACAGGTACACAAGGTGGTTCCGAAGAATGGGCTGGCGTAGCTCTTCCTTTGGTTCGCCGTATTTTCTCAGAAATCGCTGCTAAAGATTTCGTTTCCGTGCAACCAATGAGTTTGCCATCAGGTCTCGTATTCTTCCTCGATTTCAAATATGGAACAGCACAACCTGGATTTGCAACAGGTGCTGGTAAAGATTCACAAGCAGATTCAGTATTTGGTGTAACAGGTAAAGAAGCTAAAAATGCTGATCCTACAGGTGGTCTTTATGGTGCAGGCAGATTTGGTTATTCAATCAATGAAGCAACAACTTCTCTCCTCACCGCAACACCATCAACAGTTAATGCTGGTAACTGTGCATATGGTTCAGTATCAACATCAACACCTTCAATCTATCAATTCGATTCAGAATTTGAAGATGCTTTTGCAGCTGATTTAGCCGCGGGTGATATTGAAACAGTTACAGTATCCGCTTTGTCAATGGATAACCATGATAAAGAAGCGATTCGTGCTTTCAAAATTAGTGGTTCAGGTATTCTCGAATACTATCCACAGTACACAACATCCAATACAGCAGATTCTCAAGTAACATTCGTTGTTCGTAAGACTGGTACAATTGGTGATGCTATGGTATGGTATGAAAAGCAACCAACTGCAACAAGCCGTGGTGACTTTGAAGAAGGTGCAACACAAACAGGTGCAACACTTGACATTCCTGAATTGAACTTAGAACTTCGTTCTGAGCCAATTGTAGCGAAAACACGTAAGTTGAAGGCAGTTTGGACACCTGAATTTGCACAAGACTTGAATGCTTATCACTCAATCGATGCTGAAGCAGAATTAACATCAATGTTGTCCGAGTACATTTCTCAAGAAATTGACCTTGAAATTCTCGATATGCTTATCAAGAATGCTCAAACAACAGAAAGATGGTCTGCACGTGTTGGTCGTACATACGATGCTGCTACAGGTCTCTTTGCAGATTATTCAGCTGCTCAGGCACAGGCATCTGCTTTCAATCAACAAACTTGGTTCCAAACACTTGGCACTAAGATTCAAAAAGTATCTAACATTATTCATCAGAAGACACTTCGTGGTGGTGCAAACTTCTTGGTTTGTTCCCCTCAAGTTGCTACACTTCTTGAATCAATGCCTGGATATGCAGTTGATGGTGAAGGTATGAAGTTTGCAATGGGTGTACAAAAAGTTGGTCAACTTAATGGTAGAATTACTGTTTATAAGAACCCATACATGCTTGAAAATCAAGTATTGGTTGGTTTCCGTGGAACACAATTCCTCGAAACAGGTGCGGTATATGCTCCATATATCCCACTCGTAATGACACCATTGGTATACGATCCAACAAACTTTACACCACGTAAAGGCGTAATGACACGTTATGCTAAGAAGATTGTTCGTCCCGAATTCTATGGTTTGATCCAAATCGAATCATTGGGTGACATCTAATAGTTTAATTTGTTGGTATAGAATGTGGTTGTTCGGTAATCCCGAACAACCATTTTTTTTTTATGTACACCACGATTTTTTTATTAAAAAAAACTATTTATTACTAATGATAGACAGTATTGATTATATGGACCTTATAAAATTGGGTGTGTCAAGCTTGGCAACACTCTTTGGTGTATTTTTATCATGGTATCTAAAATATAGATACGGGGAATACAAACAAAAGAAGTTGGACAGAGAAATTTCACATTCAAAACTAATACAAACTATATTAGATCAATTGTTAGAAGAATATGGTTGTCAACGTGCTTTCATTTTACAAAGGCATAATGGTGGCAAGTATAAGACAGGAAAATCAATGTCTAAACTATCAACATCATTTGAGTCTCTTGAAGATGGGGTTAGTTCAGAATTTAGAGCTTCACAAAACTTACCAATGACATTATATTCAAATTTTGTCGATGATGTTTCAAAGTTGAAAGCAATATACGAATCAGTAGAACATATTGACGATTTAATAACAAAAGCTTTTTTTTCACAACGAGGAACCAAGTCCGCTGCGGTATATCCAATCAAAAAAGGATCGGAGTTGATAGCGTTAATAGGTTTTGAATGGACACATACTTCGGATGATTTTGCAAATATTCTTGGAAAAATGCAAGATGATGTAAAAACTATGGGCGAAACCCTTTCTAAATTATTATAGGAGTAATTATGGATTTTAACCATAACGAAAATGAGGACTCAGGAATAATGAGTTCTGGTCATGAAGAAATCGGTGGAATTAATAATACAGGAATAAAAAAAGGAAGAAAAACCATAAAGAATAAAATTCAGTTTCAATTAACATTAAATGAAGAACAGAAGTTAATAAAATCAAAAGCTTTGTTGGATACAATATCTGTTTTTTTGGGAAAGGCTGGTTCAGGAAAAACATTGTTAGCAACTCAAATAGCATTAGAATATCTTTTTTATAGAGAGGTGGATAGAATAATAATAACAAGACCAACGGTATCGAATGAAGATTTAGGATTCTTGCCAGGAAATATAAAAGAAAAAATGGATCCTTGGTTAGCACCAATTCATGCAAACATGTTTATGTTATCTAATAAAGAAAAAATTGAAAAATTAATTGCTGAAGATAAAATAGAAATAGCACCCATTAGTTTCTTACGTGGTCGAACATTCGTAAATGCTTGTGTGATAGTGGATGAATCACAAAACGTGACTAAATCACAAATGGAAATGATACTATCTCGTTTGGGAATAAACTCCAAAATGATGTTAACAGGTGATATATCACAAATAGATTTGAAAAATAAAAAGGATTCTGGTCTGCCACATCTTTATGATATGCGTGATAAGATAAACGGTTTAGGCATATATGAATTAAAAACAAATCACCGTCATCCAATAGTTGATGATATATTAGAATATTTTGAAGAAAATAGAACGGAGAAGTAAATGGTAGATATACCAGTATGGCCAGGAAGTTCATCATTTAGTCCGGGAAGAACACCCTTTGGATTTTTTGATTTAGATCCTCAATTCCAAATAGATTCTGATAATGTAGCTGATTGGTGTGCTAAACGATTGGGTTATCCGTTGGTTGATATAGAACTACAAGCTGAAAACTTCTATGCTTGTTTTGAAGAAGCTACAGCTGAGTACTCAAACCAAGTCAATCAGTATAATATCCAACAGAATTTATTGAGCTTGATTGGAACACCAACCTCTAATAATTTAACACACAGAGTTGTCTCTCCAACATTACAGCCAATGATTGATATAGCAATGGAATATGGGGTGGATTCATTTGTAAACGCAAATGTACCTTACTACACGGCTTCCATTGATATTAGACCGGGACAACAAGTCTACAGCCTAAATAATCTAATCAGAGATGTTTTAGTACCTACGGGTTCAATAGAAATAAAAAGAGTACATCATTACTCTCCACCGGCTGCTATGCGATTTTACGATCCATATTTGGGTAATCAAGCTATGTTGGACACATTCGGATTCGGTGCGTATTCCACGGGTGTCTCATTTATGCTTATGCCAATGTATGCGGACTTACTAAGAGTACAGGCTATAGAATTTAATGATATGATGCGTAAATCAACTTTTTCATTTGAAATATTTAATAATGATTTGCGTATATTCCCAAATCCAACGAGGGAGTTCAAGGTTTGGATTGATTATGTGGTTAAAGAAGAACGTAGTAATCCACTGAAAACACCCGGTACTGGCTCAGTATCCGATATGTCAAATGCACCATATCAATTAATGCCATATCGTGGCATAAATTCAGTAGGTAAACAATGGATATACAAATATGCACTTGCATTGGCAAAACAATCATTGGGGTATGTGAGAAATAAATACACAAGTATACCAATACCGAATGGTGAAACAACATTGGGTGATTTATTAGCGGGGGCTGCTGAAGATAAAGCAGCACTTTTAGAAGAATTACGTGGTATGTTGGATTCAATGACTCGTACTAAACTTTTGGAAGCAAAAGCTTTGGAGGCGGAAAATTTGGAAAAAACGTTAAGCACTGTTCCGGCATTTATTTATATTGGATAATTGAGGAATACTAATGCCATTATTTCATGGACAAAGAGATGCTAATTTAGTTAATAAATTAAATTTGGAATTGGTTGTTGATATAATAGATACTGAAGTTGCGTTGTACAAACTTTCTTTGATAGATACAAAGACTAATATGTACAATGAATCGGATAAAAAGATATACCATAGTCCTATAAAGATAGCAGCTTTAATAGATAGACAAGTACAGACTTATGAAGGTACTGAGTTTGGCCAAGACTACACACAACAATGTAGTTTTGGATTTGTTCGTGAATATCTTAAAGGGTTTGATGTTTACGTTGAAGTTGGTGATGTAATAGAATTTAATGGTGAATGGTGGGAGATAGATGCGATAGAGGAGACTCAATATTTTGGTGGTAAGAATCCAGACTATGCTTTCTCAGGTGATAGATGGGGTTTGAATGTTTCTATAATAGCTAATTCACACTTGACAAGACGTTCAAGAATTAATATTGAAGAATTCAGACCAGCAATAATAAATGATCACAATGATATACCGAGCAACATATAATGAAAAATTCATCCAAATATAGATTACCTCCAATAAAACGTACTCGTGACAGCTTTATAGATGATTTCAATTCACAACAAAATCCAAGAATTGATTTAGGTAAAGCAAGACACACCCAAACACGCCGTGATAAAGACAAGGTACGTAGTTTAGGTATAACACTATATGATATTGATTTTGCTGTAAAGTCTTTTGTAGATCAACGCATGCAATTGCGTATAGAAGATAACGGCGAAATAATATCAGTTCCAATCATATATGCAAATTCCGAAAAATGGGCTTCCATACAAAAAGATGGTTTCCTAAAAGACAAGAAAGGTAAAACGATAGTGCCATTAATAACATTCAGAAAAGCGAGTGTTGTTATGGTGGATGAGATGCGTAGAAACAAAGTTGCAACGGTTGATCAAATACACTATGTAATGAAACAAGCTTATAGTAAAAATTATAAGTATGATAAATTTAGTGTTTTGAATGAACCGAGACAAAAACCATATGAATATTATTTAACACCAGCACCAGATTATGTTGATGTTACTTATGAGTTTATTTTATGGTGCGAATACCAAATGCAATTGAACTACATAATAGAACAATTTATCTACTATACAGGACAATCATTTGGTGATAGGAATTTCTTTAAGTTCCCAACACACTTGGAAAACATATCAGTTGAGGACAGTAACACTTCAGGACAAGACCGTTTAGTTAGGGCTTCATTTCAAATGAAGGTTCATGGGTATCTATTACCCAAAGATATTGGGGGAATGACAACAACTAAACGAGTTGTTACGCCAAATAAGCTTCAATTTGTTTCCGAAACATTCACAGACATCAATACAATACTATTCCGTGAGAATCAAAACGATGGATTTAGGTCTTTAAATACTCCACTGGATAACGATTTAAGAGATTATGAGACGAGATTAGACTAATTTTTTTTGAATAAATATTAAAAATATCATATTCTACGAAAAATAGTTTATATTTATATGTGTATTTATTTACTTATATTTAATGAGGTTTTCTATGGCTGAGAATTTAGAGAAAGAAGTTTCACAAGAAGATATTGATAAAGTGAAACAGTTGCGTTCAAAGTATGCTCAAACAACTGCACAAATTGGTCAAGTTGAAATAGAGTTACATGTTATGAAGCGTCAAATTGAAGAATTGACACAAATCCGTGAGCAGTTATTTACTAACTACTCCACTTTACAAAATGAAGAACAAGATTTGGTTAAAAGTCTTAATGAAACATACGGTGACGGTGTATTAGATTTGGAAGCTAATAAATTCGTTGCATCGCAATCTTAATGTGTTGCTGATAAATCTGACTTAATTACATAATTTTCTGGAGAAAATAGTGGCTACTGAAAGAATAGTAAGTCCTGGAGTGTTCACCAATGAACGAGATTTGTCCTTTTTACCGCAAGGTATTGGGGCTATTGGTGCAGCTCTTGTAGGACCAACTTTGTTGGGACCGGCATTTGTCCCAACATTGGTTAATGGATATGCCGAATTTGAAAAGATGTTTGGTGGAACATATGAGCAATCATATCTGCCTTACACTGCTAAGAGCTATTTAACAAATGCTGGTTCAGCAACTGTAGTTAGAGTTCTTGGATCTGGTGGGTATTCTTTGAAACACCCAATTGCTATTGTTGCAAAATATGCAGATCCTGAAACAGAAGCTACAAGTTCACGTTTGGTATCATTCCTTCACCCAACATTTGTTGTAACTAGCAATGATGATGTTTCTTTATTTAATAAAACAGTATTGGTTAAAAACACAGACAGTTTTGTTTTAACTCTGTCTGGATCCTTTACAACAGATACATCTACATTTACAAATGCTCAGAATGAAAACGGTGTAGCTGTAAGTGCTTCTATCGATCCAGATAGCGATTCATTCATAGGTGATATTTACGGATATAACCCGTATGGAACACGTGCTGTTTACAACTATGCTTGCTTTACCAATGATTTAAGAGCGTTGATCGATTCATTAGGTTATGTTCCAGAAATTGAAATACAAAGTGGAACATCAGCATCAGAATGGGATTTCACAAATGATTATTCTGAAGCTTCAACCCCTTGGATAACATCACAAAAATTAGGTGGTTCAGCAAATGACCTATTCAGATTCCACACATTGTCTCACGGTGTACATAGTAACTATCAAATTAAAGTTGGTATTGCTAATATACGTGCAGCGGGAACAATTGCTGGTACAGAATACGGTGAATTCGATGTGATAATACGATATGTTGATCAGTCTAAATTACCACAAACACCGTTTACCTATCAGGATGAAGATATTCGTCCAAACATAGTAGAACAGTTTAGATGTAATTTGGATCCAAATTCTCCAAGATTCATTTCAAGAGTAATTGGTGACAGATTCGTTACAATCACAGGCGAAGGTAAAGTTGTTGTAAACGGTGATTATTCAAATAAATCAAGCTATGTTAGAGTTGAAGTAAGTGAAGCTGTTGCTAATGCAGCTGTACCTACATCATATATTCCGTTTGGATTCCGTGCATTGATGTCACCGATACCTGAAGGATTTGCTCAACCAGCAGCTTCTACATATGTAACTCAACAAAGAATAAACAACATCTATAATAGACGAGTTTATTTTGGATTTGACTATGATTTTGGTGAATCCGATAACTTCAACTATTTGCGTCCTTTGCCAGTTGCATCACGTCAAGTTGTTGCTAATAATGTAGATTTTTATTTGGGTGATCATAATCAAGATGCTGGTGCTAATTTCCCAACATCTGCAAACCCATATACAGGCAAAATTGATTTAACATCAAATACATCACCCGATACACGTAAGTTTATGGTGCCTTTCCAAGGTGGATTCGATGGTCACAAACCGAATTTGCAAAAGAAAGTTGGAACTAATATAACAGCGGGTAACACACAAGGATTTGATATTTCATCAACAAGTGCTGATGGATATATTTCTTACAAGAAGGCATTGGATACTATTTCAAATGCTGACGAGTTTGATATTAATATGATGGTAACGCCAGGTGTTCTACATTCTTTACATTCTCCAATTACAAACTATGCTAAGGAAATATGCGAAGAACGTGGTGACGCTTTCTATGTAATGGATTCTGTTGCTATTGATGACAACATCGCTACAGCAGTTTCAGTAGTTGAACCATTAGACACAAATTATGCAGCTACATACTACCCTTGGGTTAAGATATTAGATGTTGATAGAAATAAACCTGTATGGGTTCCACCTTCAGTGGTTCTCCCTGGTGTTATTGCTTTCAATGATAGAGTTGCAGCTGAATGGTTTGCTCCTGCTGGTTTAAATAGAGGCGGTTTAACTGAGGTTATCGAAGTTAAATCACGTTTGACACAAGGTGAGCGTGACGTACTATATGAAGGTAGAATTAATCCAATCGCAACATTCCCAGCAACGGGTGTTTGTGTTTGGGGACAAAAAACACTTCAAGGTCGTCCTTCTGCTCTTGACCGCATCAATGTTCGTAGACTCTTGATAGCCGCTAAGAAGTTTATTGCATCTTCTACAAGATACCTTGTATTTGAACAAAATACTTCTCAAACCCGTGCAAGATTCTTGAATATTGTAAATCCATATCTCGAATCAATTCAACAACGTCAAGGTTTATTCTCATTCCGTGTTATCATGGATGAAAGTAATAACACACCTGACATAATTGACCGTAACATTCTTTATGGACAATTGTTCTTACAACCAACACGAACTGCTGAATTCATTATATTGGACTTTAATATTCAATCAACAGGTGCTGCTTTCCCAGGAGCTTAATACAAATAACGGGGTGAGTTAATTCTCACCCCAATATTTTTAACATTTACTATATTTATGCTAAAGCATATTTTAATTTCGGAGACATAAATGGCTGAATTACTTAATTCTAATGAGATATTTTTTACCCCATTTGAGCCAAAACTCCAAAACCGATTTATTATGTACATTGAGGGCGTTCCTTCTTGGTTAGTTAAGGGTGCGGGAAGACCAAACATTAACTTTAATCCAATCAAGTTAGATCACATCAACGTATATCGTAAAGTTAAAGGTAAAGGGGAATGGCAGGATCTAACCATTAAACTATACGATCCTGTAGTGCCTTCGGGTGCTCAAGCGGTAATGGAATGGGTACGTCTTTCACACGAATCTGTGACGGGACGTGATGGTTATTCCGATTTCTACAAAAAGGATATTACATTCTTTACACTTGGTCCTGTAGGTGATAAAGTTGAAGAATGGACATTGAAGGGTGCATTTATTATTGCAACCACTTTTGGTGAAATGGATTGGGCAAATGATGCTTTCGTTGAGATTTCTCTCACATTAGCATACGATTATGCGATACTCCAATACTAATTCTACAATTTATTTGTAAATTTTTATTGAAAAAAACTATTTTCGAGAAATTACCCTATATTTATACATGAAAGTGTTTATGAATATAGGGTTTTTTATTTTGTTATGGAATCTACAATAAGAACAATACTCGTTACCGGGGGTTGTGGTTTTATAGGAAGTAATTTTATACATAAATTGCTTAAAAGAGAAAACAACAATATCCAAATAATCAATTTAGACGCATTAACATACGCTGCAAAAGAAGAAAATCTACAAGAATTTATTGGTGATAAATTTTATAAATTTTATCACGGTAGAATTGAGGATGAAGAATTTGTGGAAAAGATATGTAAAGCACATGATGTCGAAGGAATAATCAACTTTGCAGCCGAATCACATGTAGACCGATCAATAGAAGATTTTAAACCGTTCTTGATAACAAACGTTACAGGAACACTATCCTTACTGAATGTTGCTAAAAAACTTAAACTAAAAAAGTTTGTTCAGGTGTCTACCGATGAAGTATATGGTTCATTAGAACTAAACTCAAACGATAAGTTTACAGAAAATTCACAAATCTTACCAAATTCACCATACTCAGCTGCAAAGGCAGCTGCCGATGGGTTTGTTAGGTCTTTTTATCACACATACGGTGTACCAACAGTTATTACACGTTGTTCAAACAACTACGGTCCACGTCAATTTCCAGAGAAATTAATACCACTTATGATATTAAATGCACTTGACGATGCAAAATTGCCAGTATATGGTGATGGTTTGAATGTTAGGGATTGGATTCATGTTGACGATCACTGTCATGCTGTTTGGTTAGCATACGAGCGTGGTGTAAATGGTGAAGTTTATAATATTGGATCAAATAATGAGATTGATAATATAACAATAGTTAAAAAATTACTAATGATATTGGACAAATCCGATAACTTAATAGAATATGTCGATGATAGATTAGGGCATGACCGAAGATATGCGATAGATTCAAGTAAAGCTGAGAGTGAATTGGGTTGGAGACCGAAAATATCCTTTGAAAACGGTCTTAGATCAACAGTTGAATGGTATTTAGCGAACAAAAATTAGTAATTTTTTGCAAAATACATAATTATATTAGATAAATGTTTTAATTTTAACCCATAGGAATTAAGTTATGTCAAAAGTACCAAATGCTTACAACATTCCCGAAACTTTGAATGCCGAAATGAGTGATGCCGAAATAAAAGAGCGATTACTGTCGGAATTTAAACAAACGGAAGTAAAAAAGAGTAATTTCCCAACAGAAGTTGTGCCACTACCATCACGTGGACTATTATACCCCGAAGGACATCCTTTAGCAGATGGTTTCATTGAAATGAAATACATGACTGCTAAAGAAGAAGATATTTTAACATCCCAAAATCTAATCAAGCAGGGTGTTGTGTTAGATAAATTGTTTGAGTCTTTGATTGTTACACCCGTTAATTACAATGATATTTATAGCGGTGATAAGAACGCTATAATGGTTGCAGCTCGTCTATTAGGATATGGTAATGACTATACCGTTGAATTGGAAGATCCATTTTCTCCAGGAACTAAACAAAAAGTAACAATAGATTTATCTCAAATCGAGCACAAGGAGGTCGATTACAGCTTATTTGAGAACAGAAAGAACGAATTTGACTTTGAACTTCCAAATTCAAAACGAGTAGTAACATTTAGACTTATGACTCATGCTTTAGAAAAACAAATAGAAACTGAAATTAAAGCGAGTAATAAGACTATAATAAAAACAGGTATTGATAGGGAATTAACAACAAGACTCAAACATATTATTATTGGCATTGATGGTGAAACAGGTCGTGCTGTTGTAAATAATTTCGTTGATAATGAATTATTTGCTGTAGATTCAAGAGCACTCCGCACATACATCAAAACAATATCTCCAGACTTAGATATGACATTCACATTCATATCAGAAGCCACTGGTGACGTAAAGGAGTTGGACATCCCGATGGATGTCTCCTTTTTTTGGCCTAACTCCTGAGTATAAATTAGGTCTTCATAGAGAATTATTCTCACTGTGTTATTATTCTGAAGGTGCTTTTACTTGGAGTGAAACATATTCAATGCCAATTCATCTACGTAGATTCTACATAAAAGAAACGAGTGAGGCAATTGAAAGACAGAATAAACAGTATGAAGACGCATCGAAAGGTAATTCATCATCAGCTGTACATCAACCAAATGTGCAAAATGTTGGATCATTATACTCAAAATAAAGCGATAAATTTCATGTCCACATATTTATTATATGTGGACTTTTTTATTCTATTCTAACTTTTCGGTGTAATTTTAATGGCAAAAAAGAAAAATACAGGTAGACCAGCCCCAAAACCCACCCAACAAAAACAAAGTGGTTCTAATGAAAATGCTGAAAACGGTGACAGACAAAGTAAATTGTTAGACCTATTAAAACGCAGAAAAGAATTAGAAACTGAAATACTTGCATTAAAAAAACAGATATTTACTGAAGATAAAAATGATGCTGAACAGATTGATAAGATTAATCGGTTTGAGGGAAAACGCGTTAAACTTACTAAAGAATATTTTGATTTATTAGAGAAGATAGCAAAGATACGAAAAGATGAACGTGAAGAACTTGTTAAGATAGAAAAATTAGAGATAGATAAACAAAAACGTCAAAAGGAAGAAGAAAAAAGAATAAAAAGTATTCAAGAACACCATGAAGAAATCGGAGACTTACAAGAAAGGGCTCAAGTATTAATGCGTTCATTGAGTGAAGAAGCTCAAAAACAGGCAACGAGTTTAGGATTGACTGCTTCAAATGCAAAAACATTAGCGGAAGAAATAAAAGATGCAAACATACAAATAACAGATTCAGCTCAAATAAATAAATCATTTGAAAAATCAATGACATCTGTTATGAACATCGCAAAAGAGATGGATGCTTTGGAAGGACGTATCGCTGAAAACATGCAAAATTCTGTTGATGGTCAATCTAAATCGTTAGACTTGTATGAAACAGAAAGAAATCTTAAAATGGCAATGGCTCAATTAGATTTGAATGCTAATAAATTGGGCGTTGAACGCTACATGGCATTAAAGAAAACAACTGATTCATTTGAAGGACAGTTTAAACGAATAACAAAAGTTAATAATGCATTAAAAGATCAATCAAAAATTGTTGCTAAAAATAAAAAAGATACTGCTTCTGCCTCAAGTCCATCGGATGTTAAATCTATGGAAAGTAATGCTGATAAAATGGGCACATCAATGGGTGATAGATTCAATAGGGCAATGGAACGAGGTGCGAGTAAAGTTGGTGGTTGGGTAGATACCATTGCAAATAAAATACGTGGTGCAATGGAGTGGGCGGTTGATAAAATAAAGAACGGAATAAAAACAGTATTCTCAGCGGTATGGGATTTTGTCAGTAAAATATTTTCTATTTTTTACGATTCTGTTATGGATTTGGATAAAAGGGCAGCTGAAACAAGTAGGATTTTTGGTGTTAATAGAAAAATGGCATTTGATATGGAAAAGTCATTTGCAAAAATGGCATTATCAGCAAACATCATAGGACAAAATTCAGAACAATATAGGGAAACAACTTCATTTTTAGCAGATACATATGGACTTGGTGTTGAGACACTAATGGGTGGTGATGCACAAATTGGTATAATAAAAAATATGACAACCTTACGGGAACAGTTTCAATTAACAAATGACGAAGCTAAAAACTTATTTGAGTTTAGTGTGTTAACCGGGACAAGTATGGACAAGTTAGCACAGGTTACTGACAAGATGAGTGGTGGTATAATGCAAACTCAACAGGCATTAAAAGCCATGGCAAATGTTCCCAAGATAATGCAATTAAATATAAAGACCGGTTTAGCGGGATTAGCTGCCTTTGCAGCTAAAGCAAAATTAATGGGGGTTGATTTTGGTAAGATACAACAAATGCAAGATTCTATGTTGGATATTGAATCTTCATTGGGAAAACAATTTGAATCCACCGCGATAACGGGCATTCATATAGGTGACATGGACAAAATAAGAGCGGCTGCTCTTTATGGTGAAACCGATAAGATGTTTGATCTTATTATGAAAAATATTGGAACGGTAGATCAATTTAAGGGTCTTCGTGGTGGTGTTATCGGTCAAAAGGCATTTGCTGGACAGTTTGAAATGTCACGGGAAGAAATGATTGAAATGTTAACACGTGGTGAAATGCTTAAAAAATTAGGATTGTCCTTTGAAAAGGCTGCAAGACTCCAAGCTAAAAATGAAAAAGAACTACGTGCTATAGCTGAACAAGAAAGGAAAGCTGGTAATATTAACCGTGCAAACTTCATAGACAATATTGCAAATGAAAAAAAACACGCTGAGATTATGACGAAAATAAATGATAAAATAGAAAAAATGAAAATGCAGTTTGCACCAGCGGCTAGTAGAATATTGGATCTTATACATAAGATATTGGATAGATTATTGAATAGCCCAATATTCGATAAAATAATGCAGTTTATGAATAATGCTGTTGAGAAATTCGTAAAGAATTTAGATGATTTTCTATCTGGTAAAATATCGTTTAAGGATCTATTTTCAGGGGTAGATTTCGGTTTGGGTGCGTTATTTAAAGAAATATTCAATGATCCTGCAATAAAAGAGTTTGCAAATTCTTTAGGTTTGGATAAAATAAATATATCGTTAAAAGGATTAAAAGAGACATTAGCTGGAATAGAAGAAAAGTTAGGAGTAGTAACTTGGCTATTTGATAATTGGGGAAAAGTTTTGGGCGTAGTTTCTGCCTTGATACTAACCAAATTTATAGGTATGGGTGGATTATTTAAAATGGCAGTCGGTGCTGGTGTTTTAGCTGGTGCAATGTATTTTCTAACTGATTCTTTTGAAAGATTAGCAAAAGTAAATGCTGACAATCTTAAAAATGTGGGAATAATAATGGGTGTTATGCTAGGTGGGTTAGTAGGATTAGGTGCGTTAACAGGTCAATTCCCACAAATTATTCTTGGCATAGTCATTATAGTAGCTTCGTTTAGACTATTGGTTGGTGCTATGCTTGCATTGGCAGAAGTTGCTGATAAATTAAAACCTGTATTTGACTTCTTATTAGAACTTGGTAAACTTATATTACAACATTTTAAACAGATGCAAGATTTAGTATACAATTTAGTTAAACTACTTGCAGACTTTCTAATAGAAGCCGTAAAACAAGTTGGTATTTTAGTAGTAAACGTTTTAACTGCTATCGGTGACAATATGGTAAAAATAATAAGCAAAATACAACAAGCAGCTGAAACATTAATACCAATATTCAGAGATGCTATTGTAGCTCTATTAAATTCGGTTGGGCAAGCTTTCAAAGTTGTTTTTGATTCCATATTTGGTGGTATAACTGCTGTAATAGAAAAGGCTTTAACAAAAGTAAATGAAGTTATTTATGTAATAAAAGATTCAATAGTAGCTGTAATAGAGTCCGTAAAGTCTGCTATAGACACATTAGCGGGTGCATTTATTCGTGTGTTGGATAAAGTAATAGAGTTAGTAAAATCAAATCCAGGTAATATAGTAAAGATTGCAGAGGCAATGGCGAGTATAGCTTGGAGTTTAGGAAAAATGTCATCGGGTATCTTCGGCAGTTCAGGTTCTAAGTTTGCTGAGTTTATGGAAATAGTGCATGTTGCAGACCCAGGAAGAATACAAGCGGTTGCAAATAGTATAAGAATGTTGACACAAGCTATTCGTGAGTTGAATGGTGCAATGGGTAACTTCAATACTAATAAATTAAACATGGTTGTTAGTAAAACACAAAACACAACACCAATACGACCGGGTGGAACAAGTATATGGGGTGATTTTAAGTCAGGAATATCGAATCTTTGGAACAGTGCAACATCATTTTTATCAGGTGGTTCACAACAGAAGTCTACAAAAATGACATCACCACAAAGAAGTTTTTCTGTTGCTTCAAGTCCTGGACAAGCACAACAGCAACAATATACGCAGACGCAAACCACAAACCCATCAACAAAAGAGATGGAAAAGAAGTTGGATACTATAATAAAAATATTGTCAAGTCAATCAACACAAACCGCTCAAATTAGATTCGGTGAAAAGTTTGTGGAAGAAGTTAAAGTACAATTGGGTAGAATTAGTGATGTTGATGGTAATATTGACTCTGCACGTGGTAGATTCATAAAATAATAAACACACACATATTTATATGAAATAATAGGAAAGTGTATGTCATTGTTAGACTTAAAATCAGATTTATCAAAATACCGTTGGAAAGGTCCAGGTGCCCCCGTAGATCCAAGCTCGAAAACACCTAGGGCAACGAGTTATGGCGATAACTTTGGTTCGTTTCAACCAATATCCAATACGTTTATAAAATCGGGTAATTTACCAAAAGTCGTTCAACCAAAGGAAGTTGATTTGATTGGGAAGTTAGATGACACCCGTTTGGATAATATAGTTACTGATATGCGTGAATCACAATTGGTTCAACGTTTAGAAAATACAAGATTGGATGATATACAAAAACCACAAAATAGAAATATTCTTATTAATGCTGTTTCATCATTATCACCACAGGCAAAAGACGATGTTACAAACCAATTCAATAGAATAACAACGGAAGATGTTACATCCGAATTAGCAAAAATAAATCAAGATATATCTCAGACAAACATAACAAAATCAGATGTTGTGGTTTTGAAATCAACAACCGCTGGTGAAAACAACACAAGGTCTAATGTTGATATAATAAAGAGTGACAATCAACGTGGTAATGTACGTGATCCAAACGTTGTAATAAATAGGACACCATTATTCATAAATAGAGAAGCACAGTCTGCTGTAATAATAAAAGATTTAAGAACAACAACAGACAATATAACAGATCCTGGAACACCTGTAAACAAAGTTGTTCAAACGGTAGATAGACAAAATCAATCGCCATCAATAAACACCTACAATGATTTAAATGGTTCTATTGTTAATTTAGAGACAAATAATTTAGTAGATGATACACAATTTGATATTGTTGGTACACCATCAAGATACAACACAGATTCCAAATTAGTATTGAAACAACGTGCAACTATTGACACAACACGATACGATCAGGTATCCGATATATTGGGTGCGCCAAGTAATCTAAACTTGGATGACGTTAGCGAAACAAACCCAAGTGGAAGACATAACACAGATAGAAACACGGAACTGTCAAATAAAAATGGCCAAGAAATAGACTTCTTTCCCAACACAAATGCAGAAGGGTTCACTAACAAAGTCCAATCGGGTGTAACCGAATACGATTTGGATTCTTCGGTTTTAGGATTTGACGGTGTAACTGAAGCAAATTACTTTGATATAACAAATAGATTTACAACTGAAGGATTCCACGCATTTGCACAGACACGTGAAGACACGAAATTTAAAGATGGTGCTTCTGAGTTTGATTGGGATAAAAATGTACCACTATCGGATTACTTTGATACAAATAGAACCTATACAAGAAGTGGATTTCATTCGTTTGCACAAACAGGTGAGGCCACCAAGTATAAAGTAGAGTCGAGTATTTTCGATTGGGATGGTGTTAGAACACAGTCACCATCGGTAAATTATTTTGACCTAACCAATAGATATACAACAGATGGATTTCACAACTTTGCAGTAGAGTATGATACAAAATACATAGTTGGTTCTTCTAGATTTGATTGGGACGGTTTACGTGGTAGTGCTCCATCTACAAATTATTTCGATGTTGCTAACATAAGTACATTTAGAGGATTTCACAATTTTGCAATAACTAAAGAACCAACATCATATCAAACAAGACTGTTAGGAAGTTCTTTAGTATTAACAGACAACGCTTCTTTATTGGATTGGGATGGATTAACAGTTCCAACCGTTAACTTTTTTGATTTAACAAATAGAAGCACATTTCGTGGATTTCATGCTTTTGCAACAACAAGAGAAGCTACTTCGTATCAAACATCACTGATTGGTAGTTCTTTAGTTCTCACCAATAACGCCTCATTCTTGGATTGGGATGGGACTGTGAATAATGTACCCACTGTTAATTTCTTTGACCAAAATAATCTTAGAACATTTCGTGGTTTCCATTCATTTGCAACAACATTAGAACCAACTTCATATCAAAATGTTAGAGTTGGAACCGCGTTTACACTTAGAACAAATGCTACGGTATTTGATTGGAATGGTGTACGTGTAAATGCTCCTGCTGTAAACTTCTTTGATCAAAATAATATTAGAACATTTAGAGGTTTTCATACCTTTGCACAAACTCTTGAACCAACTTCATATCAAACAAATGCAATTGGAACTACATTAGCATTAAGACCAAACGCAACTGTATTTGATTGGAACGGTATACGTGTAAATGCTCCTGCTGTAAATTTCTTTGATTTAACAAATCTACATACATTTAGAGGATTCCATACTTTCTCAACAACATTGGAACCAACTTCGTATATTCAGGGTGCATCATTTTTAGATTGGGATGGTCTAAGAGCCGCAGCTCCTGCCGTTGATTTCTTTCCATCTTATGCTGTTCCACGTGGATTCCACACATTTGCAAGAGAATATGATACGTCATATAGAAATATACAATTGGGTTTAACATCTGTATTAGATCCATTTGCTTCGTTTTTAGATTGGGATAGTCCGTTTTTAATAAATACACCACAACAACCAGGTGCTCCTGCTGTTAACTTCTTTGATTTAACTAATAGAAGTACAACTCGTGGTTTTCATCTATTTGCACAAACAGGTGAACCAACGTCATATAGAATACAAAGATTGGGACAAGGTGGATTTGGTTTAGATCCAAATGCTTCATTTTTAGATTGGACTGGTGGTAGACAAAACGCACCAACTGTAAATTATTTTGCTAATTGGCCTGCTGGACCAACAACGAGAGGGTTCCATGCTTTTGCTCAGCAAGCTGAACCTACATCTTTTGCAACTGTTCAATCGGGAAATGTAATAGCACTGAGAGCAAATACATCAAGATTTGATTGGAACGGTTCAAGTACATTTGCTCCAGCCGTTGATTTCTTTCCATCGTATGCTGTTCCACGTGGATTCCATACCTTTGCAAGAACATTTGACACATCGTATAGAACTACACAAGTTGGACTGACATCAGTATTAGATCCATTTGCTTCAGCATTTGATTGGGATAGCCCATTCTTAGTAAATACAGCACAACAACCAGGTGCTCCTGCGGTTAACTTCTTTGATTTAGCAAACAGAAGTACAACTCGTGGATTCCATACATTTTCGCAAACAGGTGAACCAACATCATACCAAACAAGAAGATTGCAGGGTGGTGGATTTGGATTGACAGATAATGCTTCTTTCTTGGATTGGAATGGTGGAAGACAGAACGCTCCAACCGTTAACTTCTTCGATCCAAATAATATAAACACATTAGCGGGATTCCATTCGTTTGCAACAACACGTCAAAATACACGGTATAATACTGGAACAATAGGTAACAACCTCTTAGCACCAGGTGCAACTACATTTGATTGGAACGGTTTGCGTAATAATGCTCCTGCTGTTAATTTCTTTGATTTAAACAATGTAAGCACCACACGTGGATTCCACACATTTGCTGACTTGAGTGGTGGAACAACCGCTTATAGATTGGCAGTAGGATTTAATCCAGTTTTGGGTGGTTCTGTAAACTTTTTAGCACCAGGTGCTACTAATTTTGATTGGGACGGTTTAGATCCATATTCAATTAGAACAACTAATTTCTTTGGATTCACAAACACAACAAGATTTGGATTCATGGTGAACATGTCTCAATTCGATGGAACAGCCTATCCAATAATAAATCCAAGATTTAATGCTAATATACTTCGTATTCAAGGTGTAGGACAACGAGCTCAAAGATTTGGTTTGACAACATTTAGACAATTATTACAACCACTTCAAACAAGTAACTTAGAACAATTTGCACCCGCTACATTTGGTGGAAAAACTATATCCGGATTTAGGTCAACATTAGACATCCAAACACCGGCGGTAATACTACAAAAATTTAACTTGAATGTAGCAACTAATCGTGTTAGAATAAACCCAACTGCTCCTGGATTTACAAAGAGATATACTTCAGGTGGGGGTGTTGATATAAGACCATCAACCGTTGACGGAACAATTGAAAGTTGGGCTAATAGTAACTCATTACCACTACAAGTACCGTTTTCTGGAAATCAGTCAGATACATTAATAGAAAGACTACAAAAGAAATATAGATTAAGAGATGAGGCATATAATACCGATATATTTGGATTAAGACAACCATTTGTAGATGATTCATTACATGGACCTGAATCGGTTTCTATGTTCCCGTTTGATGATGGTTTGGTTCGTGGTGGTATAGTAAACAACACAATAAGTGCTTTATTAGATTCAGTACGAATCGGTAAGTTTCTATTGTCGGGTAGAGGTATACTTTTCAACATAAAACAATCAGGCCTTCAGGCTATGAATCCTAATGTTGATAAACCAACTGCTAATAATCCAATTGATAGTTTTTTAAATCTACCAAGCATAATATCAACGAAGGCACCAAGTCAATTTTACAATCCACTTTCAATACCTAGAAATGTTTTAGAAGTCGGTCCTTTGGGTAATAGATACGCTCGTCATGGTATAATGATGGATGGTGTGTTCGGTAGATATGAACGTGTTGCTATAGACAGAGCTTTGAATTCAGATAAGTACAGTTACTTTGATGAATTTTCAGATTCAGCTGATAATAACTATAATAGATTAATTGGTTTGGTTAAAGAGTTATTGCCAAATTCATACGATCCAATAAGACAGAACACATTACCAAAACAAAATACTCAGTTAGAAATAAATAGAATATCATCGTCACACGGTGGGCCTGGATCTTTATTAGGATTTTTTGGTACAACAATTAATAGAGCAACTCATCCATTTAAGATTGTAAATTCAACCAATTATATTCCAGAGCAAGTAAATGTAACTTTAGGATTAGACCGCGAAGTATTTTTCTCAGCGAGATATGACAGTGGAAACCGTCAGACTGATACATATTCTGAAATGTTATTACGTCAAATTGAAAAATATGACGGTGATATGCATGGTTTAATTTTAGATGCAGCTATGCTTTCTATAACACAAGTAGCTCCATCACCACGGAATGCAAGCACCACAGCCGATAGTCAACTCTATACACCATCATTTTCTGACAGTAGAAAAAATAAAATAAATTCTGCGGATTCAAAAATACAGTTAATAACAAGACAACGTATTGGTGCATCTAAAGTTTTTGATTTTAAAAAACCAACTACAACGGAGAGATTTAAAGCTATAAACGGTGGTTACATACCATACCGAGATAAAAATGAAAGTATATTTGACGAAATATTCTTTGTAGGGTCCAAAAATAAAAAAACATATTACGATAGACTATTCGGTGAAACAGATGGTGAATCAACAAAATACGGAAATGCGTATGGTGTTATGTTAGGTTCAACCGTTGGGATTGTATCATCAGGACTGCTGCCAAAATTTGTAGATGGAAGACAGATAATAGACAAAACAGAATTTAAAGTACCATTAAACAAATACGATAAACGTAGAATCGAAGAATTAGATGTCTTTGGTTTTAAACAAATACCAATAAAGGAAAGAGGACGCCGTGTTATAAGTGAGAACATAACACCAAGAAAAGATTTGTTGGAGTTAGCTTCTGAAACCTTTTTCACCTCAAATTTAATAAGAAGTGATGTAAATTTAATATCAAGATTCTCATATGGCGATTATTTGTTGGGTAGATTGCCTGACGGAGAAACTCAACAAGTTGTACTAAACCCACAGGATCAAAATGAATTTTCTTTAGGTATATTAGGTTCATTAACGTTGAATCAAAAATTAGAGGGTATACATAGAAAATTTGAAGGTGATGTTGTAATAGAAGCTGAATACAATAAGATACCTATAAACGATAAAACAAAAACTCTTATTGAAAAATTAAAACCCTTTGAATTTATACCTCCAACAGTTAACAGTAGATATAAAGCTGTAACAAGTGAAAATGCTTACCGAGAAGGTGAAAATCTTTATAGTGAGATGTATTTTGGAAGTGCAAAATCAAAATACGATGTATTGGTTGGTAAAACAGTAGACAAACTAAGTTATGGTGCAAAATTAAAAGACGATTGGGCTACTAAAAATTCAAGAGTATATGGGTTAGTGTTAGCAGCTGCTACTTTAAATTTAAGAAAAACAGCGTCTTCACCAAGAAATGCGTCTACAATAATAGTTGGTGGTCCAACTTGGGATTCTTATGTAAATGGTAATTTCGATGGGACAGCTGCAAATGAAGCATATCCACTCAGTGAAGTAGCAATTAACAGTGAAACTGTACAAACACTAAAAGCATTAAAAACATTTGATTTTAAATACCCAAATCCATATGAAAGGTTCAGTGCTTTAAGTGCTTTGGGTGAAAATTTTAGAGAGGGTAACAGATCTTTATCAAATGGACCTGATATTGATGAATCTGCTAAAAATGTAAATCCATTATTAAAGTACAAAACAACACGATATAGTCAATTAGGTGAGACACGGAGTTCAAATGCTTGGTGGAGTGCTTCTCAACCAACTGACTTTAGAGATAAGATAATAGATGGTACTGAGTATTTTTCAACCGATCCAAGAGTTGTAAATTATAAAAAATATGGAGTGGAATTAAGAGGCGATGGTACTGGATTCGGTGACCCAGGTCTTCCTGGATATAGAAAGAATTTACCGTACATTAGCAATATACATTATACTTCGGGTCTTTCACGTGCAGCTGCGGACTCATTTGCGAGTGGCAGTAAACAAAATAATCAGCCTGCTAATAGAAAATATGGTGCATATCCAAATACTAAACCCGAAATACTTAAACGAGAACAGGCTGAAAGAGAGAATGGTAATCCAACAGCAACTTTCTTCAGAGGCGATAGAATAAACATAATAGATTGGAAGCGGTCTGAACAGAATATAAATGTTAATAATGTTTACGAAAAAACTTCACCGTATGGAAATCAAATGTTAGGTTCACAAGACCTAATACAGTTTTACTTCTCAGGTGTAGATTTGATTGCTTCTGAAAATAAGCCAACTGAAGCTATAGTATTTCGTGCTTACATCGATACTATTTTGGATAACCACAAACCAACGTGGACTCCAATTAAATATATTGGTAGAGCCGATCCTGTTTATTCTTATGACAGTTACGAAAGAGAAATATCATTTGGATTCACAGTACATACAGGAACTCGTGACGAATTAAAAGCAACATGGCGTAAATTAAACATGCTTGCTTCATGGACTACACCTGACTATGTAGATCCAGGATTTATGAAGGCACCTATATGTAGATTAAACATCGGTAATCTTTATCGTAAATTCCCAGGATTTATAAGTTCACTGACGTATACTTTTGATAATACAATGACTACGTGGGAAACTGCAAAATTAGCTGAAGATTTAAATATATCAGATCGTAATATAGGACCATTATCAAAACCAGGTGCTTTGGAATTGCCAAAAACTATTTTAGTTCAATGCACATTTGTGACATTTAACATATACAGACCACAGTGGGATTGTGTGTTCTATTCATTATTCGATGATACAACGGGTGGAACATCCGTTGAAACAGGTTTGGTTCCAAGGAGTGATGACCGTGTTAATTACTTCAGAACACATGATGATTTACCAGTTACACATCCTATGAACGCTTTATTGTGTGCGGTAATACCACCGCCACCACCTCCACCAGTTCCTAAAAAGAGAACAATAACAGCAGGTGGACCTGGAGGCGAAGCAACAACACCACCACCAACAACACCGCCACCAACAACGCCACCACCTACAACCGCTCCTCCTAATTTGCCGGAGAAGATTTGTATTTGCAAAATAGATTTTTGCTTTGATGAGGACCGTGAAATAACTCCCGAATCAAGACGAGCAGTAATTCAAGTTGCAAATTGGTTAAATGAATGTCCGAATATACGTGTCAATGTAAAGGCGTATTGTTCAAGAGAGGCTGATAACTTTGCTTATAATAAATTGTTATCTATGGCAAGAGCTGTAACGGTATGTAATTTGCTTATAGAAGAATGTGGAATAGCTTCTAATAGATTGGTTCCCGTTGGTATGGGATTTGGTGATTACAAAGAGGCATACAAACCAGAATCTAAAAATAGATGGGCAAAACAACAGAATAGACGAGTTATATTTGAGATAATAGAAGGAGCTGATTCTTGTAACTATAAACCAAGTTTTGACTGTAACCCAGAACTACCCGAATGCGATAAGTCAGAATACTGTTACAGAAAAGATGGTACTAAGTTTTGGAGAGTTGGTCCACATTACTTCACAGGTAATAGATTTATAGAGGAGGGTGGAAAGAGTGTCGGTGAAACATACACAGGATGGCCAAAGAGCACTGGCCCAATACGTCCTCCAGGATTAAGTATCGGGGCGTTCAACTCCAAAACTAAATTAGAATTACCGTTTGCAGCCGATTTAACAAAGAGACTTGCTTGGCATAAATCATATAGAATACAAAATCCAGACGAGACTCAAGGCGTTGCTCAACAAACATATAACGTTTGGTTCGATCCATTATTAGATGCTAAACAGCATTTTCAATTGGAAGGTACTTCTGAAAAACCTGTGATAACAATTTCGGGTGGTGATACACCAATAGATATTTGGCGTCGTAGATATAATAGAGATACCAACATAAAGAATACAAAAGGAAAACAAACACACGTCAACACTGGATTTTCGGGTAAAAAGAAAGGTGAAGATGGATTGGATAATGTGACATACATAATAAATCCAAATAAGTAATATTTTAATTATAGGTGATATTTATGGTAAAGAGATACCAAGATTCAAGATTATTGGAAAATATAAAGAAAATCGATTCACAGGGAAAAGAATACCACGTGAGACGTTTATCAACAATAATGTATCCCGAATTTCTAACTGATAATGATACTCAAATAATATCACAAGATGGTGATAGATTAGATCTTTTAGCAAAGGAATTTTACGGAGACGAAACTCTTTGGTATGTTATTGCAAGAGCAAATAATTTAGGAAAAGGCAGTATGTATGTTCCACCTGGCGAAATAATACGAATACCATATGAAGACGCTATGGGTATTTCAGAAATAATGACGGAGTTCAATAGGAGTAGATAAGTATGCCATACTATGAATCACCCGTAAATCGTTACATAAATCCGTTTTATTTAGAAGTATTTCCCGATATTAGAGTAGAAATGGAAAGTAGGGCTGGTGCCTACGCTTCAGAGGTACGCAGTACCAACACCAAAAGCATATCATGGCCTTATCAAAAGATGCCTTGGGCACACATAACTGCCTATTATTGGGAAAACAAACAAAGAAAGGAATTTAAAATTGGTTTTGAAGAAGATAAAATAGGCAATTTAAATTCAAATGAACGTGGTAAATTATCTTTGTATGGGGAACAACGTAATCAACCAAAATATCCATTAGTGACTGGAATAGATATTTCAAATCAAGGTTTACGTGGATCTTTGCTAAAGGGTAAATTCTCATTTGTATTTTTTCCCGAATTAACTTTGACGGGATTCGAGTTAGAAACCATGCAACGAATATTGTTTACTCCTGGAAATGAAGTGCAAATAGCATTTGGTTGGAGTGAATATGCGGAAATTCCCGAAGTCAATAGTTTAGAATTTAAGGGCATAATTTATGGATTTAATTGGTCATTCAATACCAACCTATCAATTTCAGCTGAAGTAGATATTGTTTCAGTAACCACTATTGCATTGGGGTTATCAGGTGATCAGACAGTAGTTGAAACCGATCAAACTGATATTGTTAAATTAAATGATCCATTTTCAACGGAAATAAAAGGATTGAATCTAATATCTGTTATAGATAAAGACTTATCAATACAAACACAAACTCTAAAACAGGGTGAAATATCATATTATCCACTTGATAAAACACCATCAAAGTTGATGGATTACTTTGCTATATGTTTGCCATCGAGTGAAGTTGAAGAATTAGAACAGATAGTTATTAACATAACAGGTTCCGATGGTGGTGGTGGAACAGAAACAACGCCTACAGATGATGGTGTGATTGAAGGCGCTCCAACTGAAGGTGGTATAGTTGACGCTATTAAAAACGCATTCGGGTTTGGTGAGGGTGAAGAAAAGAAAAAGGGAAATGGTTATGATTTAACAAAAGTAGATCCATTGGATTATGTGAATCAACACTTTTTTGTTCAAAATTCTAAGGAAGTTAACGAAGGAAAATTCACATATCATGTTACAAGTAGATATGGTCATTTTGCTAAACAGCATTTAAAAGATGATGATCCAAATAAAAAAGACGGAAATTATCCGGGTAAAAGTAATGATAATCAAACCTTTTCGATACCAGAAACAGACATCGGCAAATCGAGTATAATAATATTAAAAGTAAAACCAAATTTCAAAGATACAGTTAAAGCTGTGTTAAAAGAAATAGCTATATCAAACCCAACCGTTGGTCCAGGTGGTAGTGATGATTATGGAAATTGGTCTTACGATAACTCAGGAACATTTAGAGTTTTAGATGTACAAAGAAATATTGCAGACTTTAAAGATAGTAATTATACAACTGGTGATGTACTGTACAAGGCTGGGTTTCAACCACGTTTAAGGACGGCTGGTGCAGTGTCTACACTTGGGTTAAGTGCATTTGTTAAAAGACTTAGTGACTATCAAGAAGATGGTGAACAGGAATATTACATAAAAATAGCTTATATGCCAAAACGCTATACCAAAAGCGAAAAGGCAAGAATAGCATTTTATTTTGAATTTTATAATCAATCTAACAACTTATTTCAAGGTGAATGGGTAACTATCCATTTAGAAGGGAAAACGAAGTCAATAGAAAGGTCTGATACGGTTGATTTTGGTAAACAAAAAATAAAAACAAATAGCAACCCAAGACCAATACAAATAAAAGTTGGCAAAGATAATGATAAACTTTTTTCAAGAATAGCACCTAAAGATGGATATTATATCGATGGTAAAAATGCTTCTGCTTTTAGTATTGTAAAATTTGAAAACAATACTATATCTAAAAATAAAGAAACGGAAGATACATTTTTTATACAGTTTTCTCCAAAAACTGAGGGGGATAAAGAAGCTGTTTTACGTATAAGAGTTGAAAATTTTAACACCAAAGGTCAATTTCAAACAACAACTTTCATGGAAAAGCGATTAGTTGGTAGAGCGGTTAAAACGGATGCTGAAGTGGATTCATTTGAAGGTGGTATAAAAAAAGAAACAGATGCAACAGTTGATCCAAATGCAACAAATAATACACCGATAGAAACAGCAACACCTGATGGAACAACGCCTGATGGAACAACACCAGATGGGACAGCACCTAATGGGGCAACACCCGATGGAACAACCGAACCAATTGTTGTTCGTGATAAGATTTTTTGGTATGTTAGATTGGGTTCATTAGTAAACTTTGCAAATATATTAGTATCAAGGTTTGAAGAAGACAATGTGGATAAAGATCTATTTTATAGTCTATTTACAATGCAGGCTTTCAATAATGAAACACAATACAACCCATTAGTTAAATCTGCAAATCCTATAGATGTATTTTTCCCAGATAAAAATATGGGTGCATACGGCAGTATAGTACCATTCAATTCAGAAGGAACAAACCTTGTCGGTGAAAATCAAGATAATAACCAATTTTTACGTCATTTCGGTAGATGGAATTCCGAAAAGAACATTAGAGAAACAAGAGTGGAATCCGATGTTATTAACCTTGGAAACATTTTAATCGGTGTTGATGTTATAAAAAGAATATACGGTACTTTTATTGATGATGGTGGAAAAAATATATCATTCAAAAACATAACAAAATTTTTCGATGAAATATTAGGTTTGGTGAGTGCTGCTACAGGTGACATATATGAATTGACAGCTATACTTTTTGACGAACCCGAATCACTTGTAAAATCAAAATTTGGTTACGGCTTTTCAGAAAAAAGACAAAGGGCTATATTATCAATAGAAGATACCAATTTGGCAAAAAAGGTAACACAATTAAACGGAGTTGATACTGTAGAACCGTTTTGGTTTGACGCAACCGTTATACGCCCGTTATTACGTAATGTGACTGTTGTTTCAAGACCATCAAAAGAGATGGCATCCGCTGCTTACATAGCAGCAAGAGGTGGTACTGCGTTAATAAGTGGTCAAGGTGACGGTGCTGGAATCGTTAACTTGGACAACCAACTTAATTTGGGTGGGTATACTAACATAAAAGAATATAGAGACGAATATAAAAAGACATTAGAAGAAATGCAGACTGCTGAAAGGACATTAGCAAGTTCAGGATGGAACTCAGCGTGGTCAGAAACATATAGGGGATCACTCATAAAATACAAAAGATTGGCTTCAGGACTTCCACCCGATGAAGTTACCGATGCACATTGGTTGAATAAAGCTATCTACCCTATAGAATTTAGTGCAACAATAGATGGTATAAATGGTTTTAAATTCGGTGATGTTCTCAAAACATCACTTATACCCAAACACTACAATGAAGCATGGGATATAACGTTTACAGTAACTAAAATAACACATAAAGTAACTCCTAGCACTTGGGAAACAACATTACAAACAGCTGCTAGATTAAGTCAATATGCAC
>Ga0315909_10000643_pt1 | contig 47018 bp, 48 predicted proteins | sample LakEriMetagenome_11_FD_203527 | JGI IMG/M metagenome (GOLD analysis project Ga0315909, IMG submission 203527) | Freshwater fungal communities from buoy surface, Lake Erie, Ohio, United States - Buoy 2 MA125 | ecosystem: Environmental > Aquatic > Freshwater > Lake | place: USA: Lake Erie, Ohio... | reverse complement strand
AACTAGTTCTTCCTATAGAGCCGTCGTAGACTACGACGTTGATAGGACGGGTGTGGAAGCGTGGTAACACGTTAAGCTTACCGTTACTAATAGCTCAATTGGCTTGATTTATGCACTGAAAAATTTTAATTGATACAAATTACAATGTTAAGCTTTATAAATAAAAATTAAAAAATAATTAATTAATCAATAAAAAAATTTTTTTCTAGATACGATTTAGAGTTTTCACCCTCATTAAATAAAAGATCTATAATAGATAAAAATTTTATAAAACTACCAGTTGTTTGTTGGTAAAGTTGGTTTTTGAAGCTAAAATATTCTATTTTATAATTAATATCTTTGTTATCAATTAAATTTAAATAATCTTGACTGCCTTTAGTTGAAATATAAGTTGTGCATTTTTTTATTTTACATATTTTGTCTATCAAGAAATGTTTATTTTCCGATAATTTTAAATCAGAAGAGAAAGAAAATTTTTTAGTAATATTAAGCTCAATTAAAAAAAAATCAATTAAGTTTTTATTTAAATCAATCAATTTTTCAAAATCTTTGTTATAAATGTTTAAAATTTTGGGAAAATATAAATCGAAATATTTAGTTTTTGAGTAAGCTAATTTTATTGTTTTAAGGTGTTTGTCTATGTAGTTACTATTTTGATCAATTAAAACTTCATTGATTTTTTGATTATGTTTATTTTTTGTTATTACCGGAACTGTAAGAAGTAATTCATTTCCTATATACTTTATTTTATTTCTTTGTTGCCAACTTCTTTTTTCAAACTGAACATCATCTAAAAATATAAACTCATCTACATAATTAATTAGAGCAAAATAACCTTGCCATGGAAGGAATGTTGGTTGACTAATACCAATTTTCATCAATATGACTTAATTATTAATTAATTCAGCTAAGCCAATTCCGGATTTGCCATAATTATTACCATTATAAAGCATAAATTTTTTATTATTGACTGTTATTATCGCAGAGTAAGCCGTCATATCTTTTTCCCACCGCTGAATTTGTCCAGAAAACTTTATTTTATCATCAAGTCTTTTCCATTTAATCCCATTTTTAGACTCAGCATAACCAATTTTATATGTTTCGCCTAATTTTTCATAAGAGTACCACATTTTGAAAATATTATTTTCTTTTAGCACAAATGGTCTAGCAACGGCCCTCTCATTTTTTTTAAGTTTAATACATACTTTTTTTGTTTGATTCCAATCGATCAGATTTTTTGAAGTAGCAAGTTTGATATTGTACAAAGGAAGATCTTTGTTTAGCCATTTTTCGCACGAAACATACCACATATAAAATTTATTATTTTCTATTTTGATTACATGAGGCGCTGTTAATATAGAGTAAGGCTCTCTATTTGATAATTTAAGAATTGGATATTTTTGTAAACGGTTAAAATTTATTCCTTTATTGGACATTTTTGCTATCCCTGCAATTAGTGAATATCTAGTTGATCCTCCTGGCCTCCAGCCAATATAGAATAGGTAAGTTTTTTTGTTATGCTTAATAATTGAAGATGGCAAAACACCATTGTCATCAAAAGAGCCAAGTTCTCCAACATCAAATGATTTTTTTTTAGATTTATTTTTTATCTTAAAATTTTTAAAGTCAAAATCAAAAAAACCTATAGAGGACTGATTTTTTATATTTCTTGTTCCAAAAAATATTCTGTAATTGTGAGCGCTTAATCTAAAAGGAGTGGGTAGCATAGAATGAGTTTTTGACCAATTTAAGTTTAAAGTTTTAAATATTAATCCTAATCTTTTCCAAATCTGAAAATTTTTTTTCATTTTAAAACTTAAAAAATTTATTTTTTATGAATTTACCAATTCTATTATCTTCTAAAAAAATTTCTGTATTTTTAGATACCGCTGTAGAGCCAGATTTTAGATTTGAAGTGATATTTGAGCCCATACCGATAAAACAATCATCTCCTATTTTGCAAAAGTCAGCAATTGAGGAATTAACTCCGAGAAAACATCTTTTACCTATGGAGCAATACCCAGAAACAACAACATGAGACGATATGTATGCATGCGAATTTATTATTGAGCCATGACCGATATGATTGCCAGACCACAACATTACATTGTCGTGTATTTCAACATTATTCTGAATAGTTTGATTTTCTAGGATAAATAAATTTTTACCAAATTTATTAATATTTTTAGAAATATAGGATTTTTTAGATATATAGCTGGCAAAGTTATAATTTTTAGCTTGTATTTCGTTAAATTTTTTTTCTCTAGTCGTATTTAGCTTTTGATAGGAAAGAGCTAAGTGAAAATCATTATTTTCAGGAGAATATTTATTTTCTATTTCGTTGAATGGAATTATGGGAAGGTTATTGAATTTAATTTCTTTTATAAATTCTTTGTCTACGCAGAATGCTTCAATTTTGTATTTGTTTTCATTTTTAAAATAGTAAAAAGCCATATCGGCAATCTCTCCATTTCCAAAAATTATTAATTTTTTTTTCATTTATTTTTTTTTAATATAATTTTCTAATATTGGATCATTTGCTTTCAGATTCAAATTTAACTTTTTTCCTATTATCTTATTTATATATTTATCTCTAATACCTAATGCAGGTTGTCTTATTGTTAACATTTTTCTTTTAATAATAGTATTTTTTTTTTGATCATTTACTAAATACACTCCAGATCTTCTCCCTAACTTTTTTTCATCTGGTATCAAAACTTTTTTATTAAGACCCAAACTTTCATAAGCTTTGTGAATATCAATAACATATTTTTTAAATTGGGTAGGGTTATAAGCATAAAAATGATCTGGTCCTTTTGATTTTTTATTGAGTGTAATATGTTTCTCAAAAACTAAAGCGCCAATACCCACAGAAACTATCGCAGGAATATTACTTTGGGTGTGATCGGAAAATCCTAAAATAATATTTTTGAATTTTCTTTTATATATTTTAAGAACATTTAAGTTGGTTTGATTTATGGCAAGTGGGTATACAGAATGACATTGCATCAGAATGATTTTTTTTTTGAATTTTGAAACAGCTTTGGTTACATCATCTAAATCGCACATTCCTGTAGAAAGTATTGCAGTTTTTTTTGTCTTAGAAATTGCCTTAAGTAAATTTATATTAGTAAGTTCTGAGGATGCTATTTTATAGAAGTTAAAATCAAATTTTTCTAAAAAATTGAGAGACTTTATATCAAAGACTGATAAAAAAAATTCAATGCTATTTTTTTTTGAAAAATTATATAGTTTTTTTATCCAGCTCTTTTTAAGTTCTATTTTCTTAAATAGATTTTTCATTCTTTTATTTTTAGGGTAGAGTTTTTTTGAATCAAAAAGCTGAAACTTTACGGCATTAGCTCCACATTTTTTTGCTGTTTTGATTAATTTTTTTGCTAAATTAATATTTTGATCAAAATTTGATCCAATTTCAGCAATTATATATGGTGACTTGAAATTTAATTTATTCTTCATTTTTTTTTATAATTGATAAAATTCTTTTTGGGGCATTAAAATCAAAAAAATTTTTTCTATTTTTTATTTTATGATTAAAAATATTGGGATTATTAATTAAATCGTACATAATATCTTTAAGCTTTTTATTATTATCCTTAAAAGAAAGATTTATAGTAATATTTTTTTTTTCAAAATTTTTGTTAATTATATAATTATTCATATTATCTGAATAAACAATTATATGTCTGTTGGTAAGACATAGTTCATATTTTGTTAGTCCAGTAGACGTAATAATCATATCTGCTTTATTAATATTTTCAAAAAAGTTATCTTTAAAAGATGATATTGATAAATTTTTATTTTTTTTTTTTAGTTTTTTAATATCTTTAATTTGTTTTTTATTAAAATACGAACCTATAATAACTTTTACTTTTATATTATGAAAATTTTTCAATAAAAATTTTGTAAATTTTATTGTTGAATTTTTTAAATCAGAACCACCAAAAGATATTAAAATATTTTTTATTTTAGAAATATTTCTATTTGTTATTGATTTTAAATCTTCATTAAATACAAAATATTTTGGACCACTATATTGAAATTTATTTCTTTTTTTTTTTAAAAAGTATGGAACAATGTCTATCAACTTTTTTGTTTTTAAAAATTTTCTTAAAAAATCTTTTCCTAGACTATCAATTATTAATATTTTTTTTTTTGAATTATTTATATTTTTTGTTAGATTTTTTAAAAAAAAATTATTATAAAAAAAAAACTTATTAGAAAAATCCAGAATTACGTTAATATCATTTTTAGTTGCATAATTTAAATAATTAAAAATTTTTTTTCTATTTTTCTTATTAAAGCATAAAATTTCAGTTTTATATTTTAATTTTAATAAGTTTTTTTTTAATATTTTAGATCTTTGTAGATGTCCAGAGCCTATCGCCCGAAACGCTGCTGTTAAAATTAAAATTTTTTTTTTATTATTCATTAACTTTAATAATACTTACTTTTCTGCATTTATGATATTATTTCTCTACTAATTATTTTATATCTAAATTTTTAAAATTAAAGATGACTTTAAATAAATATTATCTACTCGGTAAAAACAAACTATTTCCAATATGCAGAAGTATAACGGGTAATGGTATTAGGAAAACATTATCTATTATTAAAAATCAATTTTCTAAATTTAAAATTATTAAAATTAAATCGGGAACAAAAATTTTTGATTGGAAAGTCCCCCCCGAGTGGAATATTTCAGATGCTTATGTTATTGATAATAATAATAAAAAAATAATTGATTTTAAAAAAAATAATTTACATTTGGTTAGTTATTCAATTCCAGTTTCAAAAAAAATAAATAAAATTGAGTTATTAAAACATCTTTATACTTTGCCTAATAAACCAAAAGCGATTCCCTATGTGACTTCTTATTATAAAAAATACTGGGGTTTTTGTGTAAATTACTATGATTATAAATTAATTAAAGAAAAATATAAAAATACCGATAAATTTAATGTTGTAATTCGTTCTAATTTTAAAAAAAAAGGTTCGTTAAACTACGGTGAATTAATTTTAAAAGGAAAGTCTTCTCAAGAGATATTGATTTCAACTTATATTTGCCATCCTTCCATGGCAAACAATGAACTTTCAGGTCCTATAGTTTCTATGTGTTTAATAGAACATTTTAGAAAGATAAAAAAATTAAAAAAAACTTTAAGGTTTGTTTTTATTCCAGAAACAATAGGCTCAATTGCATATTTAAGTAGAAATTTATTAAAATTAAAAAAAAATATTATAGGAGGTTACAATTTAACTTGTTTGGGCGATGAAGGTTCACATTCCTGTATGTTTTCAAAGTATAAAGACACTCAATCTGATAAATGTTTAATTGAGGCATATAAAAAATTGAAATTAAAATATAAAATTTACCCTTTTTTAAAAAGAGGTTCGGATGAAAGACAGTATAACTCTGTTGGGATTGATTTGCCTATTGCTTCAATTTTTAGATCAAAATACGGAGAATATTCTGAATATCATACTTCATTAGATAATTTTAATTTTGTCACAAAAAAAGGAATTGCAGATAGCGTAAAAGTTGCAAGAACTGCAATACAAATTTTATCTAATAAAATTGTTCCAAAAAATAAAATTTTGTGTGAACCATTTATGACTAAACGAGGTCTTTATCCAACTTTGTCAAAACATGATAGTAGAACTGTTAACTTAGCTAATATGATGGATTTTTTGCAATACGCAGACGGAAAAAATAATTTAGATGATATTTCAGTTCTATTAAATGTAAATAAAAAAAAAATATTTAATATTTACAATAAATTAAAAAAGCTTAGCTTAATTTCTATTTAATATTTTATTCTAAAAAAATTTTTTTATTTTTTTTAAAATTTTTATCAAGGCAACAATAAAATTTATCATATGAATATAAATTTATATTACTAAATTCTCTATCATTTCCATAGTTTAAAAAAAATTTCTTTTTTTTGATTATTTTATAAATTTTATTAAAACACATTTTGGTATGAATATTCTTTCTTAAAAAAGCAGAGTAATTAGTTCCGATATATTTTTTTTTTTTATAGACTTTTGTTTTAAATTTTTTTTCAAATCTATAAGAGCAATTGTTCATTTTTTCTATTTGATGGATCAAAGTATTTCCCTCGTTTAATGATCTTCCAATATTCAGAAAACATGCATTATTTTTAAAAAGTCTATCATGAACAGAATTTTGACCAAATGCATTTTTGGGAACATTTAGGACTATATTTTTATTTTTGCCAATTGCGGCAAATGAAAAAATTGGATGTTCAGACCTAAATGATTTTTTATTTTTTAAAATATATTTATTAAAGAAACCTAAATTTGTTTTAGTTTTTGAAACATCAAATATACCCTTGGTTGTATAAGTAAATGTTGGAACAATAATAGTTAAATCTAAATCCAAAAGATAACTAATAAAGTTATCTACAAATTTAATTGGGTTCTTTTTAAAAATTGTAAAAAAATATCTAAAATCACTGTAAATATAAACAAATTTATAATTTTGAATTCCGAAAGTATTTAAAGTATTTTTAATCAAATTGAAATTTTTTAACAATTTTTTAAATAGTAATTTTTAAAATTTTATCTTTACTTTGTGCCAAATACTGTTTCTCGTTAATTTTTTCAAATTTTTTTTGTAATTTAATTCTTCTATTTAGTATTTTCAAATTTTTTATTACATAGTCTACTTTATTGATATTAATTTTTAAATTTCCCCATGAAGATAAGTAAGGACCATAATAGGATGCCTTAAAAATTCTTAATATTTTAGAAGCTGTTTGATTTAAATTTATAAGGCCATAATTTGGAATATACTTTGGGAATTTTTTAGATAATTTATTATTATTATTACGGAACAATATTTTTTTTTTTTTAATTATTTTCTTAAAAAAAGAATTTAGCAAGACAGGCGTTTTTTTTTTAAGTTTATTTATAAGAGTAAGAGCATTTTCTTGATGGGTAATATCAATTTTTTTAATTAAGATAATTTTCCCTGAGTCAATTTTTTCTTCCATTTTATGTAAAGTTAATCCAGTTTTTTTTTCATTATTATAAATAACACCAGATAAAACGTTGATGCCTCTATAATAAGGAAGTAAAGCTGGATGCAAATTAATGCACATTTTTTTTGGTAACTTAAGATAATCTTTAGGAACAATAATGTTTGAAAAAATGCTTAATAAGTAATCAATTTTTTTTAAATATACTAAAAATTTTTTCTTTTTAAATTGATTTTTATTAAAAAAAATAATTTTATTTTGTGAACACATTTTTTTTATAGCGACGTCGTATTTTTTATTTGCTGAAACAATAAAAATTATTTTAATTTTTTTAATAATAAGTATTTTTTTTGCGCTTATTAAGCCAGCAGATTCTCCGCATATCAAACCTACTTGCATTTGTTATTTAATAAAAATTTTTTTTAGTTTATTTTTATCTATCTTATTATTATTATTAATAGGAAATTTTTTAAAAATTAATATTTTTTTTGGCAAACTATACAACGGTAAGTTTTTCATAAGTTTTTTTTTTATTTGATAAATTATATTCTTACTTGCATATGTTTCTACAGCTAGACAAAGTTCGTTGATATGATTTTTTTTTTCTACTGAGAAAGCTATTGAATTATTGATACTTTTTATTTTATTTGTTAAATTTTGTATTTCATGTCCATCAATTCTGTATCCTGAAATTTTAATCATATTATCTATTCTTCCTGTTATGTGTAAAAATTTTTTTTTATCAAAATAACCAAGGTCTTTAGTTAAATAGCCTCTTTTTTTTTTATATTTTATAAAATTATTATTATTAATATTGCTATTAACATATCCTTCGCAAACGCACTTTCCTAACATACATATTTCCCCTACGTGATTATTTTTTACTAGTTTGTTATTATTTAAAATGATGATTGGCATCATTTTATGTGACTTTCCTACAGGAATAGAGTTCTTATTATTAATATCTATATAATCTTTTTTTTTTAATTTATAAAAAGTATTAACTATAGATGTTTCTGTGGGTCCCCAACAATTAAATATTTCAACATGTTTTTGTGTTTTTTTCCATTCTTTAATAAATTTTTTTGGAAAAAAATCTCCACCAGATATTATTCTTCGTAAAAAAATCTTACTTTTTTTTAAAATATTATATCTTGAAAAATTGCAAAAAAAATTAGGTACAGAAAATATAGATGTAATTTTTTTTTTATTAATTTCATCAAAACTTAAGATCGGATTTGACGGTTGAGACAATATGTGCATTGGTACATTAAAATAAAGCCCGCAAATTAAATCAAATATAGAAATATCAAATGAAAAATCTGTAGCAATTCCAATAACGTCATTTTTTTTCCAATTAATAAAATTTTTTGACCAAATAATTGTATTCATTATATTTTTATAACTAAGCATAACTCCCTTCGGATCTCCAGTAGAGCCAGAAGTAAATAAAATATAAAATATTTCTTTGTACTTTTTGAAATCTTGTTTTTTTTTACTTTTTAAATTTAATTTATATTTTTTTTTTGAATGATTTAAATAAAAACTACTATTTAGTTCCAGAAGAATGTTTTTTAATTTATTTTTAGGAATTTTATTTGAAATTGTACAAAATGTTTTTTTTGCTAAAATAGCCCCTAAGATCGAAATTACAGTGTTTACATTTTTATCTACAATTATCGGTATACAATTTAATTTTTTTTTTAAGAAAAATTTCCTTCTTTTATTAGCTAGCCGCATTAGTTCAAGCCAATTATATTCATTAAATTTGTCAGAAATAATTATTTTATTATTTCTTGAGTTTTTTAAAATATTTTTTTTTAAAATATTGTAAGGATTACTCATTAGACAAAAATTCAATTATAGTACCTTTGTTTGAAAAGAAAATTGTATTTAATTTTCCTCCCCATATAGGAATTTTAATTTTAAAGGAATTAATAAATACATATTCTTGATTGTTTATATATTTTTTTTTTATTCTATTAATATTTTTTGTAAAAAAACCAAGATGATGAATTACCATTTCTTTATTTTTTAAAGAATTAAAAATAGTAGATCTTTTATTAAGTGGAATAATATATTCGTACCAGAGTTTATTTTCTTTAATATATTCGAAATATATTTTATTATTTTGAACTTTATCTATAACATAAAATAGTTTTTTTTTTTTTAAAAAAAAAATATTATTTCTATTTCTGCAGATAATTCCTATGTGATGTAGTTTCAATTTTTTATTAATTTTTTTATTTCCACAAACTTTTCATATTGTTTTAAGGTTTTGGGATCAGAAATATCAAGATTAACTTTAAATTTTTTTTTTATAAATGATGTTAAATCAACAATATCTAAAGAATCTATTATCCCAGATTTAATTAGATTGACTTTTTTAATTTTTTTTAGAGATAATTTTGAATCTTTTTTTTTAAAAAAAGTAAGTAAACTCTGTTCTATATTAACTTTTTTAGAGATATTTTTGATTTTTTTCACAAAGGTATTATAATCTAATTTATTTTTAAATAATAATATATTCATATATTTTTATATTCACAAATATTAAAAATCAATTTTATTTTAAAATTAAAAACTATAATCAAATCTTGAAAGAAAATATTAAAAATATTGCTATTGTCCCAGCTAGAATTGGGAGCAAAAGAATTAAAAATAAAAATGTAAAATTATTTTTTTCTAAACCGATGATTAAATGGACTTTCGACATTTTAAAAAAATCTAATATTTTCGACAAGATTGTTTTAACATCTGATAGTGAAAAGATATTAAAGATAGGTAAATTAGCTGGATTTGATATTCTGATTAAGAGACCAAAGGTGCTAGCCAATGATTTTGTTGGAACTACAGCAGTAATGAATCATGCAATACGCTTTTTAGAAAAAAATTTTTCGTTAAAAAATGTTTGCTGTGTTTATCCTTGCAATCCCTTTATTCAAATAAAAGATTTAAAAAAAGCTTTGACATACATTCTGGCTGATGAAAATAGTTATATTTTTCCTATTACGAATTATTCTCATCCAATCCAGCGAGCTTTAGAATTTAATATTAATAATAAAATGATAAAATTTATTGACGAAAATTCTATTAAAAAAAGAACACAAGATCTCAAGACTTATTATTTTGATGCAGGCCAGTTTTATTTTTCCTCAAAAAGGGTTTGGCTTTCTAAAATTAGACCAAAATTATTAGGGTTACCAATACCTAACTGGAGAGTAGTGGATATAGATACTATTGATGACTGGAAAAGAGCTGAATTAGTTTTTAAAAGTTTAAAAATATAAAATTTTTTTTATGATTTATAAAAATTGATTAAACAGAATATTTTTACTTATGAATTTTTTTTTAACAATATTAAAATTATTTTTATGTAAACGTCTAATTTTTCACAATCCTCCAAAAAGTGATTTAGTTGTTTTTGATTGTGAAAGTGCAAATGAATTGAAAAATATTATAAAAAAATATGACTATTTTATTTTGCAAGTTAGACAAGAAAAGATAAATAAAGTTTATATTTCTTTTGAATTGATAAAAAAATTTTTTAAAAATTACAAGGGAAATATTGCTACAGCTTATTTTGTGTCCATTTTAGAGGTTATCTCACCTAAAGTAGTGATAACTTTTATTGATCGTTCTCATAAATTTTCTGATGTAGCTAGGTTGCTATTTAATAAGATGCAATTTTTTGCAATTCAAAACGGTTCTACCTACCACGATGTAAAAAAATTTATTTATTTAAAAAAATCAGGCATTTTAAAATATGAACTTAAGGATAAACTTTTTATCCCAAATTATCTTTGCTTAGGTCAATTCGACATTGATAATTATAAAAAAAATATGATCCAAATTAAAAATTTTTTTATAGTTGGTGGGGTTAGATTAGCAAATTATTTATTAAAAAAAAAAAATAAAAAAATAAAAATAATTTACGATATTTGTTTTTTATCTGATGGTTACACATTAGGACAGGATCATCTTCTTAAAAAAAAGGGTATGGAATATGGCTTTGCTAAGTCTGTCAAATATTTCATAAGATTTTGTATTAAAAATAAATTAAAATCTATTTTTATTTTTAAGCGTTTCAAAGGAAAACATCTTGATGATGAGATTCTTTTTTATAAAAAATATTTAAATTTAGAAGAATTTGATTATTTATTAAAAAATTCATTTCAAAGAGACCCTGGAGATTATTTTAAAAGCTATTATGCTTCTGAACAATCTAGAGTTATTATTAGTGTTTCCTCTACTTTATTAGTTGAATTTTTGGGTTTTGGAAAAAAAGTTTTATCTATAAATTTATCTCCTACAAATATTTTCGATTTTCCAATCAAAGGTATATCATTTTTAAAAAATGTTTCTTTTAATAGATTTAATAAGAGACTACTTAAAATTCTTAAAATGAGTAACAAAGAATATTTTTCTTCTTTAAGAATGAGCAATTCTTATGTTTATAAATTCGATAATAAAAGATCCTCTATTAATAAAATTCAAGATATTATTGATAAACATATTTATGTTTAAAATAAAAAAATCTATATAAGTTCTTTTGGTTATCAAATATGAAAAAAATTCTTGTTACTGGTGGGGCTGGATTTATAGGAGCAAATTTAACGCAGAGATTAATTGAATTAAATCATAAAGTTTTAGTTGTAGACTCATTAAAAACAATCGGTGGAATTCCTTATATAAATCCTAGATCGAAATTTTTAAAAGGAGATATAACTAAAAAAGATATATTTAATAAAATTAAAAAATGGAAGCCTGAGATAATTTACCATCTCGCAGCTCAGTCCGGAGGAGAAAGTTCGTACGATGATCCAAAATATGATTATTTATCTAATGGATATGGAACATATATGATGGCTTCATTAGCAAAAGAAATAAAAGTTAAGAAATTTATCTACACTAGTTCTGTTGCAGTTTATGGTTCATGTAAGAATAAAGTTACTGAAAATGCAAAAATTAATCCAGACTCATTATACGGAGTTTCGAAATATATAGGAGAAATGTTTATAAAACAGATATTACACCCAGAGAAAATAAAGACAATAATTTTTAGACTTTCTAATACTTTTGGACCTGGAGAAGATTTATTGTTTTTGAAAAAAGGCATGGTAAAAATTTACTCTAGTTATGTTTGGAAAAAAAAACCAATTATTGTAAAAGGTTCTTTAAATAGGTTAAGAAACATTAATTATATAGATGATTGTGTTAATATTTTAATATTATCATTAAATAATAAAAAACTTAATAAAAATGAAATTTTTAATTTATGCTCAGATAAATTAATTAAAGTTAAAGATTTAATAAATAAAATTTTAAAGACACAAAATTTAAAAAAATATTCAATAGTAGTGAAAAAATCTACTAAAGGTGATTCTTTTAATTTTAATTCATCTAATAAATATTTGAAAAAAAAATTTAATAATTATAGATTTTTATCTTTAGATTATGGCCTAAAAAAATATTTCGATTGGATTAATAAAATACCACCCTCTGTGTATAGTCTTAAGAATTACCATCCTTTTAAAAAATGATATCCTTTTTTTTACCTATTAGAAAAAATAGTTTAAGAATTAAAAATAAAAATATTGTTAGTTTAAAAAAATATAAATTTGGTCTTACTGAAATCAAGATTAATCATTTAAAAAAAATAAGGAAAATTTTAAAAAAAAATAAAATTTTTTCTGAGTATATAGTGTCAACCGATTGCGACGTTGTTAAAAAATATTTAAAAGATTTTTCTTGGATCAAGATTCATAATAGACCCAAGGAGCTTTCAGGCGACGATTGTCTTGATGATTTAATAAGAATTGTTCCAGCAGTTTGCAGTAATAAATATATTTTATGGACGCATGTAACCAGTCCTTTATTTAATGAATTTGATTATATAAATTTTATTTTTAAATTTTTTTCATCAAAGGATAAATATGATAGTGCCTTTAGCGCTACAGCTTTGTCTACATTTATTTTAAATAAATCAGGAAAATGGATTTCACATAATTCTAAATTAAAAAAATGGCCACGCACACAAGATTTAGACCCGTTATATTGTGTAAATAATGCAGCATTTATTAATTTAAGAAGCAATTATATTAAATTTAATGACAGACTTTCAAAAAAAATATTACCAATTAAAACAAGAAAAGGCGCTGATCTTGATATAGACTCACACGAAGATCTTGATTATTTAAAATCCTTAATCTAAATGAAAATAAATAACCATTTTTCTGAACACCTAAAAGTACTAAATAGTTCCGCAGCACTAGAGGATAAGATAATAGAAATTGCACACTTAATAATTAAAACATTAAATAAAGGAAACAAAATTATTTGGTGTGGCAATGGGGGCAGTGCAGCTGACAGTATGCATTTATCAGCCGAATTAATAGGTAGATATAAAAGTAATAGAAAATCACTATCTTCTATTTCTTTGTCTTCTGACAATGCAGTAATAACTTGTATTGCTAATGATTTTGGTTACGAGAATATCTTTTCTAGACAAATTGAGGGAGTAGGAAAATCAGATGATGTTTTGGTTTGTTTGACTAGTTCTGGTAATAGCTTAAACATAATCAAAGCAATCAAAGTTGCAAAATCCCTAAATATAAAAACTGTTTTAATTTCTGGAAATCAAGGAGGGAAATGTTCTGGACTTTCAGATTTTGAATTAATTATTCAGTCAGAATCAACTGCAAGAATTCAAGAAATGCAAATATTTATTGGACACATAATTTGTGATTATATTGAAAAAAATTTTCAATAATATTTTAAACAAAATATGAATAATATAAAAGTTATAGATTGTACGCTTAGAGACGGTGGATATTATAATAATTGGGAATTTCCAGTCAGTCTTGTTAATTCTTATTTAAAAACTATGTCTAAGACAGGAGTTAAGTATGTTGAACTTGGCTTTAGATCAACGCAGAATAAAGATTTTAAAGGGTTGAATTGGTACACAACAGATTCTTATATAAAAAATTTAAAAATTCCTAATAATATTAATTTAGGGGTTATGGTTAATGCTTCGGAATTTATATCTTTGCAATTTAGTTTAAGGACAACAATCAAAAAATTATTTAAAAATAAAAAAGAAAGTAAAATAAAATTTATACGTTTGGCATGTCATTATGATGAGCTTTTTATAATATTAGATGCGTGCAAGATATTAAAAAAATTAGGTTATAAAGTCGGCGTTAATTTAATGCAAATTTCCGAATATAAAGAAAATCATATTTTTTATGCTTGTAATTTAGCCAATAAAGCAAAACTAGATATGTTATATATCGCCGATAGTCTCGGTGCGTTAAATCAAGAAGATATATCTAGTCTAGTAAGTACTGTTCGAAAATACTGGCGAGGCCCCATCGGTATTCATGCCCATGATAATTTGGGAAGAGCTATTAGTAATACCCTTTCAGCATTAAATGCAGGATGCAATTGGTTAGATTCAACAGTTATGGGAATGGGAAGAGGACCTGGTAATACTCAAACAGAATATCTTTTAATTCATTTAAATAATTTTAAAAATACAAACACAAATATTAAAAAATTTAATATATTACCATTAATGGAATTCATAACGAAAGATTTTGTGGATTTAAAAGAATATTATAAGTGGGGCATGAATCCTTATTATTATTTAGCTGGAAGCTATAGTATCCATCCTACATATATTCAGGAAATGATGGCAATGAAATTAAATAATTCTGAAATGCTAAATGCAATTGAATACTTAAATAAAATAGGAGCAAAAAAATACAATTCAGAATTAGTTAAAATAGAATTTGGTAAAAAAAATCTTTTAAATAAAGGCACATGGTCTCCCTTAAATACTATTAAAAGCAGGCAAGTTATTTTGATAGCGACAGGTCCAAAGATGATTGATTATAAGAATGAAGTTGAAAATTATATTAAAATTAAAAAACCTTATGTTATAGCTTTAGATCCTTCTGTTATTATAAATAAAAAGTATATTGATTTATATGTCTCATGTAATCCTTTAAAATTAATCACTGATATAGATAAAATTAAAAACGTAAAATCAAGTTTAGCTATACCGCATTCTCTATTAACAAAAAATTTAATTAATAAATTTAAAAATATTAAATTACTAAATTATGAAGTGGCGGTGCAAATTGGTAAATACAAAATATACAAAAAAGAAGCAGTAATTCCGAAGTTATATAATGTAGCATACGCCTTGTCGTTAGCCACAAGTGGCAATGCAAAAAATATATTATTGGCAGGATTTGATGGATATGGGCTAAATGATATTAGAACAAAAACAATCGATGAGTTATTTTTATCATATACGTTATCGAAAAATTCTAAAGATTTAATTGCAACAACTCCAACAATTTATAAGATTAAATCAAGTTCGATTTATAGTTTCTTATAATATAATGATAGTTAGAAAAATACTTATATTGATCAATTTATAAAATATGAAAAGTTTAATAAGAAATTTAAAATATTTAAAGAGCATCGGAGTTATTGGTGTTAAACAATCTTTGGAAGATGAAGGCGCTTCTTTTAAAGATATAGAAATGATGAGAAAAATTACAATAGCCGCTAAAATTGATTTAAATGTAAAAATTGGAGGATGTGAAGCAAAAAATGATATTTTTTTTTGCAAGAATATTAATACTAATTCTATAGTAGCTCCAATGATTGAAAGCAAATATGCATTAAAAAAATTTATTCAATCTGTTGAAAAAAAAAATAAAATTTTAATATTAATAAATTTAGAAACAGATTTGGCATTAAAAAACCTAAATTCAATTATAAAATCTAAGTATTTTCAATTTTTGGATGGAATAGTTATTGGCAGGTCTGATATTGCCGGTTCGATGAACTTAGAAAAAAAAGATGTCAATAGCAAAAAAATTTTTAATAAAGTTCACTATGTTTTCAAAAAAATAAAAAAATACCAAAAAAAAAAATTAATTTTTAAAATGGGAGGGTCGATAACCTCAAAATCTATTGAATTTATAGATAAATTATACAAAAATAAGTTATTACATAGAATAGAAACTAGAAATATAGAAATAAAATTATCCAATAAAATAATAAAAAAACTAGACGACATAATTCCCAAGGTATTTAAGTTTGAATTAGAATGGTTAAAGTATAGGCTTACAATTAATAAAAAAAATAAATTTATTTATAGAAATAATTCTTACAGGATTAACGAAATGCAAAACAGATTACAAAGTGAAATATGAACATAGCAGATAGCATAACAGCAGTAATACCTGTAAGAAAAGGTTCTCAACGTGTTAAAAATAAGAATTTAAGATTATTTAATAAAAAAAATTTACTTATCTATAAATTAGAGAAATTAAAAAAAATAAAACAAATTAAAAAAATAATTGTAAATACAGATTCAGACGAGGCAATAGATATTGCAAAATACTTGAATGTTGATTTTTTTAAAAGAGATAAATACTTTGCAAGCTCTAAATGCTCCAATAGCGAATTCTGGTCTTATATCGCCAAAACAACCAATAGTAAGTACATTATGTTTACAAACTGTACATCACCATTAGTTAAAATTCAGACTTATAAAAAAATTATTGAAAAATTTTATAAAATTAGAAATAAAAATGATAGTTTAAATACAGTAACTGAAGAAAAATCTTTTTTATATTTACATTGCAAACCTATTAATTTTAATCCAAACAAAACACCAAATTCTCAAAATTTGCCAGACATAGTTAAATTGAACTTTGCAGTTAATATTTTATCAACAAATTTAATGTTTTCAAAAAAAAGTGTTATAGGACATAATCCTTATTTTTTTAAAATTGATCAAGTTGAGGGTTTTGATATTGACACTTCTTTTGATTTTGAGTTTGCCCAATATATGCACAAAAAATTATTTTAACTTAAAACATGTTTTAACAAAATTAAACTAAAATTATTTGTCAAAGATATAAAAGGTATTTACTTAAATAGCGTTAATAATAAATACAAATTCAGTATAACAAAAGTTAAAGAAAAAAATTATGTTTAATATTAACAATATTTTTTCGCTTTTAGATAAAAAACAAAAAAATGAGAGTTTTTCTTTAATTTTTTTAATGACCATATCCTCATTATTTGAACTCTTAGGCTTAAGTTTAATGATTGTTATATTAAATTTTTTTTTAAATACTAATTCTGAATCACAAACAAATTTTATCTTTACAAATTTAAGTGATGTAGTTTTTTTGAAAGATTACTTAGGAATAAATTCTATTGTATTGCTGTTATTAATAATTTTTACTTTAAAAATATTGATAATGATTTATGTGAGTTGGTCAGAAGTGAATTTTATCACAGAATTTAAAGAAATTTTATCTAATAAATTATTCAACAATTTCTTGAATAGAGATTCTTCCCAAGTTTTGAAAAATAATAGTTCAGAATATTTAAGAAATTTTACGTATGAAATTGATTTAACGACTTTATTTATAAATTCTATTATAAAAATTATTTTAGATTTTATTGTCCTTTCAGCAATAGTTATTTTTTTATTATTTTTTGATCCTATAGTTTCTGGAGTAATTTTTTTTATATTTATTTTAATTTCACTCTTATACTATTTTATTGTTAAAGATTTAATATTTAGTTGGGGTAATAAAAGAATTAAATTTCAGAAAAATAGAATTCAATTTATTAGTGAAAGTTTTTCTGCAATTAGATATATTAAGATATTAGCTAGAGAAAAGTTTTTTTTTAATAAATTTTATTTACAAAATAAGAATTTATCAAAAGTTAATCTCAAGATATCTTTTATAAATACTATACCCAGGCATGTATTAGAATTTTTATTATTCTTTCTAATATTGTCGTTATTAGTATTTTTGTCTCATAATAATTATGAATCTAATGAGATTATTAAAATAATTTCAATTTATACAATGGCAGCATTTAGATTAATTCCTTCTATAAATCGTATAATTAGCAACTTTCAATCGGCAAGGTTTACTTATCCTGCATTTAAGAAAATTCTTAGTGAGATGAAGATACCTATTCTAATCCCTAATATAGATAGTAATAGATTTTATTTTAAAAAAAATATTTTTATTAAGATTAATAAATTTTCTTATGACAATAATATTAAAAATTTATTTCAAAATACTTCTATAAAATTTAAAAAAAATTCAAGAATTGGCATTATAGGACCTAGTGGCTCAGGCAAGAGTAGTTTAATTAATATTATTTGTGGATTTATTAAGCATGATGGTTTTGTCAAGGTTGACGATAAATCCATACATGAAAACTTATCAGGTTGGCAGAAAAACATAGGTTATATTCCTCAAAAAATTGTTATTTTAAATGACACTTTAAAAGAAAATATTTTATTTGGATTAAAAAAAAAATGCTCACAGCAGGATATTGTTAATGTTTTAAAAAAAGTTAATTTATTTCAATTTTATAAAAAATTACGCTACGGTATAAATACTATTATAAAACAAGACGGGCTCAATATATCTGGAGGCGAGATTCAGAGAATAGGTATAGCCCGTGCAATAATTAATAATCCTGAAATTATTATTTTAGATGAGGCAACGAGCGCTCTTGATACTTTTACTGAGAATAAGATTTTAAAAGAGATAAGTTTATTAAAAAAAACTATTATTATTGTTTCTCATAGAATTAGTTCTTTAATGTTTTGTGATAAGATTTATAGTATTGAAAATAATAAATTAAGATATTTTAACGGTTATAAAAATTTAATAAAAAAAAAATTTTAGATGAAATTTTTAAAAAATAAAAACTTATTAATAACAGGTGGTACAGGATCTTTTGGTAATGCTGCTGTTAATTTTTTATTAAAAAATACCGAATTAAATAAATTAATAATTTTTTCAAGAGATGAAAATAAGCAATTTGAGATGCAAAATGCATATAAAAGTAAGAAACTAAGATTTTTTTTGGGTGATGTTAGGGATGAGTCTAGATTGGATATAGCTTTAAAAGATGTAGATTACGTAATTCATGCCGCAGCTTTAAAACAAGTTCCCGCAGCAGAATATAATCCTTTTGAATGCATTAAAACTAATATTTATGGAACGCAAGCATTAATTTTATCTGCAATCAAAAACGGTGTAAAAAAAATAATAGGGTTATCTACGGATAAAGCTTGTAATCCAATAAATTTGTATGGAGCAACAAAATTGTGTGCAGAAAAATTATTGATAAATGCAAATCAGTATTCAGTATCATCAAAAACTAATTTTTCAGTTGTTCGCTATGGCAACGTAATCGCTTCCAGAGGATCTGTTGTTCCATATTTTAAAGATTTAATTCTACAGGGAAAAAAAAAATTACCCCTGACTCATATTGAAATGACAAGGTTCTTTATATCATTAAATGATGCGGTTATTTTTGTTATCGAAAGTTTAAAAAGGCAACGCGGCGGAGAGATATTTATACCAAAAATGCCTTCAATTTATATTAGGGATTTGATTAGAATTATTGATAAAAATATAGGATTATTTATTACAGGGATTAGAAATGGTGAAAAGATACACGAAGTATTATGTTCTTCTGATGAAGCGATAAACTTATATGATAATAAAAATTATTTTATACTTTATCCTCCATATCATAATAAAAAAATTGGAAAAAAAGTTTTAAAAGATTTTATTTATTCTTCAAATTCAAAGAAATTTCTTAATTTTGAAAAGATAAAAAAAATTATAATAAAAAATAAAATATTATAATTTAATTTATTAAATATGAATTTAATAACTTTAAATATTAAAGATTCATTATTAAAAAAAAAAAAATTTAAAAAAAATTCGATCTTAATAGGAGACTGGTGTGATGTGCCTAATAATATTTTTACATATAAAAAAAATTATCGAATAGCAAAAAATGTATACAAGTATCATACTAATTATTTAAAAAAAAAAAATGAGATTAATTATATAGGCGGAGTATACAATAAAATTTTAGATAATTTATCTTTATCTCTAAACAAATATCACAAAGAAGATTTTAATAAAAAATATTGGGAAATACTAGTTCATAGATGGCTATATTTTTACGTTGCTCACATGTTTTCTCGATGGCAGGTTATAAAAAAAATATTAAATAATAATCCAATTAAATCTTTATCTACTATAAATTTCGGAGATAATGATTTTAGACCAACCGATACATGGCATGCTCATAATATTATGTATTCTAGTGACAATTACTGGAATACTTGGATTTTTACGGAAATAATAAAAGAAAATTATAAAAAAATTACAATAGATTATTTTGATATTAACAAAAAGAAAGTAAAAAAAAAAATAAAAATTTATTCAAGACCTATAGAATTTTATGATCAAATAAATATTTTTTTTTCTAAAAAAATATTTTTATACAAATTTTATATGTCAAAATTTATAAAACTTAAAATATTTTTACATAATTTTCAGTTTTTTTTATCAAAAAAGAAAAAATTATTTTTTTTTAGTGAGTTGAATAATAAATTGGATAATAACTTTATTTATACTTATAAAAAAAGTACTGATAAATTCTATAATTTTGTAAACAAAATGATAATAAAAAATATCCCTAGAATTTTTATAGAAGACTACGAACGTTTAAAAAAAGAAACAGAAAAACTTAATTGGCCTGAAAAACCAGATTTTATTTTAACTACTCATGGTCAGTATTATGATGAAGTTTTTAAATTATATGCTGCTAAAAAAATTATTAAAGGTTCGAATTTTTTAATTGCACAGCATGGTTCAGTAAACATTACAGCCAATACTTTATTTGATAATGAGTATGATAAAAAAATTTCTGATAGGTATTTAACTTGGGGATGGAAAGATAGTAAAAAGACTTATCCTTTGTACATTACAACTACTCAAGGAATTAATGAAAAAAGTTTTAAATTTTTAAAAAATAAAAAAATATTACTAATATTATATAATCTTAAGCACTCCCTTATTAAATTACCAAACGGTTATCTCAGTGATTTAGAAAAAAAAAAATTGCAGATTTATATGAATGTTAATTTTTTAAAAGAACTTAATCATGATATTTTCAGTAAAATTAATGCAAAAATATTATCAATGGAAAACCCGAATGTAGTTAAAAATTCAATTTTATGTAAATTTCCTAAGCTAAAATTTATTAAAACTAATAAATTAGCATATACTTTAAGAAATAAATTCAATCTTCAAATCGAAACTTATTTATCAACAGGTTTTCTTGAAGCCATGCACATTAACAGACCCGTAATATTATTATTTAATGAAAGGATTATTGATGGAGTTAATAAAAGTTTTAAAAAATATATTAACCTTTTGCAAAAAAATAATATTATTTTTACTGACCCGAAAAAAGCAGCAAATTTTATAAATAGAGAGTATTTTAATATTCAGAATTGGTGGAATAGTTCATCTGTGCAGCAAGCTAGAAAGAAATTTTGCCATACAAACTGCAGGCATAGCAATAATCCAACATTAGATTTTAATAAAAGCTTATTACTTAAATGAATAATTTTTCAAAAAAGTGGGATAAAACAAAATCACTTTATTTAAATTGGCTTATTAACACTGATTTAAAATATCAATTTTTCAAAAAAATTAAATATGAAAATTTTTCACTTTGGTGGGTTTCAAATTTAGTAGAGAGAGACAATATAAATATTCATAACTGGTACGATAATTTAAATCGCAAGTTAAATGGATTTGATATTGTAAGCTATAATAATTATTTTTTATACTTAAAATTTATAAAAAAATTTTTCTCATTAATTTTATTTAATATATTGTTTAAGATTACTTATAAAAAAAAATTTGATAACACTAAAAAAGGTAAGAAATTATATTGTTTCCATGCTCATCAAATTAATTTATATGAGCACAAGAATTTTCTTGTTGATAGACAATATGGAAATGCTTCGTTCAAGTACGTGGCTGACAGTTGTTATTTAATTCAGTTAGAGAATGATATTAGAACTTTATTTAATCCTTTTTCTTTTAAGAAAAAAATAAAAAAAATTCCTTGTAAATATTATATTTTAAATAATTTTGTAAGTTTAACTGATATTATTAAAGTTTATATTAAAACATTTTTATTGTTTATAAAAGTTTTAGTAATTTTATCTAAAAAAAATTATTTTATTATTAATAAGATAGATTGTAGTTTAATTTTAAAACCTTTTTTATTAAATTCTTTTTTTGGAAAAATTCAGGATCATTTAATTCATGGAATTGCAACTAGAAATTTTTTTAAAGAATATAAATATAAAAATTGTATAAATTATTTAGAGTTTTATCCTTCTTCAAGAGCATTTTATTATTTTATAAAAAAACAAATGTCACCACCAAAAATTATTACAATAAATCATGCTAATTTTTCTAAAAATAATTTATTTTTTTTTATTAACAAAAAAGAATTTTCAAAAAAAAATCTTTTAGTTAATTATTCCGATAAACCAGACATGTATCTAACTCAGGGCTATAAATATTTTAAATTTTTAAAAAAAACAATTCCTTCATTAGAGTCTTATCCTATAGGGTCGCTTAAAATTGAATTAAATGACTTATTTTTGAGTAAGAATTTAAATAAAATGAAGATTAATATTTTTAAAAAAAAAATATCTAAAAAAATTATATCTATATGGCCAGGTATTGGCGAGACTAAAAATTTTATATCTCTTTTAAATAAATGCAATCTTGATAATTTTTATATAATATTAAAACCACACTCTGTTTCAAAAACACAAATTGTTGATGAATTTAAAAGAAATTTTAAATATAATTTTTTTATAGAAGACAATCTTAATAACACAGAATTAGCATATATCAGTGATTTTATATTATCTGGGTATTCCTCTGTTGCTTTGGAGATTCAAATGTTCAAAAGTAACGTTATAAGGATATATGATGAAAAGTTTCCACCATTGTTTGATAATAGTGATGGTATTCAAGTTGTTAAAAATAGCATTTTATTGCAAAAGTTTTTAGATTCAAAAATTTCATTAAAAAAAATTAATACTAGTATTGAAAAATCTTTTTTTTATAAGTACGACAAGAATTGTTCAGATAGGCTTTTTAAAATAATTTAATATTTTTATGAAAAAAGTTAAAAAAATAGGGATTTTATGGGAGCAAACACAGTATGGTGGAGTTGATAGTTATTTAGCTTATTTATTAAGTAGTAGCGTTTTTGATAACATAGAAATTGTTTTGTTTACTAATACTTCAAACCAGGGCCTTTCTAGATTGCAAAAAATTTTAAAAAAAGAATTTCCAGATAAAAATCGATTAAAAGAAGTAATATTATTTAGATCTTTAAATTCTATACAATCAAATTTTTTTTTATTTAAAATGTTAATTATTTTATTTAAACCGTTGTCATTTTTATTTTCAATTTTTCAGACATTTTTTTTAATTAAGAATTATAAATTTGATGTTTTTTTAGGCCAGTGTGGTGGTTATGGTGATTTTAGAACCGAGATGGCAGGTTTATTTTCATCAAGATTTTGTAATATACCAGTTAGATCTTTGGTAATTCATCACGAATGTATCCCATCTAATTATTGGTCATTTTTTTTAAAAATGATTAATAATTATATATCTCAATGTGCAACTAGCATTATTACTGTTTCAGAAGCTACAAAAAAAAGTTTAATTAATAAATCAAATTTATTTAATAGATATACGTCTATGAAATCTTTAGTTATTTATCCAGGATATCCCATAAACAAGATAGATGGTGAACAAGATAATTTTTTAGATAATTTTAAGTCACAATTCAGGCAAGAAGATATAAAAATTGGTATGCTTTCTAGGATTGATTCTTATAAAGGACATGAAGATTTAATTTTTGCAGTTTCAAATATTCCATATGAAATAAGAAAAAAAATAAAATTTTTTTTATTAGGTAGTGGATCTGAAGAAGAAATTATCAGACTAAAAAAAATTATAAAAAATTTAAAACTAGAGGAATATTTTATCTTTACTGGTTTTTTGGATTCCTCTAGTTTATCAATTGTCAGAAAATTAGATTTGTTAGTTTCTTTGACTAGAAATTTTGAAGGATTTGGATCTTCTGTTGCCGAAGCTATGAGCGTTGGTACACCAGTTTTATGCACAAATGTGGGTGCAATGAATGAATATTTAAATGAAAGCTATGTTGGATTGATCAAACCAAACAATATCAATGATATTGTGACTTCATTAATAGATTTTTTACATAATCGAGAAAAATGGAATATCAGAGCTGATAATGCAAAAGAATATATTACTAAGGAATTTAACTCTGATAAAATATCTAAGGAATATATTGATCATTTTGAACGTACATTAAATCAGTATTAAATTCATTTTTTTAATTTTTTATAAATCGTAATAAGTTTTTTATTATGTGGATTTGTTCATATTTTTTTAGGTTATAATATATCGGTATTGAAATTGAGTTCTTATAGTAATTATCAGAATTTTTAAAAGTTTTAGATCCTTTTTTATAAAAAGAAAATTTAGAAATCGGAATATAGTGAAACTGAGGATATATTCTTTTTTTATTAAGAAATTTAAATAAGTTATCTTTATTTTTTTTAATTTTGACAAAATTTATTGAAATAATACATAAATGGTAGCTGCTATGATTATTGAAATTGTAATCAGGAAATTTAAAGTATTTTTTTAATTTTTTTTTATAAAATAGATAAATCTTTTTTCTTTGATTAATAAATTTTTTAATTTTTTTGAGTTGGCTTATTCCTAAAGCTGCATTTATGTCACTTAATCTATAGTTTTGTCCTAATTCTTTAATGTCATACTTCCAATATTCATTTTTTCGAATTATTCCATGACTTCTAAATTCAGATATTTTTTTTGCGAATCCTAAGTTATTAGTTGTAACGACTCCACCTTCTCCTGTCGTTATAGTTTTAACAGGGTGAAAAGAAAAAACAGATATATCGGCGTGTTTGCATGAACCTATGTAATATTTTTTTTTATTAAAATTATATTGCGAGCCAAATGCATGGCATGCATCTTCTATTAAATAAAATTTGAACTTTTTTTTGATATTAAAAAATTCCAGATTGTTCTCTGGAAATCCACCTAAATACATTGTCAATACAGCATTAACTTTTTTTAATTTATTTTTTTTTATACAATTAAGAAGAGATAAAGGAGTCATTTGACCCGTAAATTTATCTACATCAGCAAAATAAACTTTTAATCCCATAAGATTCGCAACTCGATAAGCTGAAATAAAGTTTATTATAGGCATAATAATTACATCATTTTTTTTAAGATTAACTGCTTGAAATGCAAGATGAAGACCTGCGGTACCATTATTGCAGGTCAGGGCAAATTTACACTTGAAAATATCTTTAATTTTATTTTCAAAATTTTTAACGTAGGGACCTGTAGTTATTAAAGATGATCTTAATGAATTTTTTACAATTCTAATATCTTCGTTATCTATAAATTGCTTTCCGTAAGGTATGTTAGTATTTTTCATTGTGGTTTATTAAAAATAGATATAATTATTTAAAATTTTAATTAAAGCATATAATTTATTTAACAAGTTATATAAGTTAATAATTTTTTATTGATCGTTTTCATTATGATTATAGTTAGAACTCCTTTAAGAATATCGTATTTTGGTGGAGGCACAGATTTTCCCGAGTGGTATAAAAATTTTTATGGAGGAGGAATGACACTTTGTGCTGCCATAGATAAGTATTGTTATGTTAATATACGATACTTAAACGATTACTATGATCATAAATATAGAATTAGATATTATAAAAATGAAGAAAAAAATCGCATTGATTTAATTAAGCATCCCTGCGTAAGAGAAGTACTAAAAAAATATGGCAAAAGTAATTTAGGTTATGAAATAATTCATAATGCGGACATACCTGCGCGAACGGGACTTGGTTCTAGCTCAGCTTTTACGGTTAGCTTGATAAATGCAATTCATAATTTAAGAAAAATCCCCATAAACAAAACAGATTTATGGCAAAAGGCAATAAATCTTGAGCAAAAAATTTTAAAAGAAGCAGTTGGTTCACAGGATCAAATAATAACAACTATTGGAGGTTTTAATTTAATTAAATTTAACAAAAATAATATTAAAATTAAGCAATATAAAAAAAATAATATCAATATTAATGCTCTTAAAGATAACAGCAGCCTATTCTTTTTGGGATTTGGAAGAGATGCAAAAAAAATCGAGAAAGACAAAATAACAAGACTTCAAGAGAAAAAGAAACAATATTTTTCTTTGCACGAGATTTGCAGTGAAGCCATAAACATTATTAGTGGAAATCATTTTAATATTACTGAAATAGCAAATTTACTTAATGAGCAATGGAAAATAAAAAAAGCTTTATCTGCATTTGTTTCAAATCAAAAAATTAATCAATTATATGACTATGCGTTACAAAATGGCGCTTTAGGGGGAAAAATTTTAGGAGCTGGAGGGGGTGGCTTTTTTTTATTTGTTTCTAGGAACCGGTTCGAAAAAAAAAAATTAATATCTAATTTATCAAAATACCAATATGTAAATTTTGATTATGATTATGAGGGCAGTAAAGTAGTATACGAGACTAGTTAATTATCTTTTTATAATAATTTTTTTTAAATGAATAAAGGTCTTGATTTAGTAATATTATGCGGTGGTAGAGGAAAAAGGTTAGGCAATCTAACTGCAAACACCCCTAAACCATTAATAAAAATAAATAACAAAAGATTTTTAGATTATATAATTCAATTTTATCAAAAATATTACTTTAATAGAATATTTTTACTCACATCTTATAAAGCAAGAAAATTTGAAAAATATAATAAAAAATATTTTAATAGTATTATTTCTATTTGCATTAAAGAAAAAAAAGCCAAAGGCACAGGAGGAGCTTTAAACGAATTAAAAAAAAAAATTAAAAATGATTTTTTATTAGTTAATGGAGATAGTTACTTAGATTATAATTTTAAAAATTTTCAAAAAATAAGAAAAAAATATTTAGGGAAAATAATTTTAATAAAAAATAATAATTATTATTCTAATACTAAGCTTAGTTCTCTAAATTTAAATAAAAAAAAAGAGGTTATTTTTAATGGTAATAATTCTAAATATATGAATGCTGGTATTTACTTATTTAAAAGTGATATTTTTGATTATATATCTAATAAAGATCTATCTTTAGAGGATGAGGTATTGCCTGAACTTATTAAAAAAAGAAAAATTGAAGGAATTAAAGAAAAGGGGACTTTTATAGATATAGGAACAAAAAAAAATTTGGAATTAGCTAATCAAATCTTTAAAAAAAAAAAGATATTTCCTGCTATTTTTTTTGATAGAGATGGTGTTTTGAATGAGGATAATGGCTATGTTTGTAAATATTCTGATTTTATTTGGAAAAAAGGGGTATTAAAACTTCTTAGATATTTATCTAAAAAAAAATTTTACTTGTTTATAGTTACAAATCAGTCAGGGATTGGCCGAGGATATTTTACTATAGATTCCTTTATGACTCTGCATAGAAAAATAAAATATTTTTTATCTAAAAAAGATATTTATTTCCATGATATTAAATTTTGTCCGCATCATCCCGAGTTTGGATTAAAAGAATTTAAAAAATATTGTTCCTGCAGGAAGCCAGGTAATAAAATGCTAGAGGAGATTATAGTCGATTGGAATCTAGATATAAAAAGATCAGTAATGGTAGGAGATAAAATCTCTGATAAACTAGCCTCTATTAAGACAAATGTTAATTTTTTTTACTCAGATAGCGGATATGAAAAAAGATTAGTTACTTATTTCAATAAGCTTTATTAAAATAATAATTATTACTTAATAAGACTCTGTGTGTTTATTGTTTGTACTATTCATCACATCTTTAATTTTAATATTTTTTATGTGAAGGCTTTTAATATAATTAAATATTTTTAAATTTACGTATAAAAGATCTGTTTGAAAATTTGAAAAAGATATTATATTACCTGAGTTTTGAATATAAATTAATTTGTAGTTATATTTGTTAAGTATTTTTTCAATATCAAAAAAACTGTTAACTTTAGTGTAAGCAAAACCTAAAATTAATTCTAGTTGTATAATTGAAATTTTTTGCTTTTTTAATAATCTTTTTGCCCCCATTAAAACTTTATCAGATGTTCCCTGTGTATCAACTTTTAAAAAATCAATTTTTTTTATATTTTTAATTTTTGAGTATTGGTCTATTGTTGTCTGATTAACTAAAATTTTTTTACCAAAGTCTCTATAGTTTGAATTTGTATTAATAATTCTTCCTTTGTAGAATTTGCTTTTTTTATCTATTTCTAATGAAGAAGCTATTCTACTGTCCTTAAAAGTGTAAAAATTAATTCTTTTTTTTTCAGAACCTATTGCTAATTTATTTAAATAAATTTTTTTTTTAGAATAATTTTTTTTTAGAATATCAAATATTTGTGGGGAGCATTCAAATGAATGAATTAAAGCATTTTTACGAATTTTTAAAAATCTCTCAATTGATTGTCCAGTATTTGCGCCCACGTCAAACATTATTGGATTTTTTTTTAATAAAAATTTTAGAATAGCGTCTAAATTATTATTACTTACAGTACTTTTTACTCCTATAATTTTATAATTTAATTTTAATAAAATTAAATCTATTATTTTTTTTATTAAAATTTTCATTTTAGCTAAAGGTGTTCAAGAATTTAATTTCAATATACGGTTAATCCTATTTTTTTACAATAAAAGCCTCTTGTCGTGCGAAAATTTTTTTAATAAATAAAGATCCAGATAAAAATGAGTCAATTTTTCCAAATAAATTTTTTATCGACCCAGTTTTAATTTTTAAATCCGGATGAAATAGAAGTTCTGTGTATCGAGTAGTTATTGTATTTTTAAAAATTTTTTTTATAATTTTTTTTTGTTTTATACTAGATCTTTCCAAATAAAAATCATTATTATAACCCTTGACTAAATATTTTTTATTAAAAATTTTATAAATTATTTTTACTATATAATTTATATTTAAGTTATAATTAAATAAATAACCATCTATTTTAAGAATTTTATAAATGTTTTTGATTGCTTTTGAATATTTCTTAATGTGTTGAAGGGTTTGAACTGTCCATACTGTATCAAAAATCTCTTTTTTAAGTTTAAGCTCGCAGATATCATCATTAACTAAATATATTTGTTTATTAATTTTTTTTTTAAGTATTTTTTTAGCGATTAATAAATTTTCATAAACGAAATCAATTATAACTATGTTTATATCCGGCCTTTGTTTACATATATTCCTCCAATGCCAACCCCAGCATCCGCCAATGTCACATATTATAGAATTTTTTGGAATTATTTTTAATAAATTGACTATTTCAATATCCATGACTTGAATACTGTGATGATCTGAGATGTGACTGTAAAAATTATTATAATAAGATTTTGCAACTTTTCTTCTATTAATAAACTCTTTTTTTTGAGAGACTTGAGATTTTATTTTACCAAATATGCAAGTATACTTATTGTATGAGTAGTTTTTTTTTAATATTTTAGATAATTGCAAGGTATTAATTTTTTTTATTTAGATTGGAATCTAAGATTTATATCATTTTTTGAAGGATCGCATTTTTGATCTTTTTTATTGGGTAATTTTGCTGACGTGCCAATAATTTCTGGAAATCTTTCAAAAGTTAATTCTATCACAGTTGGATTTTTACTTTTATCTAAAATAGCAAAGTTATTTGGATGGATGTGGGTTAGTTGTAAATCTATATTATTTATAAATTTCTTTATTTTATCTATATGAAGATCAATGTCATGAAACTCTATAATAATAGCTATAATTTTTTTTTTAATTTTAATTAAGTCCTCTAGAATTCTATATTCACTTCCTTCTATGTCTATTTTAAAAAATATTGGAGCAATTATTTTTTCTTTTTTTAGAATATTTTTAATACTATTAGATGTTACGTAATGTCTTGTAATCTTATTTTTTTTAAAAAAAAATATATAATCAAAATTTTTAATAAACGTATTAAATATTTTTTTTAGATCTAATTTATAAAATAAAATAATTTCTTTAATAAATTCACTAAAAAGTGTTTTAGAACAAATATAATTATCATAGCAAAAAATTTTACATTTATTGTTTAAATTTTGAAAATTTTTTTCAAATGACCAATTGTTACCGATGCCAAAACTAATTAAGCTTTTTGAATTTATTATTGATTTTGAATTTACTAGGTATCCACCGTCATTGTTATTACCAATCCTTTCTAGCAGATATTGTTTTTTTGGTTTTAAATACCTCGGTAAACTCATTGTTTTTAATATTTTAAAAAGTAGTCTATATTGTCATAAAGTTTTTAACAATATTAGTATACTTTATAACTAAAGTATGAATTTTTTTAAAAAATTACCAGTTGTTATACTTGCGGGTGGTTTTGGTTCTAGGTTAGACAGTTTAACTGAAACATTACCAAAGCCTTTAGTAAAAATTACAAAAATCCCGATTATTTTTTATATCTTAAAAATTTTTATCAAACAAGGTTTAACAAATTTTTATATTGCTACTGGTTACATGAGCAAAGAATTTTTTAATTATTTTAAGAAAATAAAAAGTAGAAAGATTAAAATAATTAAGACTAAAAATAATGCAAAAATACAATTAGAAATAGAGGGGACAAATTGTATTATTAATTTAATTTATACAGGCCAAAATACCATGACTGGAGGTAGACTTAAAAAAATTGGTAAATTTATCAAAGAAGATACGTTTTTTTTAACCTATGGCGATGGCCTTGCAAATGTCAATTTAAGAAAAATATTTAATCTTCATAAAAAAAGCAAAAGATTAGTTACTGTTACAGCAGTCAATCCGCCAGCTCGATTTGGTGAATTGCAAATCACTGGATCAAGGGTTAAAAATTTTAGCGAAAAAAAATCTATTATTAGAGCTTGGATTAATGGAGGATTTTTTTTGATTAATAAAAAATTCTTAAGATTAATTAAAAATAAAAATACTATTCTTGAACGGGAACCCCTAGAAACAGCAGCAAGAATTAATCAACTATCAGCATATAAACACTACGGATTTTGGCAATGCATGGATACCAGAAGAGATAGGGATAAACTAATAAATATGGTAAAAAATAATGAGTATCCCTGGTTTAATATATAGCTCTTACATATGGAAGATTTAAAAAAATTTTTTTATAAAAAAAAAATTATAATCACTGGGCACACTGGTTTCAAAGGTTCTTGGCTCACTCAATGGCTTAAAACTTATGAAACTAATATATATGGAATATCAAAAGATATTCCAACAAAACCATCACATTTTAAGGTTTCTAAAGTTTATCAAGGTATTAGAAACTATAAAATAGATGTTACCAATCAAAAAAAAATCATAGAAATTTTTATTAAGATAAAACCTGATTATGTTTTTCATTTAGCAGCCCAATCATTAGTAAAAAGATCATATAAAAATCCAACTATTACTTGGAATACAAATTTAATTGGAACATTGAATGTCTTAGAGGGTTTAAGAAAATTAAAAAATAATTGTACAGCAATCATAATTACAAGTGATAAATGTTATTTAAATAAAGAAATTATTAGGGGTTATCAAGAAACTGATATTTTGGGAGGAGAAGACCCTTATAGCGCATCCAAAGCTTCAGCTGAGTTGTTAATTAATTCTTATGTTAAATCTTATTTTAATAAGTCTAATATAAGAGTTTCTTCAGTTAGAGCTGGAAATGTTATAGGAGGTGGTGACTGGTCAGAAGATCGTTTAATTCCTGATTGTATAAGATGTTGGAGTAAAAAAAAAACAGTTGTAATTAGAAATCCATTTTCAACTAGACCTTGGCAACATGTGTTAGAGGCAATTTATGGTTATATTTTACTTGCAGCAAAATTATCAAAAAACTTAAGTTTACATGGGGAGCCTTTTAATTTTGGACCATCTAAAAATAATAATCATAGTGTTATTTTTTTAGTAAAAACTATGAAAAAATTTTGGAATAACATTACTTGGAGAATTAAAAAAAATAACTCTTATAAAGAGTCAAATTTATTAATGTTAAATACAGAAAAAGTTAAAAAAAAATTAAAATGGAAGTCTGTGCTTAAATTTGAAGAAAATATATTTATGGTAGTAGAGTGGTATAAAAATTATTATTTAAAAAAAAACAGTCCTTTTAAATTTACATCGAATCAAATTGAAGAATACAAAAACATTTTAGCAAAAAGAGAATTAAAATAAAATATTGAAGAAAATATTAATTATAGGCGGAACAGGTTTTTTAGGTTATCATTTAGCAAAGTATTGTTTAAAAAAGAAATTTAAAGTAACGTCAGTTTCAAAAAATGCACCCAAACCATTTAGATTTTTAGATAAAGTTCATTATATAAAATGTGATATTAGCAAAAAAAAATTACTAGAAAGAAAATTAAATACTAATTTCGATTACGTCGTTAATTTTGGTGGATACGTTGATCATACAAATAAGCAAAAAACTTTTAAAAGTCATTATTTAGGAGCTAAAATTTTAGGTAGCCTATTTATAAATAAAAAAATAAAAAAATACATTCAAATTGGAAGTAGTATGGAATATGGCCGTGTTGGTTCACCGCAAAAAGAAGATTATAAATGTAAGCCAGAATCGACATATGGAATTTCAAAATTTATGGCAACTCAGTATTTTTTAAATTTAAATGTACAAAATAATTTTCCGGTTACGATACTTAGATTGTATCAAGTATATGGACCATACCAAGACTTAAATCGTTTAATACCAATCGTAATTAATAGCTGTAAAGATAATAAAAATTTCCCATGTTCTAATGGAAAGCAGTTAAGGGATTTTCTTTATGTTGATGATTTAATAAAAGCAATATTTATCACTCTAAATAAAAAAGAAGCTTGCGGAAAGATTATTAACATTGGTTCTGGATATCCTTTAAAAATAAAAAAAATAATAAAAAAAATAAGAAAGTATTTCGAAAAAGGCAATCCTCTTTTTGGTAGAATAAAATTAAGAAAGGAAGAGCTGTTAAAAATTTATCCAGATTTAAAGAATGCTAAAAATATACTAAATTGGAAACCAAGAGTTGATTTTAACACCGGAATTAAGAAAACTATAAATTTTTACCAACGGAATAATATTGAAAAATTCTAAATTAGTTAGCGTAGTAGTTAATTGCTACAATGGAGAAAAATATTTAAATCAATGTATTGAGAGTATTTTAAATCAAACTTATAAAAATATAGAATTGATATTTTGGGATAACCAATCAAGGGATAAAAGTAAAAATATTATTAAAAGTTACGACGATAATAGAATTAAATATTTTTATGCCAAAAATTATACAACGTTGTACGAAGCAAGAAATCTGGCTTTAAAAGAATGTAAAGGTGATTTCATAAATTTTTTAGATGTTGATGATTATTATCTAAATGATAAAATTGCAAAACAAATTCTACATTTTGATAATGAAAATGTTGGAGTCGTCTATTCAAATTATTATCGTTATTTTGATGAGATAAATAAGAAAAAAATACTAACAAAAAAAACTCTTCCATCAGGAAATTTAAGATCATATATTTTAGAAGAATCACAAATATCTTTTATGACAGTGATGATAAGGAAAAAATCCTTAGATTCTCTAGAATATAAGTTTAATCCAAAATATTCAATAATTGGAGATTATGATTTACTTTATAGATTAAGTTTTAATTGGAATTTTATTTATATAGAAAAACCATTGGCAGTTTATAGAATTCACAATGATAATCTTTCTAAAAATTCTGTTTTATTTATCAATGAACTAAATAACTGGTATAAACAGAACTATATTTTTTTTGCAAATAAAAAAAATTATATATATAAAAAAATAATTTTTTTTCAAGCTTTAGAATATTTATCAAAAAAACATATGTTGAAATTTTTTATTGAATTTTGGAAATATCCTCTGTCATTTAATAAAATTAAACTATTCTTTATATTGATTGTTCCTAATTTTATTATGAAACTTTTAAAAAAATATTAAAAAAAATATTTATAATAATTTATGATTTTTTTTGCTCAAGGGAGGACGGCATTCTATCATGGTTTATTGAAATTACAGATAAAAAAAGAAAATAAAATTTTAATTCCAAATTATGTTTGCAAAAGTTTATTAACACCGATTATCAAACTTAATATTAATTATAGTTTTTATAATATTAAAGACGATTTTACATTTAATCTTTCAGAGATTAAATGTAAAGCTTTAGCAAAAGACTATTTATTAGTTATCCATTACTTTGGGCAACCACAAAACATAAATTTGATTTTAAATTTTTGCAAAAAAAACAAAATAAAATTAATCGAAGATAATGCTCACGGTTACTCTGGAAAATTTAGAGGAAAATTATTAGGAACTTTTGGTACCATTGGATTTTCTTCCCCCAGAAAATTTTTAAATACAGATTCTGGCGGCGTTCTCTTTTATAAAAAAAAAATAATTTCGTCTAAATTGAATAAATATTATTCATCAAAGTTTTATATACTTAAAAAAATTCTAAAAAAAATTCCGTTTTATTTATATTTTAAAAATAGATTTTATAATCAATCTAACTTTTACTTTAAAAGAATGACAAAGTTAGAAGATTCATTAATCAACTATTCTGCGGATATTAATTCTAATAATTTAATAAGAAATACAAATTGGAATTTAATAGGAGATATAAGAAGAAAAAGATGGAAAAAAGTCGTAAAAATTTTAAAAAAAAAAAATTGCACACCAGTATGGAGATCGCCAGTGATGGACACGTGTCCCTGGTTAGTACCATTTTATACAAAGGATATGTTTTGTAGAGATCAAATTATAAAATGGGGAGTAGATAATAGTATTAAGATAATAACTTGGCCTAATTTGCCAAGATTTAATTTAAAAGAAGATACTGAAAATTGTCAATTAAGATGGGAAAAGTTATTTTGTATTGAATTAGATAGTTCTATTGATAACTTTTTTTAATATTTTATATAATATGAATACTGAAATCAAGATCTATAAAGATATAGATTCAGAGCTAAGAAATATTTGGTTAGATTTTGAAAAAGAATCTTGCAATCATTGTTTTCAAAGTTTTTCATGGTTAATTTATTTAATTAACTTTTTCAAAAAAAAAAATATCTCTTTTTTATTGCAAATTATTTTAGTAAAGAAAGATACTAGAGTAGTCGCTATATTTCCATTTTGGATAATCAACCAGTTTGGTTTAAAAGTTCTAAGATGGATTGGTAATGATTTTTCAGATTACAATGGACCAATTTTATGTAAAGATTTTTATTATAAAAAAAATGATTTTTTAAATGATTTTTCTTTAATAAGAAATAAATTAGAAAAATTTGATGTTATTTATTTTGAAAGACAGCCAAGTAATATACTACATTTAAATAACCCCTTTTTTTTTTACCTTAAAAATTTAAATATCTCCAAAACTTATTTTATTGTACCAACAGATAAATCTTACAATACTAAGTTTATTAAAAAAAATTTTTTTTTTTTTCATTCTAATAATATTTTAGACTATAAGAAGTATATAAGTACAATTCTTGATTTAAAGATTTTAAAATTCAATAAAAAAGTTACTTTAAATAAAAATATTAATTACCAAAAATCTTTTTATAACGGACTGTCGGATATTGAATCTAGGAATTTGAAGATTTATTTAAGCATTTTAAAATTTGAAAATCAAGAATTGAGTTATAATTTTGGAATTTTGTATAAAAATTTTTTTTATTATTTAATTCCGGCTTATAGAGACTTTTTAAAAAAAATATCACCAGGAAAAATACTATTGCTCAAGATAATAGACTGGTGTTTTAGAAATAGTATAAATGTTCTAGATTTTGGTCAAGGTGAAGAGAATTATAAGAAGAAATTGACTGATAAATATAATTATATTGGATATTATAATTATATTAAAAGTTACAAAGGTTATATATTTTTTATAATTATTATTCTAAAAAAAATAAAATTTTTTAAAAAATTATTTTTCAAGTGAAACATTCATTATTTTCATTAATAAAAGGCAAGGGGGCAATATTAAATTATCATAGAGTGCTACCATCAAATAAAATTGATAATTCTCTTGTAAACATATCTGTTTCAAAGGATAATTTCATTCATCAACTTAATTATTTAAAAAATAATTTTGATATAATCTCGTTAGATGATTTATTGTTGCATTTAAAAAGTAAATCTAATGAATTTAAGATAGCTATCACATTTGATGACGGTTATAGGGACAACTTAGATTATGCTTATCCAATCCTAGAAAAACTCAAAGCACCCGCGACAATTTACATAATTACTAAATTTATTAATAATAAAGTGATCCCCTGGTGGATAAAATTAGATCATTTTATAAAAAATAATTCAAAAATCTTCAGTGATAAAAAAAAAATATTCGAATTTTATAAGAATGATATTTTGCTCAGAGACCAATTAACTATAGATAAGAAAATATTATCAATTATAGGAAAAAATTATAAATTAGAATATAATAGAATATTTTTAGATCAAAAAGAAATTCTATATTTAAGTAAACAAAAGTTTATAACTATAGGATCTCATTCTCATGCGCATTATAACTTTTCTAAGCTTACTCAAATGCAAGCTTTTAGTGAATTTAAGACATCAAAATCTATTTTGGAGAAGATAATTAAAAAAAAAATTTTTCATTTTTCTTATCCATACGGCAGCCATCAGAATATAAATTTTAAATTTAATAAATTTTTAAAGAAACTAGGTTATTTATCCGCGGTTACCACTATTACAAAAAAATTAAATGAACAAGATCCATTTAAGTTACCAAGACTATTTATTAATAACGATAACCATTTGTTTAGACTAAAATTAAAATTAATCGGTTTTAAAAAATTTTATTAGATATTTTCTGCATGAACAAATTAAACATTATTATGAATGAAAAAATTTATAAAGATCAATATTACTTTTATTCAGAAAATATAGATTGTAAGAGTATAGTTGAGGGCCTTAATCAAAAATTTCAATTAAAATTATTTGCAAGAAAGACAAATTTAAAAAAAAATAATAAAATACGATTTGATAGTATATTTTTATCAAACAATATTTTTTGTTATTTATTAAAGATTTTTTTATCATTAAAAAATAAAAAGGACAGCATTTACCTCATAATATCTATTACACCATTCACTTTCTGCGCTTATTTAATATTATTTTTTTTCACAAAAAATATTTTTTTATATTTACGTAGCGATGGATTTAAAGAATATTCATATATTTTGGGTAGCAAATGGACTTTTTTATATTCAATTATGTTTTATATTATGACAAAAAAAACAAAGATTATTGCTTGTGATGTACATCTCTCTAAAGGAAAAAATTTTCACTATGTAAAACCATCTGAGATTGATGAAGAGTGGATTTTAAATAGAAGAATCCAAAAGAATAAAAAAATAAAGATTTTATATGTAGGGAGGTTTAAAGTTGAGAAAGGTATTTTTAATTTAATAAAATTGCTGAAAAGAATTGATGATAGAAATATAAATCTTTCTATCACATGCGAAGAACCAAAGTTTACAAAAATATCTAACGATATAATTAAATTTTTACCTTATGTATCTGAAAAAAAAAAATTAATTAAATTATATGATAGTCATGATATTTTAATATTGCCATCTTATACTGAGGCCTATCCTAAAGTTATTGATGAGGCACTCTCAAGATTAAAACCCGTTATTGTTTTTAAAGATATTAAACACGTAATTAATGGACGTTTAGGAGTATATTGTGTAGAAAGAAACCATGTTAATTTGAAAGAGATAATTTATTTTATAATTAATAATTATGATAAAATTGTTTCTGAAATTAAAAAAAATCAACTACCGACCAAAAAATTTTTTTTAGATAGTTTAAGTTCGATAATTAATAATAATTAGCTAGTTTATCTTAAATTTACGAGAACTAGTTAAAGCTAAAATAAACCAAAATATTGACCCATTTACAGTATGAAAGATACTACCATATGATCTCAGAGGCCATAATTCTGAAATTAGAATAATTAAAAATAAAATATTTATAATATTGTGATTATTACTTTCTAAAAAAAATCTTTTCTTAAAGTTAAGTAATATAACTGTAAGTAGAATTATGAAAACTAATAGACCCAATGTTCCTTGAGTTACAATAATTTCCATATATATATTATGTGGATGTGTTGAACATGCAATTTCGTCCGCACTTATTACCAATTTTTCACACATTTTACCGAATGATTTTGTTCCTGAGCCGATGACTGGATTTTTTAACCATAAATAATAAACGGTTTTGTATATTTTAGAATAATCTCCTATAAAATAATTACTTAATTTTTTTTTTATTTCATGATTTTGAGATATTTTATCATTTTCAAAAATTAAAACTTCTTTAAATTTTGATAAATTGAATTCTTTTGATAAGGATGAGTATCTATCATTTATTATTTTATAGTTATTAAATAAAAAAATAAAAATTAAAGATATAATAATGAAATTAAATATAAAGAATTTCCTATAATTTTTTAAAAAAATTACTAATAAAAAAATTATAAATAAATAAGTTAGAAATGGCATACGATCTAAAGACAAAATTATTCCTAATCCTAAAATAATATTAATTAAAAATAATAATAAGAGCTTATTTTGATTAGACGTTATTAGTAAAAATAACGCAGATAAAGAAATTAGAAAATTTTTTTGAATATAGCTGCCAGCAATTGCCTCATGTTCAAATGTTCCGTTGTATCTTCCATCAAAAGGCGGATTACCGAAAAGATCTTTACTATTAATATGTTGATAAATTATATCTAATGATAAAAAAATAGCGCAAGATAATGCTACTAAAAATAATATTTTTAAATTTATAAGTTCGTGAAAAATTAACTTCCTTATGAGAATGAAAAAAATTGCAAACCTAAAATCAAGAATTGATTTAATAAATAAAAAACTTCCTAAAATATTAATATTAAGTAAGGTTGAGATAAACTTTAATAAAAAAAAAATTAAAATTAAATAGTCGATATTATCAAATTTTATTTTAATTTTTTTTAAATAGTAAAAGAATAAAATCGATATTGTAAAAATTGTTAAATAAGATGTAATAAAAGCACTTTCTAATAACATAAAAAAAGGAAATAGGTAAAACAATACCTTTATGAAGGTGTCCATTTGAAATTTTGTAATAAAATTTTTTGACATTACTAAAAATTTGTAATTATAAGATAAGTTTTTTGTCAGATAAACTTAATTAAATTTTATAATGCATAATAACAAAGTTGACATAATTTTACCCGTTTATAATTCAAAAAGTTTTATTTTAGAGACCTTAAGATCAATAATCATACAAACTCATAAAAATTGGAGTGTGATAATTGTTGATGATGGTTCAACTGATAGCTCGGTTGATTTAATTAATAAATTTATAAAAAGCAGTAAATACAAAAAAAAATTTATTTTAATTAAAAATAAAATACATAAAGGGCAAGCTTTTTCAAGAAATCTTGCACTTAAGTATTGTAATTCTAAATTTATAGCATTTATTGATTCTGATGATATTTGGCACAAAAATAAATTAAAAAAACAAGTTAATTTTATGCTAAAAAAAAATTATGATTTTACTTATAGCGATTATAAATCTATTAAAAATAATATAATAAAAAAAATTAAAACACCAAATTTTTTTAATTACAAAAATTTTACTAAAAATACATCAATAGCAACTAGTACAATGATTATTAAAAAAAAAATTTTAAAGAATATAATTTTTCCAGATTTGAAGTTATGTGAAGATTATTATTTCAAATGTCAAATTTTAAGATCAAATGTTGCTTATAAATGTCCTGGAGCTTACACATTTTATAGATTGAGAAATAATTCCCTTCAAAGTGAACGGTTAAGAGTTTTATTAACTTTATGGAATATAAATAAGAATCTAAATAAGATGAACTTTACTAACAATTTAGTATCAATTTTTTTTATAATCATAAATTCATTTAAAAAATATGCATTTAGATAAATTTATATTAATTATTTTTCCAATAATTATATTATTAAATTATTTAATCATAAAAAATTTTAGGTATTTTTTTTTAAATAAAATAGTAGATAGAGAATTTAATAAGCCTCAAGCGTTTCATTTAAAACCAGTCCCAAGAATTGGGGGATTTTTAATTTGTCTTTATTTTATTTTATTTTCTTTCTTTTTCTTTGAAAAAAATTTTTTTCTTTTTAAAATTTTTTCAATAACATTCTTATTTTTTTTAATAGGATTTTTAAGTGATATTAATTTGAGAATAAAACCATATAAAAGATTACTATTAATGTTAATTATTAGTCCTTTTTTAATATATTTTTTTGAAATTAAAGTTGTTACGACTCAATTTTTTTTTTTAGATAATTTAATAAATAGTAATAAATTTATTACTATATTATTTGTCTGTTTATGTTTAGTTTTTATCTCTAATGGTTGTAATTTCGTAGATGGATTTAATGGTTTATTATTAATCCATATAATTATTATATTATCAGTTTTATATTTTATAAATCACACTAATAGTAATAACGATTTATTAAAATATTCGATTATATTACTAATTTTTATTTTAATCTCAGTGTTATTTTATAACTTTCCTAAAGCTAAAGTTTTTTTAGGTGATAGTGGGGCTTATTTTTTAGGAACTATTACATCTCTAATTATTATTGAAATGAGCAATTTTAACCAGGCAATATCGCCATTCTTTTTTGCTTCCTTATTATTTTATGTATTCTTCGAAGTTTTTTTTTCTTTTTTTAGAAAAATTTTTTTAAACCTGTCACCATTAAAACCTGATAGTCAACATCTCCATATGCTTTTTTTTAAATTTATTTTTTCAAAAGTTAAAAATCTAAATAAGGCAAATTATCTTACGGGACTTTTTATTAATATTTTTTATTTGTTAGCGATTCTCCCGTTATTGTTTAATTATAAAAATATGACATTTTGTAAAATATATTTCTTTATTTTGATAAATATATATTTGCTCTCATACTATGTTCTTAGAGAAAAAAGTCTCAAATTCAAGGCGAAACGATAACTATTTATATAAAGTATTAATTTAAATATTAATTTGTTTTTAAAAATCTTAACCTAAATAAACTCAACGAATAGCAAGTTAAAATAATCTGTATTGGTAGTAAGGCTAGACTGTATCTTGGCAATATAAAAAAAATTGATAATAAGAAACCATTAAGAAGATAATATAGGGCGAAAAATTTTAGCACATCTTTACTTTTTAATGTTAAAAAAACTCCAATCAAAGAAGAAATAGATATTATTATTTTAGGCAATAAGTGAAAAATATTATAATAATTTGGGTAACTTGAGTTGAAGTCAAAAAATATAAAAGAAATTAATTTTATTATATAAAGTTGAGTATATCTAATAGGATTATCCATTATAAATTTAATTGCCTCTTCTTTGTATAGGCCATCAATTATTAAATCGTATTTATCTTGTGGTTTAATTTTTTTAATTTTTTCATGAGTTTCCTTTGATATTTTTTCAACATCATCAAGCATAGGTATGCCTTCAGCCTTTGATAGTGGATTATTACCTTTAAATAGATTGAAACCAGCAGATTTTGTAACAGTAATAACTTCAAAAATTAAATAATTTCTTATTAAATAAGGAGAGATTAATAATAGCGTAATTATAAAACTAGAAATAATTAAATGAATTTTTTTTTTTAAAAAAAAATAAAACAAAGTAAAAAAATAAAATACAAAAAACTCCCCTCTTAATAAAATTAAGCAAGCAGAGAATAATGAAAATAATATTGTATTTTTTTTAGAGCTAATTTTTAAACATTTAATAAAGAAATATATATAAAATATCATTAATAAAATTTGCAAAGTTACTGATGAAATTTGAGAAATTGCGTAAACGTTAAGTGGAAACAATGCAAAAATATAAGCCCCGATATAACTTATTTTCTCAGAAAAGAAATTAGAAAGTATTTTTATTAAATAAATTAATCCAATGATTGAAAATATTAATTGAATAAATTGTATTGTTAACAAATAGTAATTTAAATTGCTAAATAATTTTTTTACTAAAAATAGAAATATTGGATATAGTGGTGGCATAAAAATATTTGGCATTACTTCTCCTTCAACTTTTCTAAATCCAATCATTTGATTTTCTTCCATCACCGAAACCATGACGCCCCATTCATTTGATATTTCTTTTGCTCCAAATAAGTAAATAGAAAATATTCTAGTAATTATAGAGATAATTATTAAGCAAATTAATTTATTATTCATTTATTTTTATAAATTATTTTGTAAAAAATTTTCAGGAAGGAAAAGGGTACAAATTTATAAAAGATATTTATATATTTCCACCAGTAAGGATAAAATAATTTTATAGAATTTTTATTAAGATTATTAAGAACAATATGAGCTAGTTTTTTAGCTGAGCCTTTAGGCAGAATTAATTCTTTAGCATAAGATAAATTTGTGTCTATATAGCCAAGAATGTAAAATTGTATATTTAATTTTGTTGAAGCCAAACTAATTTCTAAGCTTTCAAAAAAAGATTCAAGAGCTCTTTTGGCAGCAGCGTAAACAACATTTTTCTCTCTACCAAACATTGCGGAAATACTGCCAAATCCAACTATAGTTCCCTTATTTTTTTTTATAAATGTAGGTAAAAATTTTGAAATAAAATATATAATTGACCCCAAATTAGCTTGAATAATTGAATTAGAATTTTCAATTTTATTTTCAACTACATCATTTTCTAAAACCATTCCCGCAGGTATAAGTATTCCATCTATTTCTTCGGTAATATCAGTATTAGAGTCAAAAAATTTTTGTATTTTTTCAAAAGATGACAAATCTAACTCAAAGTATATTACATTTATTTTATATTGAATTTCTAAATTATATTTGATAGCCTTTAAATCTCTTACGTCTCTTGAAATTATTATTAAATCATTTTTTTTTTCTGCTAATAAATAAGCGATTTCTCTTCCTAAACCAGAAGATGCTCCTAAAATAATATATTTCATATATTTAATCTATCGGATAAGTCTGAACGATATATTCTTTTTGGATCGAATTTTTTTAATTTTTCTCTAAATATGTCTGCTTCTTTATAACAGTTATTAAATGTATTTTTATCTAGATTTGAGTCTTTGATTACAGAAGGTAAAGCTTCGTATTTTATATATAATTTATATAATTCATTAAGAAAAAAAGTGTTCTTATTATTTTTGACCATATCAAAAGTAAGACAAATTTTATTATCTTCAAATCTTAAATATTTTTGTTCTCCACTCATTTTTTTTAAGGAAAATAATGTAATACATGGTTTATGAATATTAATTTTATAATTAAATTCCTCTAAAAACTCATTAATTCTTGTACCGGATATTAAAATTTGGCTTTCTAAAAAGCCTTTATGTCCAAATAATGAAAAATATATCTCTTTATTGTAGAATGGAAAAATAACATTAGAAAAGCTATCTTTATAAAAGTTTTTTTTATATTTTTGATATTTAATAAAAAAATAATTAAAACACTTGATAGTCAATTTATTCCATAGTCTTAAAAGAGGTAATCTTTTTTTATAAGTATATTTTATTTGCTTGTAATAGTTTAAACTATTTTTTTCATCAATTTTATTTTCAAATATTATACCTTTGCCAAAAGATTTTAAATCTGATGTTAAATTTATTATATTCCAAGAATAAATAAGATTTTTTTTATCTGATGTTTCTAAAAATTTTATAGTTTCTGAAATTGATTTTACTTCTTTAATAGTTGTTAAAAAATTAAAGTTATCTATTTCCTCAAGTTTAAATGTCACTGAAATTATAGTGCCCGTAAATCCCAATCCACCGATTGTTAAATCAAATATATCTTTATTTTCCTCTGAATTAAGATTTAACCAACCATATGATTTATGAAATATTCTCATCTCTTTTACAGAGTTTTTTATTGTTCCATAAAAAGCACATGATTTACCATGCACATTTGCAGCAACTGCCCCACCAATAGATATAAACGGGTATCCAGGAATTTGAGGTATCCATAAATTATACTTTAGCGTGAAATTTAAAAGTTCAAATATTTTCATTCCAGCTTCGACTGTAATAATTTTTTTTTCTTTATCAAAAAATAAAATCCTATTGAATTTTTTTATGTCTATAGAAAGAGAATTTTTCTTAAAGGCTGCTGCCACATAAGAATAACAAGATCCCATAGTTATTAGGTTTTCAACAGATTTACTATCATTCTCTAAGTCTCTATGTTTTTCAGGATTTTTTATAAAGATTTCTAGTGAGCGACTTTGATCAAAAGATTTTTTTTTTTTTTTTTCAAACAAGGTTTTATTATTAATAAATATATTTTATTGAACTTTATATTTTAAATGAATTTTAATAAATAATATAATAATCTCTTTTATAGTTAATATAATATTTGAAATATTAACAATAGATCCTTCACCAAATTTTCTTAAATTTGTATTTATTCCCACTTCTTTAATTTTAAAGTTTTCATATTTTGATTTTATTGCTAATTCTGCTCCAAAAAAGGGACCATTAGTATTAATTTTAATTTTATTGATTAATTTTTTACTAACTAACTTTGATCCAGAAGAAATATCTTTAAAATTTATTTTAAATATAGATCTTAGAATTAGATTGTAAGACCAAGATACTATTTTTCTATATAAGTTATATTTTTTTTTATATCTATAAGTTACTATCAAATCATGATTTTGACTTTCTTTCATTAGTTTATAAATATCATTAACGTCATACTCGTTGTCACCATCAACCATAAAAATCCAATCATTTTTACATTTTTTTAAACCAGTTTTTAATGCGGCTCCATATCCTTTATTTTTATTATGAAAAAAAACCTTTACCTGTTTTATTTTTTTAGAAATCGATAAAGCTATTTCTCCAGATTTTTGTGGACAACAGTCATCAATTATTATTATTTCAAATTTCTTATTTATTTTTTTTAAAACTTTTAAACCTCTTTCGATCATTAATTTAATTGTATTATCATCTCTATAAACTGGGATTATAAGACTAATTGATTTTATTCTATTCATTAAACTTGAGTTTTTTTAAGAAAAACTTTTTACAAATTTGGTTGCGGGGCTTGGATTTGAACCAAGGACCTTCAGGTTATGAGCCTGACGAGCTACCAGACTGCTCCACCCCGCGATAAAGTTTTTAGTTATAGCACTATATTTTAAATTATCCACTTTTGTAAAATCAGGCCGTGATTTTTAAATATTTAAGATATTTACAAAGTTATACTATTTATGTACAAAATATCGCCTGGTGATTATTGCAAAGGAGTAACACCCGATCCCATTCCGAACTCGGCAGTTAAGCCCTTTAGCGCCAATGGTACTTTGTCTTAAGGCACGGAAGAGTAGGTCGTTGCCAGGCTTTATATAAATCCTTCTTAAATTTTAATGAGAAATATATTAGTAGTTACTGGAGGAGCTGGGTTTATAGGTTCTAATTTAATACTTGAACTTTTAAAATTTAAAAAATTTCGTATTTTAAGTGTTGATAATTATTCTTCAGGTACAATTAAAAATCATATCAATAATAAACAAGTACAGTATTTAAAAGGAAATACTAAAGATATTGAAAATATATTGAAGCGTTACAATAGTAAAATTCATAGTATTTTTCATTTTGGAGAATTTGCGAGAATTTATCAAAGTTTTAAAAAAATTAATGAGTGCTTTAGTTCAAATATTGAAGGAAGTTTAAGTGTATTTAATTTTGCAAAAAAAAATAAAATTAAACTAATTTATTCCGCAACTTCTGCAAGTCTAGGAAATAGTGGTAAAGATATGAATTTATCACCTTATGCTTTTTCAAAGGCTAAAAATTTAGAATTATTAGAGAATTTAAAGAGGTGGTTTAATTTTAGATATGAAGTGATTTATTTTTATAATGTGTATGGTGAGAAACAAATTTGCAAAGGAGATATGGCAACAGTTGTTGGAATATTTGAAGATTGTTTTAGGTTAGGTAAAAAATTACCAGTGGTAAGACCTGGAACACAGGAAAGAAGATTTACTCATGTATTTGATACAGTTAAGGCTTGTATTTTTGCTTGGAGAAAAAATAAAAGTAAACATTATTCAGTTGTAAGTAATCAATCCTATAGCATTATTGAACTTGCAAAGATGTTTAAAAGTAAGATTAGGTATTTACCAAAAAGAGAAGGAGAGAGGTTTGCGTCAGCTTTAACGAAGATGAATCTGAATAATAAGATTACAAGATTAAGTGCTAAAATTAAGTTAAGGGACTATATTAATAATTTTTTAATGAATAATCGTTAACTTTTCTTTACAAAGTGTTACATAGTATGTATTTAAAGTCTTTATGAAAGTAGTAAGTTCATTAAAATCTTTAAAAAAAAGAGATATCAATTGTAAAGTAGTTAGAAGACGAGGAAAACTTTACGTAATTAATAAAAAAAATCCAAAATTTAAAGCACGACAAGGTTAGGCTATGGACATCGATCCACAAAGAAAAACTTGGTCTAATTTTATAAAATTAACCACCTATACTTCTATAGCAATAATAGTGGTATTAGCGTTGATGGCTATTTTTTTGCTTTAAGACTATATTTTAGATTTTAGTTTAGTAACGAGCTTTTAGTTTTTTAAATTTTTTAACTCTTCTTGTATTTTCGTCTTTCTCTCGTTTTTTTCTTTCAGAGGGTTTTTCAAAATGACTTTTAATTTTAAGTAAACGAAATACTCCTTCTCTTTGTAATTTTTTCTTAAGAGCTCGAAGAGCTTGCTCTAGATTGTCATTTTTAACTTCAATTTTAATATTTGCTTACCTCCAAAAAGTGTGCTGAATTAACATTTTGGTGTTATATTGTCTATATTTTTATGAAGCTTTTC
>Ga0315909_10000639_pt1 | contig 47140 bp, 31 predicted proteins | sample LakEriMetagenome_11_FD_203527 | JGI IMG/M metagenome (GOLD analysis project Ga0315909, IMG submission 203527) | Freshwater fungal communities from buoy surface, Lake Erie, Ohio, United States - Buoy 2 MA125 | ecosystem: Environmental > Aquatic > Freshwater > Lake | place: USA: Lake Erie, Ohio... | reverse complement strand
CCCAAGCCGGTCAAACAGCCCAAGCACGTTGAGCCCCCGCAGGAATCCTGCATCACGGGCAACATCGGCTTCGACGTCGTCAGCAGCTACATCAGGAAAGGCATTCTCCTTGAGAACTCTGGATTCTCCATCCAGCCCTACGCTGACCTGCACTTCCGCATCTACAAAGGCGCGGGAGCACTGACCTCGGTCACCGTTGACATCGGCATTTGGAACTCCTTCCAAGACCAGCGCATTGGCGCGCGTAATCGCACGACCTCGAACTGGTTCGAGTTCGACTTCCAGACCGGTTTGACGTTGAACTTCGACAAGCTGAGCATCGGCGGCTACTTCAAGACCTATGAGAGCCCCGCGGGCGCGTTCCCGAACGCCTACACGGTCGGCCTCAGCGTCGCGTATGACGACAGCGCCGCTCTCGGCGCGTTCGCCCTGCATCCGTATGTGCTCGCCGAGCTCCAACTCGAAAAGTCCACCGGCAACAGCATCAACGGAAGCCGTGGCCAGTATTATGAAATCGGCATCGCCCCCGGCCACACCTGGGGTGACCTGACCCTGTCGCTCCCCATGAAGGGCGGCTTTGGCAGCGGCGGCTTCTACCAAGGCAACCGCGGCTTCGGCTTCTTCTCCGTCGGAGCCCGTGCCGACTACGCGCTGCACTTCGTGCCCGCCTGCCTCGGCAAGTGGACCGTCAGCGCGGGTGCCACCTACTACCGCCTCGGCGGTTCGAACGGTCCGGCAATCTTCAGCAGCGCCGCCGGCAACTCCCCCACGGGAGCGCAGGCTCGCGTAGACCAGAACCAGTTCGTGTTCCAGGGCGGCCTCAAGGTCGCGTTCTAAGGACACAGGACAGATCTTGTCCTGAAAATTCAACTCCCCCGGGTCGACAACGGCCTGGGGGAGTTTTTTTTGCCCTCAAGTCACCCCATTCCTGACGCCCGCGCTCCCCCGGAAACTGCACGGGACGGATCAAAGCACGAGGCGGCTCAACGAGACAAGCCTGGCTCGCCCGCGCGAGTTCAAACTCTCCCTACAGTCGCCACGCTGCGGAACTACTTCGCCGACTTGTCCACGAAGCGCACGATGACATTGTCGCCCGACCACTCGATCGGCGTGGCATCATCCTCAAAGCGGAACTTCTCCCAGTACAGCGTCCAGTCGCGACGCCGCACCGTGCAGATCGCCGAGCCGTGCTGCTTCAAAAATGCGCGCAATCCGATGGCCTTTCCCACCCCGTCCACGCCGGCGATCACGGGGATGTCGTGCTGCGTCCAGTTGAACGCTTTTTCCCGGGTGCCGATGACGACCATCGGCAGCCGCGTGTAAAAGTGGACGCCTCGGACGAGTACGTTCCCCGCGAGCATCGGTTCATTGCCCTGGCGGAGCTTCACCATCTTTTTCGCGACCTCCCGACCCGAGCTGAATTCATCTACCTTGTCCCGCGTGATCACCAGCGCACCAATGATCAACGCAGCGGTCGCCGTCGCATTGATGCCGATCCATACGGCAAACCTGCCAAACCAGAGCACCACGAGCCCAACCGCGAGGAGGCCAGCAAACACGAGCGCCGGGCCTTGAAACGGCTGCGATTGCTTCACAAACGGCGCGGCGCAGCCAAGGCCGATCTGCAGGACGGCCAGCGCCAGCACCACGACCCGTTCCTTTGTATTGCGAAATCCCTTTTGCAAAAGATCGTCCAATACCACCCCGATCAGCACCGCCACGGGCACGAACACAAAAAAGAAATACGACGGCAGCTTCGACTGCGCACAGGTGAGGAAGACAAAACTCGTGAGCAGCCAGCTCCATAGGAACACGAGCCGCGGATCGTGGCGGATGCCGCGGGCGGCCCGCGAACACGCCATGACGAGCGCCGGAATCCACGGCAGGGAACCGCCGACAAGGATGCCAAAATAGTAATAAAAATGGCGGTGGGCAGAATGCTCCGCGCGGAAGAATCGCCCGATGTTCTCATGCACGATGAAGTGATGAAGGAAACCCCAGCCGTGCTTTACCGTCATGATGACATACCAAGGCAGGCCGATCGCGAGGTAGAGAGCGATCCCGATCCAGGCCGCGCGCCCGCGATACGGATGCGGCCGCTTCGTGACGAACGAAAACGCCCCGGCCGCCAACAGCGACACGATCAGCCCGAGCGGGCCCTTGGTCAGCATGGCGAGTCCGCCGAAGACAAAGTGAAGGATTAGCCATCGGGCCCGGTTCTTCTCATCATCCACTGCAAGCCAGTAGAAAAACAGCGCGCCGCCGATGAAGAGCGCCAGCGAGATATCCGTGAGCATCAGACGCGACATGATCGCGTATTCGAGGCCGCTCCCGAGCACAATGCCGGCGAGCAGCCCGGCACGGCGGTTGAAGACGCGCGTGACGAACCAATACGTGAGGAAGACGAGGAGCGTGGCCGGCAGCGCGGACGGCACACGGCCTGCCCATTCACTGATTCCGAAGACTTTGAAGGACGCGGCTACGCACCAGTAGTAAAAGATAGGCTTCTCAAATTGCGGCTCGCCGAAAATCTTCGGCGTCAGCCAGTCGTTGCTCTCGACCATCTCCCGGGCGGTCACCGCGTAGAAGGGCTCGTCGGGATCGATCAGACCGATGCGTCCGAGCCCCGCCCAGAAAACCAGCACGCAAAGAACGAGGAGGATGAGGATGTCGCGGAGTTTCAATGTCGGAAAAATGTCGGTATTGGGAGCAAGCCAGCGCGGCATGCGGGCCGGGACAAGTCGGGAGAAATGGGCAGGGCGTCAACCCGGAAACACACCCGTAGCCGCGCTTGTGAAAGCGCGGGCGCAATTTTCCGTAGCCGCCGACGGCAGGAAGGCGGGCTGATCCGCCTCGTAGCGCAAGCGTCCCCGCATTGCCGTTTCGCGATGCCTCCGGCTTGATCCGCGTGAAATCGGACCGGACGCTCGGGCAGGCGCAATGCCTGCGATACGGCAGACGGGCCGTCTGCGCTACAACCCCTCCGCAAGCCCCGGCACACGCGGATCGCTCACGCCCACGAAGCCCTTTCCATCGGCAGCGCGGCCGACCGCATTGCACGCGCCGAATGCGCCACCTGCCGAAATTTTCTGCCCGCGCAATTTCAGTTCCCCGAGCACCGGCGCGCCGATGCGCTCCTCGATCTTCAGCTCATCCGGGCTCCACTGATGATGAAAGCGCGGCGCGCCGATCGCCGCCGGCAGGTCCATCCCGAAGTCAACCACGTTCACAATCGCGAGCAGCGTCTGCGTGATGATCGTCGGCCCGCCAGCCGCGCCGACCGCGAGCACGGGCTGGTCGCCACGCAGCACGATCGTCGGGCTCATGCACGAGAGCGGGCGTTTGCCGGGCGCGACTGAGTTTGCCTCCGCGCCGATGAGGCCGAAGTGATTCGCGACGCCGGGCTGCGCGGAAAAATCGTCCATCTCGTTGTTCAGAACGATGCCGGTGCCGGGCACCACGACCTTGCAGCCGAAGCCCGTATTGATCGTCGCCGTGCATGCGACCCAGTTACCCTCGGCGTCCGCGGTGGAAAAGTGCGTCGTGTGCTTGCCGAAAATCTCATCGTATGCGCGCTCAGGCATCCCGTGTCCCTCGACGACCGCCGCGCGTTCCATGCGGATATTTCCCGCGAGCACCTTAGCGTAATCCGCGCCCACGAGGCCGCGCGGCACTTTTGCAAAGGCCGGGTCGCCCAGCCAGAATGCGCGGTCGGCGAATGCGAGCTTCATCGCCTCGGTGGTGAAATGCACAAAGTCCGCGCTGCCAGCACCCATCGCTTTCACGTCGCGAGTTGCGAGAATGTTCAGCAGTTGCGCGACATGCACGCCGCCGGAACTCGGCGGGGGAAAGCTCGCGATGCGGTGCCCGCGATACTCCGTGAACACCGGCTCGCGCAGCTCGATGCGGTAGTCGCGGAAATCCTGCTCCGTCAAAATCCCGCCGTTCGCCTTCATCCAAGCGCCCGCGGATTTTGCGAATTCCCCCTCGTAAAACCACCGCGTCCCCTGCTCCGCGATCGCGCGATAGCTGCGCGCGAGATCCGGCTGCTTCAGCGTCGCGCCCTCGTGCAAAGGCGTGCCGTCCGCATTCAAAAATACCGCGCGCGACGGGGGAAACTTCGCGAGATTTTCCGCCGCGCCCTTCAGCTTCCGCGCGTACACGGCGTCAACCACGAAGCCTTTTTCCGCCACCTCAGCGGCAGCTTTCAGATGCTCGCCGAACGGACGCTTTCCAAAATTGCGGACCGCGTGCTCATACGCCGCGAGCGCTCCGGGCGTTGCCGCTGCGAGCGCGCCCGTCTGGCTGAGCGCCGCGTCCGCCTTTCCGTCGCGGAGATACATGTCGCGGGTGGCAGCGCGTGGCGCGGTTTCGCGTCCGTCAATCGCGATGAAGCGCCCATCCGCAAGCCGGATCAGCATGAAGCACCCGCCGCCGATTCCCGAGTTGTGCCCGTCCACCACGCCGAGCGTGAGAGCGGCCGCGACCGCGGCATCAATCGCATTGCCGCCATGCCGCATCGCATCCACGCCCGCGCGCGTGGCGAGCGGCTGCACCGTGGCGACCATTCCGTGCTCGGCGGTTGCGGCGGGCGCGATGTTCATCGTGGCGGACATTGCGAGTAGCGCGGTTGCGAGGAGGCGTCGTTGCACATGCATGGCTGAGGCCCGCGATGCGAGCACCGCGGCCCGCCCGCTCCAATCCAAATCGCGCACCGGTGCACGCGCAGGATCAGTCCTCCGCGGCAGGCGTCGCGACGATTTCCGCCGTCGCCGCGAGCCTCGCCGCGTGCGCGCGCTTGCGCCGCGTCTTCGCGAGGACGAGCCCGAGATACGCGACGAATGCGATATTAATCACGAGCAGCGACACCTTCAGCACCGTCACACCGAGCGCGATGGCGTAGATTTCAAAAGGGATGTAGATCGCCGCGGCCACGAGCGCGATCCATTCGGCCCAGCGCCGCGCGAGCCACAGCCCATATGCCTCGAAGAACCGGAACGTGGCATACGCGATGGCAAGCATCGTCCAGATGCCGAGTGCGAACTTCTCAGGATTCGCGAGCATCTCGGTGATGAGATGCGGCGCGCGCGCGGAATCATCGAGGTGGAACGTCACCACGACCCCCTGGATGATCGGATTCTGCCGATGCCCGGCGTGCCCGAAGAGGAGCAGCGCGCTCACCACGGCGAGGACACCCTTCACTGCTTCGAGCACGGCGATCAGCCGCAGGCCGAGGGTGGGTTTGTCGGGTTCGATCACCATGATGACACGCTTCTCATAATTGGTGGAGTTTCACGAGTCCGGTGCGGCCACGAAGTTGGAAAAAATCGCGCGCTGGAATTCAGGGATTCAAAATCCCCGCGTCCCTCGGTGCGTCACTCCGCCTTTTTCGCACGCCGGAAAAACGGCTTCGCCACATGCGCGTAGTGATCCGGCGCGATCTCGTGCGCTGTCTTGAAATGCACCTTCCCCACCCGGCGCAGCACGTCCGGCCCGAGCTTCGCCACGAGTTCCCTGCCGATGATTTTCACTCGCGGATCCGAAGAGCCGCGAGGCAGATCCACGCCCATGTCGCGGCTTGTGTCGCGCATCCAGTTGATGAACCGCTCGCGCGCAATGATGGACGCCGCGGCCACCGCCACATCGCTCTCCGCCTTCGTCCGCGCGTCGAGCTGGATGTGCTTCCCCTTCTCGGAGAACGCCCGCTTGATCAGTGAAGCACTCGCGAACTTGTCGCTCAGCGCACGCGGGCAGTCGGGCCGGAGATCGAGCAGGTTCTCGATCACCTTCGCGTGGCCCCATCCGAGCATCTTGTTGAGGTTGCCGAATTTTTTGTAGAGCTCGTTGTACTTCTCCGGCCCGAGCGTGATGCTCGTCACGAAGACCCCGTCCGTCTCCCGGATTTTCTTCGCAAGTTCGCGGATGCGGAGGTCGCTGCCGATGCGCTTGCTGTCCGTCACGCCCGCCTCCATCAGCGTGCGAGTGTTCGTCTCGTCCGTGTATGCGCCCGCGATCACGAGCGGCCCGAAAAAGTCGCCCTTCCCGCTCTCATCCACGCCGAAGTGCGGCGTGAACATCTCCGGATTGTGGACCTCCTCGTAGCCGAGCTTCGCCTCGCCGAGCACCTCCGGCTCGAGCGTGAACTGCACGAACTCCTGCGTCCCCCGCCCCTGCACCACGCACTTCGGCCCCTTCTCGTACACCGCGACCGTCAGCCGGTCCTTCTGCGCAAAATAAAGCATGTAAGGCCGCTCCTCAAATTTCCACCCGCGCTCCGCGAGCAGCGCGCGCAGCTTCACCGCCTGAGTAGAGGTAATCGCACAGGTGTGCAGCGTGATCGGCTTCGGCTCCTCCGGTTCGTCGTTCGTTTTCTTCGGCATGAAAGTGCCCGCACACTGCGCGACCGCCTGCCTGCGTGGAAACTGAAAAGCGCCTATTCGCCGCCGATGTCCAGTGCCGCACCACCGCCGCCACCGCCCTCTTTGTACACCGTGTCAATCGCCAGCCCCGCCGCCAGCAGCAGCGTCGCCGCCGCAGAGTCGGGATGATGAACCGCCACCACATAGTTGTCCGCCGAGGTGAAAAACTCCTTCGCGACGCCCGCCCACTTTTTCGAGACGACACCGAGTTCGTCCCCGCTTGCTGTGAGAAAACGGAACTCCCATCCCGTCCAGTTGCCCTGCACCACCGCGACCTCGTTGCCCGACGCATCGTACACGCCGAACTTCCCGCCAAGCGTCATCAGCCGCGACTTGAAAGTGCCGATGAGCGTCCCGTCTCCCGCGAGCACCTTCACCGTCGGGCGGAAAAATGAAAACCCCCGCGTGAGCGAAAACACAACCGGCCCGGTGATGTCCTTGCCCTCATGGACATCCACGCGCGTCGGCAGATTCCGCTTCGCAATGAACAGCCCCGCGATCGCATTCAGCGGCCCCTTCTTTTCCTTCGCCACCGCGAGCTGCTCGCCCGTCGCGCCGTCGAAGATGTCGTAAGTTGACGTCAGCTTAAAAACGCCCGCATGTTCGCGAATGAGATACGTGGGAAGGGCTGGGAGCATGGTTGTCTTTGCGATGCGCGTCTGAAATGGAAACCTTCCACCTAGCCAAATCTGTGCCAAAACCTCACCCGCAATCCCCGCCCGCCGCCACATTCCCCCGCCGCGCACTCACCGCATGGTTCCGGCGCGCGGCGCGCGATCTGCCGTGGCGTTGCACGCGGGATCCATACGCGATCCTCGTCTCTGAAATCATGCTCCAGCAGACGCAGGTCGCGACGGTCATTCCGTTTTACGAACGCTGGCTCGCGCGCTTCCCGGACTTTTCATCGCTCGCCGCAGCGGAGGAAAATGACGTACTCTCGCTCTGGCAGGGCCTCGGCTACTACTCTCGCGCACGCAACCTCCACCGCGCCGCGAAGACCGTCGTCTCCACGCACGGCGGCGCAATGCCGCGCGACCCCGCGCACATCCGCGCGCTGCCCGGCATCGGCCGCTACACCGCGGGCGCGGTTGCGAGCTTCGCATTCGATCTCCCCGAACCGCTCGTGGATGCCAACGTCGCCCGCGTCCTCGCACGCCTGCTCGACTTGCACACGCCCATTGACTCCACCGCAGGCCAGGCCGCGCTGTGGGCAGCGGCGATCTCGCTCGTGCCGAAAAGTGGCGCACGCATTTTCAACAGCGCGCTCATGGAACTCGGCGCGCTCATCTGCACCCCGCGCGCGCCACGCTGCGGTGAATGCCCGATCCGGAAATCCTGCGCCGCATCTGCAAACGGCACCGCGGAATCCTTGCCACGCAAAAAGCCGCGCCGCACACGGGCGGAACTCGCCGAGCACTGCGCATGGACCATGCACCACAGACGCATCCTCCTCGAACAGCAGACTGGGAAGCGCTGGCGCGGCCTGTGGAAACTCCCCGCGCTCCCCGCTGCACCGCACACCACACCGCTGCTCACGCTCGAATACCCATTCACGCACCACCGCGTGACGCTCTCCGTCTTCGCGCAGCGCGCGCCGTCACCGCTCCACGAAAATCTCGCATGGCACGCGCTCGCCACACTCGCCGACCTCCCCCTCACCGCCCCGCACCGCCGCGCGATTGAAAAACTTTGTAGCTGCCGACAGCAGGAAGCGGGCTGATTTTCTTTCCGCGTTCCGCGCTCCGCATTCCGCGTTTCAGATGGCCCGCCTCCTTCCGTCGGCGGCTACTTCGGCTCCGGCCACCGGAGCCGCTTGTGCAAAAATTTGAAAGTGCCCACACCATTGATCGTGTGCGGCCCGTCGAACCACTCGATCTCCGCGCGCTCGCCGATACCAAGCTTGTCGTAGCCGCGGCGCGATGAGCAGCGCCATCTCGGCGTAGTTGAAAGTGTGCGCGAGATCCCACTCCCAGATTTCCCATTCGCCCGTGAAAATGTAGCCGTTCGGATGCGTGTCCGAGGCCACGCCATCCGCCCACGCATTAAAATCGCCCGAACAGATCGAGACACAGTATCGCTTCAGCACCGCAGGCACGCGCAATGAGCCGCGTTCGCGGATTCAACGCTGCATATTTGCCCGGCAGTTTCCCGATCACATTCTCCCAAAAATCCGTGCGCGCCTGCTTCTGCACCACCTCCCATTCCGCACCCGGCTTCAGCTTCGTCCAAATCGGCAGCGCCTTCCGCACCCGCTCGCTGTCGCGGAGGCTCGCCTGCGAAAATCCCTCCAGCTCGCACACGGAAGGCATGCTGGAGGATCAATCCGCCGCGCACCACTTCTCAAGCGCGCTGGAGCGCTGGAGCGCTGGCGTCCTCGCCGGCCACGTCGCTCCACGCGAAGCGTCAAATTCCTTCCGCGGCGTTTGTTCCATCATGGAGCAAGCGCAAGGAGTTGGGCGCTGAGCGCTTTCACTGTGGCCGCCGGGGACGGCAGCGCTCCATGAACGGCGCTCCTATCAGCGCAGCCAGCTCTCGATCTTTGCCGCGTCCTTCAGCGGGCCCACGACTGCGATGCCGAGCCGTCCGAGCTTCAGGCATTCGCCGGCGACGGCCTGCACTTCGGCGCGGGTCACGGCCATGATGCGCTGCTCGATTTCCATCGGGCACAGCACGCGGCCGTAGCCGAGCAGGCTCTCACCCATCCACATGATTTGGTTCGTCGTGCTTTCGAGGCCCATGAGCGTCTGGCCGATCGTGTAGTCCTGCGCCATCTTCAGCTCCGCGCGCGTCGGCCCGCTCTTCGCGATGGCGGCGATCTCGCGCAGGATCATCCGCAGCGCGGGTTCGAGCTTCGCGGGATCGAGCCCTGCGCTGATGTGCAGCGCCCCCGTGTCCGCGAGCGTGACCATGCCGCTCGACACCGAGTAGCAGAACGCGTGGCGCTCGCGCAGTTTTTGGAAAAGGCGCGAGCTCATGTTTTCACCGAGGATCACGCTGAGAATCTTGAGCGCGAAACGCCGCTCATCGCGTCGGCCCCACGTGTGGAAGCCCATCGCAAGATGCGTCTGCTCGGTCTCATGCGTGTGAAGATTCACCGAGGGCCGGCCCGGATGGATCGGCGAACGCTGGAAGCGCGCGCGCTTCCCCGGGGGCAATCGCCCGAGCGCAGGCCCGAGCGCCTTCACGACCTGCTCATGCGGCACGCGTCCGGCAACCGTCACGACGGTGCTCGATCCATTGTAGTTGTTCCGGTGAAATTCCACGATCTCCTTCCGCCCGAGGTGCGACACCGTCTCGACCGTGCCCGTGAGCGGGCGCCCGAGCGGATGCCGCGGCCACAGCGTCGAGGTGAGAAGCTCCTGCGCGTGCTGCGCGGGCTGGTCGCGATACATCAGGATCTCCTCGCGGATGACCTCGCGCTCGCGATCGATCTCCGCCTTTGCGAAGACGGAATCCACGTACATGTCCGTGAGCACATCGCACACGCGCTCGAAATGCGGCGCGCCCGCCTTCGCGTAGTAGCAGGTGTGATCCTCGGTCGTGAACGCGTTCAGGTAGCCGCCCACGCCCTCGACCGCCGCAGTGATCTGCCGCGGGTTGCGCCGCTTCGTGCCTTTGAAAAGGAGATGCTCGATGAAATGCGAGATGCCTCCCTCGCGCACGCGCTCGTGCCGTCCGCCGACTCCGGCCCACACGCCCACGGTCGCACTGCGCATGTGCGGCATTTCGACGGAGGCGATGCGCGCGCCGTTGGGCAACCGCGTGACGTTGTAGGTGTAGCTCATCAGTTTCCAGTTTTCGGGGCGCGGCAATTTTGAGGGCCGCGAACATGCCCACATTCGACAACAGCGCAAGGGACCGCATCTTAACCCAAAAAAACTCGCCCTCGTTCTTCGCCTGAGACCTCTGCAAGAATCTCACGGATGACGCGGAGGAGGAACCACGGATTTCACGGATGGCACGGATGGAAGAATTTCTTTCTGAAAACCATCCGTGAAACCCGTGGAATTCGGGGTCTGAATTTTTCCGTTCCAGTTTGTCGCTAAAGTCTCTGTCAGCCCGTCACCGCTTCTTTTCCTGCCCGCTGCGGATGTCAATGACCTGCTCGGCGAGCGGAAGGTCGCGCGGGAAGGTGATTTTGAAATTGTAGTCGTCATTCTCCAGCAGCGCCACGCGCTTGCCGATTTTCTGAATCGCCGAGACCTCGTCCGTCACAAGTTCGTTGCGCGCCATGAGCGACGCATACGCCTGCATGATCAGCGCGCTGCTGAAAATCTGCGGCGTCTGCATCGCCCACAGGTTCTGGCGCTCGACATCCTCGGTCACGAGATTCTCGTGCGAAGCGCGCTTCACCGTGTCGGGAATCGGCGACGCGCAGCACGCCGATCCGTTTTTCTTTGCGAGCGCGATGCACGCGCTGATGAGCTTCGGCGTGATGAGCGGCCGCGCCGCATCGTGGATCGCCACAAACTGACTGCCCTCCGCGTGGATCGCGCGCAGCCCGTTCCACACCGAGAGGTGCCGCTCCGCCCCGCCCTCGACGACGGCGGACACCTTCGTGAGCTTCTCCGCCGCGACGAGCTTCTTCACCTCGTCCACTTTTTCCGCACGCGTGACGACGACGATCTCGTGAATGTCGGCGCATTCCTGAAACCCCGCGATGGACCAGTAGAGGACTGGCTTCCCGTGCAGCATGGCAAAAATTTTGTCGAACCCCATGCGCCTGCTCGCGCCCGCTGCGACGATGATTGCTGAGTTCATCCTTTTGCGTCCGGGAAAAATTTTGCGCTACGGCAGAAGCCTGCCAACCGTGGCGCTGAGCGCACGCCCGTCCGCACGGCCGGCGGCGCGCTCGGTCGCGAGCTTCATCACCGCGCCCATCTGCGCCTTTGATGTCGCGCCGCTCTCGGCGATCGCGGCCTTCACGAGCGCCTCCATTTCCCCGGCGGTGAGCGGCTGCGGCAGATAGCCCGCGAGGATTGCCGCCTCGGATTTTTCCTTGTCCGCGAGGTCCTGGCGCGCGCCCTTTTCAAAGCTCTCGATGGAGTCCTGCCGCTTCTTCATTTCCTTGCGGATGACGGCGAGCGCTGTCGCGTCATCGAGCGCCTCATCGGCAATCCCCTTCTCCGCCGCGGTCGCCTTCAGCGTGCTCTTGAGCATCCGCAGCACGCCGAGGCGCTCGGCTGCACGCGCACGCATGGCGTCCTTGATGTCCGAATCAATCTGGCTGAACAAACTCATGCGCGCGAGGCTAGCCGCACGGGCGATGGCGGCAAACGAATTCACGGCGGCAGGCGGCCTCGTCGTTGGATGTTAAAAGTTGAACGTTAAACGTCCAAAGCCGCCGAGACGATCCCCTGACGCCAGCATCAATGCCGCGACGCGGGCTTTGCGGGAACCGTCGCGCTGCTGCGCTTTGTGAGGTTCACTTTGCCGCCGAAATTTCCGCTCTCGCGCCAGCCGAGGTAGAAGCGGCCGCGCTTGCCGTCGAACGACACGAAGGGCAGAGGGAGCCAGCGATGGCGGGTGACGGCCCAGTTCCAGCCACCGCCGGGTGCGAAGACTGCGCCGGGATGTCTCCCCGTGCGCGTGATGTCCTTGTCCGAGACGCCGATGATGTAGTGCGTGAAATTGTGGAACGGGTTGCGCATCCGCCAAAGCATCGCGCGGTTTCTCGCGGCGGGCCGGTACCACGCGGGCGGGACGGGGTCGTCGGCGTTGCGAAAGGCCCAGAGCGGATTCCACTTTTGCACCGCGCGGATCGGCGGCGCGTGGACGCTCGCGGGGCGCGTGATCGTCTCGGCTGCGTGGAGCGCGGATGAGGTGAGGAGAAAAAGGAGAACAGTGGTGCGATGCACGATGCACCACGCTACACGGGGCGGCGGATTTTGCAGCGGCATCAGCGGCCGGGAGGGCCGTCGCGCTGTCCGCCGGGAGGTGCGCCGCCGGGTGCACCGGGTTCGCGGTACTCGTCGGGTGTGAGTTTGCCGTCGCCGTCTTTGTCGAGCTTGCGAAGCGCGGCGGGAGCGTTTGCGATTTCTTCGGCGTCAATGACGCCGTCGCCATTTGCATCGAGCGTGCGCAGGAGCAGTGGCGAGGGGAATCCGGCGGGCATTCCTGCTCCGCCCGGCCTGCCGCCGCCGGGTCGCTGGCCCGGACCTCCCGGACCGCCAGGTCCGCCGCCGGGGCCGTCTTTTCCGAAGCTCTCATCGGGCGTCCCACGCCATGCGCGGGACACGAAGGGGAACGTCGTCGTGATGTGGTAGTGGTAGATGCCCCCGGGGTGATCGGGCGTGGCGGCGATGTGGCCGTTGCACTCGTCGAGACCGCCGCCGCCGTCCGTAAGTTCCCAGTCTTCGGTGAAGCGGCCGTCGTGATTTCCGCCGGGGCCATCCGCCTGCACCGGGCGCGCGCCGGGCTTCAGGCGGTAGCTGGATTTCATCGCGCGCACGGGGTTCTTCGCGTCCTTGGGATTGCTGTGGCAATTCGCCGTGAACATCGCGAAGCCGTCCGCGGCCCATGCGACCTGGAGCATTTTTCCCTCGTCGCCGCCGAGCTTCTGCACCAGGCCGACGGGCATGGCGTGGTAATGATACGCGCCGGTGGGCTGCACGTGCGCGTTGTGTTCGTCGAGCCCGAGATCGAGGAAGCCCGTGTGCGCCTCGTAGCGCCAGCCAGAGGTGCGGTCGTTGTTCCATGTCTCCGCGGTGCCGGCCTCAAATGGCACGCCGTTCAGAGCGACGCCGAAGAACCATCCGCCGCGGCGTACGGGCTCGGCGACGGCGACGGGCTTCAGCGGGATGCGGAATGTATAGTCCTGCGGCGAGGCGGCGTTCGGATTTCCGCGGCGCGGAAATTCCCCCGGCGCGTGATCGGGCCAGCCGTTCGATTTGATCACGCGGAAATTTCCCTCGGTGATGATGCTCACCGTGTTCGCGCGCTTGGCATTCGGGTCGCCGCCGGGGCGGTTCGAGCGGATGCCGGGCGCGCCGCCCGGCTGGGGGCGCTGTGCGAGGAGCACTGAAGCGGCGGAGAGCAGCGCGATGCCCGAGGCGATCATGGCGGTAAAAAAGTACGCGCGCTGCGGGACGGGAGATGAGGTGGACATGGAAGGATGCGGGTTCGTGCGGGCATAACCCGCACGTCTTCGCATCGGCAGCGGATTTTACCGTGCGTTAACAATTCTCCCGCGCTCCGGCTCAGGGGTTGCCGACGACCGTTGCGTTCGGGGCATCGTCCGCCTTGCGCAACTGCTCCGGGCTCCGGAAAACCATGATGCGCTCGAGCATCTCATCAATCACAATGTCCGGCCTCTCGCGCTCGATGAACGGCTTGTCCCAATTCTGCTGCCACACATAGACGGTGCGGCCGAAGCTCTGGCTGAAAAATTTCCCCATCGTGATCGCGAACGAGTCCCGGAACATCACGACCTTGCCCGTGGCGCGGGGATTTTCCGCGACGAGCGGCTCGGTGCCGGGGATCCATTTTTTCGGGATGAGTGTGGCGTCCGGGTGGAACTCTAGCTCCGCGAGCGGAGGCTGCGGCAGGAGCAGGGGCGCGGCATTTTCGAGCAACCGGTCGCGCTGCCCGAGCATCAGCGCAAGGTCGCCGCCGGGGTTGTTGCTCACGACCTCGCGATAGGCATTCGGCTCCGGAGCGCTGGCCGCGATTCCGAGCGACGCCAGCTCCTGCACGATGCGGCGCGACGCGGCCTGCGCGCCGCGCTCATTCCAGTGCGAATCGGTGTGCAGATACAGGTCGCCATTCTTTTTTGCATCGAGCAGCGCGTCGCGGAGATCGAGGACTGGGACGTCGCTGTGCGCACGCATGTGGGCGAGAAACTGATCGAGCCGCTGTGGCTTTTTTGCGCGGGCGATAAGCCAGTCGGGAAGCTGCTCGGGGTAGATGCTCTGCTTGTCCGGCGGGACGACAAAGAGATAGCGGATGCCGCGCTGCCGGAGCCAGTCGCGGCGTCCGGTGAGCAACGTGCGCCAGGCCTCCAGCTCCGCGTCGGTGAACGGCCGCGCACCGGTGATGTCGTTCACCGTCTGACCGTCGGAGAAAAACAGCCAGTCGCCCTTCCCTTGCAGCACACTGATGAGGCGGGTGTCGTGGAAGAGCTTCCAACTCCACTGCTGTTCCCATCGCACGAGCTGGTTCCGGAATCCGAAGTGATCGGCGAAATAGGTCTCGAGCCCGGCCGTGAATTTGCCAAGTCCCGCGAGGCCCGGCTCGCGGACCGGAAACGTGGCGAGCGGACGGTTTTCATTTGGCGCCCCCGCGCGGTCTAGGTGCAGGAATGTGTCCGCAGATGGCAGCCAGACGAGGGCGAAGAAGGCGACGATGAGGCCGATGTCCGCGCGGCGCCGGAGGATTTCTGCACTGGGAAAAAGCGTCACGGCGTCAGAACCGGAAATAGATGAACGGATTGTACGTGCTGCCCGCGAGCCACGCCGACGAGATGAGCAGCAGACCGATCGTGATCACGGCTTCGAGCGTCATGCCGATCGTAGTGACCGACGAGCACGCGGGGTGCGGCAGGCGGTTGACGGCGCGCGACAGGGTGGACTTCACCCACGCGATCACCGGCGTCGCGAAGACCGCCCCGGCGATCAACGCAAAGACGGACTCGTGCGTGACGTAGCGCGCTAGCGGCTGCGTGACCGCGCCCGGCGTCGCCGTGCCGAGCATGTTCGAGAGAAATGCGAGCGCCTGCGGGAACGAGGTCGCGCGGAAGAGCACCCAGCCAACCAGCACCGCGAGGAGCGCGTAGCCGTGGCGGAAAATGCGCGGCATTTTCTCCACGAGCGAGCCGAAGCGCGTGCGCTCCAGCACGAGGAATGCGCCGTGGTAGAGGCCCCACACGACGAACGTCCAACTCGCGCCATGCCACAGTCCGCAGAGGAAAAACACGATGACGAGATTGAGCATGTTCCGCCGTTCCGAGCAGCGGTTCCCGCCGAGCGGGATGTAGAGATAGTCGCGGAACCAGCTCGACAGCGAGATATGCCAGCGACGCCAGAATTCCTTCACCGACTGCGAGACATACGGATGATCAAAGTTCTCGATGAACGTGAAGCCGAACATTTTTCCAAGGCCCACGGCCATGTCCGAGTAGCCGGAAAAATCGAAGTAGATCTGCACCATGTAGCAGAGCGTGGCGAACCACGCGAGCGCAGGCGTGAGCTCGCCGTTGGAGAGCTTGAAAATCTGATCCGCAGGCAGGGCGACCGCATTCGCGATGATCATTTTTTTTGCGAGCCCGCCCGCAAACCTGCGGATGCCCTCGGCGAATCCTTCGCGCGTGACAGCGCGCTTCAGGAGCTGCGGCGCGATGGCGCTCCAGCGCAGGATTGGCCCGGCGACGAGCTGCGGAAAAAAGAAAATGTAGAGCGCCGTGTCCGCCGGGTTCCGCGCCGCGGTGGATTTCCGCCGGTAGATGTCCATGACGTACGAGAGTGCGTGAAACGTGAAGAACGAGATGCCGATCGGCAGCCGGATGTCGCCGGCGGGAATCTGCGGCAGGTGCAGCCCTGCAAGCGGCCCGCCGAGGAGGGAATTGATCCCGGAGATCGCAGGCCCCGTGTATTTGAAAAACACGAGCAGCCCGATGTTCAGCACGATGGCGAGCGTGACGGCGCGTTTGCGTTTCGCGGGATCGTCCTCGCGATCCACCCGGAGGCCGAGGAACCAGTTTGCGAGCGTCGAGCCGAGGAGCAGGAAAAGAAAGCCGACCTCGCCCCATCCGTAAAAGATCAGGCTCACCACGAGGAGGAAAAGATTCCGCAGCGCAAGCCCCGGCAGGAGCGGGTAGATCGTCAGGACGATCGGCAGGAAAAAGAAGAGAAAGAATGGCGAACTAAAAACCATCGGGTGTCAGGTCGCGCCATTCGTACGGAAGGCGGCGTGTGTGACAAGACAATGAATTGATCGCCGGCCCCGCGCGTTGAGCGTTGGACGTCAAACGTTTTGCCCCGCGCAGCGGCGCAGCAAATTCTCGACGCCTTTCCCGCATCGAACCGCGCCTGCGGCGGGCTGAACGTCCAACGGTTAACGTCCACCATCCAACGTCAAACGAGGCCCGGCAGAACACCGCGCCGCATCGCGGAACGGTGGCGGAGCCTGTATCGGCAATGCCATGAAAGTTCCCCGCCTGAAATGCGCGTACTATGCCGCCCCCGGCGGCACCGTGTGCCTCATGCACGACCTCACCTCATTCACCTCCGAAGCCGAGGCGAAGCTGCGCGCGCTCACACCGCACGAAGCGGAAGCGCGCGGCATCGCGACCGAAGTGGAAGTCACCGCGAGCCGCGAAACCGCTGCCGCGATCTGCGCGGCGGCGGAGCGCTTCGGCGCGGACAATATGTGCATCGACAGCCACACCCGCCCCGGCTTCACCGCCAAGGTGCTCGGCTCCCTCGCGCTCGCCGTGCTACAAACCAGCCGGCGCCCGGTGCTCGTCGTCCGGCCGCCGACCGACTAATAACCGCCCATGAAAGAACTTCCCCAAATCAACTGGCACGAACTTCCCGAAGCGGAAGCTGCCCCGCTGCTGGAGTGCGACCCGGCCACAGGCCTGGCACAGGCCGAGGCCGAAGCGCGGCTGCGGCAGTTTGGCCCGAATCAGATGACCGCGCAGCGGCGCCTCAGCGAATGGATGCGCTTCCTTTTGCAGTTCCACCAGCCGCTCATTTACATCCTGCTCGTCTCGGCGGCGATCACGGCGGGGTTGGGCAAATGGGTGGACGCGGCGGTCATCTTTGGCGTCACCGTCGCGAACGCCATCATCGGCTACATCCAGGAGGCGAAGGCGGAGAAGGCCATCGGCGCGCTGGCGAAAATGATCGTCACCGAAGCGACCGTGCGGCGCGGCGGGGAGAAGGTGCGGATTGCCTCGACGCAACTTGTGCCGGGCGACGTGGTGCTGCTGCAAGCCGGCGACCGAGTGCCGGCTGATCTGCGCATGCTGGAGGAGCACAATTTGCAAATCGAGGAAGCGGCGCTGACCGGCGAATCCGTGCCCTCCGAGAAACAGACAGCTCCTTTGCCCGCCGGGACGATCCTCGCCGAGCGCACCAGTCTCGCCTTCGCCGGCACGCTGGTAACCGCCGGCCAGGGCGAAGGCGTGGTCTTCGCCACCGGCGACACGACGGAGGTGGGCCGCATCGCCGGGATGATCGGGAAGGCCGACGCCTTGCAGACGCCGCTCACGCGCAAGATCGCGCACTTCAGCCGGCTGGTGATGTATGTGATTCTCGGGCTGGCGGCGGTGACGTTTGGCATCGGGATCCTGCGCGGCGAGCCGTGGCCGGAGATGTTCATGGCCGCCATCGCGCTGGCCGTCGGCGCAATCCCCGAGGGCCTGCCCGCGGTGGTGACCATCACGCTGGCCATCGGCGTGGGGCGCATGGCGCGGCAGCGCGCGATCATCCGCCACCTGCCCGCCGTCGAGACGCTCGGCAGCACCACCGTCATCTGCTCGGACAAGACCGGCACGCTCACGCAAAACCAGATGACCGTGCAGGAAATCCATGCCGGCGGGCGGCTCTACCACGTCACCGGCGGCGGCTATGAGCCGGCCGGCGAGATTCATTTCGAGCGGAAGCCGGTCGTCGTGGGTGAAAACGTCGCGCTCATCGAAACGCTCGGCGCCGGCCTGCTGTGCAATGATTCCCAAGTCGTCCGCAACGAAGAAGGCCAAAGCATCGCGCAAGGCGATCCCACCGAGGCGGCGCTGATCGTCGCTGCGCAGAAGGCGGGGCTTTCGGAGGAGGAATGGAGCGGGCGACTTCCGCGGATCGAGACGATCCCTTTTGAATCCGGATACAAATACATGGCCACGCTCCACGGGGCCGCTCGCGGGCCGAAGGTGATCTACATCAAAGGCGCGGTCGAAACGCTCATCGAGAAGTGCGCACACGCGCTCGGCGAAAACGGCGAACTCACGCCCGTGGATGGCGCGCTCGTGCTCCGCCACGCCGAAGCGATGGCCGCGCGCGGCCTGCGCGTGCTCGGCTTCGCCCGGCGCGAGATGCCGCCGGCGCATACCGGCCTCGAGCACGAGCACGTCGCCGCCGAACTCACTTTTCTCGGCCTCCAGGGCAAGCTCGACCCACCGCGCCCCGAGGCCATCGCCGCCGTGGCGAAGTGCAGGAGCGCCGGCATCCGCGTGAAGATGATCACGGGCGACCACGTCCTCACCGCCAAAGCCATCGCCGCCAGGATCGGCCTGGACACAGGCCCCGATGTCCTCGCGCTCACCGGCCGCGAGTTGGAAAAGCTCACCGGCGATGAACTGGCCGACGCCGCCGAGCGCGCCTCCGTTTTCGCGCGCGTCGCGCCCGAGCAGAAGCTGCGGCTGGTCCAGGCACTGCAAGCGCGCGGCCACATCGTCGCCATGACCGGCGATGGCGTGAACGACGCGCCCGCGCTCAAGCAGGCCGACATCGGCATCGCGATGGGCATCACCGGCACCGACGTGTCGAAGGAAGCCGCCGACATGATTTTGACCGACGACGACTTCGCCACCATCGAGGCTGCCGTGGAGGAAGGCCGCGGCGTCTTCGACAACCTCATCAAATTCATCGCCTGGATTCTCCCGACCAGCGCCGGCCTCGCGCTCACTTTGCTCGTCGCGATCGTCTGGGGCGTCGCACTGCCCTTGCTGCCGACCCAAATGCTCTGGATCAACCTCGTCACCGCCATCCTGCTCGGGCTGGTGCTGGTCTTCGAGCCAAAGGAGAGCGACATCATGCAGCGCCCGCCGCGCGATCCGAAAAGACCGCTGCTCACCCTCCCGCTGCTCATGCGCACCGGGCTGGTCACGCTCATCTCGATCGGCGGCGCGTTCGGCCTCTTCGCGTGGGAACACGGCGTCGAAGGCACCAATCTCGACGAAGCCCGGGCTGCGGTCGTCAACCTCATCGTCATGGTCCAGAGCTGCTATCTGCTGAACTGCCGCAGCCGGACGCGCTCGATGTTTGCCATCGGCCTTTTCTCCAACCCCTGGCTGCTCGCCAGCATCGGCGCGACGTGGCTCGCGCAGCTCGCCTTCACCTACACGCCGTTCATGAACCAGCTCTTTCACACCGCCCCCGTGCGGGCCGAAGCGTGGATCTACATCGGCGCCATCGGCGTCTTCACCTTCGCCGTGGTCGAACTGGAAAAATGGCTGCGCTTCCGCGCGCCACAGCCGACAAAAAAGCCATGATCGAAACCGCCGTTTACGACACCAAACCTTACGACCGCGAATACCTCGCGCAGGCTCCCGGAGCGGAACGCATCGCGTGGCGCTTCCACGATTTCCGGCTCAGCTCCGAAACCGCCCCGGCGGCCAAGGGCGCGCAGGCCGTGTGCGTCTTCGTCAACGACCAGGCGGACCGCGCGTGCCTGGAAATCCTCGCCGCGCTCGGGGTGAAGCTCCTCGCGCTGCGCTGCGCCGGATTCAACAACGTGGACGTGGACGCAGCCCGTGCGCTCGGCCTCGCCGTGGTCCGTGTGCCGGCCTACTCACCGCACGCCGTGGCCGAGCATACCGTCGCGCTGCTGCTCACGCTCAACCGCAAAATCCATCGCGCCTTCAACCGCGTGCGGGAGCTGAACTTTTCGCTCAGCGGCCTGGTCGGCTTCGACCTCCACGGCAAGACCGTCGGCATCGTCGGCACCGGAAAAATCGGGCGCATCGCCGCGCAGATTTTCCGCGGCTTCGGTTGTGAGGTGCTCGCCTGTGATTCTTTCCCGGCGATGGACTGGGCGGCGGCGCACGACATCCACTACGTCGAGCGCGACGCGCTGATGGCGGCGAGCGACATCGTCTCGCTGCACGTTCCGCTGCTCCCGGAGACGCGCCAATTGCTCAACGCGCAGACACTCGCGCGGATGAAGCCCGGCGTGTTCATCGTCAACACCAGCCGCGGCAAGCTCATCGACACCGGCGCACTCATCGCGGCGCTCAAAGCCGGCCACATCGGCGGCGTGGCGCTCGACGTTTACGAGGAGGAGGAAGGCATCTTTTTTGAAGACCTCTCCGGCCAGGTGCTGCACGACGACGAACTCTCGCTGCTGCTCAATTTCCCCAACGTCCTGATCACCGCGCACCAGGCCTTCCTCACCCGTGAAGCGCTCAGCGAAATCGCCCGCGTGACGACGGCAAACGTCCTTCAACTCGAAACCGGCGCGCCCTTCCTCGCCGAAACCACCCTTACGCATCCACACCTATGACACCCAGCCGGTTGAGGAGCGCGTTAACCAGTTCCATTATTCAGAGGTTCCCGTGCCGGACTGGCAGAAACGCGAATTGGAAAAACGCTACGAGGAATATCTCCGCAGTCCCGCCGAGGGATCGCCGTGGCCCGAGGTGAGGGAGCGTCTCCTGCGGACATTGCGATGAGCCATGCGCTCATCATTCGCCGCCACGCGGAACACGACATGGAGCACGAGTTCGAGTTAAGGTGTGCTATATGAATTGCAGTAGTTATCTCTGCATACCCGTATGAACTCGTGCGAATTCGCCTCCCGTAGCTTTACCCTCATTTTTTTCACCGGCCTCTTCACCGCCCTCGCCCTTTCCGAATCCCTCGCCGGCGACTGGCCGATGCACCGGGGCGGGCCGTTGCTGCAAGGGCGCTCGGATGAGGCGGCTCCGGCGCAGGTGGCGCTGCGGTGGACTTTCAAGGCGGGGGCTCCGGTGAAGGGCAGCGCGGCGAGTGTGGGCGGGCGTGTTTTTTTGGGAGATGACAATGGCGTGATCCACTGCGTCGCGCTCGCGGATGGGAAGGAGGCGTGGAAGTTCAAGGCCGAGGGCGGCGTCGAGGCCACGCCGCTGCTGCTCGACGGGCTGTGCTACGTCGGCGCGACGGACGGGTTCCTGTATGCGCTCGACGCGGCGACCGGCGCTTTGAAGTGGAAGCACGAGACGGGCGACAAAATCATGGGCGGCGCGAATTGGACGAAGGCGCCGGACTCGGACGCGAAGTGGGTGATTGTGGGCAGCCATGACTTTTCGCTGTACGCGCTGGAAGCGAAGACCGGGAAGCCCGTGTGGAAGCTGGAGACGGACAATTTCATCAACGGCACGCCGGCGATCACCGGCAAGGGCGAGACGGTCTTTGGCGGATGCGATGCGATCCTGCACGTCGTATCGGTGAAGGACGGCAAGCAGGTGCGCCAGATGGAGGTGAATGCCTACGTGCAGGGCAGCGTCGCGGCGGATGGCGCAATGGTGTATTTTGGGAACCACAGCAACCAGGTCTATGCGTTCGACACGGCGACGGGGGCCAACTCCTGGAAATATCGTGCGCGCAATTTTCCTTACACGGCGTCGCCGGCGATTGACGACGAGGTGGTGATCATCGGCGGGCACGACAAGCGGCTCCACTGCATTGACCGCAAGACGGGTGACGGCCGCTGGATTTTCCCGACGCGCGGCCACATCGAAAGTTCCGCCGTCCTGTGCAAGGATGGCGGGATCATCTTCGGCAGCGAAGACGGCAGCCTCTACTGCGTGAACAAGGCCGACGGCAAGGAGCGCTGGAGCTACGAAATCGGCTCGCCGATCACCGCGAGCGCGGCGGTGGCGGGAGGCGCGATCGTGATCGGGGCGGAGGATGGGAATGTGTATTGTTTTGGGGCGAAGTGAGGGGCAGGGAAAGCACTGGTGGCGTCCTGTTTTGTTGTTTGGAGTTGGGAGTTTGGCGTTTGGCGTTTGGCCCCGCGCAGCGGCGTTGCGGTGGCACGGAGCGCATCCAAATTCGTGACGCGCCTGCGGCGGGCCAAACTTCAAACGCCAAACACCCAACTCCAAACGCCAGATGAGGATGCTCCCGCGCCGGGCGCGACTTTCAACAGCCTCGTCCCACACGACCAATTCCCTTGCAGCCTCGCCTTGCGCGGCGACCGTTCCGCGGCTACATCCGGCGCCCCTGTGCAACCCACCATCCTCATCGTTGACGACGAAAAGCATACCCGCGAAGGGTTGCGCGCGTCGTTGGAGGATTCGTTCGACGTTTACATCGCGCCGGATACCGCGGGCGCGCTCACGGTGCTGGAGTCCGAGCATGTGGACCTCATGCTCACCGACCTGCGGCTCGGCGGAGAGGACGGCATGGTGCTCATCGAAAAGGCGCTCGCCCGCGCGCATCCGCCGATCGTGATCATGATGACGGCTTACGGCGGCGTGGACACGGCGGTCGAGGCGATGAAGCGCGGCGCGTATGATTTCGTCACCAAGCCGCTGAACATTGACCGGCTCGAAATTCTGATCCGCCGCGCGCTGCGTTCGCAGAAAGTGGAGAAGGAAGTGGTCGAACTGAAGCAAAAGGTGGAGACGAAATACGGCCTCGAAAAACTCATCGGCCACTCGCCGGTGATCGAGGAAATCTTCGACACCGTGAAGCAGGTCGCACCGAGCCGCGCGACGGTGCTCATCACGGGCGAGAGCGGCACGGGCAAGGAGCTCGTCGCGCAGGCGGTCCATGCGCTGAGCGGACGGGCGAAGGAAAAATTTGTCGCCGTTCACATGGCGGCGTTTTCAGCGCAGCTTCTCGAGAGCGAGCTTTTCGGCCACGAGAAGGGCGCATTCACCGGTGCGACCGAGCGGCGCATCGGACGCTTCGAGCAGGCGAATGGCGGCACGCTTTTCCTCGATGAAATCGGCGAGATTGACAAAAACACGCAGGTGAAACTCCTGCGCGTGCTCGGCGAGGATCGCAGCTTCGAGCGCGTCGGCGGCAACGCTCCGATCAAGGTGGACGTGCGGCTCGTGGCCGCGACGAACCGCGACATCGAGGCCATGGTCGGCAAGGGCGAGTTCCGCGACGACCTCTACTTCCGCCTCAGCGTCGTGCGCGTCCACATGCCGCCGCTGCGGCAGCGCAGGGAGGACATCCCGCTCATTGCTCATCATTTCCTGCGCGTCGCTGCGGAGGAAAACGGCAAGCCCGTGCGAGAGATGACTGCCGATGCAATGGAACTGCTCGAGCGCTACCCGTGGCCCGGCAACATCCGCGAGCTGCGCGCAGCCATCGAGCGCGCAGTCGTGATGGCAGGCGGTGCAAAAATAACCGTGCGTGATCTGCCTCACTCGGTGCGCGACGGCGCGTCGGCGATTCCCGCAAGCATCGCGGGGCTGAAACTTCCCGCACTTTCCAAGCCCGGCCAGCACCTGAACCTCCAGGAAACCGAGCAGCGCATGATCGTTCGCGCGCTCGACGAATGCGGCGGCAACGTCACAAAGGCCGCGCACGTGCTCGGCCTCAGCCGCCGCACGCTACACCGCCGGCTGAAGGAATTCCGCGAGGCCGACACCACGGAGCACGCCGCAACTGCGGGTGCCGCAACCGCACAACACACTTCCAATGGCAGCTGAAATCAAGGCACAGGAACTCGTCCATGCGCTCGAGCACGGCGGCGGGCGGCGCTGGATCGTGCTCTTGCTCATCATCGCGTTCGCGCTTTTCCAGTCCGTCGCGCAGGTGCTGATCAATCCGATGAACCGCCTCGGCGGGCAGGCCGCGCTCTTCGTCGGCATCACGCACCCGAAGGGCCAGGAGCAAGCCGTCATCGCGCGCGAGATCGCGCGGGGCCACGGATTTTCCACGAAGGTGATCAAGCCCGCGGCCATCGCGCTTATGGAGAAAAACCGCGGCGCAAACGGCTTCTCAGCGTTCCTCGATCCCGAGGGTCCGACCGGCGGCAACATCCCGGACCTCTACCACGCACCGCTGAACCCGTGGCTGAATTCCTGCGCGCTCTTCACCGCCGTCCGCATCAGCGACGCGCTCAAGCTGCGCACGGATGCGAAGGGCGACGTGGATTTCTGGGGCATGCGCAAGGGCGAATACATCCACCCGGCGGACCGCATCATCGCCGCCGTCAGCGTGCTATGCTTCCTCATCGCGGTGTGGGTGAGCTTCCTCACGGTGCGGCGGCTTTTCGACGAGCGGCTCGCGACGATCACCACCGTGCTCATGCTGCTGTGCAACGAATTCTGGCGCCACACTGCCACCGGCCTGCCGCAGATGCTCATGCTCATGCTCTTCACCGTGGCGCTCTACTTCTCCGTGCGGGCGCTGGGCGCGAGGGAAAATGAGGAGCGCACATGGCCTTGGCACGCCGCCGCGGGGCTCGCGTTCGGGCTGCTCGCGCTCGCGCATCCGCTCACGATCTTCCTTTTCGCTGGCGCGCTCATCCACACCGCCGTCGCATTTTCCCCGCGCGGGCGCGATGCGGCGGTCATGTTCGCCGTCTTCCTCACCTGCCTGAGCCCGTGGCTCATCCGAAATGCGAACGTCTGCGGTTCGCCCTTCGGCATCGCCGGGCAGACACGCCTGACCAGCCTGCTCGGCACGGAATCGCAAATCATGCGCACGCTCACCGAGCCGGACAAGACGGCCCCCGTGCATTTTTTCCGCAGCAAGGTGCAATCGGAACTGCTCGGCCAGTTCGACTCGCTCCTCGGCCGGTTCGGGAAAATCTTCCTCGCGCCGCTGTTCTTCCTCACGCTCCTCCACTCGTTCAGGAAAAATGAGACGCGATCGTTCCGCTGGGGATTCCTGCTCATGATCCTCTCCGGGATGATCGGCATGGCCGTCTTTGGTTTCACCGATGCCAGCCTGCAGACGGATCTCGAATCAAACAACCTCTACCCCCTCTTCATCCCGCTCGCCACCGCGTACGGCCTCGCGCTCGTGCTCATCATGTGGAGCCGAGTGCAGGTCGCCGGCCGCGAACTCGTGTCCGTCCGCCAGGTCAACATCACCTTCCACGTCGTCATCATCTTCCTGAACGCGCTCCCGCTGCTGAACGTGTACAGCGATCCGCCGAAGCTGCCCTTCGTCTGGCCGCCCTACTACCCGTCCGCGATCAATGAGATCGCCGACTGGTATTCCGACGACGACATCATCTGCACCGACATGCCCTGGGCCGTCGCGTGGTACGGGGACCGCAAAAGCCTGTGGCTGCCGCTCACCATCGCCGATTTCAACGACCTGAACGAATTCCGCTTCCGCGGAAAAATCACCGGGCTGCTCGTCACACCCGTGACAGGATTTCGCGGCCTGCTCAGCGACGTCGGCGTCGGCGAATTCAAGGACTGGAAAGCGTTCATCATGCGCGACCCGCGCGCCGCGCAGAATTTCGTGCTCAAGGTCGCACACCCGATTTTCCTCATGAACGCATCGCACTACCTGCTCTTCGCAGACCGCGACCGCTGGACGCCGCGCAACAACTGAGCGGGGGGGGGGAAGTTGAGAGTTGAGAGGAATTCGGCGGGAAAAATTCCGTTGACGGCCCGGACTCGGCCCGTATCGTGCGCGCCTCTCTTATCCAGAGTGGCTGAGGGTTCTGGCCCTGCGACGCCACGGCAACCGCTTCGGCGAGTTGAGTGATGAGAGTTGCGAGAAAAGCAACGCGCGCAGCGCGCTAGCCAGCCTCTCAACTCCTCAACTCTCAACTCCGCCGCAAGGACCAGGTGCCAAATCCAGCTCCGTGCCGCAGGGCGTGGGGACAGATGAGAGCGAAGCGGTGATTTGTCGTCACCCCTCGCCACTCCGGGAAGAGCTGAAAATCTGCATAGCCATGCAAAAAAACACACCTTCCTACTTCTCGAACCTCAAGTGCCGCGAGTGCGGACGCCTCTACCCGAAACAGGCCATCCACGTCTGCGATTTCGACTTCGGCCCCCTCGAGGCCGCGTACGACTACGACGCCATCAAGGCGGTGCTCACGCGCGATCTCATCGAGTCGCGCCCGAAGAGCATGTGGCGCTACCGCGAGCTGCTGCCGATTGATGGCGAGCCCACCGTCGGCACGCAGGTCGGCTACACGCCGCTCGTGAAGGCGGATCGCCTCGCCGAGAAGCTCGGCATCAAGGCGCTATACATCAAGAACGACACCGTCAACTACCCCACCCTCTCGTTCAAGGATCGCGTCGTGAGCGTCGCCCTCAGCCGCGCGAAGGAGCTGGGCTTCAAAGTCGTCGCCTGCGCCTCGACTGGAAACCTCGCAAACTCCGTCGCTGCCAACGCCGCGAGCGCCGGACTGAAAAGCTACGTCCTCATCCCCGCCGACCTCGAGCAGGGCAAAGTGCTCGGCTCGCTCGTGTACGGCACGAACGTCATCGGCATCCACGGCCCCTACGATCAGGTGAACCGTCTCTGCTCCGAAATCGCCGGCAAATACGGCTGGGGCTTCGTGAACGTGAACCTGCGCCCGTATTACGCCGAAGGCAGCAAGAGCATGGGCTTTGAAATCATGGAGCAGCTCGGCTGGCGCATCCCGCGCCACACCGTCGTCCCGATGGCTTCCGGTTCGCTCCTCACGAAAATCCACAAGTCCTACGGCGAATTCGCAAAAATTGGCCTCGTGGACGAAGCGCCATTTTCGATCTTCGGCGCACAGGCCACCGGCTGCGCACCGATCGCGCACGCCATGAAAAAAGGCACCGACATCGTGAAGCCCGTGCCGAAGCCCGACACGATCGCCAAGTCCCTCGCCATCGGCACGCCCGCCGACGGCTACTACGCCATCCACGTCATGCGCCAGACCGGCGGCACCGCCGAGGACGTGACGGACGATGAAATCGTCGAGGGCATCAAACTCCTCGCCGAGTACGCCGGCATCTTCGCCGAGACCGCCGGCGGCGTCACCGTCGCCTGCGCAAAGAAGCTCATCGAAAGCGGAAAAATCCCGCGCGACGAGGAAGCCGTCCTCTGCATCACCGGCCACGGCCTGAAGACGCAGGAAGCCATCGCCGGAAAATGCGGCGAACTGCGCCTCATCAAGCCGAGCCTGCGTGAGTTCGAGGAACAAATCTACCTCCCCGACCAGGCCGTTTCCTCTCAAACTTAATCTTATTCTCCGCGCCGCGTGTCAGCCCTCACCGCCGCACAGGATTCAGATGAAGATTGAGAGCAAGCTTAAGACTTCCCCGCACAAAGCAGCCTTCCAACTTCAAATCTTAAATCCTAATTCTTAAATCTTAAATCACATGGCCTCCGTCCGCATCCCCACCCCACTCCGCAAACTTACCAACGACCTCGAAGTCGTCTCCGCCGCCGGCGCGAACGTCGGCGAGCTCATCGCCAATCTCGACCTCGCCTTCCCCGGCCTGCGCGAGCGCATCTGCGACGAACAGGGCGCCGTCCGCCGCTTCGTGAATATCTTCGTCAGCGACGAGGACATCCGCTTTTTGCAGGAACTAGCCACGCCGCTGAAGGACACTGATGAAGTGAGCATCGTTCCCGCGATCGCAGGCGGCTAGACGCTCGTCCGCCTGCCACCTTTCACGCATTCCGTGAAAGTGACTGGTAGCTTGTGATTGGTGACTAGTCACTCTTCACCAATCACCAGTCACAACCACGGCTCCCAAAACATTTCCCGGTCAACACGCACCCCACGCACCCACATGGCAAACGACACATCCCGCCTCTGGCTCATGTATCCCACCCGGCTCGTCACGCGGCCGATCATCTGGGAACTGTGCAAAAAATTCGAGGTCATCACAAATCTCCGTCAGGCGAGCGTGAACGAGGAAGTCGGGCTCGTCTGCCTCGAACTCGACGGAGAGCGCGCAGAAATCAAACGCGCCATCGCCTGGCTCGAGGAACTCGGCGTGAAAGTCGAACCCGTCGAGATCAACACGATCGAGGGCTGATAACGCTTCGCTCACGACTTCGGCAAGTCAGGCGCGAGCATCAGGAAAAGTAGTCCACGGCTTTAGCCGGCATCGCGTCTGAACGTCATTGTCGGCGAAAGCCGTGGACTACTTTTCAAGACCGCGCACCGTTTGTCCGGAGGAATGCTCTGACTCGGGCCGACTGTGGAATTTTCCAAAGCACGCGATCAGTGAGTATAAACTCCATCCATCATTGAATCATGATGCGTCAATTTGTTCTTGGAATACTCTGATTTCCGTGCTCTTTTCCCCTCGAAAATATGCACCCGCTCGAACAACTCCTCCGCCAGCGTATCGCTATCATTGACGGCGCGATGGGCACCACGATCCGCACGTACGGGATGACGGAGGCGGACGTGCGCGGCGAACGGTTCAAGGATGCGAAAAAGGACATGCTAAACTGCGGCGACTTTTTCTCGCTCACGCAGCCGAAGATGATCCGCGACATCCACCGCCGCTTCCTCGAAGCGGGCGCGGACATCATTGAGACGAACACCTTCGGCGTGACCTCGATCGCCCTGAGCGATTTCTTCGTCGAGGATCCGCGCGAGCATGGCGGGCGGAAGGATCCGGAGTTTTTCCAGAAGATCATCGAGGACAAATTCCTCAACGAACTCTCGTGGGAAATGAGCGAGACCTCCGCGCGCCAGTGCCGCGAGGAGGCCGATCGCGTGGCGAATGAGACTGGGCGGCAGCGCTTCGTCGCCGGCGCGGTCGGACCCATGCAGGTGTCGCTGTGCTTTGCCCCGGACTCGAACGACACAAGCTTCCGCCCGTGCACATTTGAGCAGGTGAAGACGGCCTACATGCAGCACATCCGCGGACTGATCGCGGGCGGTTCGGATGTGATTTTGGTGGAGACGATTTTCGATTCGCTGAATGCAAAAGCCGCACTGGTCGCGGTTCAGGAGGTCTTTGAAAAGGACGGTATCGTGCTGCCGGTGATGATCTCCGCAGCGGTCGGGCGCGGCGGTGAGACCCTCGTGTCGGCGCAGAAAGTGGAGGCTTACTGGAATGCGGTGAAGCATCTGAAACCGCTTTCCGTCGGGCTCAACTGCTCGCTCGGGCCGGACCTGATGCGTCCATTTTTGGCGGAGCTCGCGGAGAAATCCGGCACCTACGTCTCCGCATATCCGAATGCCGGACTGCCGAATCCGCTGACGCCGACAGGCTTTGATTTGAAGCCGGAAGACATGGCCCGCTACCTCGGTGATTTCGCCGAAAGCGGCATGCTGAACATCGCGGGCGGCTGCTGCGGCAACACGCCGGAGCACATCGCCGCAATTGCAAAGGCGGTCGCCGCCAGCAGGCCGCGCGAGATTCGCGAAGAGACGAAATTTTCCACTGGAGCCGCACTGCCGCTGCGCCTCTCGGGCTCCGAAGCATTCACGCAGCAGGTCGGCAGTTTCCTGATGATCGGTGAGCGCACAAACGTCGCCGGTTCGCCGAAATTTGCGAAGCTCATCAAGGAGGACAAATACAAGGAAGCCGTCGCGATTGCGGAGCAGCAGGTGGAGAACGGGGCCAACATCATAGACATCTGCATGGACGAAGGGATGATTGATGGCGTCGCCGCGATGACGCGCTTCCTCAACATGCTCAGCGTGGAGCCGGACGTGGCGAAGGTGCCGTTCATGGTGGACTCGTCGAAGTGGGAAGTCATCGAGGCGGGACTGAAATGTTTGCAAGGAAAAGGCATCGTGAATTCGATCTCGCTGAAGGCTGGTGAGGAGGAATTCAAAAAGCACGCGCGGCACATTTTGAAATACGGCGCGGCGGTCGTCGTGATGGCATTCGACGAGCAGGGGCAGGCGGCGACCTACGCGGAAAAAATCCGCATCTGCGAGCGCGCGTACCGCATCCTCGTGGACGAGATCGGATTCCCATCCGAGGACATCATTTTCGATCCAAACATCCTCACCGTCGGCACGGGCATCGAGGAGCACAATAACTACGCGGTGGACTTCATCGAGGCCACGCGGTGGATCAAAAAGAACCTGCCGAATGCGAAGGTGAGCGGCGGCGTGTCGAATGTTTCGTTTGGTTTCCGCGGCAACAATCCCGTGCGCGAGGCGATGCACAGCGCGTTTCTTTTCCACGCGATCGCCGCCGGGATGGACATGGGCATCGTGAATGCCGGGATGCTCGAAGTGTACGAGGAGATCGAGCCGGAGCTGAAGGAACTCGTCGAGGACGTGCTGCTGAACCGCCGCCCCGATGCGACGGAGCGGCTGGTGACGCATGGCGAAAAATTGAAGGCCGCGAGCAGCGGCACGACCGCAGCCGACAAAAAGGTCGAGGAGGAATGGCGCAAGGGAACCGTCGAGCAGCGCCTCTCGCACGCGCTCGTGCGGGGGATCGATCTGCACATTGAAGCCGACACCGCCGAGGCGCTCGCGAAGTACGGCAAGCCGCTCACCGTCATCGAAGGCCCGCTCATGGACGGCATGAGCGTCGTCGGCGATCTGTTTGGCGCGGGGAAAATGTTTTTGCCGCAGGTCGTGAAGTCCGCGCGCGTGATGAAGAAATCCGTCGCGTGGCTGGAGCCGCACATGCAGGCCGAAAAGCTCGCGATGGCCGCGCGCGGCGAGGTCGTGAAGGCGCAGGGCAAGGTGCTGCTCGCGACCGTGAAGGGCGACGTGCATGACATCGGCAAGAACATCGTCGGCGTCGTGCTGGCGTGTAACAACTACGAGGTCGTGGACATGGGCGTGATGGTCGCGTGCGACAAGATTTTGGACAAAGCGATCGAGATCGGCGCGGACATCATCGGCCTCAGCGGACTCATCACGCCGTCGCTCGACGAGATGACGCACGTCGCGAAGGAAATGAAACGCCGTGCCTTCAAGCAGGCGCTGCTCATCGGCGGCGCGACGACTTCGCGCGCGCACACGGCGGTGAAAATCTCGCCGCACTACGACGGCCCGGTCGTGCATGTGCTCGATGCTTCGCGCGCCGTGCCGGTCGTGAGTTCGCTCTTGAGCTCGGATGGCCGGGCGGATTTCGTCGCGAAGAATGCCGTGGATCAGGAGTCGCTCCGACAGCAGCACGCGGGCAGCGCGGCAAAGCTCGTGAGCATCGAGGAAGCACGGCTGAAGGCGCCAAAGCTTGAGTTCAGCGATCCGCCGCAGCCGGAGTTTTCCGGCGTGCGCGTGCTGGAAAATTTCCCGCTCGCCGAGCTGCGCCCGTTCATTGACTGGACGCCGTTTTTCCACACCTGGGAACTGCGTGGCGTGTATCCCAAGATCCTCGACCACGAAAAATACGGCGAGCAGGCGCGCAAAATTTTCGCCGATGCAAATGCGATGCTCGACCAGTTCATCGCCGACGGCTCGCTCACCGCGCGCGCCGTGTACGGCTTTTTCCCCGCGAATCGCGACGGCGACGATCTCATCGTGTGGACCGACGAGACCCGCACCACCGAGCGCACGCGCCTGCACCACCTCCGGCAGCAAGTCGCGAAGGACAACGCCAATCCATACCGCTGTCTCGCAGACTTCGTAGCGCCAATCCCTCCCGTAGCCGCCGATATGAATTGGCGGGCTGCTCTCCGCACTGGCGAACAGTCCAAGACCGATCATCCCGCGACCGAGAGTGCCCGCGCTTTCACAAGCGCGGCTACGGATCACATCGCGGCCTTCGCCGTCACGACCGGCATCGGGCTCGATGAGATGGTGAAAAAATTAAAGGCCGAGCACGACGACTACAACGCCATCATGGCCGAAGCCGTCGCGGATCGCCTTGCGGAGGCATTCGCCGAGTGCCTGCACAAACGCGTGCGCAACGAGTGGGGCTACGGCAAAACCGAGCAGCTCTCGAACGACGATCTCATCCACGAAAAATACCGCGGCATCCGCCCCGCGCCCGGCTACCCCGCGTGCCCGGACCACACGGAAAAACGCACACTCTGGACGCTGCTCGACGCGGAGAAAAACGCGGGGATCAAGCTCACCGAGAACTTCGCCATGTGGCCCGGCAGCAGCGTGAGCGGCTTCTACTTTTCGCACCCGGAGTCGCGCTACTTCGCCGTCGGCAAGCTCGGCGCGGATCAACTCGCGGACTACGCGAAGCGCAAGGGCATGTCGCTCGCCGAAGCGGAACGCTGGCTCGGCCCGTGGCTGAACTACACACCCAAGACGTAGAGCAGTGAGGCCGCGATTGGCGGCGCGCCCGGAAGATTTTTCTCCTGCGTGCGGTGCGGGGCGGGGAAACTTTTTGGCGGAAACGAGCGCTGAACGCGCGTCACCCTCCCCTGCCGCTGCAGATCGCATTCGCCACCGCGTAGTGCTCGCTGTGGCTCATGCTCAAAAATACTTCGGAAACGCCGAGAGTTTTTGCAGTTTCCGCCCCGGTGCCGTGGAGCACGACGTGCGGCGCTCCGTTTTCCCTGCGGCAGATCTCCATGTCGCGCCAGCCGAGCTGCGCCCCGATCCCCGTGCCGAGCGCCTTTGCAATGGCCTCCTTTGCGGCGAAACGCGCGGCGTAACAACGTGCGGGCTCGCGCTGCGGCGCGCAGTACGCCTGCTCAGACGGAAGGAAGAGACGGTCGAGAAACCGCTGCCCGCCCCGCTCCATCGCGGTTGCGAAGCGCGCGATTTCCACGATGTCCACGCCGAGGCCAAGCACGCCCATGGGGTCAGATTTTCATCGCCGCGAGCATCTCGCGGACGGCGGCATCGAGGCCGGAAAAAACCGCGCGCGCGACGATGCTGTGGCCGATGTTCAGCTCGGCGAGATGCGGCACGGTGCGAATGAGCGCGATGTTCGTGTAGTTGATTCCGTGCCCGGCATTCACCTGCACGCCGAGGCCGTGTGCGAAGACGGACGCCTCGTGAATCCGCACGAGTTCCGTGCGCTGCGCCTCGCCGGTCGCATTTGCAAATGCGCCGGTGTGCAGCTCGACGATCTCCGCGCCGAGCCGGTGCGATGCCTCGATTTGCGCACGTGCCGGCTCGATGAACATGCTCACGCGGATGCCCGCACTTTGCAGCCGCGCGACCGTGGGCTTCAACGCATCAAACTGCCCCGCGACATCGAGCCCGCCCTCGGTCGTGACCTCGCGGCGATGCTCCGGCACGAGGCAGACTTCGGCTGGTTTCACGCGCAATGCGATCTCGAGGATCTCCGGCGTGTTGCCCATTTCGAGGTTCATCTTTGTCGTGAGTTGCTCGCGCAGGCGGAAGACATCCGCGTCCTGAATGTGACGCCGGTCTGCGCGCAAGTGGATCGTGATCCCGCTCGCGCCCGCGCGCTCGCAGATCGCGGCGGCGGCGGACACGTCGGGCTCGGCGTTGTGCGCGTCAATGCCGCCCGCGTAGCGCGCCTGGCGCAGCGTGGCGACGTGGTCAATGTTGACGCCTAGTTTCATGGGGAAGCAGTGCTCAGTTCTCAGTGGTCAGTTCTCAGAAAATGCAATGCCAGCGAAAACTGAGCACTGCGAACTGAGCACTGAGCACTTCTTCAGTGCCGGAAATGCCGCACCCCCGTGCAGATCATCGCCATGTTGCGCTCATTCGCGGCGGCGATCACTTCGGGGTCTTTCACAGAACCGCCGGGTTGAATCGCGCAGGTTGCGCCGGCTTCCGCGGCGGCGATGAGGCCGTCGGGGAATGGGAAAAATGCGTCGCTGCCGACTGCGCTGCCCTTGAGCGAGAGGCCGGCGTCCTTTGCCTTCCAGATCGCGATGCGGCTGGAATCCACGCGCGACATCTGGCCTGCGCCGATGCCGAGCGTGCGGTCGCTCGCGGCGTACACGATTGCGTTGCTCTTCACATGCTTCACGACTTTCCATGCGAAGAGCATCGCGGAGAGTTCGGCCGGCGTCGGCTTGCGGGCGGTGACGATCTTGGACTCGATGTCCGTCTCCGGCGACATGTCGCGGCTCTGCACGAGCACTCCGCCGACGACGCTGCGGATGACCTGATCGTCCTTCGTCTGCACCGGACCGAGCTTGCGCATGAGCCGCAGGTTTTTCTTTTTTTGCAGCAGCGCGCGCGCATCGGCCTCGAATTCCGGCGCGATGATCACCTCGCTGAAAATCTCGCTGATCGCGCGCGCGAGTTCCTCGGTGACAGGACGGTTGCAGATGATGATGCCGCCGAACGGCGCCTGCTTGTCCGTCGCAAATGCCTTGTCCCACGCCTCGCGCAAGTCCGCGTCGCTGCCGACACCGCACGGGTTTGTGTGCTTCAAAATCGCGACGGTCGGCTCCGAAAATTCCTCGATGAGTTCCGCCGCGGCGGTGATGTCCAGGATGTTGTTGTACGAAAGTTCCTTGCCGTGGAGCTTTTCAAAGTGCTCGTCCCACCGCCCGTAGAGCGCGGCAGCCTGGTGCGGATTTTCGCCGTAGCGGAGCTGGTTCACGAGCGGCTCGCTGATGCTGAATGAAGACGAGCATTCCTTTTCCTTGTTCAGAAAATTCGCGATCGCGCCGTCGTATTTCGACGTGGTGACGAAGACCTTGATGCCCAGCCGCTCGCGCAGTTGCAGCGTCGTCGCGCCGTCGTTCGCCTTCATCGCGTCAATCACGTCCGCGTAGTCTGCGGGGTCCACCACGACGGTGACGCTGCGGTAGTTCTTCGCCGCGCTGCGCAGCATCGAGGGGCCGCCGATGTCAATCTGCTCGATGGCCTCCTCCAGCGTCACGCCCGGCTTCGCGATCGTGGCCTCGAACGGGTACAGATTCACGATGACGAGATCGATCGGCAGGATGCCGTGCGCCTTTGCCTGAGCGACATGCTCGGGATTGTCGCGGAGGTGCAGCAGTCCGCCGTGGACTTTCGGGTGCAGCGTCTTCACGCGGCCGTCCATCATCTCGGGGAAGCCGGTGTATTCGGAGATTTCCGTGACTTTGATCTTCTCCTTTTGCAGCAGCTTCGCGGTGCCGCCGGTGGAGATGATCTCGACTCCCATTGCCGAGAGTTCTTTTGCAAAGGCCGCGAGGCCGGTCTTGTCCGAAACGGAAATGAGCGCGCGAGTGATTTTCATCGAAGGGCGCGGAGGCTAGCAGCGACGCCCGGTCGGTCAAGAGGGCCGCGGCGGGGATGAGTTCTCAGTTCTCAGTTCTCAGTCGGCGCACACATTGAATCTGAGCACTGGACACTGGGCACTGCGCACTTTTTCATCTCACCACCCAAACCACACGGAGCCTCTACGCCGTCGCGACGACGCGGGGCTCGGACTTTTCCAGCGAGGCGTCGGTGCCAGTGACGTTGAGGAGATTTTTCGCCTCGAATTCCTTGCACCAGCCCTTGATTTCCGTGTCGTTGAAAATCTTGCCGACGACGCGGCGGAGCAGGCCCTTGAGGCTCGGATTTTCGAGATCGCGCAACGAACGGATGGCCTCCTCCTTGTATCGCTCGAGGAGTTCCTTGCAGCGTTCGTCGGCTTTCAAGTCGCGGTAAAGCTGCTCGATTTGCGCGACGGTCGTGGCTTCGGGCAGGCGGCGCTCCCAGAGGGCGCTGGTGAATTTGCGGTTGTCGCACTCGGCGCGTTCGTGCGCGGCAGCGAGCAACAGGCTCGGGCGCAGGCCGGCGATGTCGCTCGTGTCCTCGGTCTGCCCGAGGTCGGCGATGTCGTCGCGGATCTGGTAGGCGATGCCGAGGGCTTCGCTGTAGGCGCGGAGAACGTCGGCGACTTCGTCGTGCAATTCGATGCCAGCGAAGATCGCACCGATGCGCAGGGCGACCTCGAATGCAGGCGCGGTTTTCTTTTTGAAAATATCGAGCACTTGCAGGCTCGTGAGCGGCTCGGGCTTGCGTGCCCAGAGGAGTTCCGCGCCCTGGCCGCGGCTGAGTTCGCGCTGGCCGGCGGCGGCGACGGCGATCATGGCGGCGCGCTGTTCGGCGCTGATGTCCGCGGCGGCGAGCAGGCGGTAGCCTTCGCCGATGAGGAGGTCGCCGACATTCAGCGCGATGGCGATGCCATGCTCGGCGTGCAGCGTGGGCTCGCCGTAGCGCGTGGCGTCCTCGTCCTCGATGTCGTCGTGGATGAGCGAGGCCTTGTGGAAGCATTCGACGGCGACGGCGACTTTCTTCAAGTCCTCGGGCATCGTGGCATCCGTGCCGGCGAGGGCACGCCATGCGGCGACGGCGAGGAAGGGCCGCCAGCGTTTGCCGGCGCGGGCGAGCCATTCACGTCCGATGCGCTCGGTCTCGTCGGCGGGCGCGCCCATGATGGCGGTGAGCGATGCGTCGGAGAACCATGCGTCCACTTCGCTGCGCAGTGAGCCGAGGTCGAGGCGGCGCGTCTTGTCATCGGCGGTGAGGTGGATGTAGTCCCACACCCAGTCGAGATCCACGGTCGTATCAATGCAGTCGTCCTGCAGCAGCGGGACGGCCACGCCGGGAATGGCGGCTGCCTCCATGTACGGGAAACTGCGTTCGAGCACGCTCAGGCACGAGATGCCGACAATGGCCTCGATCTGGCCGGTCTGGATGAGAGACATCACGATCGCGCTGCCTTCCGCCACGAGGACCGCGTAGCCGAGACGCTCGGCTTCATTTTGCAAATCCTGAATCGAGCAAAGCCCGCACTGTTTGCACAGCAGGCCGAATTCATCGAAGGGCGCGGGGCATTTGCTCTCCACGCGCAGGCACTTCGGCATGAGCAGGAGGCGGCGCTCGAAAGGCACAGCGGCAAGCTGCTCGCGCCAGAGTTCGTTATTGATGAGCACGCCGACGTAATCGCGGTAGATCGGCAGGATGCCGAGGTGCTGCACCAGACGGTCCGCATGCTCGGCGAGTTCCGCGACGGGAACGGGGGGCGTGGGCGAATATTCTGCGACGTAATTCCGCACCGCGTGGAGGATCTGCGTGCGTTCCTCGGGGGTCTGCGGGATGTTCTTTTTCGGCTGCCGGTAGCGCGCGGGTGCGATCGGTTTTGGGAGGGAGAGCGAGATCGGGGGCACCTCGTTGCGGGGCAGTTCGGACATGTGCGGAGGGTAAATGGTTTCGTGAATCATCCGCAAGGGCGGAGGTTTCTTTGTTTTCGTTCGTGGCCGTCCCGTCGTGCTCCGGAACGATTCAGCGCATGCGGTCATTTCCAAACGTAGAGAGGCAGAGGTGAGCGGAGAGGATCGCGGAGGGAAAAATGAAACTCCCTGCCCTGCCCGGCGCGGCAACCCGCCTACTCCGCGAAACTCGCAAATCCCCTCTGCCTCTCTGCGTTTGAAACATCCGCCGCCAATTTCCAACTGCATCGTCCCGAAAGGGCAGCGCGAGCACGCGGTGTGCGGGGACGCGAAAATATTTTATAAAATTTCTTGCCTTTCCCTGCCGGTCGCTTAGGAGTCCCGATTCGACTTCGCGGGGTTCATCTAGAGAGCCCCGCATTCGTCGTACCAAAATATAACCACGACTCCACAGCGCTGAAGACCACACTTTTTCTCCGGGTTCACACCACGCCGCTTCTTTCAGCCGCTCGGACCCCCTGTGAAAGTGCCTTCGGAAGGACTGGCGTCGCCAACCGCGCACTCTCTTTGCAACTGTCACCCGTTTCCAGCCTGGCTTCCCTTAGTTTCTCGGAGATTTCGAGAGTGTCGCCACAGCAGCGCAGCAAACGGGCCCAGTCCTCGCACACATCCCGGTCACTCGGCCGGCATCTCCGTTCACTCGAACGGATCTCCACTTTCTAACCCAGTCCGGGAAGCCGAACCCCGACCCCGGGATTCGGCGTCCCCAGATGAATCATCCACACACCGCACCACACATCATGTCTGAACGCATCAACTTCGGAACCATCAAGGAAGGCGCAGAGCCGCCAAATCTCATCGAGCTGCAGACCAATTCCTACAAGGAATTCCTGCAGGAGGGCGTCTCGCCCTCGAAGCGCAAGGAGACCGGACTGCAGGCGGTATTCCGCGAGGTGTTCCCAATCTCGAGCTACGACGAGAAGATCACGCTGAACTTCGCGAGCTACGAGTTGGCGGAGCCGAAGATGAGCATCCGCGAGTGCATGCGCGAGAGCCAGACTTACTCCGCGCCGCTCTACGTGACCTTCCACCTCAAGGAGGAAAAGGGCATGAAGGAGGAGAAGGTTTACATGGGCGAAATCCCGCTGATGACGCCCTCCGGCACGTTCGTCGTGAACGGCGCGGAACGCGTCGTGGTCTCGCAGTTGCACCGTTCGCCGGGCATCTGCTTCGAGAGCTCGATCCATCTGAACGGCAAGGTGCTCTTCAGCTTCCGCATCATCCCCGATCGTGGGTCGTGGGTGGAATTCCAATACGACACGAACGATCTGCTCTACGCGTACCTCGACCGCCGCAAGCGCAGGCGGAAAATTTTGGCGACGACCTTCCTCCGCGCGCTCGGCTACGGCGGCGACGAGGACATCCTCAAGCTCTTCTACAAGATCGAGGACCTGAAGCTGAACGAAAACCTCGAAGACGAGGCGCTCGTGACGAAGGTGCTCACCGCCGACATCAAGGACGGCGAGATCACGCTGGCCCGCGCATTTGAGCCGCTCACGAAGGCGACCATCCGCCAGGTCATCGCGCTCGGGATCAAGAACGTGAAAGTCGTGGACATTTCGAAGGACGACAGCGTCATCAAGTCGCTGAAGAAGGATCCCGCGCACGACGAGGAAGAGGCGCTGAAGGACATCTACCGTCGCCTCCGCCCTGGCGATCCGCCGACCATCCCGAACGCCCGCGCCCTGCTGAAGCGTCTCTTTTTCGACCCGAAAAAGTATGACCTCTCGCGTGTCGGACGTCACAAGATCAACGTCAAGCTCGGCATCACCCTTCCGCTCGACGTGCGCACGGTGGCGAAGGAAGACTTCGTGGCAGCCATCCGCTACATCGTCGGTCTGCGCACCGGCGAAGGCATGCTCGATGACATCGATCATCTCGGCAGCCGCCGCGTCCGCACCGTGGGCGAACTGCTCGCGAACCAGTGCCGCGTGGGCCTCGCCCGCACGGAGCGTCTGGTGAAGGAACGCATGACCCTTTTCGACGCCAATGTCGAGATCATGACGCCGCAAAAGCTGATCAACCCGAAGGCACTGAGCGCGGTCATCCGCGATTTCTTCGGCCGTTCACAGCTCTCGCAGTTCATGGATCAAACGAACCCGCTGAGCGAACTCACACACAAGCGCCGCCTTTCCGCCCTCGGGCCAGGAGGTCTCTCGCGCGACCGCGCAGGCTTCGAAGTCCGTGACGTTCATCCGTCGCACTACGGCCGCATCTGCCCCATCGAGACGCCGGAAGGTCCGAACATCGGCCTCATCGCCTCGATGAGCACGTATGCACGCATCAATGATTTCGGCTTCATCGAGACCCCATACCGCAAGGTCACGAACGGCAAGGTGACCGACCAGATTGACTTCCTCACGGGCGACCAGGAGGAGCACTTCATCGTTGCGCAAGCGAATGCCAAGATGAGCGACAGCGGCAAGCTGCTCGAAGAGAAGGTCAGCGTCCGTAACCGTGGCGACTTCATCGAAGTCGAGCCGGAGAAGGTGGACTACATGGACATCTCGCCGAAGCAGCTCGTCTCCGTCGCAGCAGGGCTCATCCCCTTCCTCGAGCACGACGACGCGAACCGCGCACTCATGGGCTCGAACATGCAGCGCCAGGGTGTGCCGCTCCTCATTTCCGATGCGCCGATCGTCGGCACCGGCATCGAGGGAAAAGTGGCGCGCGACTCGAAGGCGGTCGTCCTTGCGGAAGTCGCGGGCAAGGTCGCCAGCGTCACCGCGGATCAAATCATCCTCACCGAGGACGGCGAAATGCCGAACACGAAGAAGCTCAAGCACGATCCCGAGAACGGCGTGCAGGTGTACGAGCTGCGGAAATTCATGCGCTCGAATGCGAGCACGTGCATCAACCAGAAGCCGATCGTCCACAAGGGCCAGCACGTGAAGAAAGGCGCGGTCATCGCCGACGGCCCGAACACCGACCAGGGTGAACTCGCCCTCGGCCGCAACGTGCTCGTGGCGTTCATGCCGTGGAACGGTTACAACTTCGAGGATGCCATCGTCATCTCCAAGCGCATCGTGAAGGAGGACGTGTACACGTCCATCCACATTGACGACTTCGAGATCGGCGCGCGCGACACGAAGCTCGGCCCAGAGGAAATCACCCGCGACATTCCGAACGTCTCCGAAGAGGCGCTCATGAATCTCGGGCCCGACGGCGTCATCCGCGTCGGGGCCGAGGTGAAGCCCGGCGACATCCTCTGCGGAAAAATCACGCCCAAGTCCGAGACCGAACTCGCCCCCGAGGAGCGCCTCCTGCGCGCCATCTTCGGCGAGAAGGCCGCGGACGTTAAGGACACCTCGCTCACCGTGCCCTCCGGCACCTACGGCATCGTGATGGACGTGAAAGTCTCCTCGCGGAAAGAAATCACGCGCCTAAAGCTCTCGCCTATCGAGGCGAAGAAGCAGGCCAAGACGATCGAAGACGATTACCTCAAGAAAAAGGAAGAGCTGCACGAACAGCTCACCGAGGCGCTCTCGAACATCCTGCTCGGAGAGAAAATCCCGCTCGACGTGGTCAACGCGCAGACTGGCGAAATCATCATCCCCGCAAACCGCAAGATCACCAAGACGCTGCTGCGCAAGCTGGCTGGCGTCTATGATCACGTGGACATCGACCCCTCGCCGATCCGCAACAAGATCCGCGAGATCATCGGCCAGTTTGAGCGCAAGTTCGCCGAACTGGAACTCGACAAGGAGCGCAAGATGGACTCCATCGAATCCGGCGATGACGTGGACCCCGGCATCATCAAGCAGGTCACCGTCTATGTCGCTAGCAAGCGCAAGCTTTCGGTCGGTGACAAGATGGCAGGACGCCACGGCAACAAGGGCGTCGTCGCCAAGATTGTGCCGGAAGAAGACATGCCGTTCCTCGCGGACGGAACTCCGGTGGACATCTGCCTGAACCCGCTCGGCGTGCCTTCGCGTATGAACGTCGGCCAGGTGCTCGAAACGCATCTCGGCGTCGCCGCGCGTGCGCTCGGCTTCAAGGTCGCCACGCCCGTCTTCGACGGCATCAAGGAAGAGCAGATCTTCGACTTCGTACAAAAGGCGCGCAAGGTGAAGGGCTACGAATGGCTCGGCGAAAACGGCAAGTCGCAGGTCTTCGACGGACGCACAGGCGAGCCGTTCGACCAGTCAGTCGTCGTCGGCGTGATCTACATGCTGAAGCTCGGCCATTTGGTCGCGGACAAGATCCACGCCCGTGCCGTCGGCCCGTACTCGCTCGTCACCCAGCAACCGCTGGGCGGCAAGGCGCAATACGGCGGCCAGCGTTTCGGAGAGATGGAAGTGTGGGCGCTCGAGGCCTACGGCGCAGCTTACACGTTGCAGGAACTTCTCACGGTGAAGTCCGACGACGTGCAAGGACGCACCAAGATCTACGAAGCCATCGTGAAGGGCGACAGCTCGCTCGAAGCGGGCACGCCCGAGTCGTTCAACGTCCTCATCAAGGAAATGCAGTCGCTCTGCCTCGACGTCAAAGTCGGACGCAAGAGTGCCGTCGCAGACCTCGCCGAAGGCATCCTCTAATTCGCGGGCAACCAACATTCCAAAAACTCAAAGGACAAACACACCATGAGCGACATTCTTCGTGACATCCTCGGCGGCGACACCCAGCAGCACACGCCCGCCTCAGACTTCAACTCGGTGACCATCACCGTCGCATCCGCGGACTCGATCCGGTCGTGGTCGAAGGGCGAAATCAAAAACCCTGAGACCATCAACTACCGCACGTTCAAGCCGGAAAAGGGCGGCCTTTTCTGCGAGCGCATCTTCGGTCCCACGCGGGACTGGGAGTGCTCGTGCGGAAAGTACAAGCGCATCAAGCACAAGGGCGTGATCTGCGATCGCTGCGGCGTCGAAGTGACACTCAGCCGCGTTCGCCGCGAGCGCATGGGCCACATCGAGCTCGCCGTGCCCGTCACGCACATCTGGTTCTACAAGTGCATGCCCTCGCGCATCGGCCTCATGCTCGACATGAGCGGCCGCCAGCTCGAACGGGTTATTTATTACGAGGACTACCTCGTGATCGATCCCGGCAGCACCCCGCTCACGCAGGGCCAGCTCCTCACCGAGACCGAGTACCGCGAGGCGCTCGAACAGTACGGCGAGGACAGCTTCAAGGCCGGAGTCGGCGGTGAAGCCGTGCGCGATCTCCTCGCACTCACCGACCTCGCGAAGCTCCAAGTGGAACTCGAGGAGCAGATGGGCGCCACGAAATCCAAGCAGAACCGCAAGAAGATCGCCAAGCGCCTGAAGCTCTCCCAGGGCTTCATGAACTCAAACACCCGCCCCGAGTGGATGGTGCTCGATGTGCTGCCCGTCATCCCGCCGGATCTGCGTCCGCTCGTGCCGCTCGAAGGCGGACGTTTCGCCACGTCCGATCTGAACGACCTCTACCGCCGCGTGATCAACCGCAACAACCGGTTGAGAAACCTGCTCCAGCTCAAGACGCCCGAGGTCATCATCCGCAATGAAAAGCGCATGCTCCAGGAAGCCGTGGACGCGCTCTTCGACAACGGCCGCCATGGCCGCGCCGTCACTGGCGCCGGCAACCGCGCGCTGAAGTCCATGTCCGACATGCTCAAGGGCAAGTCCGGCCGCTTCCGTCAGAACCTGCTCGGCAAACGCGTCGATTACTCCGGTCGTTCGGTCATCGTCATCGGCCCTGAGCTCAAGCTCAACCAGTGCGGTCTTCCGAAAAAGATGGCACTCGTGCTGTTCGAGCCCTTCATCATCCGCGTGCTGAAGGAACGTGGCTACGTCCACACCGTCCGCAGCGCGAAGAAGATGATCGAGAAGCAGACGCCCGAAGTGTGGGACATCCTCGAGGAAGTCACGAAGGGTCACCCGGTTCTCCTGAACCGCGCCCCCACCCTTCACCGTCTGTCCATCCAGGCATTCGAGCCGATCCTCATCGAAGGCGAAGCCATCCGCGTTCATCCGCTCGTCTGCACCGCTTACAACGCGGACTTCGACGGTGACCAGATGGCCGTCCACGTCCCGCTGTCCGTCGAAGCACAATTGGAAACGCGCCTGCTCATGCTCGCGCCGAACAATTTGTTCTCGCCCGCAAGCGGTAAGCCCATCACCACGCCGTCGCAGGACATCGTGCTCGGCTGCTATTACCTCACGCAGGAGCCGCGCAATCCGAAGAAGGAAGGCCAGCGCCTCCCGCTGTTCGCCGTCCGTACCGAAGTGGAATTCGCGATGGCTGAGAACAAGGTGAAAGTCCTCGACCGCATTCGTTTCAAAAATCCCGACTTCGGCAAGAAGACCGTCTTTGGCGATGCAGAAACGCGCGTCATCGAGACCACCGTCGGCCGCGTCATCTTCAACCAGATCTGGCCCGAAGGCGTCGGCTTTCTGAACAAGGCCTGCCCCAAGAAGCAGCTCTCCGACCTCATCTCCAAGACCCACCATGTCGCAGGCCACAAGGCGACCGTGGACATGCTCGATGAGCTCAAGGAACTCGGCTTCTACTGGGCGATGCGCGCCGGCGTATCCGTCGGCATCAAGGACATGATCATTCCCGAGGAGAAGCAAAAGTCCCTCGACCACGCGCTCAAGAGCGTCGCGGAAATCGACAAGCAATACCGCCGCGGCATCATCACCGACGGTGAGCGCCACAACAAAGTCATCGATACGTGGACGCAGGCGAACAACGCCATCTCGGACGTCATGTTCCGCACCCTCATGCACAATGAGGGCCGCAAGGAAATCAACCCCGTGTATCTCATGGTGGACTCCGGCGCGCGCGGCAACCGCACGCAGGTGAACCAGCTCGGCGGCATGCGCGGCCTCATGGCCAAGCCCGACGGCTCGATCATCGAGACGCCCATCACCGCGAACTTCCGCGAGGGCCTCACGGTGCTGCAGTACTTCATCTCCACGCACGGCGCCCGCAAGGGTCTCGCAGATACCGCGCTCAAGACCGCCGACTCCGGCTATCTCACGCGCAAGCTCGTGGACTGCGCGCAGGACGTCATCATCGTCACCGACGATTGCGGCACCTCGCAGGGCATCGTCGTCCGCGCGATTTACGACGGCGACGAAGAAGTCGTCCCGCTCAGCACGCGCATCATCGGTCGCGTCAGCGCCGAGAGCATCAAGGATCCCGTCACCGGCAAGAACATCGTGCGCAAGGATCAGATGATCGAAGAGCCCACGGCGATCGCGATTGACGCCATCGGCCACGAGAGCATGAAGATCCGCTCCGTGCTCACCTGCGAAGCAGGCCGCGGCGTCTGCATGAAGTGCTACGGCAAACAGCACGCGACCGGCCAGCTTGTGAAGCTCGGCGAGGCCGTCGGCATCATCGCCGCGCAGTCCATCGGCGAACCCGGCACGCAGCTCACCATGCGCACCTTCCACGTCGGCGGCGTGGCCACGCAGACGTTCAAGCAGCCCATCATCAAGGCGAAGAACGATGGCGATATCCATTACCACGAACTCCGCACCGTCCACAGCACGGACGACAAGTGGATCGCGCTGAACAAGAACGGCAAAATCACCATCCACAGCAAGGACGGCCGCGAGATCGAGAGCCACAACATCGTGCTCGGCTCCGTCATTTCCATCGCCGACGGCGGCCATGTGAAGAAGGGCGAAGCGTTCGTGGAATGGGATCCCTACAACGTCCCGGTTCTCACCGACAAGGCCGGCAAGGTCGTCTTCAAGGACATGATCCAAGGCGTCACCGTGAAGAAGGAAGTGGACAAGTCCACCGGCGTCATGGGCATGGTCGTCATCGAGCACAAGGAAGACCTTCACCCGTCCATCGTCATCGAGGGAGAGGACAAGAAAGTCATCGCCAGCTACGCGATTCCCGCAGGCGCGCACATTGCCGTCGCCGAAGGCAAGAAAGTCCCCGGCGGCACCCTGCTCGCCAAGACCCCGCGAAAGATGGCCAAGACCAAGGACATCACCGGCGGTCTGCCGCGCGTCGCCGAGCTGTTCGAAGCCCGCCGTCCGAAAGACTCGTGCGAGATTTCGCGCATTGACGGCACCGTCGAAATCGCCGGCCTCGTCCGCGCCAAGCGCAAGATCATCGTCCGCGATGAAGAGGGCGTGGAAGAAGAGCACCTCGTGCCGCAGGGCCGGAACATCATCGTTTACACCGGCGACATCGTGAAAAAGGGTGACCAGCTCACCGAAGGTTCCCGTCCTCCGCACGACATCCTCGACGTGCTCGGCCCCGTCGTGTTGCAGGAACACATGGTCAACGAAGTGCAGGAAGTTTACCGCCTCCAGGGCGTGGAAATCGCCGACAAGCACATCGAGATCATCATCCGGCAAATGCTGCGCAAGGTGAAGATCACGGACCCCGGCGACACGCCGCTCCTCTGGGGCGACCAAGTGGACAAGCTCACCTTCGCCGCCGAGAACAAGCTCGTCGAAGACAAGGGCGGCAAGCCTGCCGAAGGCGCCCCCGTGCTGCTCGGCATCACGAAAGCCTCGTTGGAGACCGACTCGTTCATCTCCGCCGCGAGCTTCCAGGACACCACGCGCGTCCTCACCGACGCCGCCACACTTGGCCGCACGGACATCCTGCGCGGGTTCAAGGAAAACGTCATCATGGGCCACCTCATCCCTGCGGGCACCGGTTTCCCGACCCACAAGGAGATCAAGCTCGTGAGCTTCGGCGAAGAAGGCAGCGAAGCCCCGGAGATCGCCGACGCGACCGCGTAGTCCGCGAACACACACACACTCAGCGAAAGGGCTGTCGCAGAAATGCGGCAGCCCTTTTTGCTGCGCTCAATCGCAGCGCACGACCAGCCGCTCCGGCTGCACGCTGATGACCTTCATCACGCGTGCCGGTTTTTTCTCCGCGCCGCGGAAAAAGGAAAGCTCACCGTTTTCCAAAACGCTCCACGTCCCGCGCTTCTCCGTCGCGGCATCGCCCGGTCCCGGGCCGCGCTCGACGAGCGCATCCGCCTGAAGCTCGAACGAACATTGACGCCGCCGGTCGCGCTCGATTTCACCTCGTCGTGCGTGCCGAACAAAGCGGTGTCCGTCTTCGTCCGAGTGATGCCCATGGTGGGCTTGCCCTCGGGATCCTTTTTCGCCAGCGCGAAACGAATCCGGGAGTCAATGATGAGCCCCTTCCACGGCGTCGGCGTCGCGGTCTTGTCGGGATTCGTCGCGCTGTAATCGCGGTTGAGCACCTTGATCTGGCTTTTGACCTGCTTCACGGAAATATTCTCTTCCGCCGTGCTATACACGACGTGAACAACCACGGGCAGCGTGCGGATTTTCCCGCTGTCAATGCTCTTGGCCGCGCGGCCATTCAGCATGAAAGTCTCCGCCTGCATGTGGATCAGGCTGCGGCGTGCGCGGAATCCCGGATCGCATTCGCAGAGACGCTGATGAGCTTCGGAAGCGCCGCACATGCGGCGCGTGGGTGTGGTGATTTTCTTGGCCTTGGGCTGTTTGCTGGTTGGCTGGTAATTTTTTGAAGCCGCCTGAGAGACAAACGGCTTCACTCTGCGGATACATCACGCGCGCGTGTCCGATACCGATCCTCGGGAGAATGGCGCCGGTGTTATCCGTTCGAGTCCCTTGTCCTGATCTGGTGCGCCCGGGCTTCACAGCGGCGCATTCGGAAAAATCAGCGTCAATCCCGCCCCTGGATGAAAAGCCTGAATGAAAAGCGTTTGACGCACAGAATGACTGCGGCTTAAATCAACAACCACTGCAACCGGAGAGATGGCTGAGTGGTCGAAAGCAACGCTTTGCTAAAGCGTCATACGGGTTAAACCGTATCGAGGGTTCGAATCCCTCTCTCTCCGCCACCCTCTACACGAGGGTGTTACGCACGAATCGTGTCACAGTCATAATCCTGGTCATAACAAGTTCACCCGTGTCCACTGACGTTCACAGATGTCTTTTTCGCCCCGCTTTCCCACGGCTGCTGTGTCCGAGTGAGGTCGCGCAGAACTTGTGCAGTGTCGTCACACCAGTTGTTTTTTGAGGAAATCGGTCCGCCAGTGAAGATTTTTTTCGGTGAGGATTCGACCACTCCCGACGAGGTGCAAAAATTGCGCCGACATCGACTCCCCGAAGTGCG
>Ga0315909_10000637_pt1 | contig 47148 bp, 39 predicted proteins | sample LakEriMetagenome_11_FD_203527 | JGI IMG/M metagenome (GOLD analysis project Ga0315909, IMG submission 203527) | Freshwater fungal communities from buoy surface, Lake Erie, Ohio, United States - Buoy 2 MA125 | ecosystem: Environmental > Aquatic > Freshwater > Lake | place: USA: Lake Erie, Ohio... | reverse complement strand
AATTCCCAGAAAAGTTGATTCCTCTTTGTATACTTAACGCATTAAACAACAAACCTTTACCTATTTATGGTGATGGTAAACAAATTCGTGATTGGCTTTATGTCAAAGATCATTGCAGTGCGATTCGTGAAGTTTTAAAACAAGGACAGATTGGTGAAACTTATAACATCGGTGGTTGGAATGAAAAAACAAATTTAGAAGTCGTTGAAACTTTATGCGCTATTTTGGATGAATTAAAACCAAAATCGGATGGCAAGAGTTATATTGATCAAATCACTTTCGTTAAAGATCGCCCTGGTCACGATAGACGCTATGCGATCGATGCGTCGAAGTTAGAGCGTGATTTAGGTTGGAAGCCTCAAGAAACTTTTGAGACGGGACTTCGTAAAACAGTTTTATGGTACCTAGAGCATAAAACTTGGGTTGATCATGTTGTCACAGGCGAATATCAACATTGGATAGAAAAGCAATACTCATGAAAATCTTACTAACGGGTAGAGATGGTCAGGTAGGCTTTGCATTACATAAAAAATTAGTATCCTTAGGTGAAGTGATTGCGACAAATCGCGATACGCTTGATTTGATTGATCCTCAAGCGATTAGAATTTTTATTGATCAAACGAAACCTGACATCATTATCAATCCTGCGGCTTACACGAGAGTAGATCAAGCTGAAAACGAACCAGAGTTGGCTTTTCAAATTAATGCGGTAGCCCCTCAAGTCTTAGCTGACAAAGCATCTGAACTTGATATTCCCATCATTCATTTTTCAACAGATTATGTATTTGATGGACTAAAACATGAACCTTATCTAGAAACCGATAAAGTTAATCCTCAATCGGTTTACGGTCAAACCAAATGGCAAGGCGAAGAAGCTGTTCGCCAAAATAAAAAACATATTATTTTCAGAACAAGCTGGATATTTAGTAGTCATGGAGAGAATTTTTTAAAAACAATTCTAAAACTTATCCAAGAAAAAACTTCACTGAATGTAGTGAGTGATCAAATAGGTACACCCACTTCAACTGAAGCATTAGCGGATGTGACTTATAAAATTGTTGAAACTATTTTTAATGATCCACACTTTAAAGATTTTGGGATCTACCATATGACTCTAGATAATGAAACGAATTGGTATCGCTATGCCTGTTTTATAACGGATGAAGCGAAACGTTTAGGACTTCAAACGTTGATGACATCTAAAGATATCAAACCCATCTCAAGTGATACATATTCCACCTTAGCTAAACGTCCTATGAATTCAAGGCTTGATACCACAAAAATTAAAAAGACCTTTATGCTAGAATTGCCTCATTGGGAAGAGGAAATTAAACGTATATTGAAAACTCTGATTCATTAAATGACAGAAATGAAAAACAATCGAAAAGGTTTAATACTAGCCGGTGGTTCAGGCACAAGGCTTTACCCTGTGACGCAATCGATCTCGAAGCAGTTACTGCCTATTTATGACAAGCCCATGATCTACTATTCATTAAGCACATTAATGTTAGCTGGCATCCGAGATATTTTATTAATTTCGACACCTCAAGACATTCCTCGTTTTGAAGCTTTATTAAAAGATGGAAGTCAGTGGGGGATTAACATTCAATATTGTGTGCAGAAATTTCCTGATGGTTTAGCGCAAGCATTTATCCTAGGTGAATCGTTTATTGGGAACCATCATTCGACATTAGTTTTAGGGGACAATATTTTTTATGGTCATGACTTTCATCAACTTCTTTTAAATGCAAAAAATAGAGAAGAGGGTGCTACGATTTTTACTTACCATGTGCAGGATCCTGAGCGATATGGTGTTGCTGAATTCAACGAAAAAAATCAAGTCGTTTCCCTTGAAGAAAAACCCATAACACCTAAATCCAATTACGCAGTGACAGGCCTTTATTTTTACGATCAAAATGTCGTAGAAATGGCAAAAAATTTGAAGCCATCCAATAGGAGTGAGCTTGAAATCACGGATCTCAATCGACTTTATTTAGATCAAAATCAATTGCATGTCGAAGTGATGGGAAGAGGTTATGCATGGTTAGATACAGGTACCTACGAATCTCTTCTTGAGGCGAGTCAATTTATTGCAACAATAGAAAATCGTCAAGGTTTAAAAGTGGCATGTCCTGAAGAGATTGCTTATCGTCAAAATTGGATTAGCGCGCACGAACTGGAAGCACTGGCTGCACCGTTACTTAAAAGTGGTTACGGTCAATATTTAAAACGTATCTTACAAGAAAAAATTATTTAAATATGAAAGTCACTCTTTTAGGCATTCCTGATGTTCTTTTGATTGAGCCCCATGTATTTGAGGATTCACGCGGCTTTTTTTTTGAAAGCTTTAGACAGGATGTGTTTGAAAAAGAAACGTCATTAAATGTTTCATTTATTCAAGACAATCATTCTAGGTCATCTCAAGGCGTTCTTCGAGGCCTTCACTATCAATTACCTCCTCATGCCCAAGGAAAATTAGTTCGCGTCATTCAGGGCGAGGTGTTAGATATTGCCGTCGATATTAGAGAATCATCCCCCACATGTGGACAATATATTGCAGAAATTTTATCCAGTGATAATAAGAAACAACTTTATATTCCTGAAGGATTTGCGCATGGTTTTTTAACACTTTCAGATACTTCCGAATTTCTGTACAAAACAACCGATTTTTATCATCCTCAAAGTGAGCGTTGTATACTATGGAACGATGCGACTTTAAATATCAAGTGGCCCAAAGATTTGAATATTCAAGTTTCGCCAAAAGATCTTTTGGGGAAAAGTTTTAAATCGAGTGAACTATTCCCCAGTAAACAATAGATGATTATAAGTTAAAATAATTTTTATGAGTCTTAATATCATGCAGTGGTTTGATCCTTTCATTTTCATCTTTGTGGGCATGTCATTAGCCTTAAATGTTTTGTTGGTATATTTTTGGCATAAAAAGTTTTATCGAAAATTAGGCCTTAGAAGCTATAAAGCTATTCAGCGCATTCACATAAATGAAACCCCAAGGTTAGGTGGTTTCATTTTTATCTTGTCACTGGTTTTTTTTGTGGCATTTTCAAATACTAATGAAAGCATTCAGCTTCTTAAAGTCATAATCATATCTCTAGCCCCAATTATAATTCTTGGATTGAAAGAAGATCTTTTTCATAATGTAGAGCCTACTCTACGATTGCTTTCAATCTTTTTTGCAAGTTGGTTATTTAGAGCTCAATTTACTGGCCCTTTTCCCAACATTGCTGATATCCCTTTAATAGGCATGCTCTTAACTCTGCCCGGAGGTGTTGGTCTCTTTTATGTTTTAAGCATGACAGCTGTCGCTAATGGTATGAATTTAATTGATGGGGTTAACGGCTTATGTGGAGCGGTTGCCTTAACTATATTAACTGCACTTTTATTTTTAAGCTACAAAATGAATGACGAAGTTATGTTATCGGCTGTCATAAGTGTGATCCTGATTTTTTTTCCTTTTATGATTTTGAATTATCCTTATGGCAAGATTTTCCTGGGAGATCTTGGTGCTTACAGTTTAGGTTTGATTCTCAGTATGCTGACTATTATTCTTTTTGGCCGTCACCCTGAAATTTCACCTTGGGGAGCTGTGCTTATTCTTTTATATCCAGCAATTGAGGTTAGCTTTAGTTTATTGCGTCGTCTCATTAATGGTACCTCACTTTTCAAGCCAGATATAGCTCACCTTCATCTTAAGTTGTATCATTTTTTTAGGCCACATCAAGCGTATAAAAAAATAGCTAACGCTCTTGTGACCTTAGTTTTAAGTATACTATGGATATTTCCTCTGCTTGCTATTCTGATTGTTTATCAAAAGCAGTTTTTTATTTGGATTGCGATTCTGTTATTTATTATCATATATGGATTATTTTATGCATTTGTGCCGAGCCATAAAAAAATAATAAAACGTAAAAACTAAAGTTTATTTAAAGAATTTTAAGTATTTATATTCATTTAACAATAAGCTGCTAAGCTTATCAATTGACTGCAAAAAAATCTCTAGGAGCTTTAAATTTTAAATGTACTTTTAACAGGTGGAGTCGGATATATTGGTAGTCATACAGCAATTGTATTAGCTAAGGCTGGTTACAATATTGTTTTATTTGATAACTTAATTAATAGTGATAGGGCGATTTTTTCTGCTCTTAAAAAAATTGTCAAGAAAAAGATAATTTTTGTAAAAGGGGATATTAGAAATACAACACTATTATCAAAAACATTCTCAAAATATAGAATTAATTCTGTAATACATTTTGCTGGATTAAAAGCTGTAAATGACTCCATGATAAATCCTATAGAGTATTACGATAATAATATATCTGGAGCAATAAGCCTGACAAAAGCAATGAAAGAAAATAATATTAAAAATCTCATATTTAGCTCAAGTGCTACAGTTTACGGCGAACCTATATCTCTTCCAATAGATGAACTTCACCAAACAAATCCAATTAATCCATATGGTAGAACTAAGTTGTTTGTAGAAAAATTTTTTCAAGACTTAGCAAATTCTGATTCTACAATTTCAATTACTTCGCTACGTTATTTTAATCCCGCAGGAGCCCACGAATCAGGTTTGGTAGGAGAAACAGCTCAATCGAATTCTAATAATTTAATTCCTAGTCTTTTGAGAGCTATAAAACGACAAGAAAGCTTTAAAATTTTTGGTGACGATTATAAAACTCCTGACGGAACATGTAAAAGAGACTTCATCCATGTGATGGACTTAGCAGATGCACACTTAGCAGCACTTATTTTTCTAGAAACCAATCGAGGATGGCATATTTTTAATATCGGAACTGGAGTTGCTTATAGTGTTTTAGAAATAATTAGAAAGTTTTGTGAAGTAAATCATATTAAAATTAAACTGAAAATAGAAAAAAGAAGAGAGGGTGATGTGGCAATTTCATTTGCATCTCCTAAAAAAGCAAACAAACTTCTAAAATGGAAATCTATGAAAAGTCTTGATGATATTTGTACTAGTGCTTGGAAAGCATCTAATAAATAAATATTTTCTTGCTATATATATAAAATATTTTTAATATTTAATTTTTAATTTAAATTTTGAGAAAAACTTGAAAAATAATAAAAAAACTATAACTATTCTTTGCCCAGTTTATAATGAGGAATCTTCTATTAATCCATTCTATGCATCCCTTTCAAATGAATTAAAAAAAATAAAAAAAATGACCTTTGAGATTCTGTTTGTTGATGACGGCAGTATTGATAATTCAGCGGGTCAAGTAAAAAAAATAATGAGTAAAGATAAGCGAATTAAATTAATTCAACTTTCTAGAAATTTTGGCAAGGAATCTGCTTTAACAGCAGGGATAGACTATGCCACAGGAAACGCTTTGATTCCTATTGATGTAGACCTTCAGGATCCACCGGAACTTATAAAAAAAATGGTTGAAAAATGGGAAAATGGATTTGAAGTAATTCTTGCAAAAAGGTCGGACAGATCAAGCGATTCTAAATTTAAAAGAAAAACTGCAAATTGGTTTTATTCTACATTTAACTTTCTTTCAAAAACAAAAATACCGCAAGATGTTGGCGATTTTAGGTTAATTGATAGATCAGTAATAGATGCTCTAAAAAAATTACCAGAATCGGAAAGATTTATGAAGGGCCTATTTGCTTGGGTTGGATTTAAGACAACATTAATTCCATATGTCAGAAATACAAGAAATGAAGGTGAAACAAAATTTAGATTTTGGGGGCTAATAAATCTTGCAGCTGATGGAATTACAAATTTTAGTGCAATGCCACTGAAAATCTGGTCATATGTTGGTATTATCATTTCATTATTATCACTAGTATATGGATCAACAATTGCATTCAGAACGATTATATATGGCATAAATGTACCAGGATATTCATCAATATTTTTTGCAATTACTTTTCTAGGTGGGATCCAATTAATCGGGTTAGGTATTCTTGGTGAGTATGTAAGCAGAACTTTTATTGAATCTAAAAGGCGCCCCTCCTATATTATAAGAAAAATCTACCATTAAAAAATGCTAAAAATTCTAACAAAATATTTAGCTTTAGGCCTAATCACAAGCCTAATACATGCTTTTATGGCTTTTTCATTATTTGAGAACACTAAATTCAGCTTATACAAAATTAATACAATTTCATTTATTATATCTACATGTTTTGGATATTTTTTTCAAACACTAATTACGTTTTCGTCAGCTGTAACACAAAAAAACTTCATGAGATATTTTTCTGTATTTTTGGGAAATATTTTGATTATAAACATTGGTACAAGTATCCTTGCACTGTTAACAAATGAAAAAAAGATTTCACTATTAATCACATGGCTACTAATTATATTAACAAATTTTCTTGTGCACTTGAAATGGACGTATAAATAATTTTTGGATTTTAGATAAGTAATTTTTCTTTTTAAATTTACGAGTAAATAAGCAGGTCACCAAAAAGAAAACGTAAATTTTTTAATATAAAAGTACTTAACTTTAATATGTATAAAAATTTGAGGCAGAATAAATGTCATGTATAATCGATATTAGAATAATTGTGTTATAAATTAAATTTGTACTTCCTCTCATAAAGAAATCTTTTAGGCTCTCTACCTTATATTTAAAAGCGCCTAAACGAAATAAGAGAATAAGTAAAAAAATTTTAACTAAATTAAAGTTTTTTTACTGTACTTGTCAAAAGATGTTGCAGCACAGTCAAAAGGCCCAAAAAATGAAAATTTTTAAATTTATTTTTTATTCGTAACCGCGGATTTTTGAATATGGTTCGAAGGGTTAAATTCTCCTTTCTTTTGAATAAGGCGAAAGCATTATATGATTCTTACAGATAGATTTGAAACAAGATTTTTGAATTAAGATGACAGTAAATATTACCTCTTTCGCTAATAAGCCAATCTACATTAATTAAGTTTTTATAATTATCTTGCATCCACGAGCGAGCCCAATTTACCTTAAGATTTACTGCAAGACAAGAAATATAAACTAAAATACAAAGGATAATTTTACAGCTAAATATGAAGTAATTTATTTAGATAATATTTTGTATAGGCATATCCTAAAATAGCACGAGCATCTTTATTTGAAAAAATCTCATGTTTAAAAACGAGATTGAATTGTGAAAAGTCTTCAAAGTTTTGAGTTAAAATTTTAGTGTTTTTAACTTTTTCGTAGTATGGCGTTCCAGGATATGGAGTAAACATAGAAAACTGCGCTAAATCAGTTTTTAGTTCAATTGCATAGTCAACTGTTCTATAGATTGACTCATATGTGTCTAATGGTTGGCATAAAATATACATAGCATTTGTTTTAATCTTATACTTTTTAAGTAAAGCTATATTTTTTTTCTGCTCATCCTCTTCAATATTATATCTAGACACATCTTTCATAACTTCAGGACTGGCCGACTCTATACCAAACTTTACCCATTTAATAGATGCTTGGCCAAATTTCTCAGCCATCGTTTGATCAATATTATTTAAGTGAGTTTCAACCGTAAAGCTAAAACCATTCAATTTTGACGCCATTAAATCTAATAAGGAATGAGTATAAGAGCGGTTTATAGAAAACACTGGATCACGAAAAACGAAATTTTTCGCATTAGAATCCATGTTGATAAAATTAATATCTTCGATTAATTTATCTGGGGACATAGATCGTACCTTGCGGCCTTGCTGCAGGGGATATGTACAGTATTCAAAGCAACTATAAGGGCATCCCCTGGATGCAATAATTGGCGCAAATGAGGAAAAATTTCCTAGGACAGCATTTCTATTAGATTTAACGAATTTTGACCATCTCGCTGGGGCAAGAAGATCAGGATCTGATGCGGTTATGAGAATTTCTCCTTGCTCATAAAGTAAATTTAAATTGCCTTGATTTAAGTTAATTTGCTGAAAAAGAAATTCTGGTTCGCCTAAGATTACAGAGGCACCTGCACTTTTAAAGCGTTGCTTATCAAAATTTAAAAATGGGCCAAAAGCAAAAATTCTTAATTTTGGGAATTTACTTTTTAAATTCTGAACAGTCATAAGCTCATAGTTACAATTAACAATGGAAATAGATAAAAATACATAATTGACAGAATTATCGATATCTTCAGTTTTCTGCGTATAGAAAACTTTATATCCGAGAGCGTGAAATTCACTTATAAGATTTAATGCAGATAACGGCGGCCAAAAAATACTTTTTTTAGCAATTCGTGACAAAAGCCAAGGAATTAAACCCTTGCCCATGTCATTTTCGACTCCATATCCGCCATTTGTATCTTTTGAAAGCCGAAATGAACTCTTTTTATATACGTCTAATATAGCTATTTTCATTTTTTAAGTTAAGTTTAATAGAAAAATTAATGGTACTAAATAAAACCAGAGCTTTGGTAAATAATAAATCCCAGGTTTCCTACTTAAGACAATTTCAACGATATTTTTAGCAATTATGTCAGGCTTCGATACGTAGAATCTGCTTGGGCCATTGTACATTGGAGTATACACAGGGCCTAAGTTAAATAAATAGCTTTTACAATATATTCCAGGATGATTTTTAAAAAAAACTGAATATAATTTTTTTGTGTACGAATAGAATAGTTTCCCTTTTTTTGGTGCAATAGAGAAAAGAGAGCCAAGTGTAGCAATCTTAATATTTTTATAATTAAGAAAAAACATATTCACCATCAAGGGGAGAAGGGTATTGAGGTTAATAGATTCTACTAATTTATCAATTTCAATATTAGCATCGTCAGCAAAAATAACGCCTGGACATATAAAAATTAAATCAGGATTTTTATGGCCTTGTTCTATCCAATAAATACTTTCATTAATTTTTTCTAATGTATCTAAAGAGGAAAAGTAAGTGTTTAAAGTTAATGCTTTATTAGGCTTAAGTTTAGCAATTAAAGAGTTTATTTTAGCTTTATCTCTACCGATAAGTGACAAACAAAAATCCTTAGAATAAAGCTCTTGAGCAATATTTTGAGCTATAAGAGAAGATGCTCCAAAAATAATAGCATGTTTTTTTTTATATTTTTTAATCACAGGAAAAGATTGCTCTGAGAGAATATATTGAATTTTTTCGGAAAAAATAAAATAAATATTTTGTAGTTCATAATCTAGAAAATACTGTTTTTAATTAGTTCTCTTTAATAAATTTACTAAATCAAAGATTGTTTTTTAATATTGTATAGATTTATCAAAATCTAATATTTGGCATTCATATGTAATATCAGTTACTAATTGATTAAGCTCTTTACTCATTTTTTAGAAAAAATCTTAGTTGACGAATCTTTTGTCCAGGATCGAGGGGTTCTTAAATTTAAATATGTATTCCAAGTTTTAGGATAATTCGATTTACCTTTAAAAAGGCAATTCTTTTTATCATGCAGATAAACAATCCTATCTGACCTTAAAATATTATTTAAAAGTTCAAGATAATAATCTATATGATCTTGATTTATTAGTAGCATTCTTTGAATATTAACACAAACATCAAATTTTTTATGATTTTGATCGTAATGCTATGGAAAATTTTTTAATTTTACCGAAGCAACGTCAAATTCAGATTTGTCATGATTTAGATTTTCAATGACACTTAAGCCTAGAGCAGGTAATCAACCTGCCTAATTGCTTGCATATTTGAATCAGGAGAAATTGTAACTAGATTATTGTTTGTCAGAAATTTAATCAGAAAATCTTATATGAAAAGTTGCATTTTTGAGCAATTGTAAATTTAGACAATACTGATATCAGTATGAATAATATTATTTGAGTTGGAATTTATCTTAGTTTAAGCGAGGAGATGTTGAGCTTTACCGATAGAAAGATAGAAAATTTCTTTGGTATTAATTTTTCATAACGACAGAAAAATTATTTACACTCATTTAATTTTAAAGCAATAGTTGAATCAGAACTATCTTCATACCCTACAAAATTTCCACCTGTAGCAGTAAAAACAATAAATTGGCAGCCCTTTGCCATATAAGACATTGGGGGTGCTGATCCAGCTGCTGGAAGTTTGTATTTCCATAACTCTTCACCGTTTTCTGAGTTGTAAGCTCTTGCATAGGAGTCCCTTGTGCCATTTGCGAACACTAACCCAGAAGACGTGGTCATCAGGCCGCCGAAATTCATATCGCCATAGTATGTTTTTCGGTTTTTTTTATCATAAACAATACCGAATGGTTTTTTCCATTTTAATTTACCTGATTTTAGATCAATCGCAGTTATGAAGCCCCATGGCGGATTTGATCCGGGTAGTCCGTCTTGATCTAGAACTAACTGCCAAAAAGCTTGAACGTCGTAATCATCAGAGGTTTGTATTTCTTCTTGAACTTTGTTAAATAAAGAATATATATTTTCCAGGTCTTCGTTTGTAACTGAATTAATTAACTTACCTAGATTAAGTTTAGAATAATCAATTTCATCTCCGTGTAAAAATTTACTTGATATGGGGGACTTTGATAATATTTTTTGAATTTTGGTTGGGATTATTCTTTTAAGGTAATTTTCATATTTTTTATCATTATTAACTTTTTCGAAAATTAATTTAAGATTTTTAAGGGCTTTAGAATCTGATTTATCTGGATTGATTTCGCTAATATAATGATGGTTGTATTGGAATTCACTTAATGATAATAATTTTTCTCTTTCAATACGTTTGGTTACATTAACAAGAGATGGAAAATATAAATCGCCATCAGACTCTTTTAAGTATGCCCCCCTCATATCATTTCCATGACAAGCAGCGCATTTATTAAAATAAGTAACACTCTTTCTACTAAGGCTTAAAATTTTTTTTTCATCTTTCACATATTCCTGAGCTCTTAAAATCCAAGGATATTTGTTGCTAGAAATGAATAAAGTCGATGTATTAGGATCCAGAGCTGCTCCTGGCCATTCAGCGCCGCCATGAAGGCCGTAATAAACAACGTCATATTTTTTGGATGCAGGCAGGAATGGTTTAGACAGAGCATGCCTTAATTTAAATTGAACATACTTTTTTTTATCATCTGAAAGATTTGTAATGTCATTAATTAAATCAAAGTTATTACTTGAAAATGGGACCGGATTTTTGATAATTAATTGATTTTCTGATGCATATTTTGATTCATTATCATATTTTGGGATTGAAATTTTATCTGGGCTATAAATCAATTTTCCATTGATTCTATTTAGAAATAAAATATTGCCAGATTTTGATACTGCAATAATAGTTGGTATTAATTTATCATTGATAGTTATATCTGCAATTATTGGATGTCCGACAATATCTAGATCCCATAAATCATGTTTAATTTCTTGAAATTGCCAAATTAAGCTACCGGTTGAAGCATCGATGGCTAAAATGCTATTAGAAAAACCGCCATTCTTTATATCAGCATCATATATAAATCCAGTGTCTGATGTAACTGCAAATAATATATTATTCTTTTTGTCAAAAGTAAAACCAGACCAAATTCTGGCTGTTACATTGTCTTTTCTTAAGCTGAAAGTCCAGGCTTTTATGCCAGTTATCAAATTCCAAGATTCAATCGATGTGTTGTTTGCAACATACATTTGATCACTTTTAAAAACAGGAGGGATCTGACTTAATTCAGATCCATACTTAGATAATATTTTTCCATCGGCCGAATCTATGCTGTATATTCCATTTGATGACGTAATGAAAATTTTATTTTTATAACAAACCAAACCTCTTCTGCTTACAATTTCATTTAAATTAAGTTTTGTTTCCCAAATCTTTTTTCCATTGTAAGGATTGACAGCAAATATTGAATTTTTAGATGTTGTAAATATATACCCATTATTAAATATTGGAGTGACTTCAGAGTTAGACTTTATTCCGGAATGAAAGACCCAAGCTATTTTTAGGCTATTAATATTATTTTTATTTATTTGATCTAAATTAGCGTGTTTATTTGAATTATCATTACCGGCGCTTCTCTGCCAGTATGTCAAATTATCGGCCTGTATGTCATGAGCCCAAAAGCTAAAAATAATTAAAAAATAGAAAAAAAATTTAAACAATTTTAGATTAATACCTTTGGATATTCGCTTGATTTTACTATACTTTTGAGATTAATTTGTTATTTTTAGGTGTAAACTACATAATGATATTTATTGTTTCGAATACGTTATGAACACTTAACTCTATTTTTACATTTAAAAAATATGACTAAATCATCGAAAGATTTTCTATTTCCCCTTTTTTTAGGACTTGCTTCGTTTTTATTAGTGGTTGGTTATAAAGTTTTGAATGTTAATAATATTGGATGGCTAGAAAACGGCGATCCAGCAACTTATTTTATTAGTTGGAATTTTTTTAGGTTTTCAGAGTGGGCGTTTCCATTAGGAATGAACCCTATGTACGGGACTATTAGCCCAAACTCAATAGTTTATTCTGATACAAATATTTTATTTGCTTTGTTTTTTAAATTGTTTAGGAAGTTTTTACCTGAAACGTTTCAATATTTTGGTCTGTGGATTTTGTGCTGCTTTATATTGCAATCTATTTTTTCTTGGAAATTAGTAAGTTTATTCAGTGATAATGTTCAAGTTCGCTCATTGACAGCAATTTTGTTCGTATTCTCCCCAGCCTTTTTATGGAGATTGGATGTCCATGTTATGCATCTAATGCTTCTTGGGCATTTCCTTATTTTAGCTTCTTTGTATCTGGCGGTTAAATTTAAAATTTCAGACACTTTAAATTATTATCAATGGGCCATTTTGCTCTCCCTTGCAATTTTGATACAAGCATATATTGCATTTATGTGCTTTTTTATTTTCCTATCTGTTTTTATTGATAAATTCTTATCTTTAAAAGATAAAAAGTTTTTTGAATTAATTAAATTTTTTTTCATCTCCTCGGCAATCATTTTTTTAGCATGGACTGTTGGTTTTTTCGCAGTTGGCTCTGGTGTGTCAGCGAATGGATTTGGCTTTTATAAAATGAACCTTCTAGCATTGATTGACCCATCTATGAATCATTATCAACCGTGGTCTTATTTAATGCCGAATATCCCGGGTGAAAATGGTCAGCATGAGGGATTTAATTACCTTGGTCTTGGAATCATACTGTTGAGTTTGTTGTCAATAAGAACTTTTTTTAAAAATAAGGCTGACATTCTAGCTTTTTTAAATAAATATAAATATTTTCGATATGCTTTGATTTTATTAACATTCTATGCACTATCTAATGTCATTCATTTTGCAGGTTTTAAAGTAATAAAAATTCCTCTTCCAGATTATTTTTTAAAAGTTTTAAATGTATTTCGAGCATCGGGGAGAGTCTTTTGGCCTGTCTTTTATACAATTATTCTTTTTAACATATATTTGCTAGTTAAGTATATAGATCAAAAAAAAGCAATTTTATTAATGTATTTTTTTGTTGGCATACAACTTATTGATACTAGCTCTGGTTGGTTAGATATAAAAAGTCATCTGAGTATGCATTCTTCAAAATGGACCAGTAACTTGAATAATAGTTTTTGGGATAAAGCATCAGGGCAGTATAAAAAAATGGTTTATACCAAACCAGGGCTGCCTGAAAATTGGGAAAATTTAGCCTATTTTGCTTCACAAAATAGTATGTTTACAAATATCGCTTATTTAACTAGGTATGACTTAGAAAAACAGAATTCTTTTTATAAAACTTTAGAAGTTAATTTATTAAATAAGGATTTCAAATCTGATACTTTGTATATTTTAGATGCAGATTCATTTAGTAAATTATACACCTTGATTAGGAATGACAAATTATGCAATGGCGATTTAATCTCTATAGTTGATGGAGTCCGTTTTCTGGCTCCGGGTTTTAATAAGACCAAATGTATTCTTAAATGATAATTACTGACTCATTCATTTATTTTTTATGATTTCTATCAATCCAGTTATATTGTGCGGGGGTTTTGGCAAAAGACTTTGGCCTCTATCAAGGTCTGATCACCCAAAACAATTCACACACTTCCTTGACAAAAAGACATTATTTCAGGAGACTCTCCTCAGATTGAAAGGTTTAAGCGATGAAATAATTACAAAGCGTTATATTTTTGTAGCAAACGAAAGGCATCGTTTTCTCCTAAAAAATCAGGCTGAAGAGCTTGGCTTTAAAGACTCTAGTTTGTTGATAGAGCATCAAGGAAAAAATACAGCTCCTGCATTAACCCTGGCGGCACTGGAAGCGTTATCTTTTTGTGATCAGGATGCGGTATTAGTTGTAATGCCATCAGACCATGCTATTTTGGACAATAAACTTTTTCTATCATCTATAAATCAAGCTATTAAACTTGCGGCAAAAGGAAATATAGTCACTCTAGGAATCATTGCTAATTCTCCGGATATCAATTATGGCTATATACAAACCGAAAATTCTCCAGGAAATTTAAATGAATATAAGGTTTTAGCTTTTCATGAAAAGCCTAGCTTAGAAGAAGCCAATACATATCTTTCTTCTCATTTTTTTTGGAATAGTGGAATTTATATTTTGAAAGCATCAGTATGGATTAAAGCAATAACAAAAATAAGGCCAGATATTTATGATATGGTTTATCAAGCCTGGGAATCCAGAAGCATCGATTCAAATTTTATTCGTCCAGACCCTGACTTGTATGAAAAGATCCCGGCCGATTCTATCGATTATGCCGTGATTGAAAAGGCTAATGAATTTAAAATCCCTATAAAAATGGTTGGTTTGGATGCTGGCTGGAGTGACCTCGGCTCATGGAATTCAGTTTGGAATTTTTCAAAAAAAGATTCAAATCAAAATGTAAAAATAGGGGATGTGATAACTAAGGATTCAAGTAACTCCTTAATTTATTCAACATCAAAGTTGGTTGCTACTATTGGAATAGACAATCTTGTCGTTATTGAGATATTAGATGCTGTATTAATTGCTGATAAACGCCAGGACCATAAAATCAAGGATTTTGTTGTTGATTTAGAGAATCAAAAAAGAAAAGAAAGCACTTTACATGTTAAAGTTTACAGACCTTGGGGCTGGTATATGGTTGTTGAGGAATCTGAAAATTTTAAAGTAAAGAGAATACAAGTTAATCCAATGTCCAGTCTTAGCCTTCAGCTCCACAAATTTAGAACAGAGCATTGGGTAGTAGTTAACGGGATTGCGACCGTACAGATTGAAGACAAAAATTTTTTACTAAACGAAAATGAAAGCACATATATTTCATGTGGCTCCAAGCATCGTTTATCTAATAGTACTAACGATATTTTAGATATCATCGAAATTCAATCCGGAAAATATTTAGGAGAAGATGATATTATTAGATTTGAAGATAGCTTTGGAAGATGTGATTAGTTATGACCAAAATAGCATTAATTACAGGTATTACAGGGCAAGATGGTGCTTATTTGGCAGAGTTTCTCTTGAGTAAAGATTATATTGTACATGGCATTAAACGTCGGGCCTCACTTTTTAATACTTCACGAATAGACCATCTTTATAAAGACCCACATTTAGATGGCGTAAGATTTTTTTTGCATCACGGTGACTTAACTGATTCTTCAAATTTAATCAGAATCATAGAGGAGATACAGCCGGATGAGATTTATAATCTTGCCGCTCAAAGCCATGTAGCCGTTTCTTTTGAGTCAGCAGAATATACTGCTGATGTTGATGCTCTGGGGACCTTGCGCATATTAGAAGCAATTCGAATTTTAGGCATAGAAAAAAAGACTAAGTTTTATCAGGCGTCAACTTCTGAATTATATGGCAAGGTTCAAGAAATACCGCAGAAAGAAAGTACACCCTTTTATCCTCGAAGTCCTTATGCAATTGCTAAGCTATATGCATATTGGATCACAATTAATTATCGTGAAGCTTACGGTATTTATGCTTGTAATGGCATTTTATTTAACCATGAAAGTCCGATTCGAGGTGAGAATTTCGTTACACGTAAAATTACACGGGCTTTAGCCCGTATTAAACTAAATCTACAGGATTGTTTGTATTTAGGAAATTTAGATGCGCTCAGGGATTGGGGACATGCCAAGGATTACGTTGAAATGCAGTGGCTGATGTTACAACAAAAGACTCCAGAAGATTTTATTATTGCTACAGGTATTCAATATAGTGTTCGTGATTTTGTTAATGCAGCTGCGAAAGCGCTAGATATGAAAATTATTTGGCAAGGTAGTGGTATTGATGAAAAAGGATATTTTGATAATAAATGTATCGTAAAAGTGGATGTTCGTTATTTTCGACCGACTGAGGTCGAGACGCTTCTTGGTGACCCTTCAAAGGCAAAACAAAAATTAGGTTGGAGTCCAAAAATAACATTTGAAGATATGGTTTTGGAAATGACAGAAGCGGATTATAAAGTTGCGCAGCGTGATAAATTGATTAAAGAATATGGTTACCAACCCATGGTTTATTATGAATAATTAAAATATCAAAAGAGCTTTATAAATTTGCATTCCATACAAAGATACTCGCGCAATAGATGCTGAAACAGAGTAAGTGGTAATGCAAGCTTTTGAATGTCTCAGAGAAGATATTACCCCTGCTAATTATTACCCATCGAGTTACAACTTTAAAAAGTTGTATTCATATTCTTGAAATTGATTACAGAGTATTAAGCAAATAGGTAACTATCAAGATAATGTTAACTAAACAAATAGAAAATTAATTTTATGAAGAGTTTTGTAATGTACTGTAAAAAATGTTGTGGAGATTTTGAAAGGCTTTCAAATCTTCAAGGAAAAAGTTATGTTTATTGAAATTAAGTCATGCCGATGTTGCGAGAGTGTAAATTTAATACCCGTTTTTTCTCTTGGTTTGCAAGCACTTACTGGTGTTTTTCCAAAGCAAAAAAATGAAACAATTAGTAGTGGCCCTTTAGATTTAGTATGGTGCAAAGATTGTGGATTATTACAATTAAAACAGTCTTATAGTTTGCATGAAATGTATGGCGATAATTACGGATATAGATCTGGGTTAAATGCTTCAATGGTTATGCATCTTCAAAATAAGATTCGCGCACTCGAACTATTAGCTAATCCTTTCAAAAATGATTTGGTGGTTGATATTGGCAGCAATGATGCCACATCATTAAAAGCATATAAAGGAAAATATATAAAGGTTGGCATTGATCCATCAGCTAAAAAATTCGAAGTTTACTATACGAAGGATATGATTTTGCTGCCAGATTTTTTTTCCGAGGCTTTATTTTCCGAAAAATTTCCAAATAAAAAAGCGAAAATTGTTACATCAATCGCAATGTTTTACGATTTAGAGAATCCGATGGATTTTATTAGAAATATCTACTCTATTCTCGCGGACGATGGTATTTGGCATTTCGAGCAAAGTTATATGCCTTTGATGTTAGAGAAAAATTCCTACGATACTATTTGTCATGAACATTTAGAGTTTTATTCTCTTGCTACTGTCGAAAATATGCTTAAACAATGCGGATTTCGAATCATAGACGTTCAAATAAATGAAATTAATGGAGGAAGCTTTGCTATTACTGCATGTAAAAAAAATGCAAATTATATCTCTAATACAACAGCAATTAATTTGCTAATTCATGAGGAGCAAGAGAAAAAACTGAATACACCTGCACCTTATATTGAATTTGCCAGCCGAGCATTTCATCATCGACAAAACCTTAATAATCTTATAAATTCAATCAAAGCGGAAGGTAAAAAAATTATTGGTTATGGTGCTAGTACTAAAGGTAATGTTTTATTGCAATTTTGTGGTTTTACATCAAAGCAAATATCCTGTATTGCTGATGTTAATGAGGAGAAATTTGGATCATATACTCCCGGAACCAATATTCCTATTGTCTCAGAAAAGGACGCAAAAGCAATGAAACCAGATTATTATCTTGTCTTACCATGGCATTTTAAAGACTTTATTTTAAAGCGAGAACAAGAATTCATATCTAAAGGCGGTAAATTTATTTTTCCATTGCCACAAATTGAAATTATCTAATATGAAGGCGATTATTTTTGGAGCTAACGGACAAGATGGTTTTTTTCTTTCTGAGTTACTTAAGACAAAAAATATTTCTGTTGCTTGTATCTCGCGCTCAAAAGGAGATTTGGTGGGCGATGTTGCTGATTATGATTTCGTTTTAAGAACTATAAAGAATTATAAACCAAATTATATTTTTCATTTTGCTGCAAATTCAACAATTAATCATGATTCATTATTCGAGAATCACCAGGCGATTAGTACTGGAACATTAAATATTCTTGAAGCTGTTCGATTGTATGCATTAAATGCAAGGGTATTTCTTTCTGGCAGTGCATTGCAATTCAAGAATGATGGAGCTCCAATTAATGAAGCAAGCTTATTCGAAGCAACAAGCGCATATTCAGTTGCGCGAATTCAGTCATTATATGCAGCGCGATACTATCGCACGGCTTTCAAACTCAATATTTTTTTTGGATATTTATTTAACCATGATAGTTCAATGCGCTCTGAGGTTCATGTAAATCAAAAAATTGTATGTGCAGTTAAAAGGATTGCAAAAGGCAGAGATGAAAAAATAGAACTAGGAAATATTAATATAAGAAAAGAGTTTAATTATGCGGGAGATATTGTTGAAGCGATATGGGTTTTAATCAATCAAAACAATTATTTTGAAGCTGTTATTGGCTCCGGAAAATCATACTCGATTATAGATTGGCTTGAGTATTGCTTTAAGAAGATTAATAAAAATTGGGAAGATTTTGTTGTTCTAAATCCAGATTGTAATCGCGAATATAAAATTTTAGTCAGCGATCCAGCGCTGATAAAATCTCTTGGGTGGGCACCAAAAGTAAATTTTAATCAGTTAGCAGACATGATGCTGTCTTAATTAATGAATAAATAAAATAAAAAGAAAATTATCTAGATTATTTCTATGTAATTGATTTAGCAGAGGCGCACTAAGCAGTTCTTATTCTTCTAAAAACTAATCGCGGATTGCACCTTTTTAATATTGGAACTAGAGTTGCTTATATGGTCTTAGAAATAATTGGAAAATTTTCTAAAGTAAATCAGAATGAGGTTACTGTATCTTTTATATCATTGAAATTTAATCCGCAAAATATCTAGAAATACATGCTAATATTAATCTAGAGGCGTTCAGTTTGAGATTAAATTACTTGGCTAAAACTAATATTTTTATTATAGGTGATCTCGGTTATTTTACGTCGAATTTAATTTTGAACCTACTATAACTAGTTAAAATATTCTTAATTCCCAATGATATATATTGATTGGCTATCTCCATCTGACCATCGCTCATTTAATAAATCTTTTTTTCAAATTGTTGCGGAGAAAACCGATGTTTGCTTTGTCTTCGAAAAAAAATTAGTTATTGATGATGTTGATACCATCTTTATTCATCAAAATAAAGGCAGGCTGAAAAGGTTTCTATGCGTTCTTTCCTTATGTGTGAAATATAGAGCTGAAAATTTATTTTTTGTTACCTATGACCCTTTTTTTATCGTTTTCTTATCTTTATTAAGGCTAGATATTTCTGTCTTCGAGCATAATACAACGCCTGAAACTATTAATTTAAGCAAGCATTCAATATGGCAATTTTTGTTTTTAGGTCGAATTAAAAGGCTCGCACAATTTAAAGGTCAGTATGAGATTTTAAAGAAATTAAATCAAAAAGTATTTTATATTGGTTCTCCATTGAGAATTATAAAAAAAACAAATGGCAAATGTAAATCTAGCAGCAATTATTACCTTGCACCAAGTTACAGAATGGATTTGGATGAGCTTTCAAGAATAATTCCTTCGCTGGATATTCGTAAAGTCCTTGTTAAAAAAGCTGCTTTTGATAATTCAGAGAATGCTCATATTGATAGATTTAGAAGAATGATCATACCTAAACCCCATATAACTGAAAATGATATAAATAATGCCAAAGGTATAATTATAACTTTACAATCAGACACTAGAGGCACTGGCTGGTTTAATGAGGCAATAGGGAGGGGAATCCCTTTACTATTATCAAATAAAAAGATTATTTCTGTATTTATCAAGACTTTTCCAAATTACCCTTTTATAGATATTTCTAATCTAGCTGACAACAAACAAGGAATTAATCCTGAGAAGTTGAAAATTAGTATTCCCGATCAACTTGCATATATATACTTGAATAATTATTCATTTAGACAAAATTTTAAAAATGCAATTTCTTCATAAGACTCGTAATAACATACAATATTTAGATGCTTTCATTTGTTTATTATCATTTATTGCATCTCAGCGATTTTTTTGCCCAAGTTTGTCAGTGCTAGTGTTTTTACCATTAGCTTTATTTACAATTTTTTTCTTTTTGCAAGAAAAGCACATGCATGGAAGATTTTTACCTGCACTTTTGATTTTACTTCTTTCAATTGCTGATGAAGGAGGGCCCCAGTTTCCTTATTCGCCAGCTATTTTAATAAAAATAGTTATTTTATTTTTATTCCTTCTTTGCATTTCGAGAATTAAATTCAGTCTAGGCTGGAAAATGATTCCTTGTCTTTTTTTAATTCCGCCTTTGGTATTTTTTCTCTTAAATAAAAATACCGATCAACGTACCGCATATCTTTGTGGTATTTTTTCAATATTATTTACATTAATACACAGTGCTAAGAGTTTTAAATTTCAAATAAGTGCAGTTAATTTTTTTAAATATTCAAAACTATATTTTACTCCTTATATATTTGGGGAGTTATTAAATATAGTTGCCGCATATTTTGGTATATTAAGCTATGAATATTTAAGCTATGCGTCTTTTAAATTCTTAATCGTTATTCCTTTTCTAATTTCAATTGAAAGAGGCTTCATCAAGGAATCTTTTTTTTATGGCCTGGTTACAGTCATTTTGCTTTTTGAATATCAGACAAGAACGATATTTATACTTACAGTTTTATTTACTTTATTTTTGGTGTTTGAGAGACAAATTGTTAAAAAAAGATATTTAAATATTTTTGCTTTATTCACATTCATAGTTGTATTTTTTAAATATCTTCTTCCTAAAAGTTATCATTTTAACTCTAAAAATTTTGAATTATTAATTTCCTTGAGCCAATCTAATTTTTTTAGTTTGAATGGAATACTTAATTTATTCAAATCACTCGATCACTATAGGTTTTACGAGAATATACTTTTCTTTTCTCAATCGCCGCTGCTCTTAATATTCGGCCACGGATTAGGATATAAATTCCCTGATACACTGAACCTTACAAAATTATCAAATATTAATGATACAGCTTATTCTATAGCCGAACTTCAAAATTCCTATATTGTGAGCTTTCATGACTCGTGGGTATTTTTCGGGGTTAATTTCGGACTACCTTTTGTTACTTATGTTTATGGTTATTTATTAGTGATTATGTTTAATAAAAAAATTAACAACAATATAGATATGAGACGAATTTTTGGATTTTTAATTTTAATCTTGCTTTTCTTTTCTTATTCAAAAGCCACTACATATTTTATTGCCTTCATGTTTGCAGTATTTCTCTTGCCTAAAAAATCATGATAACGCTTAGCAAAACTATATTATGAACAAGATAATTGATCTTAAATCACTATTTTTTTTGGTTAAAAATAATGCAATTATTTCAGTTCTTTCCTATTTTCTAACTATCTTTCTTGCAAATTATTTTGGCCCAGAAATCTTTGGCACTTACTCTTCTGTTTTAATTATTGCCTCAGCACTTTCAATACTTTTATCCTACCAAACAGAATCAATTGCGCCAGTAATGCATGCTATGAAGCGCACTAATGAGTACATACTAAGAAATATTATTTTCTGTAGATTGTATCTATTTATTGCTTTGCTTTTTTTGTGTTTATTTTTAAGTTTTTTTCTAAATTACGAACTAATTTTTTTTATTATTTGTTTACTCCCCGCGTCTCTTAACCTTTCCTTTTTTTACGAAATTAAATATTTAAATAAAAGGTATTCTTATATATTTTTATTAGAAAGAGTTACTTACATTTCCTTGGTTTTGCTAGCGTTTTACCTTAAAGCTCTTTCGATCTTTTTAATCTTCTTTATTTCTCTAATAACTATCCTAGGCAGTTTATATTTGCAATTTAGAGACTGTGGGTTTTTTAAAAGCAAAATTAGTGCACCTAAGATAGAATGTACGTTCTCAATCCTAAAAATGAATTTTCCTCTAGTTATTATTTCGTTGTCTTTATTTGCATATGGAGGTTTTAGTAGACTTATCCTTGAAAATAAGCTTAGTACCGAATGGCTGGGTATATACTCTGCAGGTTGGCAAATTGTAACTATTGCCTCAATTTATCAAAGTCAAATCACCCGTATATGGAGAGTGGGTATTGTAAAGTCAGTAAATACTAATAATCTAATCGACCTCAAAAACCTTATTTTTGGCTATTTCATATTCTCAACTCTTCCTTTACTATTAATTACATTGTTTATTTATTTTAAATCATCTTTTATTGTGAATTTATTATATTCAAGCAAGTACTCAAAATTGGAGCCTTTGCTCCCATACTTTTCCTTTTATATGGTCACCATAAATTTTTTTGGGCTGGTTGAATTATTATGGCTCTCTTTTAAAAGATATAATTTGTACATGGTAATTAATTTGTTTTTTTCATTTTTATTAATCTTATTTTTGTTCCTTCTCCCAAATGGCACAAACCCAAAATTTTTTATTTTGACAACGACAATCGTTCAGACACTAGCGGCAATTTTTCTTTTATTTTTTTGGGTTAGACTTTCTAAGATTAATTTTAATCTTAATAGTCTCATATAGTTTATGTGCGGGATTTTTGTCGCTTTTAATTTTACCGATATTAGTCATTTAGAAGCTCGGAAATTTAAAAAAGCAACTCTTTTGGCTAACCATAGAGGGCCTGATAATTTTGGTTACTTCAAGACGAAAAATTGCTACCTAGGCCACACTAGGCTCTCCATCATAGGGCTTGAGAAAGATTCAAATCAGCCTTTCAAATACAAGCAGTTTGTAATTTCATATAATGGTGAAATTTTTAATTATATTGAATTAAAAAATGAACTTATTAATTTAGGGTATAAATTTATAACGAATTCAGACACTGAGGTTGTTTTAATTTCCTACTTCCATTGGGGTACCAAGTGCTTCGAGAAATTCAATGGCATGTGGGCAATAGTGATTCTGGATACTAATTTAAATAAATTAATAATTTCAAGAGATAGATTTGGTCAAAAGCCACTTTTTTTGGCAAAAAAAGACGGAACATATTTTGTTGCGAGTGAATGCAATCAACTTCTCCAGTTTATTGATCCAAGGCCCAATTTTGAATTGATTAGTTATTTTTTAAAGGAAGGTACATATGAGGGAAACAGAAACACATTTTTTCTTGGAATTGAAGAGTTTCCTAAGGCAAGCTTCATAATTCTTGAAAATGAAAAATCTCTTAAGGCGCAACCTTACTGGTCTTACAGCTCTAAAAGAATTAAAAAAACCTCTGAAAAAGATTTTGCTAAATTTACTGACTTGCTTGAAGATTCAATCAGGATTCGTCTGAGATCTGACGTAAGCGTAGGACTTCTTTTGAGCGGCGGTGTAGATAGTACAATTGTGGCAGATTTTTGCTCCAAGTTAAATAAATCTCAAAAACTCCCTTCTTTTGTCTATTCCTCCGAAGATAAGGATGATGAAACAGAATTTGCAAAAAAAGTCTCAAAAATTCTTAATTACGACATTCATATATCTAAGCAGACTAAAAGTCCCAAAAATTATATTAAACGATTATCTGATATAGTAAAAAACCTTGGAAGAGGACATTCTTCGCCTGCAATTGTCTCAATCGATTATCTATATGAATCTATAAAAAAGCAAAAAATAAAAGTCGTATTAGATGGCCAAGGTGCAGATGAATTGCTGGCAGGATACAAAACCTATCACATCCTTTTGTCTTTTTGGTATCTCAGAAAATTAAAAATAAGCGAACTCATTTACAATCTAAAAGATCAGCTCAAATTTGGATTTATAATTTCAATTATTCTTTATTTAAGATGTACCCTAGCACCTAAATACAGAAAATTAATGAGGTTATTGTATGGTTATGAAAAGTTTTTTTCTAGCGAAAAATTCAGACTTGAAAAATTGACTATCCCGCAAGGCTCAAAAAAGCATGAATACAAAAATAGCAATATACTTAATAGCCATTTGATATGGCAGCATAATTTAGGGTTAGAGAATTTGTTGTATTATGGAGACATAATTGCAATGAAAAATTCCGTGGAGAACAGATCGCCATTTATGGATCATCGCTTAGTAGAATTTGCTTATTCTCACGATGAAAAATTAAAGGTTTTTAATGGCTTAAATAAGTTTGCATTAAGGAAAACGCCATCTTTTTTAAAATTTAAAGAAATTATAGATAGAGAAAAAATTGGGTTCAGTTCACCTATAAGCATAAGAACAAAAAAAATTATGAACAAGGATTTGCTTACAAGTGATATTTTAAACTGGCCAATTTTTAGTAATAATATTCGCTCATTAATCCAAGGTAATTCACTTGTATCTGAAAAATATGAAAGATTCTTGTTTAGGATCTATCAAGTTCATCTTTGGAATAAAATTTTTATTAAATCAGGGAGAAATTAAATTAAATTACATAGACTTTTTCCGGCTATAAAAAGAAATTTTAATATGTGTTTTAGAATACTATTAGCCAAAAAAAGGGGTATAAAATATTTACCCCCCAATTTTATTTTTTTCCCAACGTTAAATTCTTCATCGATAGTCATTGATGTCGGTTGCGGTTTCGATGCTGACTTATCATGTGCATTAATAAAGAGATATAAAGTAAATGCCATAGTAGTCGACCCAACCAGAAAACATAAAAGTAATCTTCTTGATTTAGCAAAGAAATACGGAAAAAAATTTAAATATTTACAGCTAGCCTTGAGTAAAAATATCGGAAAAACAACATTTTATGAAAGTCTTAATAATGAAAGCGGTGCTTGTCTTCCTGACCATGTGAATATTTTAAATGACAATATTAGATGTTATTCCGTCGATTCAGTCAATCTTGATTGGTTAGCAAATAAAATAGGCAAAAGTATAGATTTACTTAAAATCGATATAGAAGGTGCTGAATATGAATTGTTAAGAAATGTGAAGAAGGCTTCATTGATTCCTTTTAAGCAAATATTTATTGAATTTCATCATCATGCTATAGAAAGCTATACCTATGAAGACACATTAAATGTCGTAAGAAAATTCCAAAATTTTGGTTATCATTATTTTTCTATTGATAACCACAATTTTCTTTTTTTTAGACCCTAATTAGGTCATTTTCGTGAAAAAAAAAGTTTTAATATTTCAAAATTATATTGCTCATTACAGAGTAGATTTTTTAAAAGTTTTAGCAAGCAAATACAGCACAGATATATACACTTCAAATAAAGATGATATTAAATATAATACTTTAACTTTAGGTTTCTTCAATAAATTTAGTTTTTTTGGGTTTTTTTTCTACTCACATATAACGAACTTAATCAAAAAAAATAAATATGATGTCGTTATTTTAGAGGCCAATCCGAGAATAATTACCCTCTTTTATATTTATTTTATATTTCATCGAAAGGTAAAAATTTTATTTTGGGGTGCCCAGCATCTCCGAAATCCAATCTTAAATTTTATTTGGACTTTTTTTTTGAAAAGGAGTAGTGCTTTTTTCGTTTTCTATTCAATATCAAAATATAAACCCTTTGCAGATATTGATCCTTCAAGGTTTCATCTTATCAATAATACCATCCATGTAAAAAATAGAATTAAGGCATTTAATGAAAGAAAAAAACTTTTTTTTGTTAATGTGGGAAGCCTTCAGGCTAGAAAGCAAAACGATGTATTGCTTTTCGTGTTTAAGCAGTTAATCACCAAAAAAAATGACAAACTTAAATTGTATTTAATAGGATCTGGGGAAGAAAAGCCTAGGCTTGAGAAAATAATTTCGTCTCTTGGATTAAAAAAAAATGCTTTTATTATTGACGAGACTACAGACTCTGATGTATTAAAATTCTATTATCGGCATTCTATTGCTGCAGTTTCATTTGGCCAAGCTGGACTTGCTGTGCAGCAAAGTATGGCTTTTGGTGTCCCTTTTATCACAAAGATTAATGCTATAAGCGGAGGAGAAAAAGACAATATAATTCATTCGCATAATGGCTTGATTTGTGAAGACACAGAGGAATCTTTATATGAAACCTTGTCTTTACTCGTTGACGATGTTAATTATTCGAGATATTTAGGCATGAACGCTTACAATTATTATTCAAAATATTGCTCTATGAATAACATGATTAGTAAATTCTCGAAGCTAATCGAGAATTAAAGCCTTTAATGAAAAAAATCTTAATTTGTGTAAATGGAGTTTCTTCTAGATCTGGCGGTGGTCTAAGTATTTTAACTAATTTAGTAGCTTCGTTTGCGCTCCTAAAAAGTAAGAAATTTGTTTTTTTTGTTTTAGTACCGATTAATTTCAAGGATAAATTTGAGTACCCTAAGCATATTAAAATTATTCGATTTCCTCTACCGTCTTATCTTAACTTTCTATACCCTCTTCTTAATATAACCATACTACCTTGGTTGATTTGTAAATTAAAATGCCATGCATTACTTAATCTTTCAGATATACCAATGCCCATTAAGGTAAAACAAATTTTTCTTTTTGATTGGGCATATGCAGCTTATCCAGAAAAAATAAATTTATTAACAATGCCTGTTTCTGCTTTTTTAAAAAGAAAATTAAAATTTTATCTTTTTTTTTATTATTCAAGATATATAGATATTTGTATTGTACAAACAGAAATTTTTAAGAAAAAGCTTGATATGTTATATAAAATTCCTCATATTGAGGTGATGAATAATGCAGTTTCACTAGATAAAATTAGTGATCTTAGGAGTAAGTTCATATTAGGTTCAGGATATAAATTGCTCTATTTGACCCATTATTATTCTCATAAGAATATTGAAATATTGCTGCCTTTAGCAAAAGAAATTTTATCTAGAGATTTGGATATTAAATTAATTACTACTCTCGACCCAAAAGAGCATAAAAATGCTCAAAATTTTTTAAATGAAATTGCTAGCAATAATCTATCTTCAGTTATTTTAAATATTGGAACTGTTAAAATGAGTGATGTACCAAAATTATATAATTCAGTAGATGCGATTATTATGCCTTCTTTATTAGAATCATTTTCTGGGACTCATATAGAGGCTTTGTATTATGGAAAAACAATTTTTACGAGTGATTTAGATTTTGCTCATTCGGCTTGTAAAAATGCTGCTTACTACTTTAATCCTCACAGCCATGTAGATATTCTCGAAACTATCGTTCAGGGAATGAAAAATAAAAAAATGTCCAAACAAAAGATTTTGTATGGAAAAAAAATTCTTAAAAACTTTTTTACCTGGCCGCAAATTGCAAAGAAAATGATATTACTTTTTGATGATTTATTTATAACTTCAAGAAAATGAAAAAATATAAAATTTGTACTAATTGTGTTATGGATACTTCAGACAGTTCCATTATTTTTGATGAATTGGGAGTTTGTGATCATTGCAAAACATTCCTATCCGAAATCAAGCCAAGTTGGGATTTTGGAGAAAGAGGTCAGGCCGAACTGCAGTTACTTGTTAAAAAAATTAAAAAATCTGGCACCGGTAAGAATTTTGACTGCATCATTGGAATGAGTGGAGGTATTGATAGCTCCTATTTAACCTATATGGCTAGCGAATTGGGTTTAAAGCCTTTGGTTTTTCATGTTGATGCGGGATGGAATTCTCAAGAGGCAGTTAATAATATTGAAAAATTAGTTGATAAATTAGGGCTTGACCTCTACACCGAAGTGATTGATTGGGATGAGATGCGTGATTTGCAACTTGCCTTTTTTAAATCATCGTTACCTCAAATTGATACTCCGCAAGATCATGCTTTTTTTGCAACAATGTATAAATTTGCAGAGAAACATAATGTTAAATATATTCTAACCGGAGCTAATTATTCAACTGAGTGTATTAGAAATCCTATCGAATGGATGTACTATCAGTCTGATTCAGTTTTATTAAGAGATATTCATCGTAAATTTGGCTCGCGACCGCTAAAAAACTTCCCTATTACTTCAATTTTTCACCATAAGATTTTTTTACCATATTTTAAAGGCATTAAAGTTGTAAAACCTTTAAATTTTATTCCTTATTTTAAAGATGAAGCCAAGGAAATATTAGTAAAAAAATTTGGCTGGCAGCCATACCCTCAAAAACATTTTGAGTCCAGATTTACAAGATTTTTTGAAGGATATTGGCTGCCAAAAAAGTTTGGTTATGATACTCGAAAAGTTCAATTTTCTAGTTTAATTTTGACTGGCCAAATGACCCGTAACGATGCCCTAGAAAAACTTAAAGAGCCAGCGCTTAATGAAAATACAATTCGTCAAGAATTTGAGTATATTGCAAATAAATTAAATATTACAATACAACAGCTCGAAAGTTACATGAATTTACCAAACAAAACTTTTCGCGATTATCGTTCATTAGTATTTTTTTACAATCTCGGTGCTATGGTGATGAAGTTTTTTGGTTTAGAGCGCGGCGGCAAGAGATGATCGGTATTGTAGATTACGGAGTAGGGAATGTTAAATCCTTTGCTAATATCTACAGCCGGCTAAACATTCCTTTTGTGCTTGCAAAAACAGCTGAAGATTTGAATCATTCTACCCATATTATTCTCCCAGGAGTTGGTTCTTTCGATTGGGCAATGAGGCAGTTAAATAACTCTGGTTTGCGCGAGACTTTAGATGTTTTGGCTAACGAACAGAGGAAACCAATTTTGGGGGTTTGTGTAGGCATGCAGATGATGTCTATGGAGAGTGAGGAGGGTTTGGATAAAGGGCTTGGTTGGATTGACGCAAGGGTTAGACATGCTAACAAACTTCATAGTAGTGATCTTTTATTGCCCCATATGGGTTGGAATAATGTTATTCCGTCTCATACAAATAATCTTTTCAAAGGTTATGTTGACGAAGTCTTATTTTATTTTTTACATTCTTATTTTTTTGTTCCAAATGACCCATCTGTTGCCTTAGGTATGACAGATTACGGAACAAAATTTGTCTCTGCAGTTCAGAAAAATAATTTATTTGGAGTTCAGTTTCACCCAGAAAAAAGCCATAAGTTTGGCATTATGCTCCTTAAGAATTTTGCCGAGATATAAATGCTACGACCCAGAATTATCCCCTGTTTATTAATTCATAAAAATGGCCTAACAAAAACTGTAAATTTTAGCCAACATAAATATTTGGGTGACCCATTAAATGCTATTCGTATATTTAATGAAAAAGAAGCAGACGAATTATTTGTTGCAGATATTGATGCGACAGTTCATGGAAGAGAGCCTGATTACAAGCTTATTGAAAACCTTGCTTCTGAATGCAGAATGCCTTTTTGTTATGCGGGTGGAATAAAGACTGTTGAGCAAGCTGAAAGAATTATTAATTTAGGCGTAGAGAAAGTAGGAATTAGCAGTGCTGCAATTGAAAATCCTAATCTCATAGCTGAAATTTCTCAGCGACTTGGAAATCAAAGTGTTGTAGTGGTTTTTGATATTAAAAAAGTGGGGTTGTTTAAAAGTTATGAAATTTTCACTCATAATGGAATGCAATCCTCAGGCCTTAATCCAATTGAATTTTCGAAAAAAATTGAGAAATTGGGAGCCGGTGAAATTTTGATCAATTCTATAGATTGTGATGGGATAATGAATGGTTACGATTTAGAATTAGTTAAAAACATTCGTAAGTCCATTAATTTACCGTTAAGTGTTCTTGGGGGTGCGGGTAGTTACGAACATATTAAAGCTTTAATTAAAATGAATGGTGTTATTGGGGCATGTGTTGGAAGCTTTTTTGTATTTAAAGGTAAATATAAAGCAGTTTTGATTCAATACCCCAGCCGTGCGGAAAAAGATACTATTTTAAGTGAGTTAAAATAACTCTTAAATATAGATTTTTTGTTTGTGTTTAGCTTTTAATCTAAACAAGGAAGTAAATTTTGAAGCAAATATTGCAAAACTTAAAAACCGGTGACACTGAATTAGCAGAGGTGCCGTGCCCTTCAGTTTCTAGCGGGCAGCTTCTCATTAGAACTAGCTATTCTCTTATTTCTGCTGGTACAGAGCGGATGTTAATTGATTTTGGTAAAGCTAACTTGATTGAAAAAGCTCGTCAGCAGCCTGATAAAGTTCGAATGGTAATTGAAAAAGCTAAAACAGACGGTTTAATGCCAACGATTGAAGCAGTAATAGGAAAGCTAGAACAGCCTTTACCATTGGGATATTGCAATGTAGGTAAACTTCTTGAGTTAGGTCCAGGCGTTACTGGATTTACCTTGGGTGATCGCATCGTAAGCAATGGTAAGCATGCAGAAATTGTATCTGTTCCAACTAATTTATGTGCACGTATTCCAGATTCTGTGAGTAATGAAGCTGCAACTTTCACAGTTATTGGAGCTATAGCTCTTCAGGGTATCCGTTTAGCTAAACCAACTCTGGGCGAGCGTGTTGTTGTTATAGGGTTAGGTTTAATTGGCCAAATTGCTGTACAGTTATTAAGAGCTAATGGCTGTAGAGTTATGGGCATTGATTTTGATTCCACTAAATTAGAGTTAGCCAAATCTTTTGGTGCAGAGGTTGTAGATCTAAATTCAGGCGCAGACCCAATAAAGGCTGCCGAATATTTTTCGCGAGGACAAGGGGTGGATGCTGTTTTAGTAACAGCTGCAACAAAAAGTAGTGAGCCAATTCATCAAGCAGCTCTGATGTCTCGAAAGAGGGGGCGGATTGTATTAGTGGGGGTCACTGGATTAAATTTATCAAGAGAAGACTTTTTTAAAAAAGAATTAACATTTCAGGTTTCAGCATCTTACGGACCAGGCCGATATGACACTTTTTATGAAGAAAAAGGGCACGATTATCCTATAGGATTTGTTCGTTGGACAGAGCAACGAAATTTCGAAGCTATTCTAGATATGTTAGCTGATGGCCGATTGAATGTTGAACCTTTAATTTCTCATCGATTTGATTTGAATGACGCAGTAAACGCTTATTCTTTAGTTGCGAGCCAAAAGTTTTCAATGGGAATACTTTTAAAGTATTCACAAGAAAAAAATAAATCAGATCAAATACTGAAATCTAAAACAATCAATCTGCAAAATAAAAAATCTATCAACAACCAAGACGCAAAAGATAAGAGTGCTTCAATTGCATTTATTGGTTCAGGTAATTACGCTACAGCTGTGCTCATTCCGGCATTTAAAAAGGCAAAAGCACATTTATTTTCTGTATCTTCCAGCGGCGGATCAAGTGCAGCATATGCCGCAAAAAAATATAATTTTGAACAAATCACTACGGATATTGAGGGACTATTTGCTAAAAGCAATATTGACGCCTTTGTTATTGCAACAAGACATAATAGTCACGCATCTTACGTTTTAAAAGCACTTCAGCATGGTAAAAGTGTTTTTGTTGAAAAACCATTATGTTTGACTTTGGAAGAACTAGCTGCGATCGAAAAAGTGTTGACGCTTTCTAGTTTAAATAATAAAAGGCCTTACTTGATGGTAGGTTTTAATCGTCGGTTTTCGCCTCACATCCAAAAGATAAAATCATTACTTTCTGCAATAACAGCCCCAAAGTCATTTGTGCTAACTATAAATGCTGGCGCAATTCCTTCAGATCACTGGACGCAAGACATTCAAGTTGGAGGCGGACGAATTATTGGAGAAGGTTGTCATTTTATTGATTTAATAAGATTTTTAGCCGGTTCAAAGATTTTGAAGTATTCATGTTTGGCTATGGATTCATCCGCAAAAGATACTATAACCTTGCAGCTTAAATTTGAAGATGGATCAATTGGAACAATACATTATTTTTCGAATGGTACAAAAGCTTTTCCAAAAGAACGTTTAGAGATATTTGCTGATGGCAAAATATTACAATTAGATAATTTTATAAAATTAAAAGCTTTTGGTTGGCCTGGCTTTAAATCAATGAATTTATGGAGGCAAGATAAAGGCCAAAGGCGATGTGTCGAAGCTTTTATTGATGCAATTCAAACGAGTGGTGATAACCCTATTCCGCTAGATGAAATCATTGAGGTAGCTCGAGTGACTATTGAATTAGCAGAGCTAGTTAATTCAATTTAACCGAGACATGAAATTTGATAATTTATTTATTTATTGGCGGACGCTGCGTCATCTTAGATTAATTCAATTATATCGGCGGATCTGGTTTAATTTTTATCGCCCTTATTTTTTCTTAAGAAATAATAATGTCAAGCCCCATTGCCCGACTGGACAATGGGGACTGCCAATAAATCGAAATATTTCGATGGTTGGCAAATATAAATTTAAATTTTTAAATAAGACCCGAACGTTATCAAAAGATGATGGTTGGAATCAGCGTTTAGAAGAAAAGCTATGGCTTTACAATCTTCATTATTTTGATGATTTAAATGCAAAGATGTCTTTTAGACGACTTAAATGGCATCAATCATTGATTTTAAAATGGATTGATCAAAATACTGTTGGGAGGGGCGTTGGTTGGGAGCCATACACGACCTCTTTGAGAATCGTTAATTGGATTAAATGGCTAAACAACAGTCATAAGCCAGTCCGTGGGATGCTAGAAAGCTTGATTATTCAAACAAATTGGTTGGAACGCAGATTAGAATGGCATTTGTTAGGCAATCATTTATTTTCAAATGCTAAAGCGCTAGTTTTTTCTGGCCTTTTTTTTGAAGGTGCCCAATCAAAAAAATGGTTAGAAAAAGGTTTGGATATAATTAGACATCAATTGCCTCAGCAGGTGTTATCAGATGGCGGCCATTTTGAACGAAGTCCAATGTATCACGCACTCTTCTTAGAGGATATGCTGGACCTTGTGAATTTTTCATTGCTCAGACCCGGAGTAGTTTCTAAATCCGAAGTAAAAATTTGGCGCAATACAATTGTTTCGATGCTGAAGTGGCTTGAAAAAATGACTCATCCAGACAAAGAAATCTCATTTTTTAATGATTCAGCTCTTGGTATTGCTCCAAAACTTAACGAGTTAAAATCTTACGCCATCCGACTAGGCTTTAAAGAAGCGCGAAAGGTTGGCAGTAAAGTAAAATACACACATTTAAAACAGTCTGGGTATGTTCATTTTAAATGCAGTAATGCGGAAGGTATATTGGATGTAGGACCTATTGGGCCTGATTATTTACCTGGCCATGCACATGCTGATACATTGTCTTTTGAATTATCTTTATTTGGAAAGCGTTTAATTGTTAATGGAGGTACATCAACATACGAGAAAGGCAGTAAACGCTTGCGAGAAAGGGGCACAGCCTCACATAGTACTGTAGAAATTGCCGGATTAAATTCATCTGAAGTATGGGGTAGCTTTAGAGTGGGGCGTCGAGCTTACCCAGATGACGTCCAAATTATTGATAAGTCAAAAAAATTATCTATAAGCTGTTCACATAATGGATATTCTCATTTAATCAACTCCCCAATTCATCGACGAAAATGGATAATAACAACAAAAACTATTTCTATTTCAGACCAGATTAAAGGTGGAAGTTATTCCGCGATTGCAAGATATATTTTCCACCCCGATATCAATATTAATAAAGCAAAAGATAATAAATGGATTGTAAGAATGCCTAACAATAAAATCGCGACAATAAAAATTCTTCAAGGTAAATCGAAATTAAAAAATATTACCTACTCGCCTGAGTTTGGCAAAAACATTCCCACTAAATGTCTGATGATCGCCCTAACAAATAATTCAGGTTTTTTTGAAATAGCCTGGGATTAATTTAAATGATATTAAAAATGAAAGTAATGATGGTATTTGGCACTCGACCAGAAGCAATCAAAATGGCTCCGCTTTACCATGCTTTAAAGGCTCTTCCAGATTCATTCGATGTTTTGGTATGTGTAACTGCTCAGCATAGAGAAATGTTGGATCAGACGCTTAAAGACTTTGAAATTAACCCTGATGTTGATTTAAATTTAATGAAGACAGGGCAGGACTTGTTTGATGTGACATGCGGAGTTATGTTAGGTATGCGGGATGTTATTCAAAAATACAAACCTGATCTTTTATTGGTACATGGCGATACTTCTACGGCTTTTGCATCTGCGATTGCATGCTTTTATTTAGGAGTTTCAGTTGGACATATAGAAGCTGGTTTGCGCACTTATAATTTAACAGCCCCATTTCCAGAAGAGTTTAATCGACAAATTGTAAGTAAAGTTACAAAATGGCATTTTGCTCCGACAGCCCTGAGTAAAGAAAATTTATTAAAAGAGGGCGTTAAAGAAGATAGTATTTTTGTTACGGGGAATACAGTTATAGATTCTCTTTTTTGGACTTTAAAAAAGATTGATAATGATAAAGATCAAACTAATTTAGTCAAGAATATCTTAAATAAGTATTTAAATTTTAATTGGGAAAAAGATAAATTTATTTTAATAACTGGCCATCGCCGTGAGAATTTTGGAGATAGTTTTTTGCAGATTTGCAAAGCTTTAAAAGAGTTATCAACTCGGTATCCATATGTTCATTTCGTTTATCCGGTTCATTTAAATCCTAATGTTCAAGAGCCAGTAAATAGAATTTTAAAAGGTATTTCAAACATCCATTTAACCCCACCTTTAGATTACAAACCTTTTGTATTTTTATTAAAGCATTGTTATATTGTATTAACTGATAGTGGCGGAATTCAAGAGGAGGCTCCAAGCTTAGGTAAGCCAGTTTTAGTGATGCGAGATGTAACAGAAAGGCCGGAAGGAGTCAGTGCAGGGACAGTTACTTTAGTAGGTGCTAATCAAAAACAAATTGTGAACTATGTTGCCAAATTACTCGAAGATTCAGTAAGTTATTTAAGTATGATTAGATCACATAATCCTTATGGTGATGGTAAGGCCTGCGAAAAAATAATTTCAATTTTAAGGGGTCTAAATGGGCAATAAGAAAGTTTGCATAATAGGTTTAGGGTATATTGGATTGCCAACAGCTGCATTACTTGCAAATAATGGTTACGAAGTAAGCGGTGTTGATGTAAATGTTTCTGTTGTTGAAACAATCAATCAAGGAAAGGTACATATTCTCGAGCCTGAGTTGGATGATTACGTTCAATCAGCAATATCGAAAGGTAAACTCAAAGCGCATTTGGATGCAATGCCATCCGATATATATATTATTTGTGTGCCCACACCTTTTCATGAGGGTAAGGGTGTGCCGCAGCCTAATATTGATTTTGTGATGCGTGCAACTCAGAGTATCTTACATCTTCTTAAGGATGATGATTTAGTGATTTTAGAATCAACATCTCCGGTTGGAACGACAAGAAAAATTGGAGAAGTGATAAAAGAATCTGGCTTAGATATTAAAAAAGTCCATATTGCTTACTGTCCTGAAAGAGTATTGCCTGGCAAAATAATAAGAGAATTAATTGAAAATGATCGCATAGTAGGTGGATTGACAAATCAAGCAACTAAAGTTGCAAGTAATTTTTATAGAAGTTTTGTGCAAGGAGATGTTTTTGAAACAGATGCCCCAACTGCAGAGATGTGTAAATTAACAGAGAATAGTTTTCGTGATGTAAATATTGCTTTTGCCAATGAAATTTCATTAATTTGCTCTAAGGAAGGTATTAACGTTTGGGATTTGATTGAACTTGCAAATCGACATCCTCGCGTTAATGTGCTTCAGCCAGGTATAGGTGTTGGTGGGCATTGTATAGCCGTTGATCCTTGGTTTATTGTTGCCCAAAATCAAGATAATGCAAAATTAATCCATAAAGCAAGAGAAGTGAATAATTACAAAACTGAATGGGTTCTCAATCAGATTAAAATTGAAGTTAATACATTAACTGCCAAAATCAAAAAACCTCAAAAGATTATTTGTCTTGGCCTTGCTTTTAAACCCAATATTGATGATCTGCGAGAGTCTCCAGCAATTAATATTGTTAATAATTTGCTTTCAGATGGCTTCGATGTGTCTGTAGTTGAACCAAACATAACAGGACATGATAAATTTAAAATTATAACGCTTGAATCCGCATTAAAAATGGACGGTATTTTTATTGCATTAGTAAAACACCAGGAATTTCTTTCTGTAACGACAATAAAAAAATTAAGGAAACTTCAAACTCTAGATTTTTGCGGTCTTTTCTCACAAATTAATTAATGAGAATACTTTTACTATCTTTTTTTTACCCGCCTGATCTATCTGCTGGCGCATTTAGAACAAAAAGTATAGTAGATGCTTTAAAAGGTCACGGCTTGGGAGATCTAAAAGTCCATGTGATTTCTTCGATGCCGAATAGATATAGTTCATTTAATGCACCAACATTAAAAAGATCGAACAAAGATGGGGTTTTTATTTATCGTACGCCCTTATTATTTAAAAATGACAATAAATTTACACAAATCTTAACATTTGTAACATTTGGAATATTAGCGTGGCGAGAAGCAAGAAAATATAATTGGGATATTGTAGTAGCTACTTCAGGGAGACTTTTTACAGCCACCCTAGCCTCAACAATTGCCAGAAGATACAAAGCACCTTTGTATATCGATGTACGCGACCTTTTTGTTGATACCATATCTGATTTGTCTAAAGGCAAATTAATTTATCTCTTCGTGCCAATATTCAAGTGGATTGAAAAAATAACATTAAGAAGTGCACAAAAAATTAATCTTGTATCCTATGGTTTTATTCCTTACGTCAATAAAATAATTCCAAATAAAATATTTGGTACTTTTTCAAATGGAATTGATGAAGATTTCTTATTGTATAATTTTAGCAAGCCTAAAATTCTGACAAATAAAATACCGCTTATTGTTTATGCTGGAAACTTTGGTGATGGACAAGGCCTGCATTTTATTATTCCTCAAGTTGCAAAGCTAATGGGAAATACAGTTCGTTTTCGATTAATTGGCGATGGAAATAGAATGGCAGAATTAAAAAATGTAATTTTAAAATCAAATTTGTCTAATGTGGAGTTATTACCACCAGTTAAAAGGGAAGAACTTCTTTATCATTACAAGGAAGCTGATATTTTATTTCTCCATCTTAATAATTATTTGGCATTTGAGAAGGTTTTACCTTCAAAAATTTTTGAATATGCAGCAACAAAAAAACCTATTCTTGCTGGAGTTGGTGGCTACGCAGCAAAATTTATAAAAGCACAAATAATTGGGTCTGAAGTTTTTATGCCGCATGATTCATCGGGAATGATTTTAGCAATAAAAAAAATTATTAAACGAAAAAGCAATATCAATCGAGATTTTTTTTGTAAAAAATACTCAAGGAAAGTAATAATGGATCAAATGGCAAAAGACATTCTTAGTATCAAGGTGAAATATGCAAAATATTCTTAATTTAATTGGTCGAAAGAACCCTCTGTTTACTCAAGATATTTTAAGATATGAAAATGAACTACTTAACATTATTTCTTCTAGTCGTTTCTTAATTATTGGTGCTGCTGGCTCTATTGGCCAAGCTGTAACGAGAGAAATTTTTAAACGTGAACCTAAGATACTCCACGCAATAGATATAAATGAAAATAATTTGGTTGAGCTTGTTCGCGATTTGCGAAGTTCCCTAGGCTACATAAAAGGAGATTTTAGAACGTTCGCTATTGATTGTGGTAAGCCAGAATTTGATGCTCTTATCGAGTCTACTGGAGGATACGATTATGTTCTAAATTTATCTGCCCTTAAGCATGTCCGGAGTGAAAAAGATCCTTTTACCCTAATGCGATTAATTGAAGTAAATATATTAAACACAATCAGTACCCTTAAAAAAATCAAAACTTCAGGGTCGGTAAAATATTTTTGTGTTTCCACTGACAAGGCAGCTAATCCAGTAAGTCTTATGGGCGCAAGTAAAAGAATTATGGAAATGTTTGTTATGAGAGAGAGTCAGGATTTTCAAATATCCTTAGCGCGATTTGCAAATGTTGCTTTTTCGGATGGCTCTCTATTATTTGGTTTTAATCAGCGGATTTCTAAAAGACAGCCAATATCAGCCCCTAACGATATTAGAAGATATTTTTTGACCCCTCAAGAGTCAGGAGAATTATGCTTAATGTCTTGTTTATTAGGTGAAAATAGAGATATTTTTTTTCCTAAACTGGATGAAAATACTGATTTGATCAAATTTTCTGATATTGCTGATCGCTTTTTAAGCAGCTTGGGTTATAAGGCCTACACATGTAAATCTGAAGAAGAAGCTAGAAATCTTGCGCCAGAATTAATTGAAAAAAAAATGTGGCCATGTTATTTTTTTTCAAGTGACACAAGCGGAGAAAAAAATTATGAAGAATTTTTTACTGCAGCTGAAACTTTAGATATTGATAGATTCGATAATATTGGAGTGATAAAAAACCATGCAATTTATGAAGATAAAAAATTAGATAATTTTCTTGATACTATCGCTCAAATTAGATCTGAATCCACCTGGGGTAAAGATGAAATAATTTCTTCATTTAAAGAGTTAATGCCAGATTTTTCTCATTTTGAAACAGGAAAAAATTTAGATGGAAAAATGTAAAAATGCAAAGATTCTTTGATATTTTTTTTTCATTAATTGTATTAATATTTTTATCCCCATTTTTTTTAATTTTAATTTTAATTTTAAAATTAACAGGTGAGGGTGAAGTGTTTTTCACTCAAAATAGGATTGGCCAGCATTTAAAGCCTTTTCGCTTATATAAATTCGTGACAATGGAAAAAAATAGTCCAAATGTATCGAGTGGCACTATTACAATTAAAAATGACCCACGTATTTTACCAGTCGGAAAGTTTTTAAGAAAAGCAAAAATAAATGAGCTTCCTCAATTAATAAATGTTTTATTTGGAGATATGAGTCTCGTTGGTCCAAGACCTTTAACAAGCCAAACTTTTAATTTATATGATAGTAGGCATAAAAAAATTATAACAAAAGTTAAACCTGGGCTCTCTGGGATCGGATCTGTCATATTTAGAAATGAAGAAGATTTGCTGCATAATGAAATTAAAGGGCCCGAATTTTATAAAAAAACTATTTCTCAATACAAGGGCTTAGTTGAGGTTTGGTATATTAATCATGCTAATTTAAAAAATTATTTTAAAATAATTTTTATTACTATTTGGGTTATTGTTTTTCCCTCATCAATTAATTTTTTCAAAATGTTTCCTGGTTTGCCAAAGCCACCACCAGACTTGGATTTATTAATTTTCAAATCCTATATCTAGATAGATTATTTTTTATGTCCAATATGAGTATCCCCTCGTTTTTTGGCTAAAATTACCTGCTTCTGGCGCTCACTGAGCGATTTTAATTTTAAAAGTGTATGTGTATTGTAGCAGTGAGGGCAGGAGATCCCTGGGGTGTATTGTTCACTTTTCATATCGTCTTTAGATAGCGGATAACGACATGCATAGCATTGATCATAGTCACCGACTTCGAGCCCGTGTTTAATCGCAACTCGTTGATCAAAAACAAAGCATTCACCTTGCCATAGGCTCTTATCAGGCTTTACTTCTTCTAAGTATTTTAAGATACCACCTTCTAAGTGATAGACCTCATCAAAGCCTTCTGAGATCATGTAAGAAGAGGCTTTTTCGCATCGAATACCGCCGGTGCAAAACATCGCGACCTTTTTATGCTTCTTAGGATCAAAGTGCGTTTTCACGTAGTCTGGAAATTCACGGAAGGTATTGGTTTTAGGGTTGATGGCATTTTTAAATGTACCAATCGCATACTCATAATCATTTCTAGTGTCAATCAATACCACTTCTGGATCAGAAATAATGGCGTTCCAATCTTGCGGCTTGACGTATTTTCCCACCACCTTGGTCGGCGATACACCAGGCACCCCTAGAGTCACGATCTCTTTTTTGAGTTTGACCTTCATGCGGTAGAAGGGGTGTTTGTCCGACCAAGATTCTTTATGACCTAGACCTTTAAAGTTACCTTCAAAAAGTGGATCATTTTTTAGATATTCAAGAAGTTCTAGAATAGATTTTTCAGAGCCCGCGACGGTACCGTTGATGCCTTCATCCGCTAAAAGAAGCGTGCCTTTGATATTTTTAGATATACAGAAATTGAGAAGCGGCTCACGTAAATCTTTAAAGTGAGGAAGGCTCACAAAATGGTACATCGCAGTCGTTAAATAGATGTGTTGCATGAGCTTTGTTCTTTATTAAACCTTCTAAAAATGTTATTTTATCAGTCTTTTCAACGGTATTAAATCTCAACAGGAGTATGAAACAATGGCAATTGAACAAACCTTATCCATTATTAAACCTGACGCAGTTAAAAAGAATGTGATTGGTCAAATCTATTCACGTTTTGAGAATGCAGGCTTAAAAATTATCAAAGCTAAAATGACGCAACTTACACAACAAGAGGCTGAGGGCTTTTATGCTGTGCACAAAGACCGCCCTTTCTTTAACGATTTAGTAAAATTTATGATATCAGGTCCTGTCATGATTCAAGCTTTAGAAGGTGAGAACGCCGTTTTAAAACACCGTGATTTAATGGGGGCAACGAACCCTAAAGAAGCAGCCCCAGGTACCATTCGTGCTGATTTTGCGGAGAGTATTGATGCCAATGCGGTGCACGGATCTGATTCATTAGATAACGCAAAAATCGAAATCAAATACTTCTTCGGTTAATTTTTAAATGACTAACTTGCTCGATTTGGACTACGAACACCTCGTTTCATTTATCGAAACGTTCGGTGAAAAGCCCTATCGAGCCAAGCAGTTGATGCATTGGATTTATAAAGAAAATCTCATTAATTTCAATGATATGACAGATATTTCTAAAGTATTTCGTGATGTATTAAATGAGAAAGCTAGCGTCGAATTACCAAGCGTCATGAGTGACGCAATCTCCGATGATGGTACGCGTAAATGGCTATTCGACGTGGGAGGTAATAATGGGATTGAAACCGTTTTTATTCCGGAGGACGATCGAGGAACATTATGCATTTCGTCCCAAGTGGGATGCGCGCTTGAATGTGCGTTTTGCTCGACCGGTCGTCAAGGGTTTAATCGCAACTTAACGACTGCTGAAATTATTGGACAGTTGTGGCTCACTCAATTTTACATTCGCCAACAAGAAGGTTATAACGGACTCCCCAGTTCAGAACGCATTATCAGTAATGTCGTCATGATGGGTATGGGAGAGCCACTCGCCAATTATGACAATGTGGTGAGTGCTATGAAGCTCATGTTAGATGATAGAGCCTATGGCTTAAGTCGCCGTCGAATCACTTTATCCACTAGTGGCCTTGTGAATGCCATGGATCGCTTAAAAGAAGATTGTCCTGTGGCATTAGCGGTATCGCTTCATGCATCGAATGATAAATTGCGTGACGAGATTGTGCCGATCAATAAAAAGTTTCCTATTCACGAACTCATGGCAGGTTGTCAGCGCTATTTAGAAAAAGCACCCAGAGATTTTGTGACGTTTGAGTATGTGATGTTAGATGGTATTAATGATTCGATACAGGATGCCAAAGCGCTTTTAAATATTGTCAAAAATGTCCCATGTAAATTTAATTTAATTCCTTTTAACCCATTCCCCAATAGTGGATACAAGTGTTCATCCAATGAGCAAATTAGACGCTTTAAAGAGGTTCTCATGAATCAAGATTATATTGTGACAGTTAGAAAAACGAGGGGTGATGATATTGATGCCGCATGTGGACAGCTTGCAGGGCAGGTCAGTGATAAAACAAAACGCAGTTTAAGAAGAATTCAAATAGCATCATAGAAAAAAAATTATATGCCAACTTTTTCATTAGCTCCATTCAAGAAAATTTATCTTAAGAATAAATTAAAATTTTTAGAGCTTACTTTCTTAAGTCTTTTTTTGGCATTTTTACCAAGTCTTGAAGCCCCTAAAAATATATTTCTTGTAAGTTATTTAATTACCGCTTTATATCGTCAATCTCAATTAGATTCCTCAAAATGGAGTGTGTGGGATTGGGTATTTTTATCCCTGATTGCCTCTTCGTTTTTAAGTTCTTTATTTCCATTCGTGGTAGGTGGGTCCGAATGGAGAGGATTTAGAGCTATGCTACTTTGGGTTACTTTTGGCTGGTCACTTTTTAGAGCTGATTATAATTTTGAAGAGAAAAAATACTTATTTATTTTTGCGATTCTCATGACGCTTCCGCCATTGATATTGGGATTAATGGAATCTTTAGTTATACAGACAAAAGATGCTCTTCAGCTTCATTCTTTGGGTCACGTGAATCACTCGGCCATCTATCTTTCTATGATGACTGGAGCCTTAGTCTCATTCAATATGAGTCAATTGCAAAAAGCAAGAAAGAAATATATTTTCTTTGCGGCCCCACTATGTATTTTTCTATTTGTTTGCGTGACCATCTCTAACAGTCGAGGGGCGTTTGGAATATCAACTCTATTAATTATTAGTATAGTTCTATTAACCGCGATATCAGTCAAAACCAAAATCCTATACCTAGCCTTATTTTCGACTTTCTTGGTACCGATTGTTTTTATAAAGCCTGCTCCAGTAATAAAAAAAAATATGGACTATTATCATAGTGATAATATTTTGTCACATCGTGATAAAGTTTGGCGTGCGGCTAATGAGATTGCAAAGCTCAATCCTTTATTGGGTATTGGTGGAGGCAACTGGAAGCATATTCATATCGATCAAATTAAATCTGCTGTTGAATCTAGAGGTCAAATTTTTCATGCAGAAGATTTTGCTTTGCAAGTGGGCCATCCGCATAATATCTATCTATCTAATTTGGTCGATCGGGGCATTTTAGGCCTCATAACATTTTTAAGCTTCATGCTTATCTGGTTGATTACATTAATAAAATCTTATAAAAAATTCAATCAAGACTCAAAAGCCATGCTATTTATCATGGGTTCATTTTCAGCGTGGATGAGTATTTTTGGCATTGGTCTTGTGAATACCACTTTCCATCATGAGAATGCTTTATTAGCTTTATTTTTCTTAGGGTTACATCTCAATTATTTAAGACAAAAAAATCAATTGAAGCTTTTTGACTAATGTATTGAAATGAAAAAATCTCTTACAAATCAAGTGATGGTGGGATCCGTGCCTGTCGGTGGTGGGTCTCCGATTGTCGTTCAATCCATGACCAATACCGACACAGCGGACGTTCAAAAAACCGTTGAGCAAGTTTTTGATTTATGGAAAGCGGGTTCTGAAATTGTCAGAGTCACCGTGAATAATGAAGCTTCTGCCGATGCGATTCCAAGCATCATTGAAGCCCTACAGAAAAGAAATTGTTTTGTACCTATCGTAGGCGATTTTCATTTTAATGGGCATAAGCTTCTACAGGCTTATCCTGAGTGCGCCAAGTTATTAGCCAAGTACCGTATCAATCCTGGCAATGTAGGTAAGGGTAGCCGTCGTGACGAGCAGTTTGAAGCGATGATAGCCATTGCTAAAACATATGATAAACCCGTGCGCATTGGCGTTAACTGGGGAAGTTTAGATCAAGCCAAATTGGCTGCCATGATGGATGAGAATGCGAAATTAAAAAATCCATTGTCATCCAATGCATTGATGCGTGAAGCTTTAATCCAATCCGCTTTAGAATCGGCAGAACAAGCGGTTTCTTGGGGTTTACCCAAAAACAAAATTGTGATCTCGTGCAAAGTGAGTGTGGTTCAAGATTTAATCCTAATTTATCAAGAACTTGCGAAGAGAACTTCATACCCACTCCACCTTGGTTTAACCGAGGCTGGCATGGGTTCGAAAGGCATTGTGGCCTCCACTGCTGCTATAGCTATTCTTTTACAACAAGGGATAGGCGACACGATTCGCGTATCTTTAACGCCATCGCCTGATGAATCCCGAACTAAAGAAGTGGTGGTCGCCCAAGAAATCTTACAAACTATGGGCATTCGATCTTTTACACCACTTGTCACTGCATGTCCTGGATGTGGTCGAACGACCTCGACTTATTTTCAAGAATTGGCATTAGAAATTCAAACTTTTTTACGTGATTCGATGCCGCAATGGAAAGATCAATTTCCAGGGGTTGAAGCTATGTCAGTCGCTGTGATGGGCTGTGTGGTCAACGGCCCTGGAGAATCGAAACTCGCTAATATTGGGATTAGTCTTCCTGGTACCGGTGAGATTCCAGTCGCCCCTGTATTTGTCGATGGTGAAAAGACCGTCACATTAAAGGGCGACAAAATCGCTCATGAATTTAAAGCGATTGTCATGAACTATGTGGAATCGCACTATTCAAAGTTAAAATAGTCACTATGCCTAAAAAATTACAAAGTATTAAAGGTTTCTATGATGTCTTACCGGATAAGACACCGCTTTGGCATTTTGTTGAAGATAAGATACGTGAAGTATTAAATCTATATGCTTACGAGAAAATAAACCTACCTCTAGTCGAACCCACTTCATTATTTGTGGATAGCGTGGGCACCCATACGGATATTGTTGAAAAAGAAATGTATTCCTGGGTAGATCCTTTGAATGAGGATCAACTCACCCTTCGCCCAGAGGGGACTGCGGGATGTGTGAGAGCTGTCATTGAACATAACATGACCTACAATGGACCCATTCGTTTGTGGTATCAGGGACCTATGTTTAGGCATGAGAATGTACAAAAGGGGAGGCAGCGCCAATTTAATCAGGTGGGTGTTGAAGCGTTTGGATTTACTGACGCCAATATCGATGCCGAACAAATCTTATTATTAGCAAGACTCTGGAAAGCGCTTGATATCAAGGATGTGGAACTTCATATCAATTCAATCGGTGACCCTGAAGATCGATTGACCTACAGAGCTGAACTCATTCGCTATTTTGAAAGTCATCAAGACGTTTTGGATGAAGATGCGAAACGACGACTCCATCAAAATCCATTGCGGATTTTGGATAGTAAAAATCCCGCTATGCAAACCATGATTGAAGGGGCACCGAAACTGTCTAACTATTTAAATAGTGACGCCAAAGCACATTTTGAATCAGTTTGCGGTTATCTCAAAGAAGCAGGCATTCCTTTCAAATTAAACCATCGCTTAGTAAGAGGTCTTGATTATTACAATCGCACCGTTTATGAATGGGTGACGAACCGCTTAGGTAGTCAAGGTACCATTGCGGGTGGAGGTCGTTATGATTATTTGATTGAACGATTGGGTGGAGATAAAACACCTGCCTCTGGTTTTGGAATTGGCATGGAACGCATTATCTTACTTTTAGAAGAGATGGGGGTTGTTCTCCAAAACGAACCCAATATTTATGTGGTGAATTTAGGTGAGACTGCTGAAAAGTACGCCTTAAAACTTTCAGAAGGTCTTCGATCTCATGGATTAAAAGTGGTATTAAATTCAGGCGGTAGTAGTTTTAAATCACAAATGAAACGTGCTGATAAAAGTGGTGCGGCATTTGCTGTGATTTTAGGTGATGATGAAATGAAAGAGGGTGTGGCACAAGTCAAATCCTTAAGAGAGGAAAATCAACAATCTAAAATGCCATTCGATGAATTAGCTCAATTCTTGTTGAAACAAGTATCATGAAAAAAATCTTAGAAGTGAAACATTTAAAAGTGTCTCCCATCAATGAGCCACGTAAAATTTTAGTGGATGATGTTTCATTTGATCTATACCCAGGCTGCACCACTTGCATTGTGGGCGAATCAGGTAGCGGTAAGAGCTTAACGGCACTCTCCATCATGAAACTTTTATCCACTCAACTCAAACAAACAGGCGATATCTATTTTGAAGGTCAAAATATTGCACACCTATCTAATGTTGAGATACGACATTATCGTGGCAAATCGATGGCGATGATTTTTCAGGAGCCTATGACTTCTTTAAATCCTGTGATATCGATTGGTGACCAAATTAAAGAAGCTTTGAGTGTCCATCTTAATTTAGATAAAAAAAGTTTAGATAAAAAAGTGGTGTCCCTCTTAAAAGAAGTGGGTATCCCGGATGATCGTATTTCAAGTTATCCAGACGAACTCTCAGGTGGCCAAAGACAGCGCATCATGATTGCGATGAGCATTGCGTGCGAACCTTCTATTTTGATCGCGGATGAACCCACGACTGCATTAGATGTGACAGTGCAAGCACAAATCTTAAAGCTTTTGTCATCCTTAAAAGAAAAAAGACAGATGGCCATGCTTTTTATTACCCATGATTTTGGTGTGGTGGAAGAAATCGCAGATGATGTTATTGTGATGTATCAAGGTCAAATCGTTGAAAAAGGAACTGTGAAAGAAGTATTAAAGAAACCAAAACATGCCTATACCAAAGCTTTACTTCAATGTGTACCCGATGCAAAAGGTATTAAAAAACTAAAACCCATTCAGCATCGCGCATTTATTTAAGAGGCACTTACTTAAATGATTTCAAAGCATATTAAAAATGAAATGCTGCTAGAAGCAAAAAATCTTTATAAAACCTATACGCAAACGTCTGGTTTTTTTGTAAGACGTCAAAGAATCATTAAAGCGCTCAATAATGTCAGTTTATCCATAAAAAAAGGTGAAACACTCGCCATCGTCGGTGAATCAGGTAGTGGCAAGTCAACGTTAGCGCGTTGTCTGTTACAATTGCTGTCGCTTGATCAAGGGGAACTTTTCTTTAAAGATAAAAATCTTAAAACTTTAAATGTTAAGGATAAAAAAGATCTTAAGCGTCATATACAAATGGTGTTTCAAGATCCCTATGCGTCCCTCAATCCTCGCATGAAGATTGGTGAAATCTTAGAAGAGGGTTTGTTGATTCACGGCTTAGGGGATAAAACTTCGCGTGATAAAAAGATACGCGATATGATTAAAAAAGTAGGATTATCTGTCAGTGATTTAACGAAATACCCGCATCAGTTTTCAGGTGGGCAAAGACAAAGAATTGGGATTGCAAGAGCTTTAATTGTTGATCCAGAGCTTGTGATTTGTGATGAGCCCGTGTCAGCACTTGATGTCTCGATTCAAGCACAAATTTTATTGTTATTAAAAGAGTTGCAAAAAGAATTAGGTTTAAGTTATTTATTTATAAGTCATGACTTAAGAGTCGTTCGACATATGGCAGATCATATTGTGGTGATGCATCAAGGAAAAATTGTGGAACAAGGCTCA
>Ga0315909_10000636_pt1 | contig 47151 bp, 41 predicted proteins | sample LakEriMetagenome_11_FD_203527 | JGI IMG/M metagenome (GOLD analysis project Ga0315909, IMG submission 203527) | Freshwater fungal communities from buoy surface, Lake Erie, Ohio, United States - Buoy 2 MA125 | ecosystem: Environmental > Aquatic > Freshwater > Lake | place: USA: Lake Erie, Ohio... | reverse complement strand
TTCGATTGTCCGATCGCCGCCACTACCCAATCGTTCCGAAACTCGCCAGCAACAACTCCACCACCAGTCGCCAGCCATCCAAGAGCACAAACAGCAGCAGCTTGAAGGGGAACGAAATGACGGTAGGTGACAGCGTCGACAGACCCATGGCAACGATCACCGAGGCAACCAGCAGATCGACCATCAGGAACGGCAAGAATATCTGAAATCCGATCAGGAATGCCGTCTTCAATTCGCTGATCAGGAACGCCGGCATCAAGACGCGAAATGGCACCTGATCAAAACTCCCAACAGCCGCAGCTCCTGGGTTGTCGTACTGTAGGAAAAGATGCACTTCGTCGTGATTTCCCGCTTCGTCGATCTGCCGCTCCATGAACTCGCGGATCGGTTGAACCCCTCGTTCCCAAGCCGTCTGCCAGCGATCGCCCATGGCAGACTGTCCATAAGGTTCGATCGCTTCGCGATACACACGGCTCCATACCGGCGCCATGATGAAGAAGGTCATGAACAAGGCGATGGCGGTAGTGACATGAGCGGGGGGCAGTTGCTGGGTTCCCAAAGCCGACCTCAAGAGTCCAAAGACGACGACGATCCGCACGTAGCAGGTGGTCAGCAGCAGGGCCGCCGGGACCAGCCCCGCAGCGCCCAGCAAGATCAACCATCGCAAGCTGGCCATCGAACCGCCAAGCAGTTCGTTGCTGGAAGCATCCTTAGACGCGGCGCTGGCACCGGAAGTCGTTGCGGCCGACTTGGCAGCCACAGGCTCTGCCATCAGCACCTCACCCATCAGCCGATGCAAACCTCGCTCGATCAACTCCGGAGGGCGATCCGAAGCATCGCTGTCGATCGCTGGCGCCTCAGATGCCCTCTCCTGTGCCGATAGGACGGAGATATGACTGAGGCTCAGCAGCATCATCCCAAGAACCATCAGCAATCGAATCGGTATCACTTGATGCATCATCCTCTCCGATCCAGATAGGGATGCTCCGAGGGATAACGCAGCAGGGGATCCAGTGTCGATGGGTCGATCTTGGAGGCGGCGTCGCGACGACCGAACAGCCCTGCATTGGCTGGGCGGCGGTGCATCTGAATCATCCGCTCCACCTCCTGCGGATCGTCGATAACATCCAGGGTACGCAGATTCCCAGGTTCCTTGGCCACCAGCAGCAGACGATCACCAAACCGAACCACGTAGCAATGTTGCTGAGCGGCCAGCCGGCAGGTACCAAGGCACTCCACCCACGGCGATTCCTGCGGCGGATGATAGGCAGTTTGTCGACGTCGCCACCACCAGAGCATTCCTAGCGACAGACCCAACAGCGTCGCAGCGCTGGTGCTCCAAGTAGCCCATGCGTTTCCTGAGGGGGTGGAGCCAGAGTCAGCCTGGCCGATTCGCTTGGAGGAGGGAGGTGCTAGGGTCCGAGCCGTTCGTGCGGCAGGTCGCGAAGCGGCTACCTCCGTCGACTCGTCAACGGATGCGCCGAGGCTGGGTGTTGCCGATGGTCGATCGGATGTCTGCTGTGTGTTGGGCCGAAGCAGCATCGGGGGCCGATCCTCTGGCTGGGCCGCACTCGCGTGCGCGCCGCTGGGAAAGGTCAGCAATAGCCAGATCGCCAGTTGCCGAACAGCCAGCACCCACCATCCGCGCGCGCGATCACCAGGATCCAGCTGACGGTAGTTTGGCCTTGTCTGCATTCCTTGCATGATCAGGCCGCCTTCCTGGTGGCCGGCGGACCAGCATGGGAGGAAGGCATGTCGTCAGGAAGAGTCTCCGACAACGGCTCATCGATCCGCACCGTACAGGTTCCATCGCGTTGCAGGAGTGTGCCGCGAGCCGATGGGAGGTGATCGATCCAGATCACAACGGGTTCATCGATGCGTTGATCTAAGGTGAGGATGGTTCCCGGCCGAAGCTGCTTCCGCTGCGATGGGCTCAGTGAGATCGAGCCGACGGGGATGCGCATGGAGACGGTCGATTCGTTTTGGGGAGGCGCGAAGGAAGCGTCGTTGGAACCCACTTGCAGCGGAATGACTGGCTCGACTGGCTCCTGAAACGTCTCCCAATCGACCACCGCCAACGGCGGGGATGAGTTGGGTTCCGCTGGGATCTCGATCGACGAAGGGCGATCGGCCAGCTCCCGACTGGTGGCGGTAGCAGGGGACGGAGAGGGCGATGGCCGAGGCGACAAGGTTTTCCCGTTGTTTTTGGAGGGGCGTCCCGCCCGTCGGTGCGACATGACCACCATCCTTGGAACCACGCGACTGGGGGCAGCTTGTCCAGATCCGGAAGCTGCCAGGTAGGAGGCTGAAACTCCTGAGCTGACTTGTCGCGAAAATGCCTTCTTTTTTCAAGGTCATTTTCCTTGGCTAGCAATCACGCGATGGATGGCTACCTCTTCGGTAGCCACCGCGGCCACGCGGTGGATGGCTACGCATGGACCTCCAACCAGATCCTTCCACCATCTGGCGATTGTTGGCTACGGGGAGATGGCGAGCCGATTCTTTCGTACCCACCTCTTCGGTAGCCACCGCGGCCACGCGGGGGATGGCTACGCATGACCTCCAACCAGATCCATCCACCATCTGGCGATTGTTGGCTACGGGGAGATGGCAAAGGGTCCATCCACCATCTGGCGATGGATGAAAAGAAACAAGCTACCAACAAGCGATCGACCGAAAGCCGAATCGCTACGAATGGCTTTTCTTCGGCTTGTAGATTTCGGTGGCCGTGCCGAAGTGGACTTCTCCGGCATTCATCAGCGTTTCGCTGAGCGTCGGGTGGGGGTGGATCGATTCAGTCAGGTCGCGCACCTCGCACCCCATCTCGATCGCCAGCACCGCCTCTGCGATCAGCTCCCCGGCCCCCGATCCAACGATACCGCAGCCCAGGACTCGATGCGTCTGCGGGTCGACCAGCCACTTGGTCAGGCCTTCGGTGCGTCCTAGAGCCTGAGCCCTGCCGCTGGCGGCCCAGGGATAGACTTCGACATCGACTTGCCGCCCCTCCCGCTTGGCCTGATCTTCCGTCAGACCGGCCCACGCGATTTCTGGATCGGTGAAGACCACTGCGGGGATCGCCTGCTTGTCAAAGCTGACCGGCTTGCCCATCACCACCTCGACCGCGACCTTCGCCTCATGGCTGGCTTTGTGAGCCAGCATTGGGTCACCGGCCACATCGCCGATCGCCAGGATGTGAGGGTCGCTGGTCCGCTGCTGCTTGTCGCAGACGACGAAGCCGCGCGGGTTGACTTGGACCGACGTCTTTTCCAATCCCAGCCCCGCGCTGACGGGCCTTCGACCAACGCTCACAAGCACCCGGTCAAATCGCTCGTGGCCGTACTTCCCCGGTCCCTCGAACGTCACTTCGACCTGGTTGTCGACCTCGGCCATCGAACCGACTTTGGTATTCAGGTAGATCCGTTTGTCGAAGAGTTTTTCCAGATGCTTGTGCAACGGCTTGACCAAGTCACGGTCGGCCCCGGGCAGCAGGCCATCGGTCCATTCGACGACGGTGACCTCAGAACCGAGATTGGCGTAGACCGTCCCCATTTCCAGGCCGATGTAGCCACCTCCTACCACCAACAGCCGCTTGGGAATGTCGGTCAGTGCCAGGGCGCCGGTCGAGTCCATGACGCGGTCGCTGCCGATCTGAAAGGAGGGAGGCATGGCAGGGACGCTGCCGGTGGCCAGGATGCAATGGTCGAAGGTCAACGTCCTTTCGGCCGGGATTGAAGGATCGTCCCCTTCCAGCCGCAGCGTCGTGCTGTTTTCAAAAACACCCTTGGCGCGGATCACGGTGACTTGACGCCGCTTGGCCAATTGCGCCAGCCCTCCACTGAGGGTGGCGATCACCTTTTCCTTGCGGGCTCGGACGCGATCGACATCGATGCTGGGGGTGCTAAAGCCAACTCCCCAATCGTGAAGCTCCTGCGCTTCCGCAATCACCTTGGCCACGTGAAGCAGCGCCTTGGAGGGGATGCATCCGCGCAAGAGGCAGGTGCCGCCCAATCGCGACTCCGCCTCCACCAGCACCACTGGCAAGCCTTCATCGGCTGCCAGAAAGGCTGCGGCATAACCACCAGGACCACCACCCAGCACCACCAAGGGACTGTGCATCGCTCAATCCTCTCCTGCTGTCCGACCCGTTGCCAGGATGTTGTCAACCTGCCTCGCTTAACGAGACAGGAATTCGACCACGACGTTCGCATTGACCGGCAGACTGATGTCGGAAGGACCGGGAGCCCCCTGCATCGTCACGCGCAGTCCTTCGCTGTCGAAGGCGATCCAGTCGAGCGGAATCGAAGGATTGTTGGCGATGACACCCTTGTAGAGATTCCGCACCGCTTCGCGATTGGTCACTTCGATCACATCGCCGGGTCGCAGCAGATAGCTGGGGCTGGTCACCTTCACGCCGTTGACGCGGAAGTGCCCGTGGACGATCCCTTGGCGAGCCTGTGGGCGGGTCTTGGTCAGACCAGCGCGACGGACCACATTGTCCAACCGCCGCTCGCACATCAGCAGCAACGTCTCCCCGGTGTTCCCCTTCTTGCGGACCGCCGCATCGAAGTAACGGCGCAACTGCCGTTCACCCAGACCGTAGTAGTATTTGATCTTCTGCTTTTCCGACAAAGCGATCCCGTAGTTGCTGGTGCGGCGACCTCGGGGATGCATTCCCGGTGGCTTCTTCCGCTTTTCCGATGCCCGGGTCGCTCCCGCGTTCTCGAACAGCATCACCTCCAGGCGACGGTTGATCCGCGCCTTGGGCCCTGTGTACCTTGCCATCTCGCTGGTTCTCCTTCAATGAGAATCTCGAATGCGATCTTCCAAACCTCCAGCCGGCTCTGCATGAGGTCGTCGCCCCAGCATGCCAACCGTCGGACCAGACCCTCTGGCCCTAAAAACCCCAAAAACCAACTGTCCTACGCAGCCTTGGGCAATCCCATTGGCTCGCCGGAATTCCCCCCAGCTTCTCTCTCTTACAACCGCTCCGAACCAGTTCCCTGGTTCCAGTCAGTCGCCAAATTCGTCGATGCTGCGGGGGCGGGGAAGCCCTCTATTGTCGGGAATTTCGTCGCTTTCAGCAAGGCCAACCGGAGTCCAAAGGGGAGCGACATCGCTCCGAGTGCAGCGCCGGACCAACCCACAAGCCATGTCGTCGGAACCACCATACCACCCAGTCCCAGCCCGATTCTGGTTCGATCCGGCGATCACCCATCCACTGGACAGAAAAATTGACAAAGTTTCACTAATCACTACCATGTACACCGGTTCGTTCACTCCCTAAAACTGTTCGTCCGTGAGGTAACGACCTACGGGAGCCGAATGAACCATTCGCACCAAAGGGGTCACTACGCCCCACCCGATCGCGGTGATCGGGAACCGGTTGACGTCGCGCAGGGATCGCCGGCGCCGATCGATCTAGGAATTGCTCAAAGGGAGTCGCGATCGATGGCACGCAACAGGATGGCAAGCAACAGAATGGGACTAGGAAAAAAGATGGCCCCAGCAAAAAGGATGACACCAGGAAGAAAGATAGCCCCAGCAAAAAAGATGGCTCTGCGGAAGTCGGCAGGCACTGAGCGATCCAAATTAGGGCGAGCGGAACTCCAAGAGTCGCTTGGAATGAACAAGCCGGTGCGCTCCTTCGATACCCGGCGGCAAGTGCTTCAGCGGGAGACCAGGATTTATGCTCAGGTGGCCGATGAGTCGCAGACGCTAGCGGGGGGCATCAACCAGGAAGACGCATGGCTGTTGCTGGCGGCTCTTTCGGCCGACCCGGAATCGATGGAGGAAGTGGAAGCGGCCATAGCGCACTTGCGGGCGGAGCCAGGTTGCGAACCGGACATGGCGGGGAAAGGGGTGTTGGGGCTGGAGTCATTGGGAATGCAGATTCAAACGGCGAGGATCGATCCCACTGGTTGCGATCTGGCGATCGATTTGCCGGGGCGAGTGGTGGTTGTCAGCCGACTGTGGGTTGAGTCTTGCGGGGAGTCGGTGCAGCGCCCAGGTAACGCAAAGCAACGGGATCGAATCGACGATGGCTTGAAAATGCTTCGGGCGGGAGCCGTTCTGGTCGATCGGGTGGGGCAAGATCGGCCCGTACGTCTTCCCTACCACATCGATCCCCGCTGGGAAGTGAGGATCGGAAGCCATCATTGGGACCAGACGGTGCGCCAGCGAAGGGCTCTGGCAGCTCAAGATCCTGTCCCCTCGTTGCGACGCATTCTCTACGGCTCGGCGATGCGGCAATTTCTCGCCGAAGAACTTTGGAATCTTTCGACGAATGGCCAGCAATCGTCGCCTAGTCCGATGGAAGAAAGCAACGATGTCGAAGGCGTGGTGGCTGGGTCTCAACAGAAGGAAGAAGCGATTTCGCTGATCCACCAGAAGTGGCTGTTGCGAAGGCGAGAGGATTTGGGATGCCGAAGCCCCCGCCAGGTGATGACCGATACGATCGGTTCGGTCGATGCCATGATGGAGGACCGTCAGATCGCTTGGTCGGCCACCACCCGTCCACCCGCATCGGTTCCTCGCGCCTCGCGGGCATTCCGAGAAGCGCTTTTTGGATCCAACGAATGGATTCTTTACTACGACTTGGTTCGCTGCCTTCTGGAGCTTGGATGGCACTGGATCGAGGGGTCGCTTCAAGAACTGGAGCAGGAAGATGGGAAGAGAGAGCCGTACTCTTCTTCGCCCAGTTTGGAGGTGGAATCCAAGTCGGTGGAGGGTTTGGCGCGATGGATGGAGCAGTTGCAGAGGTGCTGGATGGAAGATCCGCAGCCCCATCTCCTGGATCGATCCCCTAGGGAGGTGATCGAGCGGGAGAGGAGGCGATTGCCCGATGCGGTACCGGTCGATCAGCAAGATTGGTTCAGCTGCGATTGCCCCATGTGCCAGTGGATGAAGGAAGAGAATGCCATCACTTTCTGGCGGATGGACGGATGCCACATGGAAGATGCCTATGCGTTTCAGATCGACGCATGGAGCCACCAAGAGGAAGCGGAGTCGTTGGTGTTGGGATCGATACCCGATTCCCACCGCAACAACAGCGACTGGGGCGCCAACAGGGGAAGAGTCGAGAACGATGATCGGGAAGAGGACCTAAGTGGCAGCCAAATATTCTCGGTGATCCTTCCTCTTGAAGAGAACCTGCCGAAGCGGCCAGGGGCGAACGGAATTTCGGGAGCCATCGTCAGGAGATTGGGGGGCGGACCGAATCGGTTCGAGGAGTCCCTGCCGTTCCCTTCCACCGAAGTTTCCTGGTTTCGGGAATTGCCCGGCGGATGGCAGCTTTTTCAAGTCGGAATTCAACTGACGCACCTTCTCGACCGACTAGATCATTCCAGCAGCCAGGAAATAGGCAATGCTGGTCTTTTGAGCCAACAGCTATCGGTAGCCTGGGAGCAGCTGCAGCGGGCTTCGCGTGGCGACCAGCGATCGACGGCGATCCGCGAAGCGATCCTTCGGATGCAAGGGCTGCTCAATCAAGATGCCTTCAAGCATCCAGATTACTTCGTCGATGCCGATCGACTTTACCGTAGCCTACAACGAATCGCTCCCAGCCAGCCCCTCTCGGTCGCTCGCTAGTGGATCGGTAGCAGGGTAACCTCTTTTCTCGCCCTCCCCATTGCCATCCATCGCCAGATCGTGGATGGGATGGGGAAGGCGATCTTGCGAAGTCATCCACCGCGTGGCCGCGGTGGCTACAGAAGAGGTGGTTTGCATTTTCTACGTAGCCACCAAACGCCAGATGGTGGATGACTTGGGAGGAAACGCAAACGAAGCCATCCACCGCGGGGCCGCAGTGGCTACAGAAGAGGTGGTTTGCATTTTCTACGTAGCCATCAAACGCCAGATCGTGGATGACTTGGGAGGAAACGCAAACGAAGCCATCCACCGCGTGGCCGCGGTGGCTACCAAAGAGATGGTATGCATTTTCTACGTAGCCACCAAACGCCAGATCGTGGATGACTTGGGAGGAAGCGCAAACGAAGCCATCCACCGCGTGGCCGCGGTGGCTACAGAAGAGTGTGGCTACCAGGAAGCGGTGGCGTCGCAGTGGCGGTGGATGCGAAGATTTCAGATCGCTCTTTCGAACCAACCATCAGCCAATGCTTTCCATCATTCGCTCAAGGGTCGCAACGGAATCCTCATCGCGGGATCGCTGGTGTGGTTTCGGAACCACTCCAGAACCTGTTTGGGTACCGCCGCGACCGGGCCGTTCCATACCTGACTCAATTCGCTGCCGTCGCTTCCATGCTTGACCATCCATTGCAGGTTCCGGATCGCGGTGCGCGTCAGGCAGTCATCGCAGCGGGCATCGGCCAAAAGCCGCAGGTATTTTTCATTGGTCGACACGGCGGTCTGCCCCACCTGCATCACTCGATCCCCAGGCACCAGGTCTCGCCAAGAAAAATGAGGTAGCTTGGCCGCCGCTTTGGCGGTCGCCACGATGCGCTCGGGAGTTAGACTCTCCAGCAGATCAAACCGCTCGGTCACAAAGTAGCTTTTCTGATATTCGCTGATCAGGTAATCGGTTGTCGCCAAGCGCAGCAGGTCCTTGTCCTGACTGGGGTCGATGAGGATTCGGTTGGGGACGGGTGAGTCGATACTGAAGACAGTTTCCCCAGGCGACGACAGAATGCCGGCGCCAAAGGCGCGGCACTGACCCTCCTGCAGGACCAGACCAAACTCAACCGTGTACCAATAAATCCGCTCGGCATAAAGCAGCAGTTCATCGGCCCGCATCTGGATCGCTTGGCGAACCTTCGGATCAATTTCTCGCTCCAACCGCTCATTGCGCTCCTCATAAATCAGATTGCGGGCTACGCCATGATGCTGCATCACATGAGCCACCACGGGGATCGTAAAGGTCGATACGTGGCCTGCGACATCATGGCCGATATCGGGTTCCTGCAGGTAATCCTGCTCCAGCGGTCGCATGAACGTCGTCACGGGAAAAAATCGTTTGCTGTGGCAGGTGAAGAACAGCTCTGCCGGAATGATCGTACTGACGGTTGCCAATTGCCAGCCTGTTTGCTGGTAGATGCGTGCATTGAGCAAATAGTAATCGGGGATTATACTGCCACCGATGGCAAAGGTATGCTCCCCTTCCAGATACTCTTTGCAAGCGTACTGATGCTTCGTCTTCTGCTGCTCGGCCACCAGCACCGCCCAGCTCAAATGCTCTTCCACCGCATAGCGATCGTAATGCTGTTGATTGCGAAACTGGCCAAGATCTACCAGTTCCTCGCCCAGAGTCCCTTGCTCAAAGGGCACCCCAGCTTCAGCTGCCGCTAGGTAGGCGCGGCCCCGCCCGGGATCGATCGGGAAAGGAACATCGATTCTTTGCAGCGTGTCGGAAAGATCCCGAGTCCTTTCCCCCAGCGACCTGGGCTGGACCTGATCCCAGGCAACCCCATGCCGGTGAGCGATCTGCTGCAAGCGGTCCAGTTCTAGCATGGCAGTTTTTCTCCCCGAAAGGAATCTCGCACCGATAGTAAACAGGCGGACCCCTTGGGTAGTTTAACTTGAAAGCAATCGATTGGATCCTGCGTTGACATCGTCACCTGGCTATTGGCATGCCAATTCTTTTTGATTTTTCCAAGAAACGTCAGCCGTCAAAGAATCGTTAGTGGTTGATTCTTCAAACGAGGAGCCGTTGATGGGAAGCGTTCTGCGCCAGGGGGTCGCCTGGATCGGATTCCTTTTTTTTCCCGGAGTTCTTGTCCTGGAGTCGATGGAGCTACTTCAGCTGAGGGCGACGACCGATGCGGTCATTTCGGAGGTCCGTTTGTGGCCTGGGACCCGAACACGAAATCGGAATGGGATGGTTCGGATGGATGTGGCGTTTTCATATAAGGCTGGCTCCCAGACGTACGAATCTCGACAGAAAATGGCAGGATGGATGCACCGCTATTTTGTTTCCAGCGGTCGCGGCCACTGGTATCAAGAGGGGCAAAGAATTCCGGTCCACTACAACCCGAACCGCCCTCAACAAGCCGCACTGGAACGCGGATGGTTCCTGTGGACTTGGATTTTCACGGCGCTCTTTTCGGCCTACCCAGCAACCTTATGGGCTTCCCATCGCACTTCGAAACCTGTGCGCCGTTTTCTCCTCCATGTCGCTGGTCGATCAATCCTCTATCTGGCAATCTTGGCATGCTTTCTAGCGCCGGAAGTGATTCTGCCACAAACTCTTCCTTGGATAGCCGTTGGTTGGGCCGCACTCTTTGGGATGCAGGCAGCCTACGAGTGGTTCGTCCATCGAAACCTCTGGTTTGAGGATGCTACCACTCAGGACGAAACACTTCCCTGATGCAGGGACTCTATTCGTCCGACCCGCACATCCACCGTCTGGCGAGCGATGGCTGCGGCAAGGGCGCGAAAGATCTTTTTCCCCCAGTACCTTTCAGCACCGATGTTTCCCGCCGCCACGATTCTCCGCTTAGCCACTTTCCCTACGTCGCCACCGCCGTTTGAAAGTGGGTCGGTCCGTCGACCTCAGTCTTCGCGCTTTCGGGGCGGCAAGTCTCCTCGCAGCCAGCGCCGAAGAAAATCGGTCAGACCGGCGTAACGAAACGTGCCATCGATGTAGTGTTCGATCACGTAGAAGGCGAAATAGTACGCTCGACAGCAACCCCAGATGGCGATCCCCAGAAGAAACGCAGTGCTCCACTTGGGATGCTTCAGCAGCAGCAAGGCACCGGCCAGAAGACCGGTGGCCAGCATCAAACACCCCTTCAGATAAAGCAGTTTAGGATTCTTCAGATCGGCCATCCGCGTAGTGCTCCAGGTAACCGCACTCTTGGCATCGCCAGATCGTCACAGGCAGGCCATCGAATTGGCGACTGAGTGAATACCATGGAGCTTTCTTTAGAGGAACACGAATAGAGGGGCTCAAAGAAGAGGGTGCAGGCTTCCCAAGAAACCAGAATACAGGGAACGTGACTCCATGGCTGGAATCGATCGAGTAGCCTTCCTCCATCGCGCCACTGCACTTGGCACAAACCTTATGCGGTTGGGTCATATCTGGAGGTCCATGGAATCATTGAGGAGGCTTTGGTGAAAAACCAAAAATCGATTTTGTATTGTAGCCACCATCGCCAGATGGTGGATGTGCGGAAGGGACGCTGTTCACGGCCGTCCACCGCGTGGCCGCGGTGGCTACTAGGATGGTGGTAGCCATCGGGCGTGAACGCGTCGGAACTTCCCTTCCCACAACCGCTCGATCATACTATAGAACATCTCAGGTCTCCCACCTTCACCTGCCTCCCACCATTTCCGCTCAGGCCCCTCGCCATGGATGCATCGCGCGGATGTCGCTCCTTCCAGCAAGCTCGGCGTCACAGCCGTCGGTCGCTGATTCAGGCGGGTGGGCTATCGGCGCTTGGTCTGTCGATGTCCGATTGGCTTCTGGCGCGAAGTCATGCTTCCAGTCTTGGGGCTTCCGGTGGCTTCGGACGTGCCAAGCGGTGCATTTTTATCTTTCTCTGGGGTGGTCCTAGCCACCTCGATACGCTCGATCCCAAGCCGGAGGCGCCGGACGAGATACGGGGTCATTTTCGGACGATTGCCACGAGGCTTCCTGGGGTGCGATTCAGCGAAATTCTGCCTCGCATGGCGCAAGTCAACGATCAGTTTGCCTTGATCCGATCGATGTCGCACGGCGATCCAGCGCATCTATCCAGCGGCCACGCAACACTGACGGGCCACTGGGCTCCGGTGGTCAAGAGCGATGACGTACCGCCCGGCCCAAAGGATTCGCCTCATCTGGGCGCGCTGGTCAGTGCCTTGCGTCCCGGGGCAACGGACATGCCCTCTTGGGTGTCGCTCCCTTGGAAGGCGTACCATCCTGCAGCTCCTGGCGGTCAGGCCCCCGGACAGCACGGAGGTTGGTTAGGTTCTTCGCACGACGGGATGTTGCTGACGGGTGACCCCAGTCAGCCTCAATGGAAGCCCCCTGGCATCTCCCTGCCTGACACCTTGTCGCTGGATCGGCTCCAGTCTCGCGCTCAGCTCCATCAGTTGCTCTCCTCCGCTCAGCGCAGTCTGGATCAGCAGGCAGCGTCCCAGTCCAGCCTGCAAAATCACCAGCAGCAGGCTTTGGCGATCCTGGGATCTTCCCGCGCCCGCGAGGCGTTTGATTTGAGTCGCGAATCGGAAGCAACGCGGGATCGCTACGGCAGGAATATCCATGGACAGTCTGTTCTACTGGCCCGAAGGTTGATCGAACACGAAGTGCCACTGGTCTCGGTGAACTGGCACAACGACGGAAAGAACTTCTGGGATACGCATGGCGACAACTTCAATCGGTTGAAGACCGAGTTAGCGCCACCGGCGGATCTGGCATTCACGGCTTTGCTGAGCGATCTGAAGGAGCGAGGGATGCTGGAGGATACGCTGGTGGCCTGGGTAGGGGAGTTCGGAAGGCGACCGCAGATCACAGCGGCCAATGCGGGTCGCGAGCATTGGCCCTACTGCTACAGTGGCATTCTGGCCGGTGGGCCGGTGCGCGGTGGAGTCGTCCATGGCGCCAGCGACCGGCATGGGGCCTACCCCAAAGAGCATCCAGTCAGCCCGCTCGACTTTGCCACCACCATGTTGCATGCTCTGGGAATCGAGCCGACTCAGACACTCTACGATCGCGAAGGTCGTCCTCACTTCGCCGGTGGTGGCAAGGTGGTCGAGTCGATTTTCTGATCGAAGCGGCTGCCGATCGCCTACAAGCCGTCGCGCGCACCACCTTCGCTTGTCGGTAATTCCTGCTCGGTCAGCCGTCGCTTCGCTTTTTCGTCAATTGATTCAGATACTCCGAGTACTTGCTTTTTCCCATCGCATCAGCAGCGGCTTGCAGTTGCTGATCGGTGATCCACCGGTTGTCCCATGCGATCTCTTCCAGGCAGGCGATTTGCAATCCCTGTCTCTCCTGAAGCGCTTCCACGAAATTGCTTGCCTCGATGAGGCTGCGGTGGGTTCCGGTATCCAACCATGCAAAACCACGGCCAAGTTCATGGACCTTCAACTGCCCTAACTCCATGTAGATCCGGTTCAGATCGGTGATTTCCAGTTCCCCTCGCGGCGAAGGGCGAAGAGGTCTGGCGAACTGACAGACGCGGTGGTCATAGAAATAGAGCCCAGGAACTGCAAAACTGCTTTTGGGTTTCTTTGGCTTTTCCTCCAGGGACTGGGCCACTCCGGTCGCCGAATCATACTGAACTACGCCATAACGCTCGGGATCCCGCACAGGATAAGCAAAGATCGTTGCTCCCGGGTCGTTACTTCGGCTCACCGACTGAAGAAGCTGCTTGAATCCTTCACCATAAAAAAGGTTATCTCCCAGGATCAGGCAGGATGGTCGACCGTCGATGAACGGCTCAGCTAGCGTGAATGCCTGAGCCAGTCCCTCGGGCTTTAGCTGCACGCACCAGGACAATCGAATCCCGAACTGATTTCCATCCCCCAGCAACCTTTGAAAGGCAGCTTGATCGTGCGGGGTGGTGATGACGAGGATCTCCCGAATCCCTGCCAGCATCAGCACCGACATCGGGTAGTAGATCATCGGCTTGTCATAGATCGGCAGCAGCTGCTTGGAGACAGCCATGGTGACCGGATGAAGCCGCGTTCCGCTTCCACCGGCCAGGATGATGCCGACTCGCTCTACGCCAGGACCTCCCTTTTTCGACTCGTTCATCCGATCCTCATTTCGTCTCGGGCGCCCATCGAACTTCCCTGCCAAACAGCTGGATACTCGATCGCCCTATCGCCCGGGGGCGGAAAACGATCGGCTATAAGCGTTGCAGCCTCTGTCATTTTTCCCACCGCAACTGCAATCCCTGGCGCTCCAGCGAGTACTGTCCGGAGAGGATCGCCTGCCACCACTCTTCGTGGTCCAGGTACCACTGCACGGTTTCCTTCAGGAGCTGCTGGTGATTGGAATCTGGTTGCCAATCGAGTTCGGCTTTCAGCTTGCTGGCATCCACCGCATAGCGATGATCATGACCTGGACGATCGGGGACGAAGGTGATGAGCGATTCGTGGCTGCTTCCATCGGCGATCGGTCTCAATTGATCCATGATCCCGCAGATCTTCTTTGCCAGTGCCAGATTGGTCATCTCGTTATTGCCTCCCACAAGGTACGTCTCGCCGATGCGTCCCTTCTCGACGATTCTTTCGATCGCCTTGCAGTGATCGAGAACGTAAAGCCAATCGCGCACGTTTTCGCCTCGACCATAAATAGGAATCGACTCTTTTCGAAGGCACTTGAGAATCACCGTCGGGATCAGTTTCTCAGGAAACTGAAAAGGGCCATAGTTGTTGGAGCAATTGGTGATGAGCGTGGGCAACCCGTAGGTGGAATGCCACGCCCTCACCAAGTGGTCGGACGCAGCTTTGGTGGCCGAGTAGGGCGACCTGGGATCGTAAGGGGACCGCTCCGAGAACAAACCCGCAGCGCCCAGTGTGCCAAAGACTTCGTCGGTTGAAACATGGAGGAAACGAAACGCATCGGCTTTGGATCGGTCGGCCTGTGCCAGATACCGTGCAGTGGCGTGCAGCAGATGAAATGTCCCAACGACGTTGGTGTGGATGAAAGGGGCAGGACCTTCGATCGATCGATCGACATGACTCTCGGCCGCCAGATGCAAGACCGCATCGGGCTGATAGCCTTGAAGAAGATCCAAGAGTCCATCGCTAGAGCGAAGATCGAGCCGCTGGAACTGATAATTCGGATGCCCCTGAATGTCGCTCAGCGACTGCAGGTTACCGGCATACGTCAATGCATCGATGTTGAGCAGATGATGCCCAAGCCCGATAAGGTGCCGGATGAGGTTGGATCCGATGAATCCTGCTCCCCCTGTCACCACAAAGCGTTTCATGGCTCTCCATTCGACCTTGCTTGGAAAATTCCAACAAAGCTGCTCCAGTTCGCCCCAGCTTACTTTGGCTCGATTCCATTTTCCTGTTGGCTTTTGCGGCTGATCCCGATCGATCGGACCACCTCCACCGGACTCGAGGCGCTGAGGGAGGCGATCGCGGCAGTGGTGCAGCGTCGAACCAGACCCCAATCCAGTCTGGTCAGGGGGAATCCGAATCTCCCAGCGAGTAATCCTTCATTTTTTTATGCAACGTATTTCTGTTGATTCCCAGACGCGTCGCCGTCTTGGTCTGCACTTGCTGGCATGCATCCAGCACCTGCGCAATGAGTTCCTTCTCGATGCGGTCGACCACCTTAGCATGAAGATCTTCAGCATCGACGGGCGCCTCCTCCAGACCGCGCCGAACCACCAAGGGCACCAGTTGCTCAAAATCAGCTCCTGCCAACCACGCCGCATCCCCCGTCGAGTTCTCTTTGGCGCCGATCAGATATTCGGGTAGTAGATCGATCGATAGGCGATCTGACTGCGCCATCACCACCGCCCGTTCGATGTAGTTCTGCAGCTCGCGCACATTGCCTGGCCAGTGATAGGCCTGGAGAGCCTTCAGCGCCTCGGGATCGATCTCCTGGATCTTTCGATCGTTGGCTTGGTTGTAGTGGCGAAGGAAAAACGCGACCAGATCGGGGATATCCTCACGGCGATCGCGGAGTGGAGGGATATCGATCGGCACGACGTTCAGACGCCAGTAAAGGTCTTCGCGAAAACGTCCCGCGGCGACTTCATCGGCGAGGTTGCGATTGCTGGCCGCGATCACGCGCGTGTCGACGGTGATCGTCTGGGTATCCCCGACGCGTTCGAATTCCCGCTCCTGCAAAACGCGCAGAAGCTTCACCTGCAGCAGCAGGGAAGTGCTGTTGATTTCGTCGAGAAAGATACTTCCCGTGTGCGCGGCTTCGAATCTCCCAGTGCGGTTGTTGACCGCGCCGGTGAAAGAGCCTCGCACATGCCCGAATAACTCGCTCTCCAAAAGGCTCTCACTGAGCGCTCCGCAGTTGACTTTCACAAACGGCGCCGAAGCCCTTCGGCTCAGCCGATGGATCGCCGTCGCAATCAGTTCTTTCCCGGTGCCGGTCTCACCAAGCAACAGCACCGACGCGTTGCTTTGAGCGACGCGCTGCGTCTTCTCGAAAACCGCCTGCATGGCAGGCCCGGCTCCGATGATCCCCGCCAGCGGCGGTCCATCCTCGGGGTAGGCGTTCGAACCGTAGCGCACCATGAGCGATCGGGGCCTGTGTCAGTTGGAGGTATTCTTCGGTGTCTGGGAGACTGGCAGGATCTTCTTGTCATGATCCAATTGATTCGATTCCCATTCAACCCGTCCATCCCAAAGCTCCTGTCGCCAGCGATCGGTGCCTGCCGGACGCTGATTGGACGGCTTGCTGGCCACTTCCGCCAAAATGCGGTCCGCGACTGCCTTCCACTGCCATCGCTGCGAGGCGTCGATGGGAGCCCCCCCGGCCAGCCTCTGGCACTGCTGCCAGATCTGATCCATCGCTTCGATCGACCCCGGCATCGGCGCCCGAAACAACCGAGGTGTTTCTGCCAGCACCCACTCCTGCGTCTCCGGTATCTCGTTCGAAAGCAACCCGATCGGGATGTCGCGCGTCCTTCGATGAGCCCTGAGTTTCTGAACCCACTGCGCTTCGCTCAAATCCCCAACTCCGATTCGATCGACCGCAAGGATCGCTTCCACCGGATGCGGCTGTTCCACCCAACGCAGGAGTTCACGAGCATCGTTCACTTCGGCGGTTCGAATCCCCAGCGGCTTGAGCGCCCTGGTCGCAATGCTTCGCAGCGACGCGTCGCGACCAGCGATCAGCACCAGCGGCGCTCCTTCCAGCTTCGACATCTCCTGAAGATTATCAGCGATCGCCTGACTGGCTCCCGCCACCGTGCCAGCTCCTGCTAGCCAGCGTGAAGCCAATTGGCTGGTGGCCGCATAGCGGTGCGCCATCGCTCCATGCCTAGCGGCGTCGACCAGACTTCCAGCGATGGCATCCGAGGGAACTTGATCGTTGCTGTGCAGCGATTCCATCTGACGCAGCGTCTGGTAGGCGGCGCGCGGAAGCACCCAATCGCCTGCCGCCTGATAGACCTGGGGCCAAAGGGTCACCGAGTTCCATCGGTCGTGTGGCACTAGCGACTGAAGGGCGACGATGGGGTCGGATTGCGAGGCCGGAGGGAACTGAGCCAGCGCTTCCAGAGCAAGTGCCATCGGCAGTGCGGCGCGGTCCTCGGGAAGGTCGGCGCTGCGAAGCATCATCAGCGCGGTCTGCAGCGTCTGACCGGCCGCCAACTGCCGCTCATCACCCACCACCTCCTGCAACTTGCCTCCATCGATCCGCCAGACAGGTCGGTCGGCCGGGATATCGGTTTGCGAAGCGATCTTCCATGCGTGGAACTGATCCTTCAACTGCTGCCCCAGCCAGTTGAGCGTTTCCGTCTGGCCAGGAAGATGGCCAATCCGCGATTCCACCACACTGGCTAGGTAACTGCGGGTCGGGGGATCCAACTGGGCGTCATAGATCCCGGAGACCAACTGCGGCAGATAGCTGGAACCCGGCATCGCGGCGAGAATAGGCAGAAGACGCTGGCGGGCTTCCGGGATGGCTAGCGCGTGAGCCGCCTTGGCCGCAGCAACTCCCTCCGATTGAAACTCCCGAAGCGTCCCACCCACTGCCTGAACCGGCACCTTCGGCTCAGTCATCGACTGCTGCAGAAGGTATGCCAGTCCTGTCGACCCAGCCGACATCAATCCCAGGGCCCCTTCCTTGCGAGTTGCCAATCGGCTATCCGAAAGTTTGTCCCAATGTTGCTTCAGCAGTTTTGGATCTCGCGATGACAGGCTAGCCTGTTCGAGGATACGATCGATCCAGCTTTGCTGCTCTTCCGTAAGCGACGATCCGGCGACGCGGCGTGCCGCCAACCAGCCGTCGGCTCCTATCTCCGAAACCATATCGGCCGCTTGGTCGGGTGTCAGGGGTCGGTCGATCCATGGTGCGATCCAACTGGCCAGATCTTCCCATGCCTGAAGGCGACTGAGATAGAGCACACCTCGTGCCAGCTCGCGGTGATTGCGAGCCGGTTGCTGGCGAAGATTCCGAATGACTGGATCTGGTGACCACTCCGCTTGGCTTGGCAGCGTGGCGCGATTCCCAGACGCTCCCTGAGGTGCCACCGTTCCCGCAGCCGCTGCCGGCGCCCCGAATGGGTCCTCTGCCGCGCTTGCCGCCGGATCACCAAAGGGATCCTCCTGCGCCTGAATCACCCCAGTGGCATGCAGCATCATCGCGATGGCAAGCAGCCTCCAGCTGATCATCGCATGAAAACGAATGCTGGATCTCTTGGAGCCGCATGGAATGGCGCAACGAGTTGGGAAGCCTAGGAGCGACCTTTGAAGGTGTTTCAGCATGATCAGAAAAATCTCTCCAGAAAATCTCTTGGGTCTGGCTGCTTTCAGTTCTGGATCGTCTCAAGTTTTTCGAGATTGGGATCGTTGGGTCGAGCGTCCAAGCGAGCGGTCCAGGCGGCGATCTGATGAGCCACCTGCTGAGGATGACTGGATCCGTAACTTTGGTAGGCGTGGACTGCCGCATCGGCACCCATCGATGCACGGAGCGCCTGCTGCCATGTGGCATCGCTTAGTCTAGGATCGATCGCCCCGATCGCCTCGTCCGGCAGTTCCGCGAGCGGTACATGGCGCTGCATCGCGGCATGCACCAGTGCGCCCACGATATGATGAGCGGTGCGCTGTGGCATTCCCAGGACGATCAATTTCTCCATCACCGTCGTGGCATCCAGATAACCGTGCTCCAGCCTCGCCTGGATCGCTGGTTTCTGGAGCGTCGATTGCTGGACGATAGGTATCGCCAGCTCCAGGCAGGCTTCCACCGTGTCGAAGGAATCGAAAAGCGGAAACTTGTCTTCCTGTAGGTCTCGGTTGTACGCAAGCGGGAGTCCTTTGATCAGCACCAGCAGCGTCTGGAGATGGCCGATCACGCGCGCTGACTTGCCACGCGTCAACTCCAAGGTGTCCGGATTGATTTTCTGAGGCATGATCGAACTGCCGGTGCAGAATCGATGAGGCAGCTTGAGGAATCCGTATTCGACGGTCGACCACAAAATCCACTCCTCCGCCCAGCCGCTCATGTGCGCCGCGATCAGCGAAAGCGCGAAGGTCGATTCGATGGCGAAATCTCGATCGCTGCTGATATCGATACTGTTCGCGGCCACCCCCTCGAACCCCAGTTCCTTGGCGACCCAGTGGCGATCGATCGGAAGGCTGGTGCCTGCAACAGCGGCTCCGCCCAAAGGGCACTGATTGACCCGCCTTCGCGCGTCCAGCAGCCTTTGCCGATCTCGCTCCAGTTTCTCGATATAGGCTAGCCAGTAATGCGCTGCCAAAACTGGTTGAGCGCGCTGCAAATGAGTGTAGGCCGGAAGAACGATTCCTTCATCGATCTTGCATCGTTCCAAGAAGGCTCGCTGCAGATCGGTAAGCAGTCGGACCACGCGATCGATCGCATCGCGCGTCCAAAGTCGCAGATCGGTGGAAACTTGGTCGTTGCGGGACCGGCCTGTGTGCAGTTTCCGCCCCACATCTCCCAACTGATCGATCAACGCCTGCTCCACATGCATGTGGATATCTTCTAGCTCGATCCGATGCTGCAGTTCACCCCGTTCGATTCTTCCGCCGATCTCCTCCAGGGAAGTGACGATCTGGCTAGCTTCCGAATCGGTGAGAATGCCTTGACGGGCGAGCATGAGCGCATGGGCGATCGATCCGCGCAGATCGTACCGGGCCAGCCGGTGATCCTGGCTGATGCTTTCACTGAAGCGGGCCAATCGCTGATCGGTCCCCGAATCAAAAACGCCACTGCGCGAAGGACTCTCACCCATCCATATCGACTTTCGTGTTCGAGCGGGGCCGGCCATCTTGCCGGCTCCCACCTCGATTCCCATGGAACCCCAGTCCGCCTCATCCTGCGACCGGCTACCTCGCAAAAATGGCTCGGCCTTCGCCACCCACCGGCCTCACTGAACCGGCCTCACTGAACCGGCCCCACTGAGTGGCGCGAACGTGCGCCGGATGACTTGCACGCCGCTTCGACCGGAGCATCGTCCGCCACCCCGCGCCACATCACCTACGATGTCAGAATAGTCTGAAATCGACTCGGGAGAATGCCGAATAACCCGAACAGTCCGATCGCAACGAACAGAGAGCCTCCAGCGAGGGTTCCATCCTGAAATTCGCTTTGGCGGATTTGTTAGGCTAGATTGGCTGAAAGACTCCTGCTGGTCGAAGGAGCAGTGGGTCGCCTTGCCGGAAAACGTGATTCAGAAAGGTTGCACGATGCTCGATCGACACCCAGGCCGCTGCCGGGCAATGGCGCTGGCTCATGGCCTGCTCTCCATGGCGTTACTCCTGTTGCAGATTCCCCTTCCGATGGCGGCCGCCGACCAGCCCGCTGCTGCCGATTCGGAGTTGAAGCGCCCCAATATCGTTTTCATTTTTTCGGATGACCTGACCTGCCAGGCGATTAGCGCCTACGGAGAAGCGCGAAAGCTGCTCCAGACGCCTCACATGGATCGCATCGCACGCGAGGGGATGCGATTCGATCGCTGCATGGTCACCAATTCGATCTGCGGACCCAGTCGAGCGACAGTGCTGACGGGACTGTACTCGCACAAGAATGGTTTTTTCAACAACACGAATAGCCGCTTCGATGGTCAGCAGCAGACGTTTCCCAAGTTGCTGCAGAAGGCTGGGTACCAGACGGCACTGATCGGAAAGTGGCATCTGGTCTCGGAACCGACAGGATTTGATCACTGGCAGATTCTTCCGGGCCAGGGGATCTACTACAACCCACCGATGAATCGGATGGGAGAGAAGTTGACCGAGGTAGGTTATGTCACCGACCGGATCACCGATCTGAGCCTCGAGTGGCTGGACAAACGCGACCCCGAAAAGCCATTCCTTTTGATGCTTCAGCACAAGGCTCCCCATCGCGAGTGGGCTCCTCCGATTCGCCATTTGGGGTTCAACGGGGATGAACCTTTCGCCGAACCACCCACGCTATTCGACGATCTAGAGGGGCGTCAGCGAGCCGTGAAGGATCACGACATGGGGATCGACCGGACGTTCACCGATCTGGATGCGAAATTGCGCACTCCCACCGGCATGCGGCCCAAGGAACTTGAAGAATGGAATGCGTACTATGCGTCGAGGAATCAGGCGTTCATCGAAAAAAATCTGCAGGGCAAGGAGCTGATCAAGTGGCGCTACCAGCGTTACATGCACGATTATCTAGGATGCGTCAAAGCGGTCGATGAAAGTGTCGGACGGGTCCTCGAGTATCTGGATCAGCATGGCCTTGCCGAAAACACCCTGGTTGTCTGCACATCGGATCAGGGGTTTTTCCTCGGCGAGCATGGCTGGTTTGACAAGCGATGGATCTTCGAGGAATCGGCGCGCACGCCCCTGCTGGTGCGCTGGCCCGGAGTGACGCGCCCAGGATCTCACTCTGAAAAAATCGTTTCCCTGATCGATTTTGCGCCGACGTTTCTTGATGCCGCTGGTGTCAAGCCACCCCAGCCAATGCAGGGAACCAGCCTACGGCCATTGCTTGCCGATCCAAAGCTTACTGCCTGGCGCGATGCACTCTACTACCACTACTACGAGTACCCAGCACCCCATCGAGTCCAGCCGCACCGGGGAGTGATCACCGAACGGTACAAGCTGGTCCATTACTACACCGATGGGGATTCCTGGGAGCTGCTGGATCGACTCGCCAACCCGGAAGAAACACGGAGCTTTTACGCAGATCCGCAGTATGAGGCGGTGGTCCGGGAATTGAAGGAGCGGCTGGAGGGGTTAAGGACGCAGGTGGATGATCGAGCCGATCCACCGCAGGAAGCGTTCGGAAACCAGCCATTCCCGAAGAGTGCTTCTGAATGATCACTCATCTTCAAACCCTTCGGCGTCGAAGGAAAAACTGGGACGAATACGAGGGCGTTGTCCGAGTCGGCTGAAGTTTGGCATTGCAACACCAGCGGCGCAGGGTCATTCTGGTGAGGTGTCGGAGGGTTTGGATCTGGAGTTTCCCAGGGTTTTTTCGTCGCGTGTTTGCATCGGCTCTTTATTGCATTGCGGTTTGGGTTGCCAATCTTCTGGCGACTGTTTTTCTTCCGATTCCCGGAATTGGCATGGTGGCCGCCGGAACGCTGGTTTTTGGTGCGACCTTCACGCTGCGGGATCGGGTGCATCATCAAGGCAAACGCTGGGTGTACGCGATGATCGCCGTCGCTGCGGTGGGAATGGTTCTTCAGAATCTATTCCTTCAGGTACCGATGCGTATCGTCCTGGCGTCGCTGGTGGCGATTGTGCTGAGCGAAACGGCCGACACGGAGATCTACCATCGACTGCTGCACCGATCGTGGTGGATGCGCGTGGCAAGTTCCAATGCCCTCAGCATTCCACTGGACAGCTTGATCTTCAACGCCATCGCGTTCGCGGGAGTTTTCTCCTGGAAGGTTCTGTTCAGCTTGGTGGTTGGCGAGATTCTGGTCAAAGCAATCGCCAGCGCGGCTGTTGCCTGGCGACTGGATCGAAACCAAACGCAAAGGCCGATTGCCGCCTCCTCCTGACCGCTCCCGTTGGCCACCACCTCCAGATAAAGGATCGCCACATGTCGGGCGACCGACCACCCCGCAAACCTGGCCCCAGAGGGCAGGGCCCTTATCGGCCATCGAAGCATGGGCCCCCAGCCAAAAGGCCAAACCCCTATCAACGCGGCCCCCAGGGTGACCGAGCGGGTCGACCTGGATCGGGTGGCGATTCGAATCGATCGGACTGGGATCGATCCAGTTACCAATCCGATCCTTCAATGCCCTCCGATCGTCCACCGGCCTCTGGCCTGCCAGCGCGGGGTCGATCGGTCCCCTTATGCCTCGACCAGCAACCCCTAGGTTGCCCATCGGACGAATCGATGGCGACGGTTTATCTAGGGCGGGCAACCATGCAGCCGAATGTGTTTCGCAAGAGGATCGAGCGGGTGGAGGGGACGATGGCGACGGGCGACTGGGTTCGCGTCTGCCATTTGGAGCAACAGGAAGCGAAGGTTTTTGCGTACGGGCTATACAACGAACGCTCTGAGATCCCAGTGCGACTTGCCAGCTGGTGGGGCCAGCGGCCCGATGAAGCCTATTGGGATCGGCTCTTGGATCAGGCCGTGGAGCTGCGGCACCAGTGGCTGGGGTTGCCCAAGCTGACGGATGCCTATCGCGTGATCCATGCGGAGGCGGATGGATTTCCGGGGCTGGCCGTCGATCGTTACGGCGATGTCTTGAGTGCCGAGGTTTTCTCGATGGCGATGTACCTTCGCTGTCGAAGCGTGATGGAAGGGCTTTCGCGACGGCTTGGTACCCGCCACTGGCTGGTGCAGCCAAGCCCGCTGTTCCATCGCCAGGAAGGGTACGACGTCCCGGCGTTCGATTCCGGGGAGCTTCCTAAATGGGTGCAGGTCCGCGAGGCTGAGGCAAAGTTTCGCATCCAGTTTGAATCGGGGCACAAGACGGGGTTCTTTTGCGATCAGCGAGACAACCGATTGCGGCTGAAGGAGCTCAGCCCCGGTCGCAGCGTGCTGGATCTCTGCTGCTACACCGGAGGGTTTTCCGTTCAAGCGGCCTTAGGGGGAGCTTCCGAGGTGATTGGAGTCGACCTGGATGAAGCCCCGCTTCAGCTGGCGAAAAAGAATGCCGATGTCAATCAGGTGCGCGTTCGCTACTCTCAGTCGGATGCCTTCGCCTATCTTCGAGATCTTCTCCGTACCGGAAAGCAATTCGATATCGTCGTGCTCGATCCTCCCAAGCTGATTCGCAATCGCGACGAGCATGAGGAAGGGGCGAAGAAGCACTTCGATTTGAATCGTCTGGCGATCCAGCTGGTCAAAACCGGCGGCTGGATGTTGACGTGCAGCTGCGCGGGACTATTGAGTTGGGATGAGTTCTACGATCTGGTCAGCAAAGCTGCCAGGGCAGGGGGTTGGGATGCCGATGGGGTATGGCAACCTCCCAGACGCGTGCAGATCGTCAGCCGCACCGGTGCTCCGCCAGATCACCCCGTCGCCAGCCACTGCCCTCAGTCGGAGTATCTCAAGAGTCTGTGGCTGAGAGTCTACTGATCGGGTCACTCCGATCGGGCAATCTGGAGGCAGGGAACCTCACGTCCCTCCGGGCAGAATGGTCCGCAATGGATGGACCTGAAAGAGAAAGCCCTCCCCGCTCGTTCCTCGCGACCCTCCCGAGGGGAGGGTGAGATCCATCGCAAGCCTTGCACCCCGAGGGGAGGGTGAGATCCATCGCACGCCTTGCATCCCGAAGGGGAGGGTGAGATCCATCGCAAGCTTTGTTTCGGTAGCTCTCGCCCCACCGACTCCATCCCACCGACTCCGGTCGGCTGGAAGGATACGACCCACGGAATTGCCGGATGGACCAAACCTCAGGTGTTGGCGGTTCGCATCTTCTCTTCCATGGAAGGCGTTTCTTCGGTGGCTGGAGCACCGCTGATCGCGATGAAATCCTGAAAGACTGCATCATCGACCGCATTGATTCGGTTCTGGAGTTCCGCGATGAATGCGTGCAGTCCCTGTTGCAGGATTTCGTCCACCCGCATGAATGCCAGTTGGCTGCGAAGACGACCCAGCCGCTGTTCCGCCAAGTTGCAGAACGAATCGACTGGGCAACCGCTGATGGCATGCAGTGAGATGTTGGCTTGATCGATGCAGTGCATGACCGAGCTGGGGAAGGCGCGATCGAGCATGAGAAAATCGACGACGCGCACAGGTAGAATCTGGTGGTACTTCTGCCGATACATCTCCAAACCGCTGAGGCTGTGCAGCAGCGCAGACCACTGGAGGTCATCGACAGGGGATCCCATGGCATCGCGAATCGGTTGCAGGCGATAGTACTGAACATCGACCATCCGCGTCGTCTTGTCCGCTTGCTCCAGGTAGCGCCCCATCCTTGCAAAGTGCCATCCCTCTCCATGGCTCATCGAACCATCCATCAGCCCTTTGAAGAGGTGGCTGGAGAGTTTGATTTCGTGGTAAAAATCGAGTGGGCTCTGCCACAACGCATCGGGCTGGCGAGACAGTTGCAAGGTGCGCTGGTAGAACTGATTGAGCTGTTCCCAGACCTGGGTGGGAAGAGCTTCGCGGATGCTCCGTCCATTCTCTCTTGCAGCGGTCACACACGAGAGAATCGAATTGGGATACTCCGGATCGAACGTGAGAAAATAGACCACCTGTTCCCGGGTCGCCTCTCCGTATCGGCTTTGGAACCACTGCAGATCACCGGTGGTGCTGATCAGGGGGCTCCACGATTGCTTTTCATTGGCAGCCGTCCCCAGCAGCGTCGAAAACGTCACCTCGATGAAGCGAGCCAAGTTCTCGGCCCGTTCGATGTAACGACACATCCAGTAAATCGAATCCGCAACACGGCTCAGCATGACACGAGGTTCCCCCTGGAAGGCGCGATTGGGCGTAGCGGGGAGTACGAAAGCAACACGATGATCATGAACCCGCTCCCTTTCGCACCGGGGCAGCGATCACCCAGGTGTCTTTACTGCCACCCCCTTGAGACGAATTGACGACCAAAGAGCCCTTGCGAAGCGCGACGCGGGTCAGGCCGCCTGGCAGGACGAAAACCTCCTGACCGTCGTAGAGAATGTAGGGCCGGAGATCGACGTGGCGGCCTTCGAAATGGTCGCCGATCAGCGTGGGGACGCGCGACAGCTGAATCGTCGGCTGTGCGATGTAGTTGCGCGGCTGGGAAACGATTTTACCCGCGAACGCGCGCCGTTCCTCGGCGGTCGACTGTGGCCCCACCAGCATTCCATATCCACCCGACTCCCCAACCGCCTTGACCACCAGTTCATCCAGGTGTTCCAGAACATACTTGAGATCATCCTGTCGGTAACAAAGATAGGTAGGTACGTTCGGCAGAATGGCCTTCTCTCCAAGATAGAACTCGATCATCGCTTCCACAAAGGCATAGATCGCCTTGTCGTCCGCGACCCCAGTACCAGGTGCATTGGCAAGGGCAACGCGACCGCTGCGATAGGCATCGATCAGTCCCGGTACACCCAGAAGGGAATCGGATCGGAAGACTTTGGGGTCGAGAAAATCGTCATCGATGCGTCGGTAGATGACATCGACCCTCCGGAAGCCTCGCGTGGTTCGCATGAAAACGGTGTCATCGCGCACCACCAAGTCGCGCCCTTCAACCAGCTCAACCCCCATCTGCTGCGCCAGAAAACTATGCTCGTAGTAGGCGCTGTTGAAAACGCCGGGAGTCAGCACGACGACGGTTGGATTGGAAATGGCCGAGGGGGCCATTTTCTGAAGCAGCGAAAAAAGTCGGCTGGGGTAGTCATCCACCGGTCGGACATGAGAGAGGTCGAAGAGCGAAGGGAAACTGCGTTTCATCACGAAGCGATTTTGCAGCACGTAGGAGACCCCCGATGGGCACCGGAGGTTGTCCTCCAGCACGTAGATGGTCCCGTCGGCGCCTCGAATCAAATCGGTCCCGGTGATATGGCACCAGACGCCTCGCGGCGGATTCAACCCGCGGCAGGGCTCCCGGATCGCTTTGCATGTCTCCAACACAAAGGCAGGCACCACACCGGCTCGCACAATCTCCCGATCGTGATAGACATCGTGGATGAAGCAATTGAGCGCCTTGATGCGCTGCTTCAACCCCGACTCGATCCGCGCCCATTCCTGGGCATCGATCGTGCGCGGGATGATATCGAATGGAAAGATCTTCTCGGCACCTTGGGAATCACCGTAGACATTGAAGGTGATCCCCATCCTGAATAGAAGCTGCTCGGCTGCCTGCTGCCTTCGCAGCAGTTCCCCAGGTGGCAGCTCCTCGACACGTTGCAACAGCAGCGCAGAAGATGGACGAAATTGTTGGCTTGGGTCGACAGCTTCGTCGTAGAAGCCGTCCAGTTCATACCGATCGAACGATGGCCGCGCCGCCGTATCGACCAACGCCTCGGAGGAAGACTGTGATTGCATGGACGCTGTCCATCCTCATGCCCGCCTCAGGGAAAAGAAGTTGGTAAGCGCCGTTAGTTTAAGCGAACGGTGCTCTTTCCGGCAAGCCAGATCGGAAGAGCAATCCTCGCGGTATCAGTGCGAGTGATTGTGGCCATCCTCGTCGTGGGGATGCGACTGCCCCGCCTCACGTGGCGCGTGCGCATGCTTGGGCTCCAGATACCCAATCCCGACGGCTGTCGCGATTCCAAGAATTAGCGCGATCGTAAGCCGGATGCGGTTGTGCGAATGGAACTCCATTTCGGGCAGTAGATCCGAGAGTGCAATGCAGAAAAAAACTCCAGCGGAGAATCCAAGTCCCCAGGCAACCATCGAACCATGTTTCTGGCCGGCACCCAGCCACCCTAGATTTGCCAGCAGGATCCCCAAAGGGATCATCAGCGAGAAACCGAAGATGACCAGAAATCTGGACGACGACGACCAACCTGCTGAACGCATCAACGAAGCGATGGAGATGGCATCCAGTGGTTTGTGAAGCAGGATGGCGAGGAAGACACCCACACCCCACAGCGACCAACCCGGCTCCCCGTGAAAATCTGACTCCACCGCCGCTGCCAGCGCCACACCATCCAGCAGGGTATGAAACCCCAGACCGGTGAGCACTCCCAACCAGTTCCATTGCCCACCGCTTGATGACCCCTTTCCCACCCCAGCAGCTTGGTCGTTACCCAAATCTCCACTTTTCTCCCTGCAGATCTGCCCCAGATCACACTGGTCTTGATGGCTGCAAGGGGATGCGGTCTTGGTTTCGTGTCGATGGTCTGCCGCATGTTGGTGCTCATCGTGCTGGTGATGGTCTCCATGGCATTTATGCCCGTGCGGTTCACCCAGCGACGCTTCAGCGAAATCCCCTTCTCCATGATGGTGGAAATGGAAGGCCCGCAGGAGGAAAAACATCACCATCATCCCGATCATCATCGCCCAGGAGATCTCATCGATCCGCTGGGGACCTATCTCCACCAGAGCGTGGGGCAGCAGATGAAAGACCGCAATACCTAGCATCAATCCACCGACGTAGCTGATGATCACCTGCATCCGCACATGGGTGAACCGGATCAAGGATGGCAACCAGCCCCCCAGCAAGGCAGCCGCACTGATCGCCACGCTGTAGCAGGCCAGCAGGAGAAGCGGCGCGGATTCGGTGGCTGGGACAGCATCGTTCATGACGAATCTTTCACTCCGGGAAAATCCCCCACCTGTCGGTCTCTGGGCAGCGCCAATTCTGGTTACGGATCGGGGCTTTGCCCAGGCCAACCCCAGTCATTTCCTGAAAAGTACGATCGTGACGCACCGATTCCGATTGACGAATGGAAAGGACACGACCTAACATGATTAGGAATGCAGATGCATAAGATAAACGATTAGGGAGTTTCTTCCGTGACCCATCCTTGGCGCACTTCGCTGGCCATCCTGGCAATCTGGTCGCTGGCAGTGATCGGCCCCGCTGCGGCACGCTGGGCTGGACTTGGATCGAAACCACCTTCGATTTCGACGAACCCCTCGGAGAAATCAGCAAAAGACTCGATTTTCGGGAACTGCGAAGCAGGATTTTGTGATCCAACACTAGGAGCTGGAGGCGAAATGATCGGAAGCCTGCGGGAGGAAATGGGTTGGCCCGCTAGAAACGGCACACCACCAGCAAAATCCCCCAATCTCCCCTGAACATGCTCTTGTCGGTTGACTTATTCCGCCTCCAAAAAAATCTTCTCCATGGTGCCCCAAATGACTCGCAAGCAAGGCTTTACGCTGGTGGAATTGTTGGTGGTGATCGCCATCATCGGCGTGCTGGTGGGGTTGCTTCTCCCAGCAGTCCAGTCTGCCCGAGAAGCCTCTCGCCGCACGCAGTGCATGAATCATCTGCGACAAATCGGGCTGGCGCTGCAGCAGTATGAGTCGACATTTCAGCGGCTGCCCAGCGGCTGGATTTCACCCGATCGTAGCGGGGAGCCTGGCTGGGGTTGGTCGGTGGCTCTCCTGCCATTCATCGAACAGAACAACATCCTCAATCAGATCGACCAGAATCTTCCTATCGAAGACGATAAACACGAAGCCGTTCGGCTTCACGTCATCCCGATCTTCCTATGTCCTTCTGATGTCGGTGGCAACCCCTTCATGATCGGTGAAGGTTCGGGCCATGGCCATCACCTCCGCGCCTTCTCGACTGGCATCGATCATGGCACACCCCTGTTCAAGATTTCCAAAAGCAATTACTCCGCTGTTTTTGGCACCCGGGAAATCGAAGCCGACCCCTATGTCTCCGACGGGATGTTCCACGGCAACAGTCGCGTCCGATTCCGCGATGTCAGCGACGGACTTTCCAACACGCTGATGGTCGGGGAGCGATCGACGCGATTGGGAGGCACCATCTGGCATGGAGTGATTCCAGAAGCGGCCGAAGCAGAAGCGAGAATCGTCGGAACGACCGACCACCCGCCCAATCATCCTGCGGGGCATTTCGAGGACTTCGGCAGCTACCACGTCATCGGAGCGCACTTCGTCATGGGAGACGGTTCCACCCGCATCCTCAATAACAACATCGACGAGTCAACCTATCGAGCTCTTGCGACAAAGGCGGGGGCTGAACCAATCCGCGAGACCGATTGAAGTTGAATCGCCTTGGGATCGATGCAACCGTTCCCTTCTGCAATCATTCCTGAAGAGCCGAATGCGGGAAGAGCCTTTTTCTCAGTTTGGCTCGCTCTGCTCTTGGGCAAACATTTCGCGGATGGCATTGAGCTGTAGAAGGTCTTGCTCCGTGGCTCAGTGCCTCCGAGAGATCCAAAAGCCAGCGAACCAATCGCTCCTGCGGATCCGCAGACCACGCGGGCTAGCACAAGTCCCGATTCGTTCTAGGATGGTCGGTGAACATCATCGGTCTCGCTGGATGCTACCGATGCAGAATCGGGAAGTGCGTCTGCAGCCAAGAGACATGGGGCGAGCGTTTGGGGCTGATAGCCATCGCAAGCCATCCGTCGCGAACTTCGCACTGAGACACCGCCAGATCGACCATCCGTTTGTCGGACCCAGAAGATTCGGGAATCAATTCGAATCGCTCGCGATCAGCAAAGGCCCTTTCAAAAATCACGCGTAGCGGCAACCGGTCTCGCATCCCGATTCGCGGTCCGTCCACACTGATTGTGCTGTCCCGCTCCAACGTCAGACCAAGACCTCGAATTTGAGGTTTGTAGGCGACACGGATCAAAAAGTTCTCGATCCGAAGCCGATTCCCCTGCTTCAGCTCACTGAATCGCATCGTTGCCTGCAACTGGCCATCGACGAATTGAACGGTCATCGGCCTTTGCGAAGTGAATCGGACTTCCACATCCTTGGGCATGTCCTCCGGAGGGATCCAGTCCTCCTGCTGGAACAGCTTGGCCAAATGCGCCCCAAGATCTTCCAGCTTCCAGGTTTTCCCAGTAAGCCCAAGACCTTCCAGGGCGTTGTTCATCGCCGACTCGTGAAGCTGCATGCTGACCAATGCATCGCTGGGAGCCATCGGCCTGGGCGTGAAGGCCGCAAGTTGCTGTGACGATGCAACACGCAGACGTCCGATCAATCGGTTTTCGGTGGTCTCCAGGGAAACGACGTCGGTGTTGAGATTCAGGTTTTGCGTCGGAGTCATCCACTTGCCGCGCAGAAGAGTCTCCGCTCGCTCGATCCGTTCCCCCAAAACCCGATCGAACTCGCTGTCCGTCTGGGATGCGATCGTCCTGCGCATGATCCTTTGCGCGATCGGTCGACGGGAATCGAATTGATCCAGCATGAAGGAGCGGTAGAGATTTCCAAACAGTGGAATGGAATCGAAGGAGGTTTCGAACCCTCGCAATTGCTCCTCACTATCGACAGTCGCTTCCGACCCGCTGACTCGCACCCCTTCTGCATCGATTCGAATCTTTCGCTGAGCGTCTACAATCGCTTCGGAGTTGTTGTAGAAGGTTGCGCTGGGACGACGGCTGGAGGTATCGGAAACGACGTTCCCCACCAATTGCAGATCCAATTGCCACGCCTCTTTGGCTGGACGCAAAAGCACCTTCAGCTTGGTGGCGATGCGGCTGGCTCCTGAAGTATCAGCCCCCAGCAGACGTTGCCTGACAGGGCGTTCCATCGGAGGATTTTCGGGGACGAATCGCTGCAGCATAGCCTGGCTGACGGAGACCCGTAGGTTGGCATTGCGGTAATGCTTGTCTAGCGACTGCGCGATTTCTCTCGGCAAGGTCTGTTCCGCATCTCGCAAAGAATCCAGTTGCTGCGCTAGCACGCTTCGGTAGCGATGCGTCGAATCCCGTTCGATCACCTCCAACGTCTCGATCAACTGGCGATAGTCGACCGGCTCGGTCGACCATCGTGCCACCTGCGAAAGAAGGTTGGCGACAGACGGATTAGCCAGAAGCTGCTTCTGCGGTCCCTGAATGGCTGCGGAACGGGAACGATCTTTCAGCCGCTTGCTGATCTGGCGGATCACTTCACTATCCGATAACTGGCCGCTGGCGACCGCTTGCAACTGGTCCATCATGAACCATCGATGCCAACCCTCCTGATCCCCAGTAGCTGCCAGGGACTTGTTGGCTTCGTCTATCAGTGTTCCCAGTTCCGCGCGATCGATCGCCTGCGTCGCATCGGTGGATGTGGTCGCCACCAGATGGTCGGAGGAATGAGACGCATTCCGATAAATGGGATCCCAAATCTCCAAACGGCGGGCAAGAGCGTAGTTGGCTCTCGCCGCCGCTTGCCGCAATGGGATCGACTCTGGCTGGTCCGCATCGACGATCCACTCATTGGGCATCGACTGGAGTGCTTGCTGCAATTGAGCAAGGATTGGTGCACCGTTGGGATCTCCCATCGACGGGATGCGACCCCACTGATTTAGAAGATCGATGACCTGATCGACCCAATGAACCAAGGAAGGAGACTGGACTCCAAGTTCACGCAGTTGCTCCAGGTCCCGCACCAAGGTTTGTGGTACGGGCCATGCTCCACTCGAAGGATCAACCCAAAGTGGACTTTCGGATGGGATTGCAGAATTTGGAGTTGGGTTCAGTTTTTGGGGGTTGGACACCAGATTGGCGGCCGTCCCGTTGTCTTGGACCTCGTCGGGTAAACCTAGATCCTGAGTCCATGCGACAGATGGGTTCGAAAGAGCTGGCGGGTCCATTTGAGGCGCCGCAAACGCGATGACCGCGCTAGCCGGATTTTCCAGGGGGATCGATGGCGCTTCCAGAGCTCGTCGAGCAATCCGCTCTAGCGATTCGCTGCTGTCGGTCTTCCGATCGGCCAGACGACGGGCTTCCAGAGTGGGTGCCAGTGTGGATGGGGTCGCAAAGTCGCGTACCTGGCGAGCTGGCTTGGGGACTGCCTCCTCACCTGCCTGTGAAAGGCGGCCAGCCCTTGGTTCCTGTGGTGCTGCAAACGCCCAACCAATCGCTGCGACTCCCGCGACTGCAGGAACAATCAGCAACCAGTAGGGTGCTTTGCCGCGCCTTGGAGGGCCAACAACCATACGAACATTCCCTTATCCTGAATGCTGCGATCCACCACAGCCGCTCTCAGAACATCGGCATCCCGGACGAAGAGAATCAAATGGGAGCCAATTTAAATTTCCGGCCCGAAGCAATTCGCCAGCTGGACGCTAGCGTTCTGTCGATTGATTCGAATGCGCCGCGATCTTTCTAGAAAATGATCGATTCCCCGTGATCTCGCTGGAGTGAAACCTAATTCCTCGGACCACTTCCAAGCTTTCGATAGAGTTCCAGCTGGTAGGGGCCCCGAAAAAGTAGGCACAGCGCCCCCTCCCGAGCCGCCTGACGGAAGACCTCTTGAAAAAAATACTCCTCCCCAGGCCAGGGATAGGCAAAAATGATGGCAAAATCATCGATCTCCATCCCCATCTCCTCGTAGGCTGGCGGGATGTGTTGAAAGAGTGATACCAGTTGGGAGCTGTTAGGAACCCATCTTTTGGCCTGCCGCGGAAGGAAATTGCCTTCATAGAGCTCGGCAGACACCCCATGGCGTTCCAGCAGCAGCTTTCCCTGCTGAACCAAAAATGGCTCCGCTTCAATCCCCACCGCATCCCAGCCCAAGAGGGAGGCGATCCCAGCCACAATTCCAAACCCACAGCCCCATTCGCAGAACCGGTTGCCATCCAATAACTTCTGACGATCGATTTCGTAAAGCGCCTTGGCGACATAGTCGAAATCGCAGGCCACGTACTGCTCAATCGGCCTCTTGGAAAAGCTATCCCAGAATTGCTGCATCCGATCATCAGCGATCTGGACCCACTGGGAGATCGACTCTGGAAGGGTCGATTCCAGATCGACTTGGAGAGGAAGAGCCTGGAGTTTCATTGCCCCCGAGTTTTCCTAATCGGCAAGGTTTTCTTGAATCCTACACATCCTGAGATCGCCGCTTGGGTGGAATTCTTGTCAGGAACTGGTCGCTTACTGGCCATGCTTCGGTAGGTGGATCGTCGGCGGATCCCTTCCTTCAGCACCTGCCCAACATTCGACACAAAAAGCGACGACGTTTTCGCCAATCGATCAACATTTTTCCCACCCCCTTTCGGTCATGGAAAAACGTTTCGCGACCAGCAGATTCGAAGCGGCCAGAGAACCTTTCGACAATTGGCCTGCTCCCCTTCCTACTTCCTACAAGATTTTCATAAAGAAAGTAAGTCATAGGAGATCCGAAAGAGGTGGAATCCCGACCCGTAGGTAAAGCGATCAATGGGAGTAGCGGAGCAAGCTAGAAGGGCATACAACAAAGAATTCGTTCGGAATGGTCTTCCCAGCCTATGGTTCCTTTTGCATCGTTCGGCCGCCATGAAACTTTCCTGCAATCGCGAAAAGCTGCATCACGCCTTCCAGTTGGCTGCTTCTGTGGCACCCACACGCAGCCCGAAAGAGATCCTTCATTCGATCAAATTGGAAGCCAAGGACGATGAAGTCTTGCTGACGGCTACGGATTTGGAATCTTCGATCCGCATCCAGGTGGAGCAGGTCGATGTGCAAGTGCCCGGAACCTGTCTGCTCAATGTGGTCCGCGTTGGAAACATCCTTCGGGAACTGAATGATTCGCAACTGGAACTGGAGACAACCGATAGCGGCATCACTCTGCGAGGGGAGCATTCGGAGTTTCATCTTCCAAGCGCCAATCCAGATGAGTACCCGGTGGTGGCGGAATTTTCGGAATCGAGTTATTGCGAAGTGCCGGCGCGACTTTTCCGAGAGATGGTACGTCGCACCAGCTTCGCTACCGACACCGAGAACAGCCGTTTTGCTCTCGGTGGCGTCCTCTTCGAGATCGCCGGCGACGAAATCACCGCCGTGGCGACCGACGGCCGGCGATTGGTTCGGATGATCGGTAGTTGCAAACCAGTACAAGGGCACAAGACCACCAGTCCAACGACCATCATTCCGACCAAGACCCTCACGCTGATGGAACGATCGATCGGGGACAAAGACGAAGTGGTGCACCTGGCAGCCCGATCGAACGACGTGGTGCTCCGCACACCAAGAGCAACGATTCAGTCATGTCTGGTTGAGGGGCGTTTTCCAAACTGGCGACAGGTGATTCCCAATCGCACTTCCAGCATCATCATCGAAAGCAACGTCGGTCCCTTTTTCAGCTCCGTTCGCCAGGCAGCGGTGGTTGCCGATCCGGAAAGTCGTGGGATCGATTTCAAGTTCGGTCATGGATCGATGGTGGTAGGGTCCCGCACGGCCGATGTGGGGCAGTCGCGCATCGAGCTGCCGATTCCCTACACGGGAGAAACGGTCCATGTGATGATGGATCATCGATACGTCTCTGATTTCTGTCGGGTGCTGGATCCCGATATGACCTTCCAACTGGATATCCAGTCGGCATCTGATCCAGCGCTCTTTCGAACCGAAGATGGCATGATTTACGTCGTCATGCCGATGGCTAGAGATCAGTGAAATTGACCTTCGGGTGTTTCCCAAACAGACTTGAGATCGGGAGATGACTTGATGTCGGTTAGCGCCTTTCTTGAAAAGCATTTTCGTCATTTCAATGCGAGGGAAACACTCGCCGCTGCAAAAGGCTACAAGCAGTTTGTCGAAGACGGAAACCTGATGATGGTGTCTCTTGCAGGTGCTATGAGCACTGCGGAACTGGGAATTTCGCTGGCCGAAATGATTCGTCACGACAAGGTCCATGCAATCAGCTGCACGGCGGCCAACCTGGAAGAAGACGTCTTCAATCTTTTCGCCCACAACGACTATCGAGTCATCGAAAATTGGCGAGCATTGTCGGCAGACGAGGAAGTGGAACTGCTGCAAAGTGGATTCAATCGAGTCACCGATACCTGCATCCCGGAAACGGTGATGATGCACATGCAGGACCGATTAACCAAATATTGGGTTGAGGAAGGGAAAGGGGGGAAGGGACTCTTTCCGTACGAGTACTTCTACAAGCTGTTGGATGAGAAGGATCTGAAGAAGCACTATCAGATTCCACCCGAACACAGTTGGATGCTGGCGGCCAAAGAGAAAAACCTTCCGATCTTCACGCCGGGTATCGAAGACAGCACGCTGGGCAACATGTTCACCGCGCGCGTCATGGATGGCACCGTTCAATCCCATCGTGCGCTCCGAAGCGGGACGGAACAGCTGGAGAAGCTGGCGCACTGGTATCGCGACAGCAGTCAGAAGCGATCCATCGGCTTTTTCCAGATCGGTGGAGGGATCGCCGGCGATTTCGCGATCTGCGTCGTCCCACTTCTTTTGCAGGACATGGAAGAGGACCAGACGCGTCTGTGGGGCTACTTCGCGCAAATTAGCGATGCGGTCACCAGTTACGGTGGCTACAGCGGTGCCGTTCCCAATGAGAAGATCACCTGGAAGAAACTTGCGAAAGCGACTCCCAAGTACATGATCCAAAGCGACGCGACCATTGTGGCTCCTTTGATCTTCGCCTACGTTCTCGGGCAATGATCGTCGTTTCCCAAGTGATCCGTTCGATTCGTGGGTCCAGTTCTTTGCACCCCTACATCACGCTGCCATGCTGGATCAACGGGCAAAGGAATCGGACCGTCGGCAGCCGCCCGGATCTTTGGGGTTCGGCACCGCCCACCGGAGGACTTGCGCAGTTCGGTTCCAGTTGGAAAATGACTGACACGACAACACCAGCTCTCCAGAGACCTTCCCTGAGCGATTCCTAAAGGATGCAGTGAAGCAATCGCCATCCACAGGAATCCCGGCTGGATTTTTTTTCTGATGCTCACCAGCAAACCGCTCACCTTTGTCCCTTGGCTTTTCATTGAGCCCGGTTGGGGTGGCAACTATCCTGGAAGAGACCCTAGGGTTTTTCACCATGCCACCGTTCCGTGCATGATGGATGACTTCCAGGCTGGATTCCCTTGTCAGGAGCACCTGCCAGATGGTTTGCTGCGTTTTGGAAACATCTCTCCGCCATCTCCAACGATCCCTCCACAATCGATGGCTGATCCTCATCTGCATTCTGGTCTTGCAACAACCCGTCGCAGGCCAGACATCGATCGAACCGATGGATGGAATCCGCCAGACCGGAATCCCTTTAGTGGCCCTCGAGGCAGACAAGGTCCATCTTTCCGATGGTCGAGTCTTGGAGAAGGGCATTATTCTGATTCGCGATGGACGCATCTTGGAGGTTGGACAATCGATCGCGATTCCGCCAGGGACCGAGGTCATTCGGTTTCCTGGCAAGGAGATTTATCCGGGATGGATCGACGCCTACTCGGAATGGGATCTAGTGGAATCAAGCGAACTTCCTGCTGGGCATTGGAACCGCCGCATCACACCGCAAAGAACGATTGCCAGCTTGTATGCCGGGGACGAAGAGCGTCTGAAGAAATACCGCCAAGCCGGGATCACTGCGCTGGTGGCCGCACCTCAGCAGGGGATCATCAAAGGGACCAGTTGCGTGGTGGCAACCGCCTCGGGAAAGCCGGGCCAGCGAATGATCAAGGAGACCTTTGCGCAGCATCTGCGTTTGACAACCAGCTTTGGAGGTGGAGGGGGATATCCTACCAGTCCCATGGGCGCCGTAGCGTTAGCGCGGCAGACCCTCCTGGACGCTCAGTGGTACCGATCTGCCCTCGACACCGCATCGGCAAGTCCACAGATTGCGGCACCTGACTTTCAAGCGTCGCTTCAGGCGCTGATGGACCAGACAGCATCGGCACTACCGGTGGTGATCGATACCACCAACGAGCAGCAAGCGATGCGGGCCGATCGATTTGCCAGGGAGTTCCAATTGCCGCTGATTCTCCGCGGTTCGGGTCGCGAGTACCGACTACTGGAAAAGATCGCATCGCTTCAAAGACCCATTGTGCTGCCAGTCGACTTTCCCAAAGCTCCCAACGTTGCATCCGCCGAATCGGCTTCTCAGGTGCCTGTTCAAGATCTGATGCACTGGGAGTGGGCACCCAGAAACCCAGCTCTCCTTCATCAGGCACAAGTCCCTTTTTCGTTGACCAGCCATGGTTTGGAAGATCCTAAGGAGTTGCGGTCGCGGGTCATGACAGCGATGGAGCATGGACTGCCCGCCCAGGCGGCGCTCGATGCACTGACAAAAATACCTGCAAAACTTCTCGGTATCGACAAAACGCACGGCCAGATTGCACGCGGATTCTCCGCCGATCTTTTGATCACCGATGGTCCACTGCTGGATCGCAAGACCAAGTTGATGGAGACCTGGGTGCAGGGAGAACGTTTCCAGTGGGAGAGCACTCCCGACAATTCCTGGAAGGGTTCTTGGGTGGTTCAGTGGAACCATCCAGTTCGCGGAACGCAAAAGTACCTTCTGGAAGTGGAGGAGTCTGGCAAATCGACAGTCTCGTGGTGGACCGAGGAATCTTCGCAGGAACGACCTTCCCTTTTTGTCGCGGCGCCCGACGAAGGTTCCTCGCCTAGTCCCGTTGCAGCGGCCATTTCAAAGAGCGATTCCAAGGGGGTTTCGTCAGCATCCGATTCTTTGCCATCCGCTCAGTTGGATCAGCTACAACGAAGCAACGAACGGCTCGCAGGAAGTGTCGAAAGCAGCAGGTTGGAACCTTATCAGTTGGGCCGGGGCCAATGGAGCCTGACCAAACTGGAGAGTGACAATCAGCCGGATCGCGCTTATGGCATCCTCCGCTGGCCAGATGGTTCCATCGCCGCATTGACCGCCGAGCGTCGGGAGGTCGGGGAGAAGTCGCAAGGCGCTATCGAGAAGAACGACAAGAAAAGTACGAAGGTCGCCAAGGAAGTGGAGGCCCCCACACTCCTTTCGGATCGAGTCCATCCGTGGAGCGCCTTTGGAAGAAGGAAGAAAGCAGAGCCGGTGGCACTGCTGCTGATCAAGAACGCAACGATATGGACTGGAGGTCCGGAAGGGATTTTGGAAGGGGCAGATCTTCTCTGTCGCGATGGGAGGATCGAGCGTGTGGGGCGAGCGATTGAAGCGCCTGAGGGAGCCCTGGTGATCGATGCCACAGGCAAGCATATTTCTCCCGGAATTATCGACTGCCATTCCCACATGGCGACCGATGGCGGTGTGAACGAAGTGGGGCAGTCGGTGACAGCGGAAGTGCGAATCGGCGATTTCATCGACGCGACGGACGACACGATCTATTACCAGTTGGCTGGCGGTGTTACCTCCGCCAATATCCTGCATGGTTCCGCCAATCCAATCGGCGGCCAAAACCAAGTGATCAAGCTGCGGTGGGGAGAGGATGCCGAGTCGCTCAAGATGAAAGAGGCTCCTGAAGGAATCAAGTTCGCTCTGGGGGAAAACGTCAAGCAGAGCAATCGATCTCCAGGAGAGGGACCATCCAGGTATCCACAGACACGGATGGGGGTCGAGCAGATCATACGCGACCGCCTGCAGGCAGCCAAAGAGTATCAGCAGCGATGGGAAGCATGGCGCACCAGTGCCACTGGGATACCTCCCCGACGCGATCTGGAACTGGAGGCGCTCTCGGAAATCCTTCAAGGGAAAAGGTGGATTCATTGCCATAGCTATCGCCAGGATGAGATTCTGGCGATGCTGCGCACCCTGGAAGACTACCATGTCACGATTGGCTCCCTGCAGCATATCCTCGAGGGATATAAAGTGGCCGAAGCGATGGCTCGCCATGGTGCGATGGGATCCAGTTTCTCCGACTGGTGGGGCTACAAATTTGAAGTGATCGATGCGATTCCTTTTAATGGCGCTTTGATGCACCGCATGGGAATCGTTGTCTCGTTCAACAGCGATGACAACGAACTGGGGACGCACCTGAATCATGAGGCGGCCAAGGCCGTCAAGTATGGGGGAATCGATCCCCATGCAGCGCTGCAGTTTGTCACTCTGAACCCCGCCAAACAGCTCCGCATCGATCGCTGGGTGGGATCGCTGGAACCAGGTAAGCACGCCGACTTTGTCCTCTGGAACGGATCGCCCCTGTCCACCAAGGCGCGGTGTGAACAAACTTGGATTGAAGGAGCGAAGTTCTTCGATCGTCAGGAAGACATCCAGCGACGACAGGACAACCAAACGCTGCATCAGAAACTGGTGCAAAGAATCCTTCGCGAGGAAGTGCCGATGGCGGAAGCCGGTAGGCGACCACTGGATGAATCGATGCTTTGGCCGCGCCACGACGAGTACTGCCACCACAAGCATGGTGAGGAAGATCATTTCGAAGGAGGAGAAGAATGAAGCTGCAGAACCATTTGAGTCGTGTTGCGATGCTGCTTCTGGCCTCCGCAGGATCTGCGGTCGCTCTGGGAAGCGATCAGATTCCAGGAGCTGATCCAAAACAGCCGGTTCTCCTTCGGAACGCCAAGGTCCATCCCGTCTCGGGACCTGTGATCGATGGTGGATCGGTTCTGATCGAAGCGGGCGTCATCCGATGGGTTGGGGCAGGGGAGCCACCCGAAGCCCCAGGTGCGATGAAGGTCGATCTGGAAGGCAAACATCTCTATCCTGGGTTGATCGAATCGTTTTCTCAGATCGGTTTGATCGAAATCGAATCGGTCCGTGCGACGATCGATACCGCAGAGACGGGAGAGATCAATTCCAATGTCAGGGCTCAAGTCGCATTCAACCCGGACAGCGAAGCGATTCCTGTGGCGCGGGCCAACGGAGTTCTTCTGGCGCTGACCGTCCCGTCCGGTGGCTGGCTGTCTGGAAAGAGTTCACTGATGCGGCTGGATGGTTGGACCTACGAAGACATGGCTTTGGTCCCAACCCTTGGCATGCATCTCCAATGGCCCCGCTTCAGCGCCCCTCCGATCAGTCGACGCGGGCGCGGTGGCGGTGGAGCCGGTGGCGATCTGGCACCAGAGAAACGACTGGAAGAACTTCAGGAGTGGATCGACAAAAGTCGCCTCTATGGGAAAGCGAAGATCGATGCACCAGGATCGATCCCCTACGACGCCAGATTGGAAGGGATGCTGGACCTCGTCGAAGGAAAGATTCCCATGATCGTCGATGCCGCGGATGCAGCCCAGATTCAATCCGCCATCTCCTTCGCACGCGCCAATCGTCTGAAACTGATTCTTTATGGTGGACTGGATGCCGACCAGTGCGCACCACTGCTCAAGGAGACCCAGACACCTGTGATCGTTGGAGGAGTCTATCGAGTTCCGAGGACCGGAAAGCCGTACGACGAAGCGTACACGCTACCATCGCGACTGCGAGACCAAGGAGTCCGCTTTTGCATTTCTGGATCGGGCCGATTCAGCGCCGCCAACGTTCGCAATCTTCCTTATCACGCCGCGATGGCCAGCGCCCACGGTCTGACTTCCGATGAAGCGCTGCGGGCGATCACACTATCAGCTGCCGAAGTGCTGGGGGTAGCGGATCGAGTCGGTTCGATCGAGGTCGGCAAAGAAGCGAACCTGTTTGTCGCCAATGGAGACATTTTGGAGATCCCGACTCAAGTGACCGCCGCCTGGATTCGTGGAAAGCCAGTCGATCTCAATAGCCACCACACCGAACTCTATCGGAAATATCAGACCAAGTACGATCGCATTCAACCAGCGCCGAACCCTTGATCCTAAGGAACTGCTTTCGGGTCGATCCGACCATTGCGTAGGTAAGTGGGATAAGGCCAACCACAACGACACAGCCATTGCGGCCGCATTCTAGCGGTACGGCGGAAGCCGTCCGGTTGGCCATCCATGGGCGATTTCAATCGAACGCTTTCGTCCCAAGTTGATGGCGGTAGCTGAACTGTCGAGCAAATCGATCAGATGAAACTGGAATCGGAGGTCCATCGACTGCGAATCCGATCGATTTTGCGGTAGATGGTGGCGGGTGATTTCCCGAGCAATTGACTGATTTCCGGAATCTCCTTCCCCTCAAAGAGAAGCTGCGCGATTTCCTTTTCAGCAGGTTGCTTTAACTTCTCTATCAGCTCTTCCTGATAGCGCTCGAGGTATTCGATGTTCCGCCCAGGTTGCATCTGCATCGCCATAGGAGCGTCTGAACCGGAAGCTCCCTCCAGATGGGATTCCCCCACTTCCTTCTTCTTGCTCCGCCGTTCATCCCGCACCAAATTGATGGAACGCAGTTGGATTCGTCTGTAAAGCAACCGCCAGACATCGTGCCGATTTCGGATCCCCTGAAGCTCACCTGCGGCCAAGTCGGTCAGAAACGCGTTCATGACGATCACCACCAGATCTTCCTCGTCGGATACACGCGCGCCGCCATGGATTTCAATCAGTTTCCTTCCGCGTGCAGCAAGTCCGCGGAAGTAGTAATCGAAAAGGTCCTGAAGAACCTTCTGGTCCCCAGTCTCCACCTGTCGAAGCAGAAGGGTAATCGAACCCGTCATCGATTCAGAATCGGTCACAAGATGATCTCCCAAAGAACGGCAGAAGTGGTTGCAGGATTTCTCTCTTCAATCCAGGGTAGTCCTTTTTCTACCTTCCGCTAATTGGCTACATACCTCCATCGATGATCCGCTCACCCGCTCCGTCTTCTTGACCGCGCCGCTCGCCGTCCCGAACTTCGTCCCAGATGATCGGCGATCAGCCACATCGCCAGCCCTGCCATGCCACTGGCGGCAAGCAGAATGTAGACATGGATCGTGTGCCGCTGGCTAGGTGGATCGTCGGAATTCGAAGCGGCCGGGGAGTCGGACAAGAGGACGGCATCTGCCTTGGCCCCCAGGTCCAGGGTCTCGATTCCGGCGGCTGGAAGAATCAACGCCAGGAGAAGACTGGCGGCCAAAAGTAGCAGGCCAACCATCTGGATGCGCTGAGCTGCCCTTGGCACCACAGACACTCGGGTTCGCTTCCTGGAAGTCATCCTTGATCCCTTGAAGCTGTCGCTTCCAAGTCTCACTGGGCCGCCGCTGCAATCGATCCGATGGACTCCCGGATTTTTTCAAAAGGTTCTTGCCAGTCAGTGTCGCGAAAACGTGGCGCAGTGGCAAGCGATCCATACGGCTCATCCTCACCGGCCCTTGGTGCATCGATGTTTCTCGAACATAATGGCGTCCAGCCACGGCGGGATACGGGAACGTCGAGTCAGCCGGGGGACGATCGAAGACAACCACCTGTTTCGATAAGGAAACGATCGATGTCGGCCGAAAAGAAACTTGCTGAACTCGGGTTGACGCTACCTCCAGCTCCCAAACCGGTCGGACTCTACAAGCCGATGTTGATCGTCGACCGTTTGGTTTACCTATCGGGCCATGGCCCCTTGAAGCCGGATGGGACATTGATCACCGGCACCGTAGGAGGCGACATGACGCTGGAGGAAGGGCAGATCGCCGCGCGTCAGGTCGGCCTAGCGATGCTCGCTACCCTGCGCGCCGGTCTCGGATCGCTCGATCGCATCCACCGCGTCATCAAGGTACTGGCGTTGGTTCGATCCACGGACGATTTTTTTCAGCAGCCTGCGGTGGTCAACGGCTGCAGCCAGCTATTTGCCGATCTTTGGGGTGAGGATCGAGGGATCGGGACGCGAAGCGCCCTGGGAACCAATACCCTGCCATCCGGGATCGCCGTCGAGATTGAAGCGATCTTCGAGCTGACAGGATCATGAGGATCCTTCTAAAAGAAGAAGCCATTCTGGTGGCAAGGATTGGTGGAACGATTTCTTTCGAGATGACGGAATTACCGCGTCGCTCCTGCGGTTCGAGATAGGAACGGTTTCAATCGTTCGGCATACACCGCATAGCCCTCCTTCGAAAGGTGGATGCTGTCCGGTGTGTAGAGGTCCTTCTTCAGAGTCCCATCGGCTTCGGTGAAGTCGCTGGTCAGATCCAAGATGGCGACATTTGGATCCTGCTCCAGGTTCAACAGGTCCAATGCACTGTTGGTCTTGCGGACATCTTCATAAAAGCGATGGCCAGGCGCATGGGCAGGGAGGATTTTGGAAACGATCAGGTGAGCCTTTGGGAACTTGTGCCGAAGATTCTTGGCACACATCGCAATTCCTTCGGCTGCGGCTTGGATGCCAGTCTCCGGCGTGAAGAACATGTTGTTGTTGCCGATCATCAGCACGATCACTTTGGGATCGATTCCCTCGACCCCTCCGTGGTCCAATCTCCAGAGTACATTCTGGGTCTTGTCCCCTCCGATGCCGATATTGATCGCCTTGGCGTCGGGGAAATGTTTTTGCCACGATTCTCCCCATTGGATCGTGATGCTATCGCCGACCAACAAAACATCGACTGGGCCTGGGTTGGCCAGCACCGTTTGGACATGCGCTTCATGCAGCTTTAGCCAGGAGTCACCTCCGAAGTGTCCAGCGCTAGGCACGACTGGCCATAGCTTGGGAAGATGCTGATTCGACTCTCGGCCAGGTCGGCGCTCGTGCTCGGGCTTCTCCACCACATAGGCCCGTTCCTCATCGGTCAGAGGCCAGCCCACCTTCTGAGGCTCGGGAGTTTTGTATGGGTACTCGATAGTTCCCGCTTCTTCGGCTGGAAGAAAACAGAGAAGAAAGAAAAGAAGGAGCGACTTTGTCATCGTTCGGTTCTCTTTAGCAAGCGATCTGGTGGTTCTTTCAGGCCAAGAGTCTCTGAAGGTAGCGGATCTTGTTTTCTTTCGGAAATACGAAACAAGGAAATTTCAGGACTGCACCGATGGCTTGGGCGTTTCATTGGTCCATCTAAGATTTCTTTGAGTCTGCCGCCAGCCAAAGCAACATGTGTCACATGGCTGCCAAGCAGGGACGTTTTTGCCATGGGATGGCCCTTTCGATCGGGTGTACGATTCGGTGGTTCTCACGCGAAGACGCCAGACCGCGAAGAAAGAAAAAGGCAGATCGCGCGTCAGCACACGACGACCGAAAGGGAATTGCGAGCTGTCGCAAGAAGTCATGAAGCGGAAAATCTTCGTCTCTCTGGGTTTTTTCCGCGTGGCATGGGAATCAATGCATCCCGATTGAGTTGATCTTTGCTGGTCACCGGATGGGATTTTTTTGAGACGCTGGAAATAGGCTGCGCATGTCTCGTTGCAACCTTCGATCGAAGGGGTGATTTGCAGACCAAGGGACCCACAGAATTCTCCGATGGGTCTTTTCATTCTTTGTTGCGGCATCGTGTAAGGGAGAGAAGTGTCTTACGGCGGAAGTCCAGCTGCCTTTGCGATGTTGGAGTGCTCGCGGAACTGCTGCTGCACTTCCAAAGCCTGGCTTTGGGCTGGGGTTGTTGAGCCGCAATCTGGTGGCATTGGTTTGGAATTCCCGTCATCCATACAGGAAGACTCCCTTCCCTACCGCCTCATTAGCAAAGAATGAGGCGGTTTTTAAACTAACGGTGGATGGACTCTTTACGAAGTCACCCGGATTTTGGGAACGCGATGGCCTGGATGGATGCCAAGGGTCGTGCTTGAGTCTCGCAACTCGGTTCACTATCCTGTAGGAATTAGTACAACACACCAAAATCAACGTTCCACCACGAGCTGTCTTGTCGATGCCCTTTTCACACGATTGGATCGATGCAATTGAGTCCAATAGGCTCCCTTTAGGGGGTCTATTAGCAGACCACCCGGAGTTAAGCACGAACGAACAACGGCAACTTCTGGAGGCAGATTTCCGCCGTTGTCTAAAGTCCAATGTGCCGATCGAGGTGGATCAGTACCTGGCGCTTTTCCCATGGCTTGCGGAAGATCAAGCCATGCAGAGGAACTTGGTTGTCGGCGAGTTTGAACGCCTTTTGGTAAGCGAACCGACGGAAGAACTCCGCCAGAGATTTCTCGCACGGTATTCCCAGCTTGGTCGTGACCTGGAGGCTGACATTGCGCAGCGAGTGCAGCAGTGGATGCAGCAGCCGATCGATGCAAGCCGCCTGGATCAGATCTGCGATCAGTTTGAAGAGCAGTATCTGAACGGAAGCCAACCGACGATCGAGCAGTTTATTGAGCGAGTTCCTGGATCGAATCGCCATGAACTTCTTTGTCAGCTTCTTTCGATTGAAACCTATCATCGTCAACAGGCCGCCGAGCCGATCGAGTGGCAGGACTATCGAAAGCGGTTCCCTGAGCAGGCCGAATGGATCGACAGGTTGGCCAGTCGCGAGGTCAGCCAGGGTGACTCTGGTGTCACAGTTTTGTCATTCCATCCTGGTGCTGGATCCGCCGTATCGCGTCCCGATCTATCGGGCAGCTTTGTCTCCCGAAGGGCGGTAGGAGATTTCCGCAATGGTCGTTATCGGCTGCTGCACAAGTTGGGGGAGGGGAGTTTCGGATCGGTTTATCTTGGCGTCGACGACGATCTTCAGCGACGTGTCGCTTTGAAGGTTCCTCGGCCGGAGGCGCTGGCTAGGCTGAGCGACATCGATCTGTATCTCCGAGAAGCGCAGATGGCGGCATCGTTGGATCATCCCAATATTGTCCCAGTCTACGATGTGGGACGGGTGATCGATGGATCGGTCTACATCGTATCGAAGCTGGTGGAGGGGTTGTCACTTGGGGAGCACATGCAGAAACGTTCGCCGTCGGATCGCAGCGTGGCGTTGATCCTTGCAAAAGTTGCCGACGCGCTGCATCACGCTCACGGACGGAAAGTGATTCATCGCGACATCAAGCCAGCCAATATCCTGATCGACAGCAAGACTGGCGAACCGTACGTCACGGACTTCGGGCTCTCGATTCGGGAAGAGGATCCCACGCTGGGATCGGGATTGGCCGGATCCCCGGCGTATATGAGCCCCGAGCAGTTGCGGGGAGAAGGACACCAGTTGGATGGGCGAAGCGATTTGTTTTCGCTCGGTGTGGTCATGTACCAGCTGCTGACCGGCAAGCGGCCTTTTGAAGGATCGACCAAGGAGCTGATTGCTCGTGAGATTCTCGATACCGAACCACCGATGGGATCGACGTCGAACTGCTGGCGAATATCGAATTCCCTTCGGAGGTGGAGGCGTGTCACGCACGCGGGGCCAAAGGAGTAGGGCTCTACCGGACAGAGTTTCTCTATCTGGGATCGACCAGTGAGCCGACGGAGCAACAGCACTACGAAGTGTACCGTTCGGTGGCGCAGCAGTTTCCCAAGCAGCCGGTCATCATCCGGACGCTTGACCTTGGCGCCGACAAAATGGGGATGCACGGGAACCCACAGCACGAAAACAATCCGTTTCTGGGGCTTCGAAGCATTCGACTGTCGCTCAGGAATCCCTCGCTGCTGCGAACGCAGATGCGAGCCATTTTGCGGGCCAGTGTGGAAGGAGATGTGCGGGTCATGTTTCCGATGATCTCCACCCTCGACGAGCTGCGGAGTGCTCGCTTCGTCGTCCGCAGTGTCGTGGAGGATTTGAAGGAGGAAGGGATCCGCTGCAATGAAGCGATCCCTGTCGGCATGATGGTGGAAGTCCCTTCTGCGGTCATGATGCTGGATCAATTCGCCAAGGAGGTCGACTTTTTCAGCATTGGAACGAATGATCTGACCCAGTACACCCTGGCGGTCGACCGCAGCAACGAAGCGGTAGCCGATCTTTATCAGGCATGCGACCCGTCGGTGCTGCGTCTGATTCACAAGACGATCGAAGTCGCGACGCAGCATGCGGTTCCCACCAGCGTTTGCGGAGAGATGAGCAGCAACATGGCCTACGCGCTGCTCCTTGTCGGGATGGGGTTTCGCACGCTTTCAGCACCTCCTTCGGCCATCCCGCAAGTCAAGAAGGCGAT